>OHFA01000494.1_pt1 | contig 22849 bp, 15 predicted proteins | sample 1567501 | NCBI WGS metagenome assembly OHFA01 (sample SAMEA3879593, study PRJEB24766) | human gut metagenome | biome: human-associated habitat; feature: feces | place: USA | collected 1985/1987 | reverse complement strand
ACCAACGCCGAGGGTATCGACATCATGCTGGCCATCGACGTCTCCGGTTCGATGCTGGCCCGCGACTTCAAGCCCGACCGCATCACGGCCGCCAAGGAGGTGGCCGGATCGTTCATCGCCGACCGCTACGGCGACCGGATCGGACTGGTGGCATTCGCGGGCGAGGCCTTCACGCAGAGCCCCCTGACCACCGACCAGGGGACGTTGCAGACCCTGTTGTCGCGCATCCGCAGCGGCCTGATCGAAGACGGCACGGCGATCGGCAACGGCCTGGCAACGGCAATCAACCGCCTGCGCGAGAGCGAGGCCAAGTCGAAGGTAATCATCCTGCTGACCGACGGCGTGAACAACCGCGGCGAGATCGCACCCCAGACGGCGGCCGAGATCGCCAAGGCGCAGGGTATCCGCGTCTACACGATCGGCGTCGGCACCGAGGGCATGGCGCCCTACCCCGCCGTGGACATCTACGGCACGCCCACGGGCGGCACGGTGATGGCCAAGGTCGAGATCGACGAAAAGACCCTGCGGTCGATCGCCCGGATGACGGGCGGGGAGTATTTCCGCGCCACGGACAAGGCCAAGCTGAAAGCCATTTACGACCAGATCAACCAACTGGAAAAGAGCAAGGTAGAGGTTACGGAACACGTCACCTACCACGAACAGTACCTCATGTGGGCGCTGGCGGGGCTGCTGCTGCTGTTCGCAGAGTTCCTGTTCGCGAACCTGGTGCTCAAACGGATACCCTGACGGGCACCACGCCCCGGACGCCGGCAAAGCCCTCCCTTTGCCGGATGGAGGATTGCGGAGGGAATGTCTCTGTCCGACAGGCACCCCAGGTGCCTTAATGCAAACCCGGCGGGTCGGACAGGGACAGCAAACGGGAAACAATACGCCGGGCAGGCATTCGTTATGTTCAGATTCGCAAATCCGCAATATCTCTGGCTGCTGCTGGCAATACCGGCACTGGTACTGATCTTCTGGGCAGCGGCGGCACGCCGCCGCAAAAGGCTCGCACGCTTCGGGAACCCCGAGGTGCTGGAGGAGCTGATGCCCGAGGTCTCGACCGGGCGCACCGCGCTCAAGTTCATCCTTTTCTGCACGGCCGCCGTCCTGCTCATACTGGCCGTGGCACGCCCGCAGTTCGGATCGAAGCTCCGCGAGGAGAAGGCGCAGGGCGTGGAGATGATGCTCGTGGTGGACGTCTCGAACTCGATGCTGGCCGAGGATTTCGAACCCAACCGGCTCGAACGCACCAAATATGCCATTAACAAACTTTTCGACGGGCTCAGGCAAGACCGCGTGGGGCTGATCGTCTTCGCCGGGGAACCGAAGGTACAGCTGCCCATCACGTCGGACTACCGCATGGCGAAGGCCTTCGCCAAGCGCATCGACCCGTCGCTGGTGTCGGTACAGGGCACGGCCATCGGCAAGGCGCTGTCACAGGCGCTGCTGTCGTTTTCGGGCGAAACGGAGGAGACGCACAGCCGGGTCATCATCCTGGTGACCGACGGCGAGAACCACGAGGACGACGCCCTGGCGGTAGCCAAACGCGCCGCGGAGATGGGCATACGCATCTACACCATCGGCATCGGCACGCCCGAAGGCGCCCCGATCCAGATCGGCGGGGAGTTCATCAAGGACGAGAAGGGCGACATGGTCGTCTCGAAGCTCGACGAGAAGATGCTCTCCGAGGTGGCCGGGATCACGGGCGGCGCCTACGTGCGTTCGACCAAGCAGTCGATCGGCCTCGACGAGATCGTAAAGAGCATCAACGAAATGGAACAGACCGAGTTGTCGATGATGCGTTTCGAGGAGTTCAACGAGCAGTACCAATACCTGCTCATCGCAGCGCTCGTGCTGCTGCTGGCGGAGTTCCTGCTGCTCGACCGCCGCAACCCGCTGCTGGCGCACCTCAACATTTTCCGCGAGAAGTAACCGGAGGGGAGAGGTGCCTGCGGGCAGGCGCAGGACGGATGCAGGGATAAGCCGGGACAAGGACGAAAGGGGCGCACGGTCGGGCGCATCGCGGGAAGGAGCCCCAATCCGGACAGCATCGGGGAGGTGCAGCCGGATCGGTGCAAGGAGGCCGCAAACCGACGGAAGGGGCGCGTCGTATCCTCAAGAGGCCGCCCCCCCAAAAAACAAAAAATCACCCCTGCCGGAGCAGCCTCCGGCAGGGGTGAAAACGTAAAAAAGGACTCGTCAGACAGCCCCGCTCCGAGACAAAGCGTGGCCGGGGAGGGGCAATCCGGGGAGGGGCGATCCGGGGAAGGGCGATCCGGGGAAGGGCGATCCGGGGAAGGGCCGCCCCGCGGGGTTACTCCACGATAATCTCGTCGGTGAAAATCCAGCCGCCGGGATGGCCGTTGTGCAGGGCTTTCAGCCGCACGTAACGCGCCGCGGTTTGACCCGACCAGCCGAACTCGCGGTAGCAATCCTGCTTGTATTCGAACGGGATGTCATTTTCGACCGCCGCAAGGGGCGTATAGAGCCTGTCATCGTCCGAAACCGAGATTTCGACCGCCCGGGGCATCCAGATGTCGGCATAGAAACCCTGCATGAAACAGGCCGCGATACGTTTCACAGGCTGGCGTTCCCCGAGGTCGACGACCAGTTCGACATCCGTATCGAGCCACCCCTGCCAGCGGCGGTCGCCGTAGTTCCACCCGCCGCACAGCCCGTCGGTCAGCGAAGCGTCGCCCGCAGCCGGGTATTTCGGGCTGTAAGGCGTACGGTAAACCACCTGCCTGCCGGTCGAAAGGCAATGCAGGGTATCGAGCGATTCGGGGCGGGGGCCGACGGCATTTTTCTGGTCGAAGGGGTGGTATCCGCGCTGCTGCATCCACGCCACGGCGTCGAGCACGCGGGCGTGGAAGTCGTCGTAGTCCTTCCGTTCGGGGGCGCTCCACCCCACTTCGGCAATCGCCAGCAGGCGCGGCCAGATCATGTGTTCGGCATGTTCGGCTGTGGGCACGTGCTCGCACCACAGGTTGCCCTGCACGCCGAGGATCATCGGCACGACATCCGCACCCAGCGAATCGGGCGCAGGGTCGTAAGAATAGGCTTGCGCGAGGGTGAGGAACGCCGCGGCGGCGACCGGCTCGCGGGTGGGGTCGTCCTGGCAGAAATCGAGGTAGCAGTATTCCGTGGGAGCCATCACGGCGCGGTGTCCGGCCCTGGCCGCGGCGATCCCGCCCTCGGTGCCGCGCCACGACATGACCGTGGCGCCGGGCGCGAGCCCGCCCTGGAGAATCTCGTCCCAGCCCAGCAGGCGGCGGCCCTTGGCGGCGAGGAACGTCCCGATGCGGTGCACCAGGTAGCTTTGCAGTTCATCGACGTCCTGCAGTCCCTCCCGACGCATCCGGGCGGCACATTCGGGGCAGGTGCGCCACCCCTGTTTCGAAGCCTCGTCGCCGCCGATATGGATATATTCCGAAGGGAAGAGCCCGATCACTTCGGAGAGCACGCTCTCAAGGAATTCGAACGTCTGCTCGTTGCCGATGCAGAAATCGGAGTCCGTGTAGGGTTTGCCGCTGCACGAGAGTTCGGGGTAAACGGCCAGCACCTCCTCGCTGTGCCCCGGCATCTCGATCTCGGGAATCACCTCGATATGCAGGGCACGGGCGTATTCGACCACTTCGCGGATGTCGTCCTGCGTGTAATAGCCCCCAGCGGCCGCCGGGTCGTCGCGGTGGCAGTAGCGTTTGCCGCCGAAGTTCCATCCCTCCCAGTCGGGATAGGGACGCCAGGCGGCGATGTCGGTCAGGGCGGGGTATTTTTTGATTTCGATGCGCCATCCGGCTCCGTCGGTCAGGTGCCAGTGGAAGCGGTTGAGCTTGTAGCGCGCCATGAGGTCGAGCTGACGTTCGACGAACTCCTTGTCGCGGAAATGGCGCGAGACGTCGAGCATGAAGCCCCGGTAACCGAAGCGCGGGGCGTCCACGATCGTGACGGCCGGAATGCGGCGGCCGTGGTGCCCGGCCAGTTGTGCGAGCGACTGGAGTCCGTAGAACAACCCTGCGGCATCGGGGGCCGTGAGCGTGATCTTTGTGCGGGAGACGTCGAGACGGTAGCTTTCGGGGGCGCCGTCGCCCGTACGAAGCAGTTCGAGCGCGGGCATGTCGCCGTCGGAGGCCTCGGCAAAGGAGGCGGGGAAGAATCCGTCCGCGGCACGCTGCATCCACGCCGCGAGGTCGGCCTTGTCCTGCCCGTCGAGGTCGGTCGTGTAGAGCAGCTTGGCAGGCATACGGAAGGCACCTTCGCCCCACGTCACCTGCTGCGGGGCCGGGATGATGCCCGTGGCCGGGCACCCGCCGCCGGCGCACGAAGCAAAGGCGAAAGCGGCAAGGCAAAAAGAGATAAGCGTGATTTTTTTCATAAGGTCTTTAGGTCGGGTACAACAACAAATCGGGATGAACCGGCAAAGCCGGAGGAGGGCGGAGCGAGCCGTGGCCGCAGCCGGAAGAGCGCCGCCGGAGAACAGCCAGCCAAAGGCAAACCGCAGCCGAAAACCGTCGGAGGACGGGGACAGCCGGAAGCCGGTGCAATCCGCGTCCGGAAACCGTCGGGGAACGGGGACAGCCGAAAACCGGAGCAACCCGCGTCCGGAAACCGTCGGGGAACGGGGACAGCCGGAAACCGAAACCGCCGACAGGCCACGACAGGCCGCGACGGGCCGCCATCCGGGGCGGGTTTGCAGCCCGAAGCAGGGACAGCCCGAAGCAGGGACAGCCCGAAGCAGGAGTATGAAAAAAGGCCGTGCAACCCGGCTTATGCCGGGGTCGCACGGCCCCTGTCGGTCTATAAGCGGACTAATTCCACTTGGTGTCCATCATCGTCGGGTTGGAACTGCCGCCGACGGCATCGTAACCGTGGCCCGTGAGGTCGCGCACGATATTGCCGGAACCGCTGTCGTTGGGCTCCCAGGCGTTCATGCGCCAGTAAGCGAGCAGCCCGTCGGACGTGGGGTCGACATAGTTCATGTTGTTGGCGATCTCGGATTGCGAGAGGGCGCGTGTCCATACGCGGCACTCGGCGACATAGCCGTTCAGCGTACGGCCGCCGCCATAGGAGGCTCCCAGGTAGAAACCGCCCGAATTGTCGCTCGTCAGGTCGATGGTCTCGCCCTGCGTTTCCACGCCCGTGGCATACTGCCCGTTGATATAGATGTCCCACGAAGAGCCCGTCCAGACTGCGGCGACGTGGTACCACTTCTCCTTGTCGAACGGCTTGTCGGTAGCTGCGGGCTGGTAGGAGTCGTGACAGATCTGGATGCAGTCGGGATCGACCTTCACGTCGCCGAAACGTACGCCGCAGATGCCCTCGATACCCATGATGGAGCTGATATAAGGATCGCGGGTCTGGAAGCCGAGCATGTATACGCGGGCTTCGAGCGTGAGCTGCGGAAGGGCTGCCAGGTCGGAATTCTCCTGGAACGAAGTCACCTTGTAGATGTTGCTCGATCCCAGGTAGATCGCCTTGCTGATCACCGGGGTCTTCAGCACGATGAAGAGCGTGCGGCTCGGTTCGAGCACGGTCATCCCGCCCGATACGGTCTTGATGCTCACCGGGACGCAATAGGTCACGCCCTCGGCGAACTCCGAGACGGACGTCACCGTGAAACCGATCTCCGAAGAGGTGTTGTAGCCGGCCAGGATGGTCGCTTCCGTCGAGCTGAGCGAATAGCTGTCGGCGGGCGGGATCTGGTAGTTCTTGCCGTATTTGTCGTTATAGGAGGCCAGCAGGTCGGGGCGCACTTCGAGCTGAATGTGGATGTCATGCTCGGCGACCACCGAGGCGGAGACGGTGATCGAGGTCTCGGCAGGGGGTTCGTCGATGGTCATGGATTTGTCGGGATTGCTCTGCGCATCGGTCATGTAGATCGCAGGATAGGTCTCCGCAGTCTCCTGACAGCCCGTGACCGCAGCGGCGGCGAACAACAGCGGAGCGACCAAATATTTCAGTTTCATAGTTCTCTTGTTTTAGGTTTAGTTTGCAGGGGCGAAAATCTCGGCCTCGTTCATGCTGGTATACCCGGTCACCCGGCCGACGTATACCCGGATGTAGCGGGCCTTCACGGTCTTCTTGAACCGGAATATCTTCCAGCCTTCGTCCGTGAGTTTGGGGACGAACGAAATTTCGTTGGTCAGGCTGAACCAGTTGGTGCCGTCCTCGCTGTACTGGAAATCGGTACATTCGGGGTTGGAGTCCTCGTAGTAGATATGCCAGCGGAAGCCGTTGATGTCGTAGGCCTTGTCCAGCGTGATGATGAAATTGCCGCCGTTCCCCCACGAATAGGACGCACTCGCGGCATACCAGCAGTTGGAGTCGAGTTTGCCGTCGAACATGCGGGCTTTCTGCGTATCGGAATCGAGGTTCCAGACGCCGTTGGCGCCGCTCGAAGCGGTGCCCTGGTAGCAGACGATCGTCCAGCCGGAAGCCGGTTCGATCTTCACGCCCGTGAGCGCCGTGGCATCGACGTCGATCTCCATCGCCGCCACAGTCACCAGCACGTAACGCACCAGTTTCTCCTTCGAGGTGTAGACATCGCCCTGCGGAAGCTCGACGACGATGGGGAGCAGGTAGTATCCCTTCTCGATATTGGCGGAGCTTACGGTAACGGACGCCTCGTCGGACATGAAGTCCCCGGCCGCCACGCTGAGCGTGCCGAGCGACACCCGTGCAGGGTCGATCGCCTCGTAGGAGGTTCCGTGCTCTTCGTTGTAGGACTCGACCAGCGAGTTGTCCAGCGCCAGCGGGAACGAAACGTCGGCAGGGGCGGGACGCGCCAGCTCGACCCGGATTTTTTCGTCCACCTCGCCCGTGATGGTACCGTCGTCCCCGACCAGGAACAGGTATTTGGACAGGGCGGTCGAGGTCAGGCCGACGATCAGGTCGCCGCCGGCGGGGTTCACATCCTGGATCGCCTCGCGCATATACTTGTAAGGCATGGCCGAATTCCCGTACTCGTACTCCATGTGGTAGGCACCGAAACCGGCGCCGAAACCCTGCGTGGGGTTGAAGCGCGCCATGCCCAGCAGCGAGTTGACCCACTGGCCGTCGCGGCACTCATGCGACACGCCGCCGTTTTTCCAGAGGGACTCGAAGTTCTCGGCGAAGATATACTGCTCGGGCTTCCAGCCTTTCTTATCGGCTTCGTCGAAGCGACTCTGCAAATCGGTATAGCCGTAGGATTTATAAGCCTGCACGATGCCGTAGTCGAAGCAGTCGGCCACATCGGCATGCACGGCATAGGGCACGCCGTCGATCATAAGCAGGCGTCCCATCCCCGACTTGGGGCCGACGTATTTGCTCATGGCGAGGATCAGCTTCCTGAACAGCTCGTTGTCATGCCCCACGAACGGCCCCGAAGCGCCGTAGCCGGGTTCGTAGTCAATGTCGATGCCGTCGTAGCTGTACTTGTCCATCGAGTCCTTGCAATAAGCCTTGGCATAGGCTTCGATGGCCTCGTCGGTGTATTCGCCGCCGCCGATCTCGGTGAGGAACGGCTCGGGCATCTTGTCCGAGAAGATCGTGAAGGTCACCTTCGTGCCCTTGATCTTCTGCACGAACTCCTTGTCGGCGATCTGCTCGGGGGTCAGCGAATGCCACTGGCTCCAGATGGAGATGATATCCATCGAGTCGGGAGCGCTCTGCAGGCGGGTCTGGTAGGATGCACCCACGGCCGTCCACGAACCGTACCAGCCGAAAGCGATCTTGTGCTTGGTCTTTTTGTATTCGCGCAGGGCCTGGTAGTAGGCATTATCGCGCAGGATGGGCGACTGCTGGTCGGGATGCTGCGTAATTTCACGCTCGGGATCCGTCCAATCCGAACAAGCGACGAAAAAGGCACCCACGATCGCAAGGGCCGCGACGTATTTCAAGAAATTTTTCATCTTCCGTGTTGTTTTTAGGTTCATTATTTCTTATCCCACCAGAGTTTCGTACCGCCGGTATCGGCTCCGCCGAGCAGTGCGGTGGCAGCCGCCACGCCGGCGGCATTGTTCGAGTACTCCGAACGCGGGAAGGTCATACGGCGCACCTGGACGTTGGTATCGACCTTGCCGCCGCTGAGGTTGTTGACGATCGGGATCACCTTGGGGTAGCCCGTGCGGCGGAATTCCGACCAGGCTTCCTGCCCGTTGGGGAACATGGCGATCCACTTCTGCGTGATGATCCGTTCGAGTTTCTCCTCGTCCCCGGCGCCGGCATTCCACTTCGGGGTGACGGACGAAGGTTTCGAGGCGTTGTATTTCGTCGAGGCGGCCGAAGCGTCTTCGAACGCCTGGGGCTCGGCCGTGCTCTGGGCATAGGCGGCAGCGGCAGCGGCCGTGAGTCCGTGTTCGAGGAACGACAGCTCGATACCCGCCTTGTAGAACGATTCGTCGTCACCGCCCATCTCCCAGCCGAGCATGGCACCCTCGGCCCGCAGGAAAGCGGCCTCGGAAGCGAGGAACCACACCACGGGCGTATCCTTGGCGACGTTGGGCACCGAAAGTCCGGTGTAGTCGGCCTTGAGCATCGTGCTGAGGCCGCTGCGGACGCCGTGGTACTTGCTGTCCTCGCAGGTTTTGAAATAGGCCGGCAGGCGCGGATCCGCATAACCGTTCATGTAAGCGTCGATGGTCGCACCCATGCGGGTGTCGTTATAGGCGTTCCACGTCTCTTCGAGCGGGTTATACACCTGAACCGAACCGGAACTCTTGAGCCACGCCCCGTCGTCCGAAGCGGTCATCACCCCGTCCCTGACGGCCTCCTCGGCATAGGTGCGGGCAAGAGCGGGTTCGACGAAACGGATGCGCATGGCCATGCGGAGCTTGACCGAGTTGGCCAGCTTGAGCCATTTCGCATAGTCGCCCTGGTAAACGGCGTCGACCTTCTGCAACGGTCTGGCGTCGCCCGCATTGGCCGCGTACTCCTTCAGCACCACGATGGCGGCATTCAGATCCGTGAGAAGGTTCTTGTAGACGGTCTCCTGCGATTCGTAGGGGTTTTCGGTCTGGCCGAAATTCGAAACGGGGATCGGGCCGTAGATGTCGGTGGTACGCTGGAGGGCCATCACCTTGATGACCTCGGCAACGGCAAAGACGTCGTCGGTAACCTGCCCGTTCTGGTAGGCGTACTTGAGGTTGAGCCATGCAGGCATCACATTGGTAAAAGCCACCGAGAAGGGATAGTTGTTGTAATCCGTACCGTCGAGGTCGTAGGTACAGGTATAGCTGCCGCCGTTGAAGGCCTGGATCGGGGAGAGATAGCCGCCGAAGGCGTCGCCCATCAGGTTGCAGGCACGCTGGAACTCGTTGGCCCCCACGTCGCTGCACGGGATCACGGCATCCATTTGCATGGTGGTGATGTAGGTCTTCTTGTCGACCGACTGCACCGCATCGGGATTGGTGTTGAAGGATTCGAAGTCACCGGTACAGGCGGCAAGCGCCGCGGCGGCGAAAAATCCTATTGTATGATTGAATCGTTTCATTGGTCTGAAGTTTTAGAATTGGAGTCTTACGCTGAAGCCGATAGTCCGGGAGCTGGGCTGCATGAAATAGTCGAGCCCCTGGTAATAGGTACCCGTGGAAGCGGTGATCTCGGGATCGAACGGCGCCTTGTTGTAGATCATCCACAGGTTGCGGCCCACGAGCGACACGGTCATGCCGACCTTGTCGTTGAACCACCTGGAAGGAAGGTCGTAGCCCAGCGTAAGTTCACGCAGGCGGACGTTGGTCATGCTGTAAACGTAGTGTGAAAGCATCGAAAGCCCGTTGCCGTTGTTGGCATAGAAGACCCTGGCATCGGGGATTTTCTGATCCTCGGAGATCCAGACGCCGCCGTTTTCACGGGCGTCGGCCGAATCCTGCGAGGCACCCCAACGATCCATCAGGGCCTGCGTCGCCGAGACGCCCTGGCCGCCGATGCGGGCATCGAACAGCACGCCGAGGTTCACGCCCTTGTAGGAGAACCGGTTGTTCCACCCCAGGCGGAAGCGGGCTTCGGTATTGCCGCCGTAAAGCCACGTGTTGGGATCGGTAGTGACGGTATTGGTATTCGGGTCGACATAGATGCGCCCCTGGTCGTCGGTCTTGAGCCCCGTCACGTAGAAGTCGCCGATCGAACCGCCCTCCTTGATCTTCATGCGGTAGCCGCCGTAGTCCATGTTCACCTCGTCGATGGTGATCAGGTTGCCGGCCACGTCGCGCGTCCCCTCGGGGACGAGTTCCTTGATCTTGTTGCGGTTCATCGAGAAGTTGACGTTGGTCGACCACGAGAAGTCGCGCCACTTGTTTTTGTAACCCACGACCGCTTCGATACCCCAGTTGTTGACCTTGCCGGCATTGACATAGGCACGTTTATAACCGGTGCTGGGAGGTGCATCGTAGCTGAAGAGCTGGTTATAGGTGTTGGTGTTGTAATAGGTGAAGTCCATCCATATCCTGTTGCCGAGGAACTTGGCGTTCAGACCCGCCTCGAACGACTTGGTGCGCTCGGGCGTGAGGTTGACAGCCGGGGCATAGGAGTCCGACGAAACGATACCGCCGGTCAGCAAGGGGGTGTTCACACCGGTGATGAACCGCTGCGGGGCGTTGCCCACCTCGGCATACGAGCCGCGCACCTTGAGGAACGAAATGCCGGCTTTGGAAAGGTCGGCCATCGACGAGATGACGGCCGAAAGACCCACCGACGGGTAGAAAATGTTCATATGGGGCGTGAAGGCCAGCTGCGAAGCCCACTCGTTGCGCGCCGTCACGTCGAGGTAGACCATGCCGTTATATCCCAGCTGGGCGGTGGCGTAGATGGCCTGAGTCTGGTCGTGGTAGCGGTCGGCGTAGGGTTTGGTCTGCGAGTGGCTCATATCCACGTTGTAGACCGAGAACTTGTTGGCGATGGTGGCCAGGTGGCCCTCGAAGCCTTCGCCGTCGTTCTTGTCGTCGAGAATGCTCGCACCCAGGTTGAACGACAGGGAGAACTTGTCGTCGAAGAAACTCTTGTTGATCGACAGCAGGGCGTCGGCGTAGAGGTTGTTGTGGTGGATCTTGTTGTTCTGGTAGTTACCGTACTCGGAAGCGAACAGCTTGTCGGACGAGGCATAGATCTTGCGCGTATAGTTCATCACCGTGTTGTCGGTGCGCACGCGCCCCGTGAGGGTGATCCAGTCGGCAATGTCCCACTTGAGCGTGGCGTTGAACGTATAGCGGTGCGCCGTGTTCTCGAACAGCTCGCGGTTGGTGATCCACCAGGGGTTCTCGACGCCGGTGATGAACTCCAGGGGCCAGAACTGCTTCATATAGCCCGCCGTGGCGTCGTAACGCTCGTAAACCTCGTACTTGGAGATGTCGTCGCCGCGCGGGAAGAGGTAGACGGGGATCAGCGGGTTGTGATAGAGGCCCTGCACGAGCGGGTTACGCTTGTACTGGCGCATGTAGGAAGCGCCCAGGTCGAGCGTCAGCTTGTCCTTGATGAGCTGCGTGGTATTGCGGACGGTGAAATTGTACCGGTTATAGACGTTGTTGGGAATGACGCCGCGCGAATTGAGCGAAGCGGCCGAGAAATAGGTCTGGTTCACGCGCGTACCGCCCGAGACCGAGATCGCATTGGTCTCCTCGAAGCCGGTCTGGAAGAAATCCGAGGGGTCGTACGAGGTCGGGGTCGAGAGCTTCGTACCCCAGCTCATGGAAGGTGCCGTAGCGTCGGTGCCGTAGGTGTTCTGGAACTGCGGCATGACGAACGGCGACGAGAAGGTGGTATTGTTGGCGTAGTTCACGCGCACGCGCCCCTCCTCGCCCTTTTTGGTCGTAATGACGATCACGCCGTTGGCACCCTGCGAACCGTAGAGCGCGGCCGCCGTGGCGCCCGAAAGCACCGTCATGGATTCGATGTCCTCGGGGTTGAGGTTCGAGATACCCTCGAAATCGCCGCCGTCGGGCGTTTCGTAGGTGCCCTCGGTCTGCGACGAACGCAGGTCGGGCATCGGGATACCGTCGATCACATAGAGGGCGTTGTTGTTGCCGCTGATGGACTTCACGCCGCGCATCACCACGCGCGTGGAACCGCCCACGCCCGAGGCGCTGGCGTTGATCTGAAGGCCGGCGACCTTGCCCGAAAGCGAGTTCATGAAGTTGGCGTCCTTGACCGTGTTGACGATGTCGCCCGCGACCTCCTGCACGTTGTAGGTCAGCGCTTTCTCCGACCTTTTGATGCCGAGGGCGGTAACCACCACGGCGTCGAGCACCTCGTTGTCCTCGTGCATGACCACCGACAACGGGGCGGAACCCGAGACGGGAAGCTCCTGCCTGGTATAGCCGATGAGTGAAATTTCGAGCGTGTCCCCCGGTTTGGCCTGCGGCAGCGAGAAATTGCCGTCGACGTCGGCGGCGGCACCCGTCGTCGTACCTTTGATAAGCACGGTGGCGCCGACCAGGGGCATGCCCTTATCGTCCTTTATGACTCCGGTAACGCCGCCCTGGGCGCTGTGGGGGGGGGGACTGGGGGGAATTTTTAGCTTTCTTCGAGAGTACGATGTGCTTGTCCCGAAGGGTATAAGCGATGTCGGAACCCGCGAAGAGCTTGTCCAACACGGCCTGCAGCGGTTCGTCGTGCGCCGAGAGGCTCACTTTGCGGTCGGTGTCGATGTCCGACGTATTGTAGACGAACGAACAGCCCGTCTGCTGCTGGATAGCCTGGAAAACCGTGATGACCGTCGCGTCCCGGGCATCGAGGCTCACACGCGAGAGGGCTTGCTGCGTCTGTGCCGCGGCAGAGGTGGCGCCGAAGCATCCCAGGAGCAGCATCGGGATAACGAACAGACAACGGAAACATGCCGTGACAACATGCCCTCCCCTGCCTGTCGCAAGGTTAGTTTTTTTCATGGATCAGATTTTAGGTTAGTTGTAATGGTTAGGTGTCGAAACAGGCCGCCACAGAGTGCGGCATCCGGGGGAAAGGACATTAATTTTCCATAGGCGGATCGAAAGATTTTAAGTTCGTATTCGGTTATCGTTCAGGGTTTGCGTAGAGTTCGATGTCGTTGCCGACGATCCTGTAATTGAATTTATAGGTCAGCTGCAATACGGACATGATGTGGTAGATGCCGTCCTCGACGCGGAAATTGCCCGAGAAGCGCATGTCGCGGAGCCGGTTGTCCATGAAGCGGATGTCGACGTTGTAGTAGCGCTTGAGCTCGGCGACGATCTCCCCGAAGGTATCGTGCTCGAAGCAGAAGCGGCCGTCGATCCAGTTGATCGAGCGTTCGGCCGAGGGGCAGTCGGTCAGGCGCATGGCGTGCGTCCGGGTGTCGAAAACCAGCTGCTGCGCGGGGTGCAGGCGCACCGAGGCCTGCTCGCGTCCCGAAGCATAGGCCTTGACGGCGCCTTCGAGCAGGACGGTGGTGACACGGTGCTCGTTGTCGTCGTTGCGGATGTTGAAACGTGTGCCGAGGACTTCGATGTCCAGGCCGTTGGTCGACACGACGAACGGCGCCCGGCGGTCGTGCTCGACCTCGAAATAGGCTTCACCCTCCATCTTCACGCGGCGCTGGCGCGAAAAGAAAGGGGCAACGTACTCCACGCTGCTCGATGAGTTGAGCCACACCTTCGTCCCGTCGGGCAGCACCACCTGCGACCGCTCGCCCAGCTGGGTGACGACGGTCACGGGCTGCGCCAGGCGCTTGGAAAGCGATACGGTCGTGAGCCCGCCGGCCAGGAGCACCGCGGCGATCACGGCCGCAGCGGCAATACGCACCGCGACACGGCGCAGGGGGATACGGCGTCCGGCGTGCATGCGGCGCTTGAACTGCCGGAGCGAACGTTCGACGTCGATACCGGCCGCGTCGTTGATACGGTCGCTGACATATAATATATAATAGACCTGGCCGAGCATCCTGCGGTTTGCAGCCGAGCGGTCGTACCACGCCTCTACGGCCGCCGCCTGCGCTGCGTCCAGCTCGCCTTTGAGGAAGGCTACCAATACCTCTTCGTCGATTTCGAAATTTGCCATGCTGTTTGCTTGTCTATAAAGTAATACAATCCGTCAGCAAAGGATGCTAACGGAAAGGCGAAAAAAATTCAGATTTCCTTATCAGGAGAGGTCAGGCCACAGCAACAGCACGAGCAGCGGCCAGTAATCGCTGAGTTCCTCGCGCAGCAGGCGCACGGTCTGCCCGATACGGTAATTGACCGTCTGCGGGGAAACGTTGAGGCGGGCGGCTATTTCTTTGTGGGTCATACCTTCCAGGCGGTGCATACGGAAGGTCTGCTGGAATTCAGGAGGCATTTTGCGCAGAGCTTCGGCCAGCCGCTGCACCAGTTCACCCTCGAGGTAGAAATCGGGGTCGTCGAACGTCTCTTCGTAGTGTTCGGCCAGCTGGCGGATGATGCGGTTCTTGAGCGTGTCGCGCGAGGCGCTGTTAAGCGACTTGTTCTTTACGATGGTGAACAGCAGCGATTTGAGCGGCATCTCGGGAATCAGCGAGGTGCGGTTTTCCCACACCCACATCAGGGTGTCCTGGACGAGTTCCTCGGCGCGTACCGGCGGCACGAAGCGCGTGGCGTAGGTGCAGAGCGGTTTGTAATAGCGGCGGAAAAGCGCATCGAAACATTTTTCATCCCCGGCACGGAGCAATCCGACAACCGTGCGGTTGTCCTGTATGTCGATCGTATGCGCGTTATCTGCCATCGGCCGGTATATTCTTCTGTCCCGCCGCCCCGAAGAACGGCGGAGGGACTGAGCAAAAATACAACTTTATCCAATATTTGCAAAAAAGATTCCGTACGGGGCATACGGTGTGTCCGGACGGAGTATGCCGAAAGGGAACGGGGAAACGGCGCTGCCTGCGCCGTTTCCGGCGGCAGGGAAAGGCGGAGGCCGGGACGGCAGCGATACGCCGCCTTCACGGGGAAGCCCCCTGCCGCCCGGCGGGAATGCGTCACGGCACAGGCCGGGAGCCCGGGCACGGCATGGACGCGAATACCATGGCGGCAAGCCGGGATATTCCCAGCCTATGCCCGGAAATCGCAACCGCAGAGCAGGAATCCGCCGAATTTTATTACCTTTGCGGGGCAGGCCCGCCCTGTCGCTGCCGGCCGAGGCCGGGAGAGGAAAGTCCGGGCAACACAGAGCACCGCGCAAGCTAACGACTTGATATCCGTGAGGGTATAGGAGCGTAACAGAGAACGACCGCCCGCAGGGGATTTTCGTAATCCCGGCGGGTAAGGGTGAAAAGGCGGGGTAAGAGCCCACCGCGGGGGCAGCGATGCCGCCCGGCAGTACGTCTCGCGGGTTGCAAGACCGTGTATACCGGCAATTAAGGGTTGCTCGCCCGATGCCGGGGGGTAGGTTGCTTGAGACGGCAGGAGACTGCCGCCCTAGATAAATGACAGGGGCCCGGGGTTCGCCCCGGGAACAGAACCCGGCTTACAGGGCCTGCACGTACGGGGATGCCGCTTTCCAGCGGCATCCCCTTTTTCGGGTCGCTACCGCAACGGGACGGACGGCGGGGAGCGGGAGGAGCACCGGGAAAGGCTGAGAAAGCCCGGAAAGGAAAAAACGCAAAAGGACGGGTGTCCCATGCGGCAGGCATCGGCAGAGTGGCATTTTTTTTGACGTATCGCCCGCCGATGGCGACCCTCGGCGAACATATCCGGCAAAGCACCGCCTACAAATGGTGGATCCTGGGCATGATCATGCTCGGGACGTTCATGGCCGTGCTGGACGTGACGGTGGTCAACGTCGGGCTGCCGGCCATCATGTCGGCTTTCGGCATCGGCATCTCGACGGCCGAATGGGTCATCACCGCCTACATGATCACCATGACCGTCATGCTCCCTTCGGCGGGATGGTTCGCCGACCGCTTCGGGAACAAACGCATCTATATCCTGGGGCTGGCACTCTTCACGCTCGGGTCGTGGCTCTGCGGCAAAGCCCCGGGCGACCTGTTCCTGATCTGGGCACGCGCCCTGCAAGGCGTCGGCAGCGGTATCATACAGTCGCTGGGACTGGCGATCGTGACCCGCGAATTCCGCCCCGAGGAGCGCGGCCTGGCGCTCGGCCTGTGGGCAATGGCGGCGGCCGCCTCGATCTCGTTCGGTCCCCTGCTGGGCGGCTATCTGGTCGATGCATACAGCTGGCACAGGATTTTCGACGTGAACGTCCCTGTGGGAGTGCTCGCCATCCTGCTCTCGGCCTTTATCCAGAAAGAATGGAAAAGCCCGGCGCGGCACCCGTTCGACTGGCGGGGATTCGTGGCCATCGCGCTCTTCATGCCGCTGGCGATCTTTGCGCTGGCGCGGGGCAACTCGCCGACCAACCACGACGGCTGGGCGTCGCCCACGGTGATCGGCTGCTTCGCCGTGGCGGCCGTCGCGCTCGCCTACTTCGTCCGCACGGAGCTGCGCAGCCCGGCGCCGCTGCTGCAGCTTCGCCTGCTCGGGGAACGCAACTTCGGGGTTTCGATGGCCGTGCTGACGCTCTTCTCGATCGGCATGCTGGGCGGCACCTACCTGCTGCCGCTCTACATGCAGCGCGGGCTGGGCTACACGGCGCTGATGGCCGGGAGCGTATTCCTGCCCGTGGGGCTCATACAAGGGGTGCTGTCGGCCGTATCGGGTTACCTCACGCGCTACGTCAAGCCCCTGCTGCTCGCGGCGGCGGGCATCCTGCTGCTGGCGCTGAGCTTCTGGCTGGCCAGCCGTTTCTCGCTCCACACCTCCCACCGGCATATCCTCTTCGTGCTCTATATCCGCGGGCTGGGCATGGGGCTCACGTTCGCCCCGCTGAACTTCTTTTCGCTGCGGAACCTCACGCAGCACGACATGGCCGCAGCGGCGGGTATCTCGAACAGCATCAAACAGCTCGCAGGCAGCATCGGCATCGCCATACTGACAGCCGTTTACTCGGCCCGGACGGCCTTCCATGCGACGCACGAAACGGTATCGGCTTCCCAAACCTATGTCGAGGGGGTGACCGACGCGCTGGGCGTGGTGACATGGCTGACCCTCGCGGCGGGGTTGCCGCTGCTGTGGGTATTCCGCAAAAAACGGAAGAAAACACCGGCAGGGAATCAGAGGGAGGCAGGGTAAAGTTAAACCGGAGCGGGAAAGGCCGGATCGGTGTGCACCGGGCCGCCGGATCGGCAACGGACGGCTACATCAGCCCCATGCGCCTGCGGGCGAAAGGCATGACCCAGGCCGGGGATTGTTGCCGCGCGAGCAGGTCGCGCATGTATTCCATGTAGGGTTCGACGTGGCGGAAATAGTGCATCAGCCCCTCGCAGAGCGAATTTTTGGGGCTGCCGTCGGCCCCGCGGGCGAAACGGTGCTTGGGGCATTCGCCCCGGCAGGCGAAATAGTAGTTGCAGCGCAGGCACCCGGCGGGCAGCGTATTGCGTTTGTCCAGCCCGAATTCGCGGCGTTTCCGCGAGCGGTAAAGCTCGGCAAGGGGCGTCTCGCGGATATTGCCCAGCCTGTACTCGGGGTAGACGAAATGATCGCAGGAGTAGACGTCGCCGTTGTGCTCGACGACCAGCGCGTCGCCGCACGTCTCACCCATCGAGCAGACGCCCGGCTGCACACCGCACCACTGCGCCAGCGAGGCGTCGAACAACTGCACGAAACAGCGCCCCACGTCGCTTACGACCCACTCATCGAAAACATCGCACAGGAAATGCCCGTAGCCTTCGGCCGAGACCGACCAGCCGGCCAGCCGCGCCCCTTCGTGTCCGGGCGGGACGATCAGCGGACGGTGGTGTCCCGGTTTGTCGACGACGTGTTCGACGGCGGGCAGGAACTGCATGAAGCGGCTGTGCACCTCGTCGCGGAAGAAGCGGTAGATCTCCCCGCCGCGCCCCTCGCAGCACCGGTTCACGACGCTCAGCGTATTGAATTCCACGCCGCTGCGCCCGAACATCCCGACCGTCCGCATCACGCGCTCGAAGGTCGGGTTGCCGCCCCTGGTCAGGCGGAAGGCGTCGTGGATATCCCCGGGCCCGTCGAGCGAGAGGCCGACCAGGAAATTGTTGGCGGCGAAGAGGTCGCACCACGCCTCGTCGACCAGCGTACCGTTGGTCTGCAACGTATTCTCGATCCGTTTGCCGTCGGCGTACCTGCGCTGCAGCTCCATCGCCCGGCGGTAGAAATCCAGCCCCAGCAGCAACGGCTCGCCGCCGTGCCAGCAGAACTGCACGGTATCGACCTCGTTGGCCCGGATGTACTGTTTTATGCAGAGCTCCAGCAGCTGGTCGTCCATCACGGCTTGGCGGCCGCCGTACTGCACCGCCTTGTCGAGGTAGTAGCAGTAGTGGCAGTCGAGGTTGCAGGCCGAACCCGCCGGTTTGAGCATGATCGAGAAGGCCGCGGGGGCGACCTGTTTCTCCGCGTCGCGGAACGTGAATATCTGCTTCTGTTTCATGGAGCGGGCTGATGTCCCTGGCAAAAATAGCAAAATCCCGCCAATATACGCCGCAAATGTCCGAAAGCGTGCCGAAACCGTACGGGCTCCGGCAAAAAACCGGGCCGCAGCGCACGTTTTTCGCCAGAATCGTTTATCTTTACGTGCTGAAAAAACTTAAAAAACCCGAAACCGATGAAAAAATCGCTTATCCTACTCGGCATGTCGCTGCTGGCTGCGTGCGGCGTGCAGAAAACGGAACTCCCGCTGCTGCCCGAAGAGGCATTCCAGACCACCGTCGACGGCAAACCCGTCGCACTCTACACGCTCCATGCGGGCGACATCACCATGCAGGTCACCAACTACGGCGCCCGCGTCGTATCGCTCTGGACGCCCGACCGCGAAGGCCGCTACGAGGACATCGTACTGGGCTACGAAAACATCGGCCGCTACATAGACAACACGGGCGAACGGTTCCTCGGCGCCGTGGTAGGCCCCTACGCCAACCGCATCGCAAAGGGGCGCTTCACGCTCGACGGCACAGAGTACACCCTTCCCCTGAACAACAACGGGCAGACGCTGCACGGCGGGCTCCAGGGCGTCGACCGGGTGATATGGGACGTAGTGTCGGCCACGGACGACAAACTGGTGCTGCATTACCTCCATCCCGACGGACAGGACGGGTTCCCGGGCAATCTGGATATCGAGATGACCTACTCGCTCACCCCCGACAACGAATTCCGCGTGGACTACAAGGCCACGACCGACAAGCCCACCGTCGCGAACTTCTCGCACCACCCGTTCTTCAACCTCAAGGGCGAAGGCAACGGCACGGTGCTCGACAACGTGTTGACGATCAATGCCAGCCACACCACCCCGGTGGACTCGGTGCTGATCCCCACGGGCCAGATCGCCCCGGTGGAGGGTACGCCGTTCGACTTCCGTGAGCCGCACGCCATCGGCGAGCGCATCGGAGCCGACAACCAGCAGCTGCGCAACGGCGGCGGCTACGACCACAACTGGGTGATCGACCGCAAGACCCCAAGCGGCATCGAGCAGGCCGCCACGGTCTGGGAACCCGCCTCGGGACGTACCATCGAGGTGCTGAGCGACCAGCCCGGGCTGCAGGTTTACAGCGGCAACTTCTTCGACGGCAAGAGCATCGGCAAATACGGCAAGCCGCAGCGCTACCGCGAGTCGCTGGCGCTCGAAACACAGAAGTTCCCCGACAGCCCCAACCACGACAATTTCCCCTCGACGGTACTGCGCCCCGGGGAGACCTATACGCAGGTCTGCATCTACAAGTTCGGCGTGAAATAACACGCAGGATATGCCTTGGCGGCGGAGGGCACCCGATGGTGCCCTCCGCTGTTTTTCCGGGGCACGGATGCCGCCCGCAGCCTTAGGCACCAGACCGCATCGCCCGACGATATAAACAAAAAAACAAACTTATAAATATTTATTGAGATAGTTTTTGTAATTTTGGAGCCATAAACCGGCTCAAAAAATGCTACGTTCGAACCTAAATACCATAAACGACCGGATTTTCAACAAGGCCGCAATACAGATCGACGACGAAGCCCTGCGCGAAGTGGAGGCGTGTTACCGTTTCCTGGAGGAATTCGAGCAGGGAAAGGTCATCTACGGCATCAACACGGGGTTCGGCCCCATGGCACAGTACCGGATCGGCGACGCCGACCTGAACAGCCTCCAGTACAACATCATCCGTTCGCACAGCTGCGGCGCGGGCGAAACGCTGCCCGACATCTGCGTGCGGGCCGCGATGCTGGCGCGGCTGCAAACGTTCCTCAACGCCAAGTCGGGCGTGCACCCCGACGTGGTGCGAATACTGGCCGATTTCCTCAACAACGAAATATACCCGCTCGTGCCGCGCCACGGCAGCGTAGGCGCAAGCGGCGACCTGGTGCAGCTGGCGCACATCGCACTGGCGCTGATCGGCGAGGCGGAGGTCTCGTTCCGGGGCGAAACCGTCCCGGCTACCGAGGCCATGGCGGCATGCGGCATAGCGCCCCTCAGGCTCCGCATCCGCGACGGGCTGGCGCTCACGAACGGCACGGCCGTGATGACGGGCATCGGACTGGTGAATCTGGCCCAGGCGCGCCACCTGCTGGGGTGGGCGGTGAAGGCGTCGGTGATGCTCAACGAAATCGTGGAATCGTACGATGACTTCATGGCCGGGGCGCTCAACGAATACAAACTCCACGCGGGGCAGATCGAGATCGCCCGGCAGATGCGCGCCATATGCGCCACGAGCCGCCGGCTGCGCAAACGCGAAGCGGAACTTTACAGCGGCGACACGGGCGCGGCGCCCACCTTCAGGCACAAGGTGCAGCCTTACTACTCGCTGCGGTGCATCCCCCAGATCCTGGGGCCGGTGCTCGAAACGATCTCCCAGGCCGAGAAGATCCTCGTCGAGGAGTTCAACGCGGTGGACGACAACCCGGTGGTAGACCCCGCGGCGGGAACGATCTACCACGGCGGGAATTTCCACGGCGACTACGTGTCGCTGGAGATGGACAAGCTCAAGATCGCCGTGACGAAGATGACGATGCTCGCCGAACGGCAGTTGAACTACCTTTTCCACGACCGCATCAACGAGACGCTGCCGCCGTTCGTGAACCTCGGCAAGCTGGGGCTCAACTACGGGTTGCAGGCGGCGCAGTTCACGGCGACCTCGACCACGGCCGAGTCGCAGACGCTCTCGAATCCGATGTACGTCCACTCGATCCCGAACAACAACGACAACCAGGATATCGTGAGCATGGGAACCAACGCGGCGATGCTCACGCGGCAGGTCGTGGAGAACGGGTACCAGGTGGTCGCGATCGAGATGCTGGCGCTGGCGCAGGCCACGGATTACCTGCAATGCGCCGGGGAGCTCTCCGACACTACGCGGCAACTGTATGCCGACATCCGGGCCATCGCGCCGCGCTTTGCCGACGACAGGCCCAAGTACAGGGAGATCGCCGCCATCGAAAACCTCCTGAAAACCCATCCCGCTTCCCTATGAAAAACCTTCTGACCACCCTGACGGCGGCATTGTGCGCTCTTTTCTGCGCATCCGCACAAGACATTTCGCTGGGACGGTTGACGGCCGACGGCAACCGGGTTTATGTCGAATTCATCGACGTGAGGAACAATATCGAAGACGACGCGAAACCTTTTATCGCGGCGCTGAAGGGGCCCGAATGGAACCGCTGGCAGGTGGTGGACGACAAGGCCGACGCAGATTTCGTACTCCGCATCCGCGTCGAAAAGAAGGGCTCGGGGTTCAGCATCTCGTGGGGTGCGCGTATGTTCACGACCGTTTCGATTCTGACCACCGACGGCCGGGAACTCTGGCGCGCAAAACTCCAGAAAGGCCGCGCCAGTGAATTCACGGGGTTCAACGCCCAGGCGGATGCCGCACGCAAAGTCGTACGCCGCTCGCTGGGAGAGGAGTTGCAGGAAGCTATAACCGCAGAAAATGGCAAAAACGAATAAATACGCACTCGTGACCGGCGGCAGCCGGGGCATAGGCCGCGAAATCTGCCTCAAACTGGGCGGGTGCGGCTACCACGTGCTCGTCAACTACAAGTCGAACGCCGCCGAGGCCGAAAAGACCCTGTCGGGCATCCGCGCCGCGGGCGGCGACGGCGAAGCGCTGCAATTCGACGTGGCCTCGGGCGAAGAGAGCGCGGCGGCCATCGCCGCCTGGCAGAAAGCGCACGAAGGCGCCTGCATCGAGGTCGTGGTGAACAACGCGGGCATCCGCGACGACGTGCTGATGATGTGGATGGAACCGCAGCAGTGGCACTCGGTGATCGGCACCAGCCTCGACGGGTTCTACAACGTCACGCGGCCGCTGCTCAAGGGGATGCTCGTAAACCGTTTCGGGCGCATCGTCAACATCGTCTCGCTCTCGGGCATCAAGGGCCTGCCCGGGCAGGCCAACTACGCCGCGGCCAAGGGCGGCGTGATCGCCGCGACGAAGGCGCTGGCGCAGGAGGTGGCCAGGAAGGGGAGCTCGTCCGGCACCTTCTCCAAAAAGTCCTTGGCCTCCTCGATGGTGCACAGGTCGGCGCCCACCGCCACCTCCTCCAGTCCTTCGAAGCCCAGCCGCTTCATGGCGGTGAGGATCTGTCCGGGAGTGACCTTTTCACCAAACTGGCCCCAGAAGGCCGGGGCGATGATGGCGATGACCTTCTCCCCCTTCTTGATGGCGTGGATCAGCTGGAAGATCTGGCCTTTGTCCACAATGGCGCCGAAGGGGCAGTTCACCAGACACTGGCCGCAGTTGACGCATTTTTCATGGTCGATGTCCGCCCGGCCATACCGGTCCTTGCCGATGGCGTTCATGCCGCAGGCCTCCTGACAGGGCCGCAGGAATTTGATGATGGCCTGATAGGAGCAGGCCTCCTTGCACCGGCCGCACTTGATGCATTTGGTCTGATCGATGCGGGCCCGGCCATGCTCC
>OHFA01000471.1_pt1 | contig 23841 bp, 23 predicted proteins | sample 1567501 | NCBI WGS metagenome assembly OHFA01 (sample SAMEA3879593, study PRJEB24766) | human gut metagenome | biome: human-associated habitat; feature: feces | place: USA | collected 1985/1987 | reverse complement strand
GCCTCGTCGTCCCGGCGGGCGGACAGGCGTATTTAAGCCTTTCCAACAAAGAGGGCTATCAGGCACTTCTGACCCGCGCGCAGGCGCTTGGCATGGAGGGGGCGGATCAGCTTCTTTGGTGTTTGGAAAAGCAGCAGGAGGTCAGCGATTATTTTGCGCCGATGTTTGCAGCGTTTGAAGCAGGGCAGTTTGAGCAGGCGAAGGATTTTATCGTGACGGAAGAATATCAGGCGATGCGGGACGCCTTTATCGGGGATACGATGGAATACTGGAAGGGCAGCACCTATGTGCCCGTGACCAAGGAGGCGATCGTATTTTCAAAAGGGGAAGCCGGATGGCAGTTTTCCTTTGTAGAAAACGACGCGCTGGCTAAGCCTACCGGGACGATCCGGGTTTTGGGCGAAAAGATGAAGGATCTGGGTGTCCAGAGAAGCAGCATTGAATATGTTCCGGCGTATGATCCCGAAAACTACTATCCCCATACGGAATACGAGATCGTATACTGGAATACGATGGTAAGCGGGATCGCTACGGATACCAGTCAGGCGGTTTCCCGCATGAATTACCGTTTTGCGGAAAAAATCTATACGCAGAGCGGTTCGGAGGCGAACATGATCTATGACTGGGGCGGGGCAAACGAAAAAAGACAGAAGGAATGACCGCCAAATCCGGTTATCATAAAAAAATGTGGAACATAAGCCGTCGGCTTACGCTCCGGAACGGAGAGGTTATGAAAAGATGCGTGATCGTGGGTGCAGGGGAGTTAAAGGTTTCGTCGATCCCGGTGGAAAAAGAGGATTTTGTCATTGCGGCGGACGGCGGCTATGCCTACTGCAAAAGGCTGGGGATCGTGCCGGATCTGATTCTGGGCGATTTTGATTCGGTAAAAGAAGAGGATGCAGAGCAGATCGCCCAAATCAGCCGGATCTGTCCGGACAGCGTGGTGATCCTTCCTGCCGAAAAGGACGACACGGATATGCTGGCGGCGATCCGGATGGGGCTTTCGGAGGGCTGCCGGGATTTCAGAATTTATGCCGCCCAGGGCGGACGGCTGGAGCACACGATCGCGAACCTGCAGTGCCTGATCTATTTAAAGGAATGCGGCGCGGCAGGCTGTCTTGTGGACGAGACGAGCACGGTGTTTATCATTCGGGATGAGACGGTCTGGTTTCGGGAGGACGCGGCAGGCTATTTATCGCTTTTTTCCATGGGGGAAAAGGCGGAGGGCGTGACGATCCGCAATATGAAGTACGAGCTGGATGGGGCAGAGGTGACAAACAGCTACCCGATCGGCATTTCAAACGAGTTTATCGGGAAGAGGGCGTCGGTGACGGTAAAAAAAGGGACGCTGGCGGCGATCCTGTCGCACAAGGATTAAGCCCTGACGTCAGGAGGGAAAGCGCATTTGCACAGATCGGAGAACAAAAGGCAGAGGACGCCGCAAAATCATCCAATCAGATGATGGAGCAGCGTCCTCTGTTTTTGTTACATTACATTTTTAAATTGGCTCATATACAGATCGTAATAAAAGCCCTTCTTTGCCATCAGCTCCTGCGCGTTGCCTTCCTCGATGATCCTGCCGTCGTCGATGACGAAGATCCGGTCCGCCTTCTGGATGGTGGAAAGCCGGTGGGCGATGACGAAGGACGTCCTGCCCTTTAAAAGATGCTCGATGCCCTCCTGCACGAGAAGCTCGGTCTTGGTGTCGATGGAGGAGGTGGCCTCGTCCAGCACAAAGATCCGGGGGTTGGCCAGGATGGCCCGGGCAAAAGAGATCAGCTGTTTTTCACCGGTGGAGAGCTGGCCGCCGCCTTCGCCCACGTCGCTGTCGTAGCCGTGCTCCATGTGGGTGATAAAGTCGTGGGCGTTGACCGCCTTTGCCGCCGCAACGATCTCCTCGTCGGTGGCATTGAGCCTGCCGTAGCGGATATTTTCCCGGATCGTGCCGGAGAACAGGAAGTTGTCCTGGGTCATGACGCCCATCTGATGACGCAGGCTTTCGATGGAAACCTTTTTCAGGTCGTAGTCATCGATCAGGATGCGCCCCTTCTGGATGTCGTAAAAGCGGCTGATCAGGTTGACGATCGTTGTTTTTCCGGCTCCGGTGGGGCCGACAAGGGCAATCGTCTGGCCGGGCTTTACATGGAAGCTCACATGATCCAGCACGTTTTTCTCCCCGTCATAGGAAAAGGAAACGTCGTCGAAGGTAACGGAGCCCTCGATGGGAGGAAGCTCTGCTACATCTGCGCCGTCGGTGATCTGCGGTTTCGTATCCAGAATCTCAAAAATCCGTTCCGCCCCGGCGATATTGGTAATGATCTGGTTGTAAAAATTGCTCAGGTTCATGATCGGCTGCCAGAACATCCAGATATAGGAGCCGAAGGCGATGAACGTGCCGACGGAAACCCGGTCGGTGCCAAGGATCACGATGCCTGTAAAATACAGCGAGATCATGCCGATGCTCCAGCACAGGTCGATCACAGAGCCGAAAGCGTCGTTTAAGCGCACCGCGTGGATAAAGGAATCCCGGTGCTCGTCCGTAAGCTGCCGGAAGGTATTTTTGGTTTCCTCCTCGGCGGTAAAGCTCTGGATGATGCGGATGCCGGAAAGATCCTCGTGCACGAAGGCGTTTAGGTTGGAGGATTTTTTCCGGTGCGCCTGCCAGCGCTTATGGGAATACACTTGGATAAACCAGATGGAAACGATCATCAGCGGCAGGCTGATCAGGGAAGCTGCGGCAAGGATCGGATCCTTTGCAAACATGATGCCGACGACCGCGCAGATCGTGATAAAATCGGGGATCAGCGTCGTTACGCAGTTGCCCAGCACGTCCTTTAGGGAGTTGATGTCGCCGATGATGCGGGCGAGGATCTTTCCGGTAGGGCGGCTGTCAAAAAAGGAAAAGTCCAGCGTCTGGATATGGGTGTAAAGATCCTGACGGATCGTCACCAGAATGCTGTTACACAGCTTTGCCATGATCCACATGCGCAGCTTTACGCCGAGGATCATGAGGATGTTTAAAAGGACAGCGGCGGCAATGAGCCTAAAAAGCCCGTTCCAGTTGCCTGCTGAAATATGTACGTCGATCGCCCGTTCCATGATGAGCGGATTGCACAGGCTGACAAAAACGCAGAACGCCATGATGGCGAGCACGCCGACGATCTGCTTTTTGTAGGAAAGCAGATAGGAAAACAGGCGCAGCAGCGTTTTCAGTTTGCCGACCTCGACGCTTTTTTCGTCGTCTTTATAAGAATTAAAACCCATTATGCGGTCACCCCCTCAGTGGGCAGCGCGCCGTACTGCGCCTGCCATGTTTTGTAATAAAGCCCTTTTTGGGCAAGAAGCTGTTCGTGCGTCCCCCGCTCTGCGATCTGCCCGTCCTCTAAAATGATGATCTCGTCGGCGTGACGGACGGCGCTGATGCGGTGGGCGATGATGATTTTCGTAGTGTCTTTAAGCGTCTGAAGCGTCTGCTGGATCGCAAATTCCGTTTCCATATCCAGCGCGCTCGTGGAGTCGTCCAGCACGAGGATCGGCGTATGCTTTGCCAGTGCACGGGCGATGGAGATCCGCTGTTTCTGACCGCCGGAGAGGGACATAGGGTGTCTGTCTTTGAAATCTGTCAAATCTAACTCGGCAAGGATTTTTTCTGCCTGCTCCTTACTTTCGTCCTCCATGCTGATTAAAACCTCATCTAACACCGTTTCCGTAAAAAGCTGATGATTGACTTCCTGCATTACCATATAGCAGGTATTCAACCTGTCTTTGGGACGGTAGGCTTTTCCATTCCATATAACTTCGCCGCACCGCTTTTCCAAACCGCAAAAGCACCGGGAGAAAGTCGATTTTCCAGCTCCATTATTTCCAATAATTCCTACAATACGGTTCGCTGGAATTTTGCTTTCATGAATGTGAAGCGTTTCCGGCTCGTTTTTATAAGCAAAACAGAAATTGCGAAGCTCCATTTGTTCTCCAATTTGCGGTGATATTTCGGGCGGCAGCAAATCTTCAAGAATAAAGGTGCGAAGGCCCATATCGGCTCTTTGCTGCTCTGTAAGTTGCTCAAACTCTGCCGCAGAGTAATCCCTTTCCACTTGTCCAGCAGTAATATAAATAAAGCGATCCGCAAGGCCCCGCAGGTAGTAAAGCCGATGTTCTGACACGATAATTGTTTTTCCCTGCGACTTCCAAAATGCAAGTATGGATCTCAAATCGAGAATAGAAGAAGCATCGAGGTTAGATGATGGTTCATCCATAACAAGTACATCAGGCTCCATAATCGACACCCCGGCACAGGCGATTTTCTGTTTTTCTCCCCCGGAGAGGTGAAAAATATTGCGCCCCATCAGTTTCTCCAAATGAAAATCCTGGACGGTTTTTTCTAATCGTTCTCGAATACTTCGCTCTGGCTGGCCGAGATTTTCACATCCGAATGTAATTTCACTGGTCGTGTCCACATTAAAAAATTGAGAGCGTGGATTTTGAAATACGCTACCAACTGTTTTTGCAGTATCATAAAGGGGCTGCTCCGAAATCTTTGCCTTATTCACCCAAACATTTCCGCTCATTTTGCCCTCATAGTAGTGAGGGATCAGGCCGTTAATCAGGCGGGTAATTGTTGTTTTCCCACAGCCGCTTTCGCCGCAAAGTACAATAAATTGTCCATCCTCTATGTTCAGGTTTATATCCTGAACACCACCGGCACTCTCGCTTTCTTCTCCATAAGAGAAGGTCACATGGTCAATCCGTATCACAGGCTCACCCCCTTTCAAAAGACAAGTTGTTTCTGAAGCAGAAATACAATAAAACAGAGGATACAGAATAGGGCGGCAACTACATCTTGAGAATGAAAACCAATTTGGCATACATTTGTGCGTCTAACAGGGGCACCCAGCCCCCGTGTCAACGCAGCAGCAGAAAGTTCGTCACCAATCTTTACAACGGATACCATCAAAGGAACCAGCCTGTATTCCACCATCAGCAAAGGATGTCTCCCACCGAAGCGGATACCCCGCATTTTCATGGCATCCCGGATCGCCTGATATTCTTCGCTGATTGTAGGGAAAAAGCGAAAAATCACAGACATGGGGATGACGATTTTTTCTGTGATGTGCATACGCTCCATAGCGCCGATAAACTCGCTGACGGAAGTCGAGGAGATCAGCCATACACCAGTCATGATGCCAGGCGCAAACCGTGTCATAATGGATGTAACTGCCATCACAATGAAAGAAAGCAAGCCGCTTAAATATACAAGGGCAATCCGTTCCAATGCAAAGCAGGCTACATAGAGCAGTAAATATTTTCCGGCTGTTTTGAAGCGATGTTCTGATAAAATCAGTACAAAAGGGACAAGACTTAAACAGGGCTTGACAATGTTCATAATCCCCTCATTGCTGGTGCTGAACATCAGAGTTGTAATCGTCAACAACAACAGAAGCTTTGTACGAGGGTCAAGCAATATCCCTTTTCTATTTTCAGTCGTCGCAGAGAATGATACCCCGTCCATTACACAATTCCCGCTTTAACAAAATGTTTTTTCAGAAGCGCCTTACCTAACAGGCCGCCAAAAATTGCAAAGACAAAAATTCCGGCAATTACCAGAACAATGCTCCACATGGGCATGACAGCCATCACCTGGTCAGCGTATTCCTCACCGAAGCTGGCCGCAAAACTGGTCCAGGAGTCCTCTACCATAAAATACATCGGAATGTATGTACCAACCATCCAAAGACTGAATACCGCATAACCAATCAGGCTCTTTTTAGCACTTTTATAACCGCCGGATTTCAAAATCAAATCTCCCAGAACGCCAAAGATCAGACCCATTGGTACACCCCAGAAACCCATGCCGGTCAGGCCCATCAGTAAACCGCTCAAAATCCCCATAATCGTAACCATGCCGAATTTTTTTACTCTTGTCAGGAACAGCATGAAGGGGATACCTGTAATCAAAGACCACAAGGCACCGAGGATTGGCAAAAAGATAGGCACAAACCCAATAGGAATGGCGACACAACAACCAATCACAAAGTAGAGAACGGTGAACAGACCCAGGTTAATCAGATCCTTTGCTTGTAACTTGTTGTTCATAACGAATACCTCCATTCATTTGTTGGTTAGCAAACTCTAACCTCTTTCTAAGATAGCACAGTTAGTCATGCCTCTCTACAACCAATTAGCTTTTTAGCTCCAAACAGCAACGAGTTTTTCTGTTGACTGACTCCTTTTCCAAACCTATAATATAATTAAAAACAAATGTAAGAAGTGCGATAATTGAGTGATAGGAGCTAAAATGAAGATTGATGATATTATAAGAAAATGTATTGAAATTCCTGGTATTTCAATAAAACGCAGTGATTTCAGCGCAGAACTACTTATGAAAACCAAAGATGGAAAAGGATCGATGACTTTTTTCCCGCTTTTCTCCGGGCTTACTATTGCTTATATCTTCGTAAATTCTCCTACATGGGTAGCACCCAATTTCTGTGAAGATAGCTCCATTGAAAAAGGTCCATTACTTCTAAACTATTGTGTGACCGGGCGTTGTGAGATTGTCTTGAATAACGAAAACTTTGTGTATGTGAAAGATAGAGAAATTTCTCTCACAGAGCGTTTCGCACAAAAACAATATGTCTATCCTCGCCGTATCTATGAAGGAATGGAACTTTTCGTTGATACTGATACGCTGACATCAGAAAGTGCATGGATAAAAAAAGAGTTCGGCATTGACTTTCACAAAATCATTGAACTTTTTTGCCCTGATGGTAATACCTATATTTCGACGGTTGCTCCTGAAGTCGAGGAAATATTGACGAAACTTTGGGGACTTTTGGATATTGCACCCCCATTTTCAATTTCTCAAATGAAGGTCTATGCTCTGGCATTATTTTCGCTGATGCAAAACCTTAACGATATTCCCCCATCACAAGCCTGCACATTCTTTACTGAAACGCAGGTAGATATCGCAAAACGTGTTGAAAAAATTATTACTTCTGATTTACGTCAACATCATCCAGCATGGGAATTAGCAGCGCAATTTTCTGTTAGTGAAACTAGCTTAAAAAATTATTTTCGAGGAGTTTTTGGTCAGAACATATCTTTTTATCTGCGTGAATGTAGAATGAAACGAGCTGCGGAATTACTTGTATCTACTACACTCTCTGTTGCGGAAATAGCAGAACAGGTCGGTTACATGAATCAAAGTAAATTTGCATTGGTTTTTAAAAAACGATTTTCTATGTCACCGTTAGAATATAGGCGATATAGAAATTTAAATTCATAAATGCCGATATAATTTCATAATAATATGATGAGTTGCTCGACAAATGGGTAACTCATCATATTAGAATATTACGGTAGTGTAAAATAGTTTGTGTTTTTGGTAAAAAATAACTCCTTTTTGGTAAGAATTCAGACATGACAATTCTTATCGAAAAGGAGTATTTTTTATGGCAGTTGCAAAGGAACAAATTCGACAGATCATCTCAGAAAACAACATTAATAGCGTTGCAGATATATACACGCTTCTGAAAGACAGTTTCAAGGATATCCTGCAGGAGCTGATGGAGGCAGAACTGGATGCAACTCTTGGATACGAGAAAAACCATAAGGGAGATCTACAGACAGATAATAAAAGAAATGGTCATTCTACAAAAAACTTAAAGAGTCAATACGGTGAATTTCAAATCGACGTACCAAGAGACCGTAACGGTGAGTTTGAACCAAAACTCATCCCTAAATACCAGAGAGATATTTCCGGGATTGAAGAAAAAGTGATATCTTTATATGCCCGTGGTATGAGTACACGTGACATCCACGACCAGCTTCAGGATCTTTATGGGATTGAGCTGTCAGCTGAAATGGTCAGCAAGATCACAGACAAGATACTTCCTCAGGTTAAAGAATGGCAGTCCCGTCCTCTGAACCCGGTTTATCCGTTTGTCTTTATGGACTGTATTCATTATAAAGTACGTGAGGATGGCAGGATCCTGAGTCGTGCTGCGTATGTAGTTCTTGGCGTTACAGTGGAGGGATACAAAGATATCCTCAGCATCACAGTAGGTGCAAATGAAACCAGCAAGTTCTGGCTTGGAATGCTCAATGATCTTAAGAACCGCGGAGTAAAAGATGTTCTTTTCTTCTGCGTGGATGGTCTTCCGGGTTTTAAAGAAGCTATTCAGGCAGTCTATCCGCAGGCAGAGATCCAGAGATGTGTGATCCATATGCTCCGCAATTCTTTCAAATATGTAAATTATAATGATCTGAAAAAGTTTTCCTCGGATTTCAAAGAAGTGTACAATGCTCCGAACGAAACAGCCGCTTTAACAGAGCTGGAGAACATGAAAGAAAAATGGGGGAAGAAATATCCGTATGCGATCAGTAACTGGGAAAATAATTGGGAAGATGTAAGTTCCTTTTTCCAGTTTTCTAATGATATCAGACGCATTATGTACACGACAAATATCATAGAAGGATTAAACCGTCAGTATCGGAAAGTCACGAAAACAAAAAGCGTATTCCCAAGCGATTCTGCATTGGAAAAGATGCTGTATCTTGCCAGCGAGAACGTAGTAAAAAAGTGGACGCAGAGATACCGGAACTGGAATCAGGTATTGAATCAGCTGATAGTCCTTTACGGAGAACGGCTTACTGCTTATCTGTAAGAGAAAAATAAAAAACGCAGAAAAATTTCATTTTCTTGAAATTTTGGTAGTTTTTTTACACCAAATATTTCTTAATTTAGGTATTCAATAACTCCATTTATCCCAAATAATCAATCGTACAATATAGTTTTGGGATTCGCTTCATATTGACTACGATATTCTGTCGGAGAAATCTTCATTATTTCTCGAAAAGCGGTAGCAAATTTACTTTGATTTATGTATCCCACTTGTTGTGCTATATCTACTACCGTATCCTGTGTCTGTCTTAACAGAACTGCTGCCTGCTTTATTCTATACGTTTTCATGTAGGTAGCAATAGGCATGCCATAAATTCCTTTAAAAGTTTCTTTAAGCGTGGATGTATTAATTAAATATTCTTTCGATAATTCTTCAATGGTTGGTCTCTCTTTAAGATTAGCAGTCAGTTTCTTATGTATTTTCTTTACCACTTCCACTTGTGGTGGCATATATTGAGCACGCTGATTTTCGGATCTAACATCAACCATACACAAAAATAGTAATAATTCCTGTATTTTCAACTTGAAATATGCCATTTGAATTCCTTCCGGAACTCTATATAATTCTGAAAAAATATGTTCAATCTCATCCTTGGCCGGCATAATAAAACTTGTGTCCTTTCCACAAAACTTCTCTTTAAAGCCAATAAAATCGATCTCTGTGTCTTTTAACGAATCTGGTGGATTTTCAGAAATTATATCAAGATCAATAACTACTGAAACGCCCCTATAGTGTTTTAAAGGAAAACTCATTACTGGTGCACAATTTTCCATCATATGTATAGATAGATCACCCTCACCTAAATACAAATAAGCTCCATTTTTAAGTTGAGATCCTTCCCTACCCTCACGGCAATGATTTATCTCCATAACATTCCCTGATGTATTATTCTTCCAGCTAAACTCTGTGGTTTCAAACTCATTATAAATCAACTCTATTCCCGGAAATACATTATATACTGTCATCAATCCCAAGCCATCGGAACAGTCAAATTTTAGTAAGCGTCCGAATCCATTTTCCTTTTGAATTACGGATGCATTTTTCATCACTTTCATTTTTATATTAGAATCCATACATTCTCCCACAGATTTGAAATTATTAACTCTTAAATACATTTTACTCTTTAAAGATTCATTTGTACATAAAGATTTAACATGGAATCATGCTACTCAAAATCATACATGACTCCATGTTATTTCTTGTACAACTAACACCAATCAAATATTACAAACATTTGTTGTTTTTGCTCACACAACTACCACAACTTCCATTACAGCATCCGCCATTTTTCTTTTTCATCCTGATTTCATAAATCGCCCATCCAGCATATGCCAAAATTGCAACTGCTAAAATAATAGTGACCATTTTCTTCCCACCTATCGTTTTGCCATTACAGTTGACGGCATTTTACGAAACTCAGAGATCATCATGGAAATAGTAATCACTACAAGGATTGCATCCGTCAAGGCAATTGCCAACCAGACACCACGAATTCTCATACCACCAATCATCGGCAGAAGCACACAAAGCGGAATAAACAGAATAATCTGACGGAACAGAACCAGCCATGTCGCCTTATTCGCCTTACCCAGAGACTGGAACAGTGTCACAGCGATCATGAAACTTCCCTGCAAAACATATGTACTGAACATAATACGGAAATTTGTAGCACCCGAAGCTGCCACGCCCGGTGTTGTAATAAACATGGACAATACTTTGGCCGGGAACAGTTCCGCCGGAATGTAGAATATCAAAGATAATACTGTCGCAGCAATTACAAAAACCTTTGTCAGTGTCTTTACCCTGTCATAATCCTTTGCACCGTAATTCGTGCCTGCCGCCGGCTGAAAACCTTGGCTAATTCCCCAAAGTGGAACAAAGGAGAAATTCCAGAACCGAAGTGCTGCACCCAAAAGAATTTGTGAAGTTTCTCCACCATAATTAGCTGCAACTCGATAAATAACCGTCTGCTGTACCAAAGTCAAAATCTGCATCAGCAGCGCCGATACACCTACAGAAAGAACCTGCGGAAGCAGCTCTCCATCAATACGGATACGTCCAATCTTTACATTTGGACTTTTTTTCCTGAAATACCAAAGCGTAATAACTGCCTGAACAAATTGAGAAAGAATTGTTGCAAAAGCTGCCGCTTCAATTCCCATACCATAAGGTTTCAAAATAGTAATAAATATTGGATCAAGGATAATATTTAAAATGGCACCGCTGGCAATAATACTCATTGCCTTTTTAAGCTGCCCTTCTCCACGAATGACCATGTTAGCACTCTGAAAGAAGTTTACAAATAAGGAACCTGCAAAGACAATACGCAAGTATTTTTCCGCATAATTTAAAATGTTATCACTAGCTCCAGCCAAAGAAAGAAGTTGTCTGGTAAACACCATACCTATTATTGTATAAATAACAGACAGCAAAATAACCATTGCTACCAGATTTCCCATAATCTTTTTGATTGTCCCTTCATCTTTCTTTCCAATCGCCCTGGATAACACAGAAGCAGATCCAACTCCTAACATTGCCGCAGAACCCGCATTGATGAGTGTAAAAGGATAAGACACCGATACGGCGCCCATCTGAGCCGCCCCTACCATCTGTCCTATAAAAATTGAATCCATCATATTATAAAGCCCGACAACAACCATACCTAAGATTGCTGGTATGCTTAATTCTAACATGAGAGAAAATGGATTTTTGGTCAATAACTTTGTTCTTGTATCAATTGCTTTTTCCATTGTTGATTCCTCCAAAAAATAAATTAGCTTAGTCTAACCATTTTTATTATAGCGAATCATATCGCGTTTTGTCCGCTCTGTTTAGCAGGGTTTCAGCTCCATTTAGAAATCATTTGTTTGTTCTATATAAAACGCGCTGCCGTCCCTACTTCCCAAAACATTCATTTCCTGTCAATCGGATCTATTTCAAGAATCCGTTTACAATACATTCTTCCGCCTCTTTTTCCGTTAATCCCAAAGTCATGAGTTTTATTAACTGCTCACCGGCGATTTTGCCAATTGCTGCTTCATGAATAAGCATTGCATCCATATGCCTAGCATCCAATTTCGGGATAGAAAGTACCCTTGCTTGATCCATAATGATTGCATCACATTCTGCATGTCCGTTACATATATTCGCACCTATAATATTGGCCTCGAAGCTCTGATTAGAATAATCTTTAGCAACAGAACGGGAAATGACATCAGCATTGGAAAATTCCCCTTTTAATTCCACTTCATAAATACTGGTTGCTTTCTGTTTTCCATGTGTCATAAGCCGTTCCTTAATTACCAGCTTTGCACCTTTCGAAAGCACTGCTTTTGAAGTACGAATCGTAGAATCCACTCCTTTAATCTGTACCATTTCCATCTCCACATAGCTTCCTTCTTCCTGATATACCTCTGTAACAGGATTCAGAATACGCTTTCCATATCCCTCCCCAGTTCCATAATGTTTTTCTACGTATTTAACTTTAGCATTCCTTCCCACAAAAAAGCGATGAATTCCATCGTGTTGGGAATCTAACGCACCACTGTTATGAATGCCACATCCGGCAACAATTACCACATCACAATCGTTACCAATATAAAAGTCATTATAGACCACTTCCTTAAAGCCACTTTTGCTTAGTATTACGGGAATATGTACACTTTCCTTCTTGGTTCCCGGCTTAATTCTTATATCAATTCCACTCTTTCCTTCTTTGGAAACAATATTAATATTGGCTGTTGTATTTCTTGCTGTCATTTGACCATTGGCACGGATATTATAAGCTCCCGCAGGAATTTCATGAAGATCTGCAACCTCTTCTAATAATCTCTTCTGAATCTTATCCATTATCTCCTGCCTCCTTCATAAAACTTTTTACACATATCCACCGCAGAAACAGTCCCTAAAAGTTCTGGTAGAACCTCATCCCTGCTTCCTTTTCTGATAATTTTTCCTTCTGAAATGACTACGATATCATCAGCAATTTTTAAAATTCTCTCCTGATGGGGAATTATAATAATTATTCTTCCTTTATTCCTCTCACGCATTCGTTCAAATACCTGGATTAAGTTTTGAAAACTCCACAAATCAATTCCTGCCTCTGGTTCATCAAAAATAGAGAGCTTGGTTCCTCTGGCAAGTACCATGGCAATTTCAATCCGTTTTAATTCTCCTCCTGAAAGACTCGCATTTAACTCACGATTTATATAATCCTTTGCACATAACCCTACTTCAGATAAATATTCGCAGGCATCTCCAAATGACAAGTTTCTGCCAGAAGCCATTCGGAGCAAATCCAACACTCGAATCCCTTTGAACCTGACGGGTTGTTGGAATGCAAAACTAATTCCATTTTTAGCACGTTCTGAAATACTCATGTCGGTAATATCATGCCCTTCCATAAAAATAGAGCCGGATGCCGGACTCTCAATACCTGCAATCAGCTTTGCCAATGTAGATTTACCTCCTCCATTTGGCCCAGTAACTACTACAAACTTTCCATCATCTACCGTAAGATTAATATTACTCAAAATTTTCTTTGTACCTTTTTCCTCCTTCACATCAAAGGATAATCGCTCTAACTTTAGCATATTTATATTCTCCTAACTTTTTAACCATTTCGTTTGGATATGGTTCTATTAACTTCTTTTTCTAGTTTCATACAATACTATCTATGTTCAAGCAAACAAGCCAATATCAAATCTTTTTCAATAATTCATAAACAGCTCGTTTTACAATCATATTCTGCTTCCATGATGACCGTTTCCCCAGGCACACTTTTCTCTCATAGGAAAAATATGCTCATCATAATGTAGACAAATTTTTCCTATGAGACCAAAAGCTTCCTGGAGTTCATTCAGCCTTATGCTAATTAGACATTTTTTCCAATAAACTTAATGCTTCTTCCAATTTAGGATTTGGCTTGTCTGTCTGTAATGCTTCTGCAACACAACTCCGTATATGTGCCTGCATAATTTCTTGATTTGCGCTTTTTAATAGCGCTTGCGTAGCCAATAGCTGATTAGATATATCTACACAATATCTATTTTCATCAACCATTTTTAATATGCCGTCTAATTGTCCACGGGCAACCTTCAGTTTATGAGATACATCCGTTTTTTTAGCCTTCACTTTATAATTCCTCCTTACGTACAGCAGGAAATGTTTCATAGATACCTGAAATATACCTATTTTTATACTTAATCAACTATCACTGTATTTTTTTTACTTCATATCCAGCCTCTTCAACTGCATCAGATAAAATTACATCAGATACTTCAACTCCCAACGTAACTTCTGCCGTCTTTTTTTCAAGGCTCACATCAACATTTGTTACACCGCTCACAGCCATAAGCGCATTTTTAACATGCATCACACAATTTCCACATACCATTCCTTCAATATTAATCGTTTTTTTCATTTTATTTTTTCTCCTTTTCTTTATAAATCAGTATCTGTCATATGTTTTGATTTAAAAAATCTTAACCTTAATGCATTAGTCACAACAAAAACAGAACTAAAGCTCATTGCAAATGCTCCGATCATAGGGTTTAATTTCAAGCCAAAACCTGAATAAAACAATCCTGCTGCAATCGGAATTCCAATCGTGTTATAAAAGAACGCCCAAAATAAATTTTGTTTAATATTTCGGATTACCGATTTACTTAATTGAATGGCGGTTACAACATCCAAAAGGTCACTTTTCATCAACACGATATCAGCCGATTCAATCGCAACATCTGTACCTGCGCCAATTGCAATTCCAATGTCCGCTCTTGCCAATGCAGGTGCATCATTAATGCCATCTCCTACCATTGCCACTTTTTTTCCGGAGCCTTGTAATTGACGCACTTCGCGTTCCTTATCTTGAGGCAATACTTCTGCAACTATTCGGTCTACTCCTACCTGCTTTTGAATTGCTGTTGCTGTTTTTGTATTATCACCGGTCAACATCACAGTCTCAATTCCCATATTTCTAAGTTCTTCAATCGCCTGTCGGCTTGTGGGCTTAACCACATCGGCTACACCGATAATGCCAATCAACTCTTGATCTTTCGCAAAAAATAACGGTGTCATTCCCTGCTCGGCCATTTCTCCGCCAATTTTTTGAAGCGCACCACCAGCAACATGACTAGCACCAAGTAACCGTGTATTGCCTGCAAGACAAATCGAGCCATTAATAATTCCGGTAATTCCCTGTCCTGGAATCTGTTTAAACTCACTTACACCCAGATAATTTAAATTTCTTTTGTCAGCTTCTGCAACAATCGCATCTGCCAACGGATGTTCTGAAAGCTTTTCCAAAGATGCTGCTATTTGGATTAACTCTCTCTCTGTTACTCCATTTGAACAGATAATATTTGTTACGGTAGGCTTTCCCTGAGTAATTGTTCCTGTTTTATCAAGTACAACCGTATCCACACTATGTGCCGTTTCAAGTGCTTCTGCAGATTTCAGCAAAATTCCATTTGTCGCGCCTTTACCTGTTCCCACCATGATTGCAGTAGGAGTTGCAAGTCCTAATGCGCAAGGGCACGAAATAACTAAAACAGAAATTCCAATAGATAAAGCAAATTCAAAACTTTGTCCGGCTATCAGCCATACTACTACTGCCAATAACGCTATTGTGATCACAACCGGCACAAAAATTCCACTTACTTTGTCAGCCATTTTTGCAATTGGAGCTTTGGAACTTGTCGCTTCATCAACAAGCTTTACAATCTGTGCTAAAGTCGTATCATCCCCAACTTTAGTGGCTTTCATTTTGAAATAGCCCGCTTTGTTAATAGTAGCGCCAATTACTTTATCATCTACGTGTTTTTCTACTGGAATACTCTCTCCTGTCAATGCTGATTCGTCAATTGAAGCCGTTCCCTCGATTATTTCACCATCAACCGGAATCGCCTCTCCACTTTTAACAATTAATATATCGCCTTGATTTACTTCTTCTACTGGTATTTGCAATTCAATACCATTTCTAAGAATTGTAGCTGTCTTAGGCGCCAAATTCATTAGTTTTGTTATCGCATCCGAAGTCTTTCCTTTTGCACGTGCTTCAAAAAACTTCCCAAGAGTAATGAGTGCTAGAATCATTCCTGCAGACTCAAAGTACAAATCCATCATAAAGTTATGTACCATTTGCATATCACTATGCCCGAATCCATATCCGATCTTATATATGGCATATATTCCATATACAATTGCAGCACTGGACCCTATAGCAATAAGTGAATCCATATTAGGTGCTCCTTGGAATAACGTTTTAAAACCGACTTTATAATATCGGAAATTCACATATACAATTGGAAGCAGTAACAAAAACTGAGTAAAAGCAAAAATCATTGCATTTTTCATTCCTGTAAGGATTGGGGGCAAAGGCCACCCCATCATATGTCCCATTGAAATGTAGAAAAGTAAACCTCCAAACACCAATGAAATAACTAAACGTTTTTTCATTTTTTGATATTCAATTTTTGCTGTGTCATCTCCGACATTTTTTTCAGTCTTCTTAGATTTACCTGACGCCTGCGGAAAAGCCCCATATCCTGCCTTCTCCACAGCTTTTACGATTTCATCCGCACTTAAAACGGTTTCATCATAAGAGGCAACCATACTGTTTTTTAACAAGTTTACTGCAACCTCCTGTATACCCGGAAGTTTTGAAACACTCTTTTCAACACGGGCAGAGCAGGCCGAACAAGTCATGCCTGTTATATCGAACTGTTCCTTTTGCAACTTTATCCCTTCTTTCTCAATATATTGCACCCCTCCCCTGTAGGGTACTCATAATTTATAAATAATGAGGTCCAAAGCATTGGGGAAAATGCTAAAAACCTCTTGCGAAAAATAATAGTGTACACCCGGCCATTCTCATGACCGATTCATATTATACCTGTATCTTTCTTGTTTTGTCCGCTCCACAAAGTAGGTTTTTGGCTCCAAAAGGATGTATCCGCTCCAAAACTATTGACTACTAAAAAAATCATTCATATACTAATCGCATGAACGATTAAGCATTCATTTAATCGTTCATTAGTCTAACCAAAAAAATATATTCAGAAAGGGGATCTTTATAATGAAAAAGACCATTAAACTTATTGACCTGGATTGCGGACACTGCGCAGCCAAAATTGAAAATGCTGTAAAAAAAATTGACGGAGTAACTAATGTATCTGTAAGCTTCATCAAACAGAAAATGGATCTCGAAACTCCCGATGATAAATTCGACGCCATTTTTGCAGAAGCCAAAAATCTTATCAAGAAAATCGAACCGGACGTAACAGTTAAATTGTAAATCGGTTCAATGGAGAACAAATAAATGAACATTATAAATACAGTAAAAAATGCAGCTTTCAATACCGCTTTGACATCCACACTGCATTATTTGGAGAAAGCCCCTGAAATTAATATTCCAAAAGCTATGGATCTCATTGATAAAGTAGTGCCGGATGGATGGTATGAGAGTCAAAGAGCAGCGTTTCATAAAGCAATAAAGGAAAAAAACAATTGGTACCAACTTATTTTAAAAGCTTACCAGTTGGATGAAGGCGTCAGAAAAACTTTCTTTCGGAATTTCATCATGAATTCAGCTTTAAAGGGTAGCGCCATACAGGAGGAAATTGCCCAGCGTGAAAATTGTAATGTACCGTGGGCAATTCTCTTAGACCCAACATCTGCGTGCAATCTGCATTGTACCGGATGTTGGGCTGCAGAGTACGGTCATAAGCTCAGCCTTAGCCTAGACACTATTGATAATATCATTCAGCAAGGTAAGGAACTCGGTACATATATGTATATATATACCGGCGGTGAACCTATGGTTCGCAAAAAAGATTTAATAACATTATGCGAACGCCATCCAGATTGCGAATTTCTCTCGTTCACAAACGGAACTTTAATTGATGAAGAATTCTGTAAAGAAATGATCAGGGTAAAAAACTTTGTTCCGGCAATTAGCTTAGAAGGATTTGAGGGGGCCAACGATGGCCGAAGAGGTAAAGGTGTATTTACCAAAGTACAAAATGCTATGAAATTGCTGAAAAAGCATAATTTACCTTTTGGAATCTCAACTTGTTATACCAGTGCAAATTACCAAGATATTACCAGCGAAGCCTTTTTTGATATGCTGATTGATGCAGGCGCAATGTTTGTATGGTTTTTCCATTACATGCCAGTTGGTAATGATGCAGTACCTGCACTTCTGCCAACACCGGAACAGCGAAAACTTATTTATGAGCGTATTCGGCGTTTTAGAGAAACTAAACCTATATTCAGTATGGATTTTCAGAATGATGCTGAATATGTAGGTGGATGTATTGCAGGTGGACGAAGATATCTCCATATTAACGCTGCAGGAGATGTGGAACCTTGCGTATTCATTCACTATTCAAATGTAAATATTCATGAATGCAGCTTATTAGATGCCTTGAAAAGTCCTCTATTTATGGCATATCACAATGGTCAGCCATTTAACCAAAATATGCTCCGGCCATGCCCTATGTTGGAAAATCCTGAATATCTACGAAGAATGGTTAAACAGTCAGGCGCAGAATCAACTGACCTGCAATCTCCTGAGTCTGTAGATCATCTATGTGATAAATGCAAACTTTATGCTGAAAATTGGGAAAAAACGGCAAATGAGCTATGGTATGAAAATGAACGTCAGACTAAATCATAGCTGATATTTTTTATTGAAAGGAGTGGAAATGAATGACTAAACGGCAAAAAAAATTACTTACCCGAATTATCATTGCGGCTGTCATATATATTGCAGGCATATTTCTTCCACTTGAAGGAATTCCTCAATTAACACTATATTTGTTATGCTATGCCGTTATTGGTTGGGATATAGTATGGAAAGCCATTACAAATATTACACATGGACAGATTTTTGATGAAAACTTTTTAATGACGATTGCAACTGTCGGCGCTCTTGTTCTCGGAGAATACTCAGAAGGTGTTGCGGTTATGCTATTTTATCAAATTGGTGAATGGTTTCAATCCTATGCCGTAAGTAAATCCCGAAAATCTATTACAAATCTTATGGATATAAGACCTGACTATGCAAATGTAGAGCGAAACGGAGAGCTGCAACAAGTGGACCCAGAAGAGGTCAAAGTAGGCAACATTATCATCGTCCGACCTGGCGAGAGAATTCCTTTAGACGGAACAATACTTAAAGGAACATCTACTTTAGACACTTCTGCTCTTACAGGTGAATCTATGCCACGTGACGTAGAAGCCGGAATGGATGTTATCAGCGGTTGCATCAATCAAACTGGTATTCTGCATATCAGAACCACAAAAGAATTTGGAGAATCAACCGTATCCAAAATACTTGACTTAGTGGAAAATGCCAGTGATAAAAAAGCTAAAACGGAGAACTTTATAACAAGATTTGCGAAGTATTATACACCTGCTGTTGTTATTGGTGCTCTTGCTTTAGCAATCTTACCTCCCTTAATAACCGGTCAGCCATTTATGGCATGGATATATCGTGCATTAACATTTTTGGTTATTTCCTGCCCGTGTGCATTAGTTATTTCAATTCCACTCAGCTTTTTTGGCGGTATCGGTGGTGCCTCTAAGAGTGGTGTCTTGGTAAAGGGAAGCAATTACTTGGAAATACTAGCCAACACAGAAATCGTAGTATTTGATAAGACGGGCACATTAACAAAAGGATCTTTTGCCGTAACAGAACTTCGTACAGAAGGTGTCTCTAAAGATCAATTACTTGAGATTGCCGCATATGCGGAAGATTACTCGAACCATCCAATATCACAATCCATTAAGAAGGCTTACAACAAAGTGATCGATTCATCCAGAATTCAAGATGTTCAGGAAATTGCCGGACATGGTGTTCATGCTATCATTGATGGTCAATCAGTATTTGCTGGTAATACAAAATTAATGGAACTTGAAGGAATTACTATTCCTTATACTTCAGATGTCGGCACGCTGATTTACATTGCCGTTGATAATAAGTATTGGGGACATATCGTTATCGAGGATGAAATCAAGCCTGATGCGGCGGAAGCAATAACTTCACTGAAAAGCTGTGAAGTTCGTCAAACAATCATGCTGACAGGCGACTCTGATGCAGTTGGTCAAAAAGTTGCATCAAAACTTGGACTTGATCATGCATATACTGAATTGCTACCTGCTGACAAAGTAGAACGCGTAGAACGTCTTTTGTCAGGCAAAAATGATAAAACCAGTCTGGCATTTGTTGGAGACGGAATTAATGATGCCCCTGTTCTGGCAAGAGCCGATGTAGGAATTGCTATGGGCGGCCTTGGTTCCGATGCCGCTATTGAGGCTGCTGATGTAGTATTAATGACCGATGAACCATCAAAAATTGCTACTGTAATAAAGATTGCCCGAAAAACACTTCGTATAGCTCATGAGAATATTGTTTTTGCTTTAGCAGTAAAATTTCTCGTATTGTTTTTAGGTGCTATCGGTTATGCTTCTATGTGGGCTGCTGTTTTCGCTGATGTAGGTGTATCTGTTATTGCCATTCTTAATGCCATACGTGCTATGAATGTCAAAAAATATAATTAGAGAATTAAAACTAAACAATTCTCTATAATGCCAACTACCTATAAGAAAACAATGTTTAAACAATGCGCTGCATTTCAATACGACTATTGAAATGCAGCGCATTTACACTACTCTATGGGACAAGACATTTCAAACATGGCATCTATAGCTTCATGAAGGAAATGCGCCTGATTTGTACTTGATATTTTATAGTACACTTCCTTTCCTTCACGCCTGCTTTCAATCAGTTTATTATCCTTTAGTGTCCTTAGGTGGTGGGACACAGCAGGTTTGCTCATATTCAACGCTGCCGCAATATTAGTAACGCATTCCTCGCAATGACAAAGAAGCCATAATATTCGTAACCGGCTCCCATCACCAAGCTGCTGAAAAAGAATAGACACTTCTTGAAAACTTTCAGTAGTTGGCATATTCTCTAACACACGATCAATACTTTGACCGTGATTATGAGGTAAGTTGTAATGTGACATTATATCTCCTCCTACTATCAATCTTATGATAGTTCTTGACTTAAAGATTGTCAATATATATAGGGGAAAGAGGTGATTATTTGAAAATAGAAAATAATATTCCATCCAGCATCGAACTAGAACAGCTCACTAAATTATACCGGGCTATGGGCGATCTAACCAGAATGAAAATACTATGGTTTTTAATGGAGGGCGAACTTTGTGTAAGTGAATTGGCATATAAAATAGATTTTAATGAATCAGCCATTTCACATCAATTAAAGTCACTACGTTCCGCCCATTTGGTTAAATCAAGAAGATCTGGAAAGAATATATTTTATCGATTAAGCGACGATCATGTGAAATGGATTCTAGCGCAAACACTAGAGCATATATCAGAAAAAGAGTGAATGCTCTCTAATAAAGCATATTGAGAGATATAAGGGCTGCTATAAAACGCAGCCCTTCATTTTCTTAATCGGTCTCGATATAATCTCTATTCTTTATTTGCAACAGATTGTTTGGATCATGCATCCATTCCATCAAAATATTAACAAGCACTAATCTGATTAGGCAATTTAAACACCTCAATTGATCTTGAAATACTGAACTCTCAGCATCTTCAGTAGCTCCACCATATTCCCCCTTCCGCATAGGAAATAATTCTCTCAAAATTTCTCTGGCCTCTTTAAGAATACCATGAATTACTTTATGCCTTATATGCGTCAACTTATCAAAAATATCTTTTTCTGACAGATCTTTATTGATGAATGGTTGTAATCCTAAATATGTTATACTATCCTTTTTTAAAAATTGTGGCAGCTTTCTACTACACTCTTCACGAATAAAATTCCCTTTACCTCTTTTTTCTTTATCGGTCAAAATCAAAATTTCGATTAATGCATAAAACGTTAATACTGCACTAAAATTAAAATTGTAAGAATTCTCCAAACATTGTATTGCAAGATTTAATATGTGCCAAGTATCTTCGATGCACATACTCTTTGTATAGGTTTCGAGCCCCTTTACATATGTTGTTAGAGATGTCTCATCCATAGGAAGATTCAACCAAGAAAAATAATGATACAGTAATGTATCAAAACTATCTTCATTGCATCGATCTATTCGATTGCCATATATTGAGGTTAATTCCGATTTTTCAAATAATTCTGGTAACACGTATAGATATTTGTCTCCACATTTATAAAGACGTAAAACTCCTTTCATATTTATGTCCTTTTTATTATTCCCGTCTATAACTTTTTGAACACTTGAAGGTAATTCACTATATTCCGCAAGTACTAACGCCAATCGATCCGATAATATTTTCATATCAATTTCCCACTTTCGATAACAATTAATAAATTAAAAATATTATAACAGTTTTTCCAAAAAAAGAACAGCATTGAATTACCACCAAGTGCATATATTCAATGCTGTTCTTACCTAAATCAAATTATAATAATTATTCTGCAATATCAGCTAAGCGAATCCCATTTCTCTCCGGAGTTACTATTAATTGAGGACTGCCGATTTTTTCTGATAAGTCTTTCCAGATTTCACTTATAGTCAACATCTGCTGCGCCATTATATTCTTTTGAGAATTATCTGTAATAGCTCTTGCAAAATCATTTAATGCGCATACGATTCCCTCAGGCCACAATTCTTTATATACTTCTGCATATGTTGTATTTCTAACTCCGTCCGCAACTTCACTTACTGGAAGCTCTACGTAACTATTATTTCCATACATATCCAAAACACCCTCTGCATGTGGCACATACATTTGAGGATTCCAAATAACGAGGCCATTTGAATTATCCAAGCATAAACTTCCTTCTGTCGTTCCTAATACAATTCTATGTAATAGAAACCCATTATTGTCCGGATCCTTCGGGTCAAGCTGATTCTGAATCTTTACAATAGCGGGAATCCCTCTGATTTCTCCACTAAGAACTTTAAACGGAAATTTGCTATAGTCTGACTGTTTTTTTACATCTTCTCACGCATTTCCCATCGCAATACCAAGCCCAGCCGCGGTCAACATAGACAAGTCATTATAGCTGTCGCCAAAAGCAATCAGTTGTTCTGTTTTTATTCCAAGCTTATTACAGATATGAGGCAAAGCTGTACTTTTCTCAATGCCCTTATCCATAATTTCGAGAAAATACGGTTTTGAAATAGTAAGGCTAAGTTTTTCCCCTAATTCATGGCTGAGTTTCTCATAAACAGTCCTTAAATATTCCGGATTTTCGAGCATAAGCACTTTGACCACTTCCTGATTTACAGCTTTAACAAAATCTGCTGTTTCTCTGATAGGCATTCCAGTCAGTTTTCCCTCAACCTCTGTATATTGGTTGTTCTGCGGAGTAATAATCTCATCCCCAACATAGGTATGAATGTAAACTCCATTCTCTACACTTAAATCATACAGCATTTTAATATATTCCATAGGAAGGTTGCGCTGCATAATCATACGTTTCGCCTTACAATCCTTGACAGCCGCACCATTAAAACCCACAATATAGCCGCCATATTTCTCCAGTTCCAACTCTTTTGCATATTTCTCAATTGCATAAATTGGTCTTCCTGATGCCAAAATTACATGCATCCCATCTTTCTGACATTGCAGCAAAGTCTGCTTAGTTTCTTTAGAAATCTGCAAATCACTTGTCAACAATGTATCATCCAAATCCATTGCTACTACTTTGTATTAAATCATAATCAAACACTCCTCATATCTTAATAATCATGTCCTTGTTCAAATCCCCACTGTACACCATATCTATCAATGAAATAGAAATAATATATATTGCTACTTGTCTGACAATGCTGATTTTTAATATTACCGTCTGCTTCCATATCATCCTCAAAAAACTGCACTTCATCGGCAGTAATATCATCAATCTTATATGGTCCGTACTGATCCGATGGATTGATCAATGTAATATCCGGACATGTCTTGATATATTCAAAGGCTTCATCAATATTCTGAATTTCTAATGCAACATGCCTTACACCATTGATCTTATTAACATCCTCTCGATGCTTAGCATCTGTTGTAACCGGTTTATGATATTCCATTAACTCTAGAGCGTGTCTGAAAAATCATTCCCGCAATCTGCACGCCCCACTTTGCGGGA
>OHFA01000470.1_pt1 | contig 23891 bp, 16 predicted proteins | sample 1567501 | NCBI WGS metagenome assembly OHFA01 (sample SAMEA3879593, study PRJEB24766) | human gut metagenome | biome: human-associated habitat; feature: feces | place: USA | collected 1985/1987 | reverse complement strand
GTGTGATGGTGTCCAATCAGATATGCCACCCGCTCTGTCACCGGCACCGGAAATTCCAGTTTCTTTAAAATTACAGCAGCCACCGGTGGTCCCTCCAGTTCCTGATACTTTCCTGCACTGGATTGATATTTTTCCTCTGATATTTTAATGCCGATATCATGAAGCACTGCCGCGGTTTCCAGACATTCCATTGTAAATAAATCCAGCTGTTCCTTCTCTCCAATCGCCTTTGCAAAACCATATACTTTCAGCAAATGGCTGATTCTGCGAATATCATTTTCAAAATAAGCAATTGCAGCCTCAATGACCTTTCCTGTTTCCATACTAAACTCCATTCCTAAGTGATTTCTTATCTGCGATTAAAACAATTTGTATTATTATACTATACCCCTTCTTTGAAGACAACTGTTATCCGAAAACAAAATGCCCTTTAAAAATTTCATAAAAATTTCATCTGAAATTACGGTCAAATAAATATAGACAAATGCGTTATAGTATGTTATTATCTGTATACTAAGAATACGAAAGGTGGTGAAAATATGTCAAACGAGTTATCCAACAAAACCGTAACCTACTTATTAGGGGAAATATCTGGTATGCTGGAAAATATGCAGAATTCTCTGCATGCTGAAATCGCCGAAACAAGGGATTCTTTGCAAAGTTCCCTCCGTACCGAAATCGCCGAAACAAGGGATTCTTTGCAGTCACAGCTTACGCAGATTAACCTCACACTGGAACAGAATGTTGTTCCACGTCTGAACACGATTGAGTCCTGCTATGTATCTACATATGAAAGATATTCCCAGGGTATAAACCAGCTTGAATCAATCCAGTCTGATATCCTTGTTATGAAGGATGTCATTATGAAGCACAGTACACAGCTTGCAAAGATTTCCTAATTCTTGTGCTTTTATTTCCTAAAAAATCGTGGAAAACAAACACGGTCTTGTCTTTGTTTTCCACGATGATATTAAAATTATTCAAGCACGATATCTTTCCCCAATGAAAATGAATAGATAATTTTTTCCTTTACAGGTTTCTGAAGCAGCTGCGACAGCGCTTTTGCATAGTATTCTAACTGGAGTGCATACCGCCTGCGCAATTCGTCTTCACCGCCTTTTTTTGACACCTTATCCGTTTTGTAATCCACCAGAATAAGACTTCCATCTTCTTCAAAATATACATCAATAACACCCTGGATCAACTGTCCGCCATTGTTTTTATCCGACTGGTTCGTATCGTCCTGTTTTGATTTATCAGACTGTTCGGATAAATCAATAAAGACAAACGGTTGTTCTGTATAAAAAACACCTGCCTGTTTTGCCCGTTTCATCCGTTCAAACAGTGGATTTTTCATAAATGCAACAATATCAGATACACGGATACTGTCCGCCTGCTGTTTGGTAAGCTTTTCTTCCTCTACAAGCCGCTTTAAAAATGCTTTTACAGCAGTATTTTCTGGTTCTGTATCATAGTCCATACATTCCATCACGCGATGATATGCTGTACCTCTCCGGCTTCCCTGTAACGTCTTTTTCCTGCCTGCGATAAATTCCGGCAATAATTCATCTTCATTTTGTTCATCCACTGCCTGTTTTAAGCTTTCCGGCATATAGGCAGTTTCTGCAAAATCCGAATCCTGCTGCATTTTCTTTAATTCCGACACTGTGACCTTCGGTTTCATAACCGGTTCATCGGCATACGGATAATCCGGCAGTTTTTCTAATTCCTGTCCTGCCGGATTCTGCTGCCCAGTGCCATTCCCAGCATCATTCATCTCTGCCTTTGCAACTTCTCCTGCTTCCGCTGCCTGCCGCATATCAGACTCCGCCTGCCCTGCTTCTTTTGAAATATCCGTCTCTGCCTGTGATACTTCCATTGAAATATCATCACTTACCTGCAATTCTTCTTTCTTAAATTCCACAATCTGAAACGTCCCTTTACGCAGATTCTGCGGCAGCAATACTGCCGGCATGACCATATCAAAATAATTTTTCAAACCGGCTTCATACGAGTACGAATACCAGCCTCCGGCAAGCAATTCATCTGAAACCGCCTGCCAGCCCTCTACTGCTTTTTGTGCGTCTTTTACGGTGCCAATCATATACAGCTTTTCCCTCGCTCTTGTCATGGCAACATACAGCACACGCAGTTCCTCGCTGATTGTTTCCTGTATAAGCTTTTGTGATACCGCTGATTTTAACAGAGTCGGATTCTTGATACGTTTATCTAAATGTACCACATTTGTTCCGACACCAAAGTCCGTATCCAGGACCACTTCCCCGCGGGAATCCATCTGGTTAATGCTCTTTCCCATTCCTGCCAAAATGACAACCGGAAATTCCAGCCCCTTACTTTTATGAATACTCATCACACGCACCAGATTTTCATTTTCACCAAGCACGGAAACTTCCGCAAAATCCACCTCGTATTTTTTAAGGCGCTCAATATAGCGCAGAAACTGAAACAGTCCGCTGTAACTGGTCTTTTCAAATGCCGCCGCCTTTGTATAAAGCATATCCAGATTTGCCTGCCGCTGAGTACCTGCCGGCATTGTTCCGGCATAGTGGTAATATCCCGTATCATACATCAGCTCCCACAAAACATCACTGACCGGATAACGCTCTGCCTTTTCCCTGAAACTGTCGAGTTGTTTTAAAAATTGCACGACTTTTTCATCATCGCTTTCCTGCATGACGTCATACAAATGCTTTGTGGTGTCTTTCATGCGAATCTGTGTGAGTTCTTCCGTTGTAAATCTGCCAAAAAAGGACAGCATGACCGCCGCCATGGGAATATCCTGCAGTGGATTATCTATTACGGCAAGATACGATAACAGCAGTTTGACCTCACGCACATCAAAATATCCTTCTGACGCGTCACAATATGCCGGAATATCTTCATTCATCAGCACATTGACAAATGTATCCGCCCAGCCGCTGACAGTCCTTGTCAGAATCACGATGTCACTGTAACGGATTCTCCTGTAGCCGTTTTCGGCATTTTTATCATAAACCATATAAAAACTGCCGTCTTCCTTTGGCTGTGTCAGCCGTTGAATCAAAGCCGCGGCAGCAGCGCCTTCACGCTCTCTTGCGGAACGGTCTTCGTCCTCCGGGGAAAGTTTTTCCTGATTCATATCAATCATATAAATCATCGTATCCGGATCATCTGCAAATGTCATCGCATTTTCATTCTGCGCCTGATATTTCGGATACTCAAACCCGGCATTTAACCTTGCCCTGTCATCATACTCAATCTCTGCAAAGTACGGATTCATCGCCCTGTAAAAAACATCATTCGTACATTCAAGTACATTTTCACGGCTTCGGAAATTGGTCTGCAGTTCAATCCTGACATTCGGACTGTCCGTATCGGTATATGTACTGTACTTATCCATAAACAGCTTCGGACACGCCAGACGGAACTTGTAAATGCTCTGCTTCACATCACCCACCATGTAGATATTGTTATCCGCTTCATTGTATTTTCCCTTAGATACCGCAGTCAGAATAACCTCCTGAAGCATATTACTGTCCTGATATTCGTCTATGAGAATCTCCTCGTAATATGCACTTAAATCATCTGCCGCTTTGGTGTATTCCATGCCGTTTTCTGTTTTTTTGACTAAAATATTTAGTGCCATATGCTCCATATCGTTAAAATCAATGACATTTCTTTCACGCTTTTCTATATCCATGCGCCTGTAAAAATCCTGTGCGAGTGTCATCATCATTTCGACTGCCGGTTTATTTTCCCGGATATCCTCTAATAAATTTGCAAATTCCTTTGTAAATAATTTCGCCTGTAACGTCTTTGTCACATAAGCCTTATATTCATCGCGGATTTGCTTGACTGCTGCCTTCTTTACCTCTGAAATGTCCTTACTGCGGCTTCTTCCCAGCGTTTCAAAAGACAGCAGGCGCACTTTACGCACCAGTTCTTCATAACTCTGCGTATCCAGAATCTGACGGATTCCCGCATGATCCGACTGTACTGCTGCTGCATACATCAGCGGTCCGTCCGGCTCATTGCAGATGCTTTCCAGTTTTTCATACTGTCTGTCATAGTCTTTAAAACGTCTTCTGACCGTATCAAAAAGATAACCGATTGCGGCATTTTGTTCTGCCGTGTCGATATCTGCCTGCCTGTAAATGCACAGGCAGTCTTTAAACCATTCCTCCGGCCACGGATAGCTTCTTGCAAAGCGGTATAATTTTAAAATAATATCCACGATTTTCGTATCGTCACGTCCCGTTCCATACGCATCGACAAAATCAAAGAACACCTGATTTTCGGAAGCATAATATTCCTCCAGCATCTCCTCCATAACATCATTTTCAAGCAGCTTCATTTCACCTTCGTCCGCAATCCTGAAACCCGGATCTAATTCAATATCCGTAAAATAATTGCGCACAATATTTAAACAGAAGCTGTCAATCGTCGTAATCGGGGCATTGTGAATCAACGTCATCTGACGGATTAACCGCTCGTTTCCCGGATTCTCCTGTAGCATTGCATCGAGCGCCTCACGGATTCTCTGCTTCATTTCCGCCGCCGCCGCCTTTGTAAAGGTTACAACGACCATTCTGTCCACGTCTATGCCATCTTCTGCCGTGATTTTTCGGATAATGCGTTCTACCAGCACCGCTGTTTTACCCGAACCTGCGGCGGCAGCAACTAAAATATTACAGCCGTTTGTCCGGATTGCCTTGAACTGTTTTTCTGTCCAGCGGTTTGCCATTTTCATCAACTCCTTCCCTGATTTTTTTCCATATTTCCTCATCACTGAATGTCTTTAAGCTGCGGGACTGCCCTCCCGGAATATCCGGTGAAAAACCGCATACCGCATGGTACGGACAATAGGTACAGGCATCTTCCTTCTGCGTGTGGTACGGATTAACGTCCACATTTCCACCAAAAATTCCCGCCGCCATATCTGCCGACTTTTCGGTGACATAGTCTGTGAGCTGTTCAAACTTCTGCGTGCTGTAAATGTGGCTTCGCATATCCAGCTCCCCATTTGATTTAAACGCAACCGGAATAACCGCCGACTTTCCTCCGCGGTCATCCATTTTACGGATAATTTCCGTATCCTCATTGACAACACCTTTCATACGCAGATTTTCCAATATCATTTCATCAACGGCTTCACGGTAATCCGCGTCTTCTTCATCGGGCACGCTCTGTACTTCTATAATCGGATTGTCAATATTGTAATAAAGAATCCCCGCCGGAATAATATTCTTATCCGGGTGCCGCTTCTTTTCAATGCGCTGTGCCGCCTTCATATATGTTACAAGCTGTAATTTTAAGCCGTAAAATGTCTTTAACAAATCAAAATCCGATTTGCCGGTTTTGTAATCCACCACGCGCACATAAACATTGTTATCATCTTCACAAATATCAATGCGGTCAATTTTGCCCTGCATATAAAGCGACTTGTCACCAAGTACCTCATGCTCATCAACTAAAAAGTTCATTTCATATGCATCGGGTGCAAATTCACCGCGCTCTAACTGCTTTCCGATTGCCCAGACCGTCCTGTCCGCCAAATCGGTGAGCCTTTTAATCATGTATTCGTTACGGCTGTTATCCTTTAAAATGGTGTTGCCGTACTCTGCAGCAATCCGCACAACGCTTTCGGATACGCGCTTTTTTCGTTCTTCATCGGATAACAGGGAAAAGGATTTTTTCTCCTCTTTTAACTGCCGCGACACATCTTCCAAAACACCGTGCAGAACCGTACCGAAATCCTGTACCGCAAAACGGTATTCTTCTCTTTGTGAAAGCTTTAAGCCATATTCCAGAAAATACGCAAAACGGCAGGAAGCATACGTTTCAAATGCCGAAATACTACCCTTTAGCTGTGTTCCGTATAACAAAAGCGCCGCATTTTCACTCAACGTCTTAATATAATTTTCCGTATTCCACTCAATATCCTGCTTCGGAATCTTTAAATAGACAAACTGTCCATCCTGCCCGTCGGCATCCGTTATGCGCACATCCGGAAACATGCGTCTTACATTACGGATTAAATATGACGGAAGTGCCGTCTTTCCGTCACTGCTTTTTTTTGCATACGATAAATACAGCCGGTGTGAAGCCTTTGTCATCATCAGATACAGATAAAATTTCTGTATAAATGCTTTTTCCCTTGCAGAAGGTGACAGTACGATTTCCTGTGCTTCCAGTATACTGCGGTCGGTTTCCGACAGCACACTGCAATTTTCATTTTTCTTTGGCACAACACCGTCATTGACTCCCGCAAAAAACAGCACTTTGACATTGTCAAGACGTGTTCTTTCGATATCACCAATCATCACACAGTCGGAGGTCGGCGGAAGCAGTCCCACTTTCATTTCTTCAAAGCCCGCCGCTACAATCCTGTTAAATTCCTTTAATGAAACATTTTCTTCACCGAGCAATTCCACAATCCTGTCAAACAATTCAAGCACCTTTGCATAGAGCTGTTCATATTCATTGCCGGCAGGTTCACACTCCGAAAGCGCCTTTATCTGCTCGGCACTGTGCAGAGCCGTCACAAATTCATAAACGGCTGTGACATATGCCCGCACATTGGCTTCTTTATCCTTTAAAACCGCCTCCAGATTCAAAAACGGCGCCATAATCTGCTCCCGCAGGGCATTTAACGTTTCCAGTTCCGGCTGGTACGTGCTTCTTTTCATTTTCTTTTTCCACGGTTCATGCCATGCACGGCTGCCGCGGATACCTACCGCCAGACAGTAATTTTCCAGCATATCGATGTCATGTCTTGAAATGCCGGTCAGCCCCGTACGCAGATATCGGAACATCGTGTCATACGGATATCCTTTTTCTACAATCTCCAAGGCACTGCAAAGCATTTCCACATACGGATTGGCGGCGACAGAGCGTTTATAATCCAAAAACGCCGGAATGTCATTTTGTTTCATCATATTGGCGGCAACTTTTCCGTATGTTTCCAAATCTGCCGTAACAACGGCAATATCACGATAACGAAAGCCCTCTTTTCTTGTCAGCTGTAAAATCTCGGATACGATATACTGCAATTCCTCTTTGGGATTACTACCCTCGTAAATGCGGATATTTTCCGGTGTACCGGTGTACACACCGCCCTTATAGCGGAACAGGTTCCTTTCAAGATATGCTAAGTCCTTCGCACCCTCATAGCGGTAATTGATGTCCCTGTCCACGCACACGGTATCGTCAACGTTGATTCCTTCTTCCTCACAAATCGCAATCAGACGGTTCATCATCTCTTTACTCATAAAAAACAGGTTGTTCCAGCTTTCATGTCCTGTCGGACGTTCCTTTTTATCAATCGTTACTGATATTTTAATACCTTTGCTGTATACCAGCAACAGACGCATGAGTTTGTACTGAATCGGTGTAAACCCGGTAAATCCATCAAAAATAATTTCCGAACCGGCAATCAGCTTTGATTTTTCCACCAGTCCGCATAATACGTCTAAAATTTCCTCAGACGTAATATAATTGGTTGACAAAAATGCCATAAATTCTTTGTAAACCAGACGGATATCTTTTAATTTTGCGGAGAGCTGCTGCTTTTCTTTGACATTCTCTCCGATTTCACCAAGCTGCTGCGGTGTAATACCATATTGAAGCAGTTCGGAAATCACGGATTTTAACTCCGAAACAAAACCTGTTTTTTCAATACTGCTGCCAAAGTAATCCAGCTTTTTCTTCTCTTTTTCAAGTACGCGCCGTACAATCAGGTTCTTTCCGGTATCGTCTAATACCGGACGGTTTCCGCCGCCCAGTTCTTCAAATACCTTGTATGCAAGGCGTTCAAAGCTGACAACATCAATATTTAAAATCCCCTTGCGTGAATGCATATGCACCAGTTTTTTTTGTGTTTCCATAGTATATTGTTCAGGAACAACCACAATAAAATTGTCATGCGGTCTTCTGACAGATTCTTCACAGACTAAGCGGCTTAAATATTCTGATTTTCCTGCACCGCTTCCCCCTGTAATAAACTGTAAGGACATATTTCCCTCATTTCTGCCGAACCTCCGGCGATTATTATGTCATGATTCAATCATTTTCTGCATATAGTATACCATCAATGATAACAATTATGGAAGTGTGTGGATATGAATTCAAAGACAAAAATTATTGTTTTACACCGCCGTGAACTGCTGATTGGTGCCATTGCCGCGGTGATTGCCATTCTTTTACTGATTTTTATGATTTCATCGCTTGCAGGCGGCTCTAAAGATGCCGCAGCCAGCTCTGTCAACGGTGCCAAATCTGTTTCTGCGGGTGTTTCCGCCTGCTATACACCGGGTGTTTACAGAGCCGGTGTTTCTTTAAACGGCAACGCCGTAGATATCGAAGTGACAGTCGATAAAAACAGTATTCAGAATATTGCACTCGTAAACTTATCCGAACCGGTTACAACGCTCTACCCTTCTTTGGAAAGCACCTTTTCCGAACTGTGTGCTTCCGTAATTGAAAGCGGTTCTACCAAAAATATTACATATCCCGCTGAGAACAAATACACCGCTACAATGCTTTTAAATGCCATTCAGACAGCACTCGATAAATGCACGATACAATAAAAAGGCTGTGGCACGCAATCAGGATTTCTGATTTTTGTGCCACAGCTCTTTTCCTTTTATGCACCAAAGTAGCTGACTTCTTCTGCCTGTTCTACATTGTAAAATCCGGCATAGCCGCGCTCCTCTAATTTACTTAAAAACTTACCGGTCTTTTTCGGTTTTATATAAAGGGATGCAATCATGCCTTCACTTCTTAACTTTTCAGCTGTCTTGACAGCTTCTGTTAAATGTCCGTCTTCATATAATACGGCAATCTTTTTACTGCCGTCCGGAATTTCAATGCCGTTCTGCATAAGGATAGAGAAAATACGCTCAAATCCGATTGAAAATCCGACTGCCGGAATGGACTGGTTTAAGAACTTGCCAATCAGATTGTCATATCTTCCACCGCCTGCGATTGCGCCCTTAAAGTCAATGCTTTCCACTTCAAAAACGGTTCCTGTGTAGTATCCCTGTCCTCTGACCAGTGATAAATCAAAGACCACATCGTATGCCCCTGCTGAAAGTGCCTTCACTGTTGTCATAATCTTTTCAAGACTCTCTGCCGGTTCTTTATCTTCCAGCATATCCTTTAAAGAATCCAGACTAAAATCATTTTTTTCAAGGAACTGTGTAAACTTTGTAATGGCTTCTTTTGCAAATCCTTTTTCTGTCAGTTCTGCTTCTACACCGTCCATGCCGATTTTATCCAACTTATCAAATGTAATGCACACACTGTCTAATTCATTTTCCGCAAAGCCCATCTGCATTAATACGGCACGTAACAGTCTTCTGTCGTTTAACTTAACTTTGAAATTCTTCATGCCGATTGCCTGTAATGCCTTTGTGGTTGTTAAAATCAGTTCGATTTCCGAATCGTTGGATTCTGAACCGATAATATCAATATCACACTGGATAAATTCTCTTAATCTGCCCTTCTGCGGACGTTCTGCACGATACACACGGTCCATCTGGATACATTTCATCGGAAGTGTCAGCTTGTCTTTATTATTCGCATAATATCTGCTGAGCGGCAGTGTCAAGTCATAACGCAGTCCCATATCTGCAAGCACATTCTCATTTTCCGAAGTCACGCCTGATGCCAGTGCCTTATCCAGCTTGTCGCCGCGCTTCATAATCTTGAAAATGAGGTTCAGATTTTCTCCGCCATCACTTTTATCCAGATTTTCAATATCTTCAATTACAGGTGTAATAATATGTTCAAATCCATTGGCAAGATAGACTTCAAGAATCTTCTGCTGTAAATAATCCCTGATTTCCACTTCCTTTGGAAGATAATCGTTTGTTCCTTTAACCGGTGTAACCTTCATAATTGCCTCCTAGACTTTTCCTTAAACTCACTTCTTCTTATCATACCATATCCGGCATTTGAAATACAAGGTCTTTCACGCACTTCTTTGCGCCCTAAGCACACGGTCATCACACAGTTTCTTTTTTACGGTTTAAATAAGACACTGCCGAAAGTGCCGCAACATTGCCCTGTCCCGCCGCTTTAATATACTGATACGGCGTTCCCGCAATATCGCCGCAGGCAAATAATCCCGCCACATTCGTTTCCATCTGCAGATTGACGGCGGCATGATTTTTTTCGGTCTTTAAGCCCGGAACGAGCTGTCCCGGAAAGACGGCTTCCCGTAAAATGAAAATGCCGTCCACCGGATACAGCTTTCCGTCAGTCTTTAACTGCTCCACTTTCATCGTGCCGGTAATCTCTGCCGGCTTTTCCGTACAGATTTCAATGTTACCGGAAAGCCCCGGCAATACAGCTTCTTTGCCCATTGGAAAGTATAACACTTTTCCCACAATTTCCGCTAAATACTGTGCTTCCTCAACGGATTCTTTAGTATATCCGATAACTGCGACCGTCTTTCCTTTAAAAAACTGTGCATCACACGTTGCACAATAGCTGACGCCGCGTCCCAAAAATTCATTTTCACCCGGAAACGGCTTATCCGCCGTCATGCCGCAGGCTAAAATCACGCTGTCTGCCCGGTACTGCTCCTGTCCTGCCTGAATGGCAAAATAACTGCCCATTGCATAAACGGCATGAACTCTTTTTTTCGTAACCGCAATCTGCAATTCGTCCAAATGTCTTTTATATGCCTGTGCCAGCTCCTCTCCCGAAACGGCAGGCAGTCCCGGATAATTTAAAATCCGGTGTGCTTTTGCCACCTTACTGCTCACCGGCTCAGCGCCGAACAAAAATATCTCTTTATTTCTGATTTTTGCGGTAATAGCGGCAGAAATGCCCGCCGGTCCTGTACCGATAATCGCAATGTCCGCAGTCTTTATATCCTGTGCCACTTGTCATGCTCCTTTCACTTTTTTGCATTTTTCTTCAGTGCTTTTCAAATTTTTTCGCACCTCTGCACCATATTACTCTGTTAGTATATTGCAAAATATGTATGTCATACCCGTTCTTATCCGCAATCCACGGTAATTTTCGTATCCGATAAAAATCTGTTCTCTGTCCGTGTCCTCACATATTTGCACTTACCTTAATTATAAATGGAATACCACCGTTGCCACATTAAAGTATATCAGTATTGAACAGGTATCCACAATCGTTGTAATCAGCGGCGATGCCATAATTGCCGGGTCAAAATGCAGCTTCTTTGCAAGCAGTGGCAGAATACAGCCGATAAGCTTTGCAAAAATAACTGTAATAACCAGTGAAATTGAAATGACAACCGCCAGTGAAAAGTTCTTATACATCAGCAGGATTCTAAGCCCGTTTGCCAGTGCCAGAATCACACCGACAATAATTGAAATCCGGAATTCCTTAAACATCACCTTAAAAATATCACGAAAGGTAATTTCTCCCAGTGCAATCCCACGGATAATCAGCGTGGAACTTTGTGAACCGCAGTTACCGCCTGTATCCATCAGCATTGGAATAAAGGATACTAAAATCGGCACTGCCGCAAACGCATTTTCATAGTGTGTGATAATCACGCCCGTTGCCGTAGCGGATAACATCAGCACCAAAAGCCACACAATTCTGTTTTTGGCATGTGTCAGCACCGGTGTTTCAAAGTAAGATTTTTCACTCGGATTGACTGCTGCCATGAGTGATATATCCTCTGTCGCTTCATCAACCACAACATCGAGTGCATCATCGACCGTAACGATTCCGACCATACATTCATCGGTATCCAGAACCGGAAGTGCCAGCAAATCATATTTTGAAAATAACTGTCCGACCTGCTCCTGGTCATCGCCCGTATGCACAAAAATAATCTCTGTCCGCATAAGTTCTTCAATCGTTTTGTCGTCATCTGCCACCATTAAGTCTTTGGCGGTCACAATGCCTACCAGTCTGCGCGCTTCAAGCACATAGCAGGTATAAATCGTTTCCTTGTGGATTCCTACTTCTTTAATATGTGCCATTGCCTGCTTTACGGTCATGGTGCGCTTGAGTGACACATATTCTGTTGTCATAATGCTGCCTGCGCTGTCCTGCGGATAATCCAGCAGAATATTAATCTGCGCACGCTTCTGCGGATTGATATTGGATAAAATCCTTGTTACGACATTTGCCGGTAAATCTTCCAGTAAATCCACGGTATCGTCCATAAACATATCGTCTATGATTTCTTTTAATTCCGTTTCCGTGAAAGCATCAATCAGACAGCTCTGTGTTGCATTGCTCATATTGGCAAAAACTTCGGCTGCCTTTGCTTTCGGAATCAGACGGAATGCCTGTGCAAGTTCCTTTTCTTCAAATTCTGACAGCAGTGAGGCAATGTCTACTGCATTCATCACATTTAAAATGCTTCTGATTGCTTTGAATTCTCTTGCTGCCAGAAGTTCCATAAAAATGTTCTTCTCCATTTTCTATGCTCCCTTCTGTCGTATCCGTATTCTGTAAATTTTCCGAATGATAACTGACGCCCGAATCCATTTGCCTCACCTCCTTTAATACTAAAAAAACTCCGTCTGACGACGGAGTTTGAAATTCAATCTTAATCTTTGCGCACCTGTTTCTTTATCTGGCGCTGTGCTTCCGTCGTCCAAGCTTTAGCATCACAGGGCATATTAGTTGCATTAGGTTATGCCTTAAACCGACATAGCCTGCTGACCAACGATTTGTGTCTCCACAAATTTGCGGCAGCAACCTTAGGAAAATCCAAATCCCTGTGGTAACCTCACCTACCGAAGTATTTCGTTTTTTTCATTATAGACACAGAAAATAAAATCTGTCAACTGCTTTTTTCGTAAAAATCATACTTACCGTGTTTTTTCTTCGTCCATAAAATAAAGCCTTGCGCCGAAATCCGGGAAGTAACGCACTTCATCATTCAGTCCCGTTGCGCAGAATGCCTGCTTTAAGCGCACACCGCAGTACATCAGCGTATCGCCGAATACATGGTAGTCCTCCCGCTCACCGTTTATTTTAATCCATTTGGCGGCGAGGTGCTGTATCAGGGAATCCTGACGGATATGCACCGGCGATGCGGTGTTGACCAAATCCCCGAAATCCTTGATATTGTACTTTAACGCACGATTGTAAAAATGATACTGCTTTTCAGGGTCTAATCCCTTTGCATAAAAGCATGTATGCGGCGTGTTTGCCACCGCAAGTTTATTCATCCGACCGCTTCGGAAGTATCTTTTTTGACACAGCTCCACTCCATCAGACTGCCGCCGCCCGCCGACAGTACACTGCTGTCACGGATATCCCTGTCCGAAAAACTTCTGCCGCGGTAAAAAATTCCCCGCTGGAACAGCTCCCGCTTTTCTTTATACAAGGTAATCTGTGCTTTCACCGCCTCAAGTTCTTCTTTGGACATATCACAGAAATTACATTCATAACCCAAATTCCCGAAAGCCGCCACGGCAAAGCGTGTTTCAAGCGGCGTGCGGCGCAGTGTCTGGTGATTCGGGCTTGCTGAAACGTGTGAACTAAGCACGGACGGCGGATAGCCGTAAGTGTAATTGTTCTGAATCTGCGCGCGGCTGACCGCATCTGTATTATCGCTTGCCCAGATTTGCGGAAAATAACACAAAATGCCGAGGTCAAAGCGGTTGCCGCCTGCCGCACAGCCTTCAAATAAAATATCCGGAAAACGTTTTGTCAATACGTCCATGCAGTGATACAGCCCGCAGATATAGCGGTGTGCTGCTTCACCCTGTCTGTCCGGCGGCAGATACGGTGAATAATCATCACTGAAAATCCGGTTCATGTCCCATTTGACATAAGAAATATCCGCACCGGAAAAAACACGGCTCATTTCTTCAATGACAAATTCCTGCACCTGCGGATTGGCTAAATCTAAAATCCGCTGGTTTCTGCCCTCGGAATGATTCCTGCCGGGAACGGCAGCTGCCCAGTCCGGGTGCTTTTCATACAAACGGCTGTTGACACTCACCATTTCCGGTTCTACCCAGATACCAAAATCCAGTCCAAGTGCTTTGATTTTCTGCGCAATTCCCAAAAGTCCGCCCGGCAGCTTCTTTTCATCGGCATACCAGTCCCCAAGGGAACTCTTATCGTCATTCCGGTTTCCAAACCAGCCGTCATCCATGACAAACAGTTCGATTCCCGCTTCTTTTGCCGCCTTTGCAAGGCGTAGCAGTTTCCTTTCGTTAATGTCAAAATACGCCGCTTCCCAGCTGTTTAACAGCACCGGGCGCAGTTTCCGTTTCCATGTGCCGCGAACAACATGCTCCTGCACAAAATCATGCAGTTGGTGACTCATTTGATTATAACCTGATGCCGCATAGGTCAGCACCGCTTCCGGTGTTTCAAAAACTTCACCTGTGCCAACCGTAAAGCAGAAATTTTTCGGCTGGATACCGGAAACGATTCTTGTACGTCCTGCCTGCACCTCTACAGCTTCATAGTGACTGCCGCTGTAAATAAGATTTATTCCGAAACACTCTCCGGTGTCCTCGGTCGTTTCTTTTCTGCCAAGCATGATAAACGGATTGGCACGGCTCGATGACGTTCCCGTAAAGGATTCATTGACATATTTTCCGGTTTCAAGCACGGCTTCACTGCGGTTCATTTCCCGTGTCCATGCGCCGTGAAATGTTGAAAGCACATAGTCTGCCCTGTGTAAATCAAGCTGCATGCTCATCAGCCGCCTAAGCTTCACAGGCTGTTCTCCTTCATTTTTAAAAACAGCGCGCCTTGTAATCACATCGCAGTCTTCGTATACGTCATAATACAGTTCCAGCTTTGTTTTTCCTTCTTTGTCTGCCAGAACGACCTTGAGCTGTTCGGATTTGCCGTTTTCATCATATGCACCCGGAAGTGTCTGCAAGCCGCATTTTGTTTCGGAAATCTGTGCGCTCTCAAACAAAAAATCCGCCGTTGTACTGCCATCCGCATATTCTGTTTCAATAAACGGTTCACGGATATCGCCTTTTCCGTAAGATGACATTTCAAGACAGCAATCCTCCAATGAAAGATTTTCAAAACTGCTGTCATACGCAATCGTATTGCCCGGAAGAAATGCCCTTTTTTCCATCATTACGGTCTGCTGTGCATGAATCCGCCTTCCATAATACAAATGCTCCGGATGTCCGCTCTCCATGACACAAAATACATAAGACGTATGCCGTGTATGCAGTGCATACAGATTTTTTTCTATCGTAATCATATCGGAAATCCTTTCTTTATCATATATACCTTTTAAGCCCGCAGTGTATTGTTAATCTCCTCCATTTTACTCTCTGTCAGAATATATTTCTTGTGAAAATAAAACACAGCAAGTAACAGTCCTGCAATCGGAAGCACCGTCATTGTCATATGCAGTCCGACCAGCGAACCGCCTGCCTGTGCGGCTTCTCCCGCCACAACTGCCGTATCCTGACTTAAATGGCTCAGCGACAGGCACACGGATACAACCAGTGCCGCTACACCGGAAGCTAATTTTACAACAAATGTCTGCATAGAAAAAATCACGCTCTCGTCCCTGCGCTTATTTTTTAATTCACCATAATCCACGGTATTGGCAAGGAAAATGGTTGTAAGCACCAGTAACATGCCGTTTGCCGCAAAGATGAAAAATGCCGGAATAAACAGTATAAATACATTGGACATTGTTGTAAATACAAGCACCAGCAGCACTAAATATCCTGCTATCGCCATGGCAAAGCTCACGTAAAAAATGCGGATTGTATTTAAAAATTTACGCAGTAACGGAAACAGAATCATCATCGACAATATCTGTATTGCACCGCCAAAGGTATTAAACAGCGTATAGCCGTTGTACCAGTCCGCACCGCCGAAATCATATTTAAAAAAGTAAATCACCAGATTGGACGTAATGTATACCGATGTATTAATCAGCACAATGGTAATAACAACCGTCATTGCCTGGTCATTTTGCAGTAATGCCTTAAACATCTGCTTTATGGATGGTGCATCGACATCAACCGTTGATTTTTCTTTGATATTCAGACAGGTAATCAGAATGAATACAAAAAACAATACGGATAAAATCAGGGCAAACCACTTAAAGCCCGTTTTTTCATTGCCGTTTCCGAAAAAGTAGACGCACTGCATAGTGATAACCGTTACCAGTGCAGAACCGACCCCGGCGCAGGAACGTGCGAGCGTGGAAAGATTTTCACGTTCCTTTCCTCCCTGCGTAAATGCCGGAATCATGGACCAGTACGGAATATCCATCATGGTATAGGTCACACCCCATAAAATGTATGTAACCGCCGCATAGGCTACCAGCCCGCCGCCGTCCAATGCAGGCGGTGCCGCAAACATCAGATACAACACGATGGCATTGAGCGCCGTTCCCACAAACAGCCACGGACGGAACTTCCCGAACCGTGTCCTTGTCTTTGCCACAATAACCCCCATAACCGGGTCATTAAACGCATCAAACACGCGCGCCGCCATTAAAATCATGCCCATTGCAATCGCACTGACGCCTAAAATATCCTGATAATAATACAAAATATAACTTGCCGAAAACATATAAACCATGTCTTTTCCCACGGCACCCAGTCCGTAAGAAGCCATTTCCCTTTTACTTAACATACCTTACCTACTTTCTGCGGCTGCCAGTTCCACCGCCTTGTATGCCCCATCATATATGCCTGCTTTTTTATTGGCTTCAATGCAGTTACACATCTGAAATAACAGCGTTTCTTCATTTAAAAACAACTCCAGCATTTGCAGTGTATGACCGGTGTCACGACATTCCAGCGTACCGTCACCGATTTCTGCCGAATGGACTGCACCCCACTGTTCATGTCCACCGACACGCTTGATAAACAGCTTCGGCACCGGATAAAATGCCAGTTCGCTCGGTTTCGTAACCAGCACATCACAGCTTCTCATCAAAAGATTGGTACAGTAAACCGCTTCAAATATATTTTCATGCCAGAATCCGTGGATTCCCGTGACTTCTCCCGTCAGGGCTTCCTCTGCAAACTTTTTTGTATTCTCCCAGTTGTTAAAATGTTCACAAGAAAGTGTCTTCATCTGCGGAATTTCTGCCTTTAACTGCTCCCATACATTTTTATAATCGCCCACATTGACATACAGTGCAGCACGTCCGTCCCTGATATGCGGTATTAAATAACGGATAATCTCCGCAAAAATTTCTTTCTGCGCACCCGCACCGCCAATCGTCAAAAGAAAGCGCATCGGTTTTTTCTGCATTTTGCGCGCCCGCCTTGCCGCACAGTCTTCTTCGATTCCCTGCACCAGCTCATGGTCAATGTAGTGGCCTGTATACACAAGGCTGTCCTTTGGCATTGGATTTAACACTTTGTTTTTATCCATGCCGTTTAAAATACGGTAGCCTTGGTAGGCAAAACGCGTCTGCACCGTATGAATACTGCCCTCCGACAAATGCAATGCCATCGGCCAGTTATCCGGCACGGCATTGATAACACGCTTCATGCCCGCATGCACCGCCGCCTGCGCCGGCCATACATGTGTGGCAATGACCGGAATTTCTTTTGGCACATTTGCAAATACAGCTGCCATCAGTTCCGCATTTTTCTGGTCTGATGCATTGTAAGAAAGCTTTCTAAAGCCCTCGTAATTCATCGGTTCCCAGACAAACCGGTTAAACAGACGGCTTTTCTGGGACAATCTTGACCCCAGTGAGTATAAATCATTCTGCGCACGGATAACCTTTGTACAGGTCGTATCTTCATACGAATTCAAATCCATCCAGTACGGTACATAGCCCATTGCATGTGCCGCCGAAGCAATCGCCATGGAAATGCGGTAATGACCGAAGCCCATGCGGATATTTCCCACAATAATGCCTTTTTCCGTATCAAACGGTATCGTTTGATTTTTCTCTCCGGCTGTGCCGTGCTTTTTGGCAACACGCACATCGACAATGCCAAGCGTATCGCCAAGCACCGCATTTTTACGAAGCCGCACCGGATATTTTGTACCGGTATCATCGCCATATTTTTTGATAAATTTTTTCTTAGAATGAATGGCATTTCTGTATGCCTTGCGGCCGATTTCATTGCCGTAAATGATTTTTGATCTGTCTTCCATAACCTTGCCCCTTTCTATGCCTTTTTCTCGATTCCGTCCAGTAAAATGCCAACCACTTCGCTTAACCCTTCCGTATAGGAAAGTCCACTGTTGACTAAAATATCACGCTGGAAAAACTGCTCCAGTGCGGCTTCCATCATCAATTTAAAAATGGATAAATTCACGGGACGGATACATCCTTCTTTTATTCCCTGTTCCAGCAGTCCCATCGTCATTTCCCAGCCGCCTTCCAGCCGCTGTTCTACCCTTGTGTATATTTCAGGATATTTTTCCTTGAGCAGATACAGCTTCGCAAAATTAATGTCTTTATAGCTGTCCGGCATGACACCGAGAATTGCCCTGATTTTCTCCACTGTGGACAATGCTTCATTTTCCAATATGGCACGCTCGCTTTCCTTTATCGTATCAAACAGGTAATCAACCATGGAAAGAAACAGTGAAGTCTTGTCTGAAAAGACCGTATATATGGTTTTCTTGCTCATGCCGAGGATTCCTGCAAGGTCATCCATGGTGAATTTCAATCCCTTTTGATTAAAGGCTTCTATCGTACCCTCTAAAATCTTCTGCTGCAGTTTTTGTTCCTGTATACTTTCTTTCATCGTTCCCTCCTTCTCCGTTTGTGTTTTGTGTAGTACTTTTGTTGGAAACTATTTTTTATTTTTTAGTTTCCATTATTATATCATATTTTATTTTTGTGCGCAATTGCTATTTTTATATGTATTTCTTTTAATTTTTTGTGCATGTATCACATATTTTTGTTCGTATTTTTCATAATCTTCCACTATATTTTGCACCTGACAACCGCAATGATTTTAGGCTTTTGCCCCTGACAGTTTTGTATTAAATAAAAAGACTCCACAGCCTATGAATTTCTCCGGCTGTGGAGTCTTTCTACCTATTATATAGGGTTATTTATCAGCATTTTTGACATTTCATCAAAATGCCTTATAAGTTGTACAATCACAATTTGCAGTTACAGGTTATCCTTCAATGGCAATATACTTATCACCCTTGACCGGTGCCTTTTCTTTCTTTGGAACAGAAAGTTTTAAGATACCGTCCTCGTATTTTGCCTTGATATCTTCCTGTGTCAGGTCTTCACCAACAAAGAAGCTTCTGCTCATTGCGCCGGCATAGCGCTCCTTGCGGATATATTTGCCGTCTTTCTTTTCTTCATCTTTGTCAAGACCTTTAGAAGCACTGATGGTCAGATAGCCATTTTCAAGGCTGGCACTGATTTCATCTTTCTTAAAGCCCGGCAAATCAATATCTACTTCATAACCGCTTTCCGTTTCCCTGACATCTGTTTTCATAACATTAGAAGCGTGCTTACCATATAGAACCTTGTCTACATCCGGGAACTTAAATCCATTCATAAAATCATCATTAAATAAATCTTCTCCAAAAATACTAGGCATTAACATAAGTCATCTCTCCTTTTCTAAAATCGCTGCTCATTTACCTGTTACTCTGGAACCGGGATGTTTTAAAACAAATTCAATTTCTTTATTTGTTCCTTTCCTTTGTTCTAGTTGTACTATAGCACTTATTATTAGCACTGTCAATAGGTGAGTGCTAATTTTTTTTAATTTTTTTGTGTACCAGATGATCCGTCAAAAAGCCTGCGGCTGTTATGAACATTTATATCGTTGAATAAACTGTTCTTTTTCACAGGGTCTGCCATAATAGTATCCCTGTAAATAATCAACCTGCATTTCTTTCATTTTAAGGCTCCATTCTTTTTTTTCAATGCCCTCTGCACATATCCTGACATTAATACTATGTACCATCGGAATGATGTTTTTATACAATTCATAATCTCTTGCATCATTCATCGCCTTTGCAGTAAAATCCCTATCCATTTTCACATAGCTGGGATTCATGTCGCGTATGCAATGAAAATTAGAATAACCCGTTCCAAAATCATCAATTACAAAGCTGATATGATTCTCATCCAACGCTTTCCTGAACTTACAGAATGCCGGTGTCATATCCATAAATCCGCTTTCGGTCATTTCAATACATATTGAATCCGGCTTTAAAACATACTTTTTAATCACATCCAATATATCATGTTCAACATTGCCATGCATAATCTGAACATATGAAACATTTATATTCATCTTAAAATCAGGAATATATTGCTGCATTTCACAACATGTTTTCGCTGCTTCATCTAATATATATCTTCCTGCCGGGATAATTAACCCGGTTTCTTCCAGTAATGGGATGAAGTCTACTGGTGAAACTGTCTCCGTATCTTCTTCAGAGGTCATTGAGAAACGCATAAGCGCCTCTGCACCAATAACCCGCTCTGAGCTGCAATCCACAATTGGCTGGTAATACACCTCAAAGCCGTTGAATCCATTCACAACAGAATTACGGAGTGCCGCTACTATCTTTCCTGTTCTTAAAAAGCTCTCGTAGTCGTTATCATCAAATATATAGAATCCATTTTTTCCCATTTTTTTGGCTTTTTTAAGGACAAATGCAAATTTCTTGCGGCACTCCTCGTAGCCTTCGCAAAATGTTACCGCATCCACAACACCAACAGAAATCGAAAAAACAGCCTCATATTTTTCAGATACTATAAACTTGTAAAGTCTGGCATCAATCATCTTCTTAAGCTCCGCGGCATAGTCCTTTGAAGAATGTTCCAAATCAACAATCACATACTGGTCGGCTACAAGATGATATATCCTCTGTTTATCAGAAAGACATTCCTTCATGCAGTCAGCTACACTTTTCAGAATATAATTGCCGTAAGCCGCTCCACGTGAACTATTGATTGCTCCAAAATCATCTATTCCTATATGCATAAGAAATCCCTTAGAAAGGTGTGTCTTCTGCGAGCGCATATAGGCATTAAATTCAGGACCTCCAAGCAATCCTGTGACATTATCTGCTCTTCTTTGATTGCCAGTCTCTTTCATGCAGCCAACCAAATATTGTGCGTTCCCTTGTGAATCATCAATCACTATACCGCGGCAGTTAATCCATACCGGCATGTCTTCTTTATCAAGCCATCTGTAATGAAGATTATGTACCTTTTCTTTTCCTTCATATATAGCCGCAAGGTGCTCCTGGAGCATCTTACGGTCTTCTTCATAAACCAACTGTAAAACATCATTAGTAAAATTATTCATAACATTATCCGATATCTTAAAACGGTTCACAGCCGATTCAGAAAATTCTATTGTATTATTCTGCAAATCATATACATATAGATAATCATCCATACATTTTGCGATTATTTCTAATAAAGTTTCTTTTGGCAGCTTACCAAATACCTTAAATATATTCTCACTCACAACAAGAACCTTTCTTTCCTAATCGTATCATAAAATACCAGAGTTAAAAGTCCTAACCCCACATGAACCTGCTCATAAGTGGAATCAGGTCTTTTATGCCCCAATATCATTATAATTCTCTTTTAACCTTTAGAATAACTTAAATCTGTTTACACGCTCATTCATCTTATCTGCACCCTCTGAGAGATTAATACTAATTGCTGTATTCTCTTCTGATGATGCTGCTGTACTCTGTACAACACCTGAAAGCTGTTCAATTCCCTGTCCGACCTGCTCTAATGACTCTGCCTGTGCATTGGCTTTCTCCATTGTATTCTCTGCCATTTCTGCAAACGAATCCATGTCCGAAATAATCTGATTGAAAGCTTCTGCCGTTGTAATTGTAACTGAATTTCCTCGTTGAATTTCAACTAAAGTTTTATCTATTAAATCTCTTGTATTTACCGCTGACTTAGCACTGTCTGCAGCAAGTTTTCCTATCTGATCTGCTACTACCGCAAAGCCCTTACCTGCCTCACCTGCCCTGGCAGCTTCTATCGAAGCATTAAGAGCTAACAAATTAGTCTGTGAAGCAATATCTTCAATATCTGTAATAATATTACCTATTTCCTTAGATATTTCTGTAATATGTTCCATCTCTGTCAACAGAACATTCATTTTTTCCTTTTCTTCATTCGCTTTGTTCGCAGAAGCTTTTACACGTTCAGATGCATTTTTTGTTTCCTTTGCAGTATCTACAGCAAGGTCAACAACTGTATCTATTGTTGCATTCAATTCCTGAATAACTCCGGCCTGTTCCGTTGCACCATCTGATAAAGACTTTGATGCACTTTCAACTTCCTTTGCGTTATGTGTAACCTGTTCAGCAATACCGCTAATTTCTGACAATGTACTGTTAAATCGTTTTAAAATATATACAAGTGACTCTTTCAATTCTGAAAAATCACCCAGAAACGGTGTAATATCATCACCATTTCTTGTCAAATCACCCTGAGCTATCAATTTAACCTCCTGAGAAATCTCACGGACATAATCTGAAAGAATATTCATTGCTTCTTTCAGCATTCTTATTGTATCTCCGAACTCATCATCTGATTCGTAAGTAAGCATTTCTATATTAGACAGTTCACCTTTTCTAAGACTGGCAACTGCTGCATCTATCTGCTGTACCGGTTCTGTTATTGAATCTGTAATTATCTTTCCGATAACTGTTGCAACTACTGCAATCGCGATTCCTGTTACAATAATGACAATAAAAATAATAATAGTACAGATGTTGGCAAGTGTTTTCGCATTATCTAATTCCACCTGGAAATCATCATGTAATGTATTTAATTGTTTTACAAATGACATATAGCTTTCATATGCACTTCCGATCATAATCTTCGCTGCTTCAGCCTGTTTATTATCTCTACTCAATTTGTATACTTCATCTGAAGTTGATAAGTATTCTTCCCACGCAGAAGTTGCCTTTTCGTAATCGGCTTTTCCTTGCTGTGCTTTCTTATTTGAATTAATTATCTCACCTAACTTAGCTGTCGCGTCTTTAATCTGACTTTCTATATTATCATTTTCTTTTTCACACGAAGCCATAGCTGCGGCATCTGATTCTACAAGATGCTGATACTGCTTGATTCTATACTTAGCAGTCATTGTTTCTAATTCCTGCAGATACTCAAGTGAAGGAGACCACACTTCCGTAATATGACGTATATTCGAACGAATCACTAATGTCGATACAAGTGCCACCAGTACGAAAAACGCTGTCATAACTAATACCGCCATCCGATATACCTTCAATTTCTCTGCAACTTTTAAATTACCTATCCATTTTTTTAACTTTGCCATATGGTTTCCCTTTCTTTCGTTTTTTGAATGAATTTTTTTACTGAATTCCATTGTAAAAAGCTCAGAAACGACTGAAATTCCCCAGCTTTATAATTGTCTCTCAGTTAATCGTGTTAAAACTATCACAATTTAGTTTGAAATGCAATAAAATTTTTTATTTTTTTTTGTATTTTTATTGTTTTTTTGAAGCCTAATCTAATATGGATTTTAAAATTTCCGGCTGTTGTTCTCTTTCCATAACAAGATTTTTTGAGAGTTGTTTATTTCCCATAATATAAACAACTCTCGAAAATTCTAAGCGCTTTATGCAATATTCTGCTTCAGGCACGTCTTAATATCATCTTCCGCGTTGCTGATTGCGCGGATATGAAACGTATCCACCAGATACTGCAATACATTCGGGCTTAAAAAGGCAGGGAGTGTCGGTCCTAAATAAATGTTTCTGACGCCAAGGCTTAACAGTGCGAGCAAATCCGCTACTGCTTTCTGCTCATACCAGGACACAATCATGGAAAGAGGCAGTCCGTTTACATCGGTATTAAACGCATCGGCAAGTGCAGTGGCAATGCGTACCGCCGAATAAACATCGTTACACTGTCCGACATCCATCAGACGCGGCAATCCGGCAATTTCACCAAAGTCCAGCTTATT
>OHFA01000450.1_pt1 | contig 24653 bp, 22 predicted proteins | sample 1567501 | NCBI WGS metagenome assembly OHFA01 (sample SAMEA3879593, study PRJEB24766) | human gut metagenome | biome: human-associated habitat; feature: feces | place: USA | collected 1985/1987 | reverse complement strand
GATGCCTGCGGTCAGCAGAACGGCCACCGCACAAAGGCCGCAGACCCACAGAGCCTGCTTTTGCATAGGTGTAATGGATTGTTTTTTTTGTTGTTTGTTTCGGTTCATGTTCATTCCCCAATTCTATCCATAGAAACCGTTTATCCCAGGATGTACTGCGTCAAAGCGGCACAGCTGTCCGCATAAAATACGGGGGCAAACGGCTCACACTCTGCACGGCTGCCATAGCCATACAATGCAGCTGCTGCGGTCAGACCACAATCCGCTGCACCGCGCAGATCTTCAGCCCGGTCCCCCACCATCAGCACACGCTTGCCTGTCAAAAGCGGCTGAGACAAGACATACCGGACCACATCGGTTTTGGTGTCCCGGGACTCATCCATGGAGGCACCGCCGATAAAATCAAAGAGGTCTGCCAGACCCTGCTCCTGCAGGATCGGTGTGACCACCTGGGTGGGTTTGGATGTAGCTGTGCACAGGATCAGACCTGCATCCTTTAGCTGACGCAGCATCTGGGCAGCGCCCGGATAAGGTGCACATTCATGGCTGCCTTTTACATGGTAGCTGTCCCGGTACATCTGGGTGGCCTGTTCGATCTGCTCTGCACTGGCAAAGTGCTCTGCAAAAGTGCGGCGCAGCGGCGGCCCCAGATAGCGGCGCAGATCCAGCTGCGCAGTGTCCACTCCCATGGCAAGGAATACTTCTTCTAGTGTATGCAGGATGCCGGGGGCGGAGTCTATCAACGTACCGTCCACGTCAAACAAAATCGCATCATAGTGCAGCAAGCTTGTTTCCTCACTTTCTGTTATCAAGAGCGCCAGGCCAAAGCTCCGGCAGCAAAGTTTTGATGTTCCGGCTTTTTGTGCCCGGAGGTTGGAGGATATTCTGTATCCGACACACCCCAAACATCTTATAGTATAACACAGATTTGCGTTATCAGCAATTCTCACAAAAGATTTTATAGATTTTATACATTTCGCAAGGCACTCTCATAGCGTGAAGAGGTCCATCCTGCAGATTCAAGTAAAAAAGTCTCTGGCCGTGCGGCTGAAATAACCGCAAACACACCAGAGACCTCTGTCTGCAATTTACGCTGCGCAGTTTCCTGCCAAAGCGGAAAACGCACCTCTGTCAGATGCTGTCTTTGTCCCGCAGCTGAGGAAAAATTACTGTGCAGTCCCCTGTCCGCCGGAAGGCGGATAATAGAGGTTGTTGGAGATAAACTCCAGCTTATCCTTTAACACAAGCTCCAAATTTGCCACTGCATGGACCATGTTGGTGGCAGAATCATTGACCTCCAGCAGCTTGCACAGGTCCAGATCCGGCATTGTCATGGCAACCTTCATCTTCTGGCTTTCCGCACAGAGGATGTGGCTCAGCGCACTTTCCTGTAAAGCGATGCTCTCCATCAGATCCACGACCGCCTGATCCAGGGAAACATTGGGCAGCTGAGGGCAGCACAGTTCACAGTTGTTGGTATGATTGTTGCAGTCAGACATAGCAGTTCATCCTTTCGTATCTCTGCCTATTGGTCAGAGAAGTCTGTCTCATGCTATGTTTGCCCTCACAAAAAGGTTACTGCTCCGATGCTTTTTCTGCTGTGCGAGCCTTTTCAATGGTTTCTCGGTAGCCGCCTGATCCATACTGGATGCAGCGATTGATCCGGCTGATGGTGGCAGTGGAGATCTCGGCGGTTTTTACGATCTGCTCATAGGTGCTGCCATCCAGCAAGAACTTTGCCACCTGAAGCCGTTGCGCCATATCCGAAAGCTCTTTCACGGTGCAAAGGTCCTCAAAGAAGTGGTAGCACTCCTCCCGGGTCTCCAAGGTCAAGATCGCATCAAACAGAGCATCGGTGGCTTTATTCCGTATAGGATCCTTGCTGGGCATAATAGTGTCCTCCTTCATCTGTTTATTCTCGTTCTCACTTTACCACATCAAAGCGAAAAAGTCAAGGTTGTCGCCGGACAACGGACAGGTGAAACAAAATCATCTAAAAGTTGGCCTATTTTCACCTTTCGATTCGTTCACTCTTCCAATTATTTCAAAATATATTGACAAATTGTGAAAACAGGACTAAATTAACGGCACGACCCCTGACAATGAGAACAGAGGCCAAAAATAGAAAAGAGGGATTGAGAAAATGAACACCTTGGTCATCGTTTTGATTGCTGCTGTGTGCCTGCTGGGCGCTTATGTCCTGTACGGACGGTGGCTAGCCAACAAATGGGGGGTAGACCCGCAGGCCAAGACTCCTGCTGTGCTGCATGAAGACGGCCGAGACTTTGTTCCCGCTGATGGATGGACTGTATTCAGCCATCAGTTCAGCTCCATTGCAGGTGCCGGCCCTGTGACCGGCGCGATCCAGGCTGCCGCTTTTGGCTGGCTGCCAGTGCTTTTGTGGGTCCTGATCGGCGGCATCTTCTTCGGCGCTGTTACAGATTTTGGCGCTCTGTATGCTTCGGTGAAGAACGACGGCAAGAGCATGGGTATGCTGATTGAAAAATACATCGGAAAGACTGGGCGCAAATTGTTCCTGCTGTTCTGCTGGCTGTTCTGCGGCATCGTCATCGCGGCCTTTGCAGATATGGTTGCGGGCACCTTTAACGCCTACGGAGCAGATGGTGCATTGACCGATGCTGCTGCCACTAACGGTGCCGCAGGCATGGTCTCCATCATGTTTATGGTTTTTGCTGTCGTGTTTGGACTGCTGCAGAAAAAGCTGCACCTTACTGGCTGGAAAGAAAGTGCGGTCAGCATCCTGTTTATCGTGTTCTCCTTTGCCATCGGTGCCAATCTGCCTTTGATCTTGGGCAAAGCCATGTGGAGCTACATCACCTTTGTGTACATTTTTTTCGCAGCCGTTCTGCCTATGTGGATGCTCAAGCAGCCTCGCGACCACATGACCACTTTTATGTTTGTCGCTATGATCGCTGGCGCTGTGGTAGGGTTGCTGGTAGCACACCCCAAGATGAATCTCCCTGTTTATACTGGCTTTGATAACGCTTCTTTGGGAACCATGTTCCCCATCCTGTTCGTCACGGTGGCTTGTGGCGCTGTATCCGGATTTCATAGTCTCGTATCCAGCGGCACCTCCTCCAAAACGGTATCCAACGAGAAGGATATGCTCAAGGTCGGTTATGGCGCCATGGTTTTGGAGAGCCTGCTGGCGGTGCTGGCTTTGTGTGTGGCTGGTGCGGCAGCTGCAGCGGATGGGACGCCTGCTGCGGGCACTCCCTTCCAGATCTTCAGCCGTGGAGTCGCTGGCTTCTTTGAGATGTTCGGCGTGCCTGCCTATGCGGCTACTGTGTTTATGACGATGTGTGTCTCTGCGTTGGCATTGACAAGCCTGGATGCTGTCGCCCGCATTGGACGGATGAGCTTTCAGGAGCTTTTCAGTGTAGATGATATGGAGCACGCACCGGCCTGGCGCAAACTATGCTGCAACCTCTATTTTTCTACATTTGTGACCCTGGCATTTGGCTTTGTGCTGACCAAGATCGGATACGCCAACATCTGGCCTCTGTTTGGTTCTGCCAATCAGCTGCTGTCCGCTTTGGTTCTGTCGACTCTGTGCGTCTTTTTGAAGGTGACAGGCCGCAGCAACAAAATGCTGATGCCGCCGCTGGTCATCATGTTGTGTGTCACCTTTACTGCTCTGGTACAGCGGCTGCTTGCCATGGTCAGTGCCATCCGCACTGCTGCTTCTGTAACGATCCCCGCCGGAGAGACCACCTGGACCGCTGTATTCTTTGCCAACGGTTTACAGCTGATCCTGGCCGTAATGCTGATCGTACTGGGGTTGAATATCGTCCTTCACTCGGTCAGTGCTTATAAAAAGGCACAAGACAAAACCGGCGCAGCTAAAACATCCGAATAAACTGCAACGGCTCATTCCCGTGCCTGATGCCCTTTTCCTTAACTATTCAGCCGTCGGCCAAAAGGTCGGCGGCTTTTTGATGCCCTTTTGATGCCCTTTTGATGCCCTATAGAAAAAAAGAGAGCGTCCGCAATCGTGCAGACGCTCTCTTTTTATCATCAGATCGAAATGGTGTTGCAAACATCCATCAGGACGGGGTCCAGGCTCTTGGTCATCTCCAGGGCCTCATCCACAGGGTAATCCACCAGCTGCTCGCCCTTCATGCCGACGATGCGGTTGAACTTGCCCTGCTCCAGCAGGCAGACAGCCCGATAACCCATAGCGGAAGCGTTGACGCGATCCCGCAGAGTAGGCGAACCACCGCGCTGAACATGGCCCAAAATCGTGGCACGGGTATCAATGCCGGTACGTGCCTGGATCTCGCTGGCGATCTCCTGCGAGTGACCAATGCCCTCGGCCACGATCACGACAAAGTGACGCTTACCTGTGCGCTGCGTCTCGATGATCTTATCCAGGATATCCCGCTGCATATCAAATTCCCGCTCCGGCAGCAGCACAGCCATAGCGCCGGAGGCGATCGCCACATTCAGAGCGATATAGCCTGCATTACGGCCCATGACCTCCACAACGCTGCAGCGGTCATGGCTCTGGGTGGTATCCAGCAGCTTGTCGATCATCTCCAGGGCGGTGTTCATAGCGGTATCAAAACCGATGGTGTAGTCGGTGCAGGCAATATCGTTGTCGATGGTGCCAGGCAAGCCGATCATCGGGATGCCGCGATGTGCCAGCTCACGAGCGCCACGGTAGGAACCATCGCCGCCAATGACCACCAGTGCATCGATGCCCAGCTCACGGCACTTGGATGCGCCCTTATCCTGGCCTTCCTTCGTCTTGAACTCCAGGCAGCGGGCAGAATACAGGATCGTACCGCCCTTTTTAATAATATTTGAAACACTGCGCAGGTTCATCTCAAAGCATTCGCCGTTCAGCAGGCCATTATAACCGCGCTGGATGCCGATCATACGGAAGCCCTTGTGCAGGCCGGTGCGGACAACGGCACGGACCGCAGCGTTCATACCAGGAGCGTCGCCACCACTGGTCAGGACGCCGATCGTTTTGATTTGCTTTTCCATAACTAGAGATACCCTCCAACTTCTTCACTTACCTCTGGGTTTTAGCCCAGTTGTCCGGCAAGACCCGGACGCTTGATGCAAAGTTGCTCCAATTTGCCTGCAACCATTATAACACAATACAGGCCGTTTGAAAACATCCTACCTGTCAGGATTCGTGCGCAGAAATGTCATTTTGTTGCAACATTTTCTGTGCCCAACAGCCGCTGCAGCTCCTGCATCAGCAATGGATGCCCAGAAGCGTATAACCGGCGCGGCACACCCAGTTTCTGTTTTGTATCCTGCAAATACAGGATCACAGGCATAGAACCATCAAAGATCTCCAATAAGTTGATGACCTTATCATACTGCGGGCAGGTGCGGGACGGCAGCCGCAGATACAGCCGCTGCGGCTGAGCCGGACGAGATACCGCCCCCGCCGGGCGTCCGGCGCCATACTGATCGATGGGGGTGACCGTCTCTGCCATCAGTTTGGGAGGCTCATCCTCCCGCACCGACAGCCGCCCATCAATGACCACAACCGCATTATCCTGCAAGGCATCCCGGAAGAGATCCAGCACCCGCGGAAATACGATCACTTCCAGTGTACCTGTCAGGTCTTCTACACTGGTAAATGCCATCATACTGTTGGACTTTGTGGTCATCATTCGGGTCTTGACGATGGTACAGACGATGCGCACATGGCTATTGTCCAGCTTATGGGCATCCTCTCCGGTCAGCGCCTTGATGGCGTGGGATGCGATACGGGCCGATTGCTCCCTATACGCATCCAGCGGATGGCCGGATAGATACAACCCGCTGACCTCCTTCTCTTGCTGAAGAAGCTCCGAGGGGGTATATTCCGGCAGAGGACGGATCTCATAGTTATCCGCTGACGGAGCGCTCTCCCCTCCGCTCATAACAGAAAACAGATCCAGCTGTCCATCCAGATTGCGGCGGGCATCGTTCTCGACGCTTTTGGTGATCCCCTCTACTGCCTCGACCAAGCTATGGCGATTGCCTCCCATACCATCAAACGCACCGGCTTTGATCAGGCTCTCCACTGCCCGGCGATTCAGCTCTGCGCCATACAATCTCTTGCAAAAATCATATAAGCTGCTGAAAGGGCGCTGCTGTCGTTCGGATACTACCCGGTCGATCAAGCCGCGGCCCACATTTTTGATGGCATTGAGGCCAAAACGGATCTGACCGTTGGCCGTTGCGGTAAACCCACCGCCCGAGATATTGATATCCGGTGGCAGTACCTTGATGCCTAAACGGGCGCACTCGCCGGTATATTCGATGACCTTGTCCGTATTATCCAGCACGCTGGTCAGCAATGCGGCCATAAACTCACTGGGATAGTGGGATTTCAGGTAAGCGGTCTGGAAAGCCACATAGGCATAGCAGGCCGCATGGCTCTTATTGAACGCATACGAGGCAAAGCTGGACATTTCATCGTAGATCTCATTGGCGACCTTTTCAGAGATGCCATTGGCTACACAGCCAGGACATTCATGGCCCGGCTCTGTACAGCCGTGGACAAAATGCTCCCGTTCAGCCTCCATCACAGCATGCTTCTTTTTGCTCATGGCCCGGCGAACATTGTCTGCCTGGCCAAAGGAGAAGCCTGCCAGCTCCCGGAAGATCTGCATCACCTGCTCCTGGTAGACGATGCATCCGTTGGTCACGTCCAGGATATGCGCCAGCTGCGGTGTCTTGTACTGGATCTTATCCGGCTGATGACGGTTATGCAGGTAGGTAGGGATGGAATCCATCGGTCCCGGACGATACAGGCTGATCAGAGCGATGACATCTTCCAGACTATGGGGCTGCAGACCCATCAGGACCTGCTTCATGCCAGAGGATTCCAGCTGGAATACACCCTCGGTTTCTCCCTGGCTGAGCATTTGATAGGTCTGGGGGTCATCGTAGTTCAGCTTCTGCATCGAGAAGCCCGGCTCCCGTTTTTGCACAGCAGTTTCTGCGTCCCGGATCACCGTCAGGGTACGCAGCCCCAGAAAGTCCATCTTCAAAAGGCCCAGTTCCTCGATCTCGGTCATATTGAACTGGGTCACCGGCAGGCCATCGTTGGTGGCCAAGGGCAGATAGTAGTCTGTGGGCTTTGGCGTGATCACCACACCCGCAGCATGCGTGGAAGCATGCCGGGGCATCCCCTCCACTTTGACCGCTGTATCGATCAATTCTTTGACCTGCGGGTCAGTATCATACATCCGGCGCAGTTCGCTGGAGACTTCCAATGCCCGCTTCAGGGTCATTTTCAGTTCCATGGGCACCTGTTTTGCCACCGCATCTACGTTTTGGTATGGCAGACCCATGACCCGGCCCACATCCCGGATCGCGTTGCGGGCCGCCATTGTACCAAATGTGACGATCTGGGCTACATGGTCCGCACCGTATTTCCGGTTGACGTAGTCAATGCCGACGCTCGTAACAAAAGTCCACATCAAAGTCCGGCATACTGACACGCTCTGGGTTCAGGAAGCGTTCAAAGATCAGATTATAGCGGATAGGGTCGATGTCGGTAATGCCCACACAATAGGCCGCAATGCTGCCCGCACCCGAGCCGCGTCCCGGTCCCACAGGGATACCCTGGCTTTTTGCGTAGTGGATATAGTCGTAAACGATCAGGTAGTAGTTGGTATACCCCATCTTTTTGACCACACCGATCTCATACATCAGGCGGTCTTTGTTGGCCTGCGGAACATCCGGACCATAGCGGTGTTCCAGACCCTCCCAGCAGAGCTTTTCAAAATACGCCTGATTGTCCATCCCATCGGGGGCTTCGTAATAAGGAATCTTGGTATGACCAAAATCAAAATCAAAGTTGCACTGCTCTGCAATGCGCGCCGTGTTGGCACAGGCTTCCGGCACCATCGCAAACAGGTCATACATCTCTTGGGTGGACTTGACATAGAACTCCTCTGTCTGGAATTCCATCTTATCAGCGTCCTGAATGGTCTTACCGGTTTGGATGCACAGCAGAATGCTCTGCATTTTAGCATCCTCTCTGCGGAGGTAATGAGCATCGTTGGTAGCTGCCATAGGGATGCCGGTATCCCGTGCCAGCTTGATAAGCTGGGGCAGTACCTGCGTATCCTCTGCCAGACCATGGTCCTGCAGCTCGATATAATAGTTGCCCTCGCCAAACAGATCCCGATACCAAAGCGCCACTGCTTTGGCACGGTCGTAATCCCCAGCCAAAAGCGCCTGCGGGACCTCGCCCGCCAGACAAGCGGACAGACAGATCAAACCCTCGTGATACTGCTCCAGAAGCTGTTTGTCCACCCGGGGTTTAGAGTAAAATCCCTCCGTGAATGCAGCAGATACCATTTTGATCAGGTTCTGATACCCCTGCTCATTTTTGCACAGCAGGATCAGGTGATGGCTGCCGTCCATCCGGTTGACCTTGTCAAACCTCGTCCGGGTGGCCACATATACCTCACAGCCTATGATGGGTTTTACGCCTGCTTTTTTGGCAGCCTTGTAAAACTGCACGCAGCCATACATAACTCCGTGGTCGGTACAAGCAACGGCGTTCTGTCCACATTCCTTGACGCGCTCCATCAGCTGATCGATCCGGCAGGCACCGTCCAGAAGGCTGTATTCTGTATGCAGATGCAGGTGGACGAACTCCTGTGCTGCGCTGCTCATGACTGCCCCTCCTGTTCTCTCTGGCGCAGGTCATCTGCCAGCGCTTCAAGTTTTTTCATGCGATAAGAAAGACCAGATTTGCTCAGTTCCGGTTCAAAACAGCTGCACAGTGCGGTAAGGGAGAGATCCGGGTTTTTCAGGCGCATCTCTGCGGCTTCCCGCAGCGGCAGGGGCAGAGCCTCTAACGCGTTGTGCTGCTGCAAATAGCGGATGGCCCGCAGTGTCTGGGCACTGGCCCGGGCGCTTTTGCCTAAATTAGCCGTGTCGCAGTTGGTATGACGGTTGATCTGATTGCGCACCTGTTTTACTGCTTTCTGGTCGTGGATCTGCTGAGCTGCCTGGACGGCCCCCATAAAGGAGAGCAGTTTTTCTACATTATCCCCCGCCTTAACATAGATCAGGTTGACTCCGGCCCGCCGGGTGCGGTGGGGGGCAAACTCATGCTCTGCCAAAAGGGCCTCAAAATCCTTGGCCAGGTTCGTGCGTGCAGTAAGGAACTCCAGATTGTACTCCTTCTGCGGATCGGTGACTGTGCCGCTGCACAAAAATGCCGCTCCGATGTAGGCGCTGACGCAGGTCTGGCAGCGGATCAGTCCAGGGTCGATCTGAAGGCAGGGTTCGGTCCCCGTAGTGCCAAACAGCTCATGCATCCGGGCCACCTGTTCCGGCGCACGAATCCCAAACTCATACACCGCACCACTGGGGCGGTGTTTGGCATTTACTTCTCCTTGGATCCCGCACCGGGCAAAAAGACGCTGCGCCGCCATGGCAGTCCCCTCCTGCTCGGTCTGCAGCACAAGGCCCTTTGCATCAAAATATTTGGCAAAGCAGGCCACTCCATAGGCGGCTGCACGGACACAGCAGTCCTTGGACAAGCTATACCGCGCGATCTCCTCCCGTGCGTTGGATGCAAAACTCATAGATATATGTTACACTCTTTCCTTTTTATTTCCGTACAACGTCCCGATGCTGCACACCGGGCACATAACCCAGTTCCTCACACCAAGCGGCGATCTTCCGGGCAAATGTAATGGAGCGATGCTTGCCGCCGGTACAGCCTACTGCAATGGTCAGCTGGCTTTTCCCTTCCTTAACATAAAGAGGCAGCGCATACGCCAAAAACGCCTCATACCGATGCAGCAGTTCCTGCGCTTCGGGGTGGCTCATAACAAAATCCACCACTTCCTGATCCAGGCCGGTCTTGGTCTTCAGGCCCGGTACATAGAAGGGGTTGGGCAGGCAGCGCACATCCAGCACAAGATCTGCCTCCTGCGGTAGGCCAAATTTGAAGCCAAAGGACATAATGGTAAGGCGCATGGCCTGCATAGCCCCGCCCCCATCCACAAACAGATCGCAGATGCGCTCTTTATTCTGGGCGGTGGACAGCAAAGCGGTATCGATGGTGTAATCCGCCCTGGCCCGCAGCGGCTCCAGGATCTGCCGTTCCCGGGCAAAGGCCTGCTCGGTAGGGATGCCCTCATCGATACTGATGGGATGGCGGCGGCGTGTCTCGCTATAACGGCGCATCAAAACCTGATCGGGTGCATCCAGAAACAAGACTTTATAGGCAATCTCCTGGCTGTCCAGCTGATCCAGCGCATGCTGTACTTCCTGACGGGAGCGGCAGCCCCGTACATCCATGGACAGAGCCACCCGCTTCAGCTGACTGTCCCCGGCCTTGGAAAACGCCAGGATACTGGGTATCAAGGCCGCCGGGATATTATCGATGCAGAAAAAACCGATATCTTCCAATGCGTTCATTGCAACGGATTTGCCTGCACCCGACATCCCGCTGACGATCAGCAGCTCCATATGGGCCGCCCTCCTTCTCTATCCTGTATTGAAATGGGGCGATCAGATCTCTCCCACCACTCGGACTTCTTTTTCCAGCTCATAACCGGTCTTTTGCTTTACGATATTCCGTACCTCATCACACAAAGCCAAGACATCGGCGCAGCGGGCGCCCCCTAAGTTGACCACAAAGCCGCAGTGCTTCTCGCTGATAGCGGCTCCGCCGTGCCGGTAGCCCCGCAGACCGCACTGATCGATGAGCAAGGATGCATAAGACCCTGCCGGGCGCTTGAACGTACTGCCTGCGCTGGGTTTGTCCAGTGGCTGCTTGGAGACACGCCGACCCATCAGCTCATCCATCTGGGCGCGGATCGCCGCAGGTTCCCCGGGATGCAGCGCAAACTCTGCCGAGAGGATGCAGCCGCCGTTTTGTTCAAATGCGCTGTGGCGATAGCCCATGTCCAGTGCATCGGTCAGGCTTGTTTCCACTTGACCAGCAGCGTTCAGCCAGCGCACCCGGACCAGGACATCCTTCATCTCTCCCCCATAGGCGCCAGCGTTCATATACACCGCTCCGCCCACTGTGCCCGGAATACCATATGCAAACTCCAGACCGGACAATCCAGCTTCCAGGGCGGCGTTGCATACAGCCGACAGACGTACTCCCGCTGTGGCTGTCAGGGTATTGCCATCCCGGCGGATCTCCGGCTGCAAAGCGGTCAGGTCCACCACTGCACCTGGATACCCGGCATCTGAGAATAGGATGTTGCTGCCATTGCCCAAAAGATAGTATGCAGTACCGGTCTGCCGACAGGCCGCCAGTGCTTCGGTCAGCTGCATTTCGTTCTGCGGACGGACAAACACGGCCGCCGGGCCGCCGATCTTGAACGTACAATGGCTGCACAGAGGTTCTTGCAGTGTATACGGGATCTGTGCAGCGGTCAGCCGCTGGGTGAGTTGTTCCATAGTTTCTCCTTTTTTGGGGTTCTCAGTCCAGCCGGTCATCCAGACCCAGCCGGATCAGCAGCTCTTTTGCTGCATTGTACCCCATTTTTTTCTGACGGTTATTGATAGCAGCGGTCTCCAGCACCACAGCCAGATTTCGGCCGGGCGAGACCGGGATATTCGTGCTGGGGATCTTAACACCCAGGATCTCGTAATATTCGCTTTCCAGGCCGGTGCGCTGGTAATTTTTTGTGGGGTCCCAGGCTTCCAGCTGGACGATCAGGTCCAGGCTCTCACTCACCTTGACCGCGCCCACGCCAAACACCCGAGCCACATTGACGATACCGATACCACGCAGTTCGATAAAATGGCGGATATTCTCCGGCGCAGTGCCCATGATCTGTCGGTTGGATACCTTGCGCAGCTCCACAGCATCATCTGCTACCAAGCGGTGGCCCCGCTTGACAAGCTCAATGGCCAGCTCGCTTTTGCCTATGCCGCTGTCGCCCAGGATCAGAATACCTTCGCCGTACACTTCCACCAGCACGCCATGCCGTGTGATACGCGGCGCAAGCTCCAGGTTCAGCACACTGATCAGGCTGCCCATCAAGGTGCAGGTGGTTTCGTTGGAACGCAGCAGCGCCACCCTATGCTTGCGGGCCAGCTCCAGCATTTCCGGAAACGGCTCCAATTCCTCACTGCGGCCCACGATAACGGCAGGCGGACGCTGGCCGAACAGCTTATCCAGCGCTTCATACCGTTTTTCCGGAGAAAGACCAGACAAAAAGTTCATCTCGGCCAGACCCATGATCTGCAGCCGAAGATTATCAAAGTACTCATAATAGCCGGTCAAAAAAAGGCCCGGACGGTTGACTTCTGCGATCTCCACCCGGATCTTATCCAGGTCCTTGGGGGTGTACACCACCTCAACGCTGACTCTTTCGGTCAGTTTTTTCAGGGAAACGGCAAAGTTGGCCATGCTCCATCCTCCTGTATACCCTTATCTTCCTTGCGCTCAGGGCGCTCTCCCCTTATTATAATAGACTTTGGCGGGAATTACAATTCTCTTTTGCGGGAAGCAGATTCCAAAGCATCCAGCTATCTCTTGTACAAACAGGTATAAACGGGGTATACTTTAGGTAAGGTTCCGGTGGACTTTACATGGATTTTACATAGAGCCGGTTTCCGATTTTACATTCCTTACTTTATACTTAAACCAGACTTTGAAAATCGGTTTGTCTGCCTTGAAGAGCCTTCTTTAGGGCAGCATACCCTGAGGACGAAAGCAAAGAGAGGAAAAACTATGACGATCTTTCATGTATTTTCCCTGTTTGGCGGCCTTGCCCTGTTCCTGTTCGGTATGGACATCATGGGCAAAGCGCTGGAAAAACAGGCCGGCGGTCATCTGCAAAAGATCCTGAGCCGCCTGACCGACAGCCCCATCAAGGGCTTTTTCCTGGGCTTGGTGGTGACGGCGGTCATCCAGAGCTCCAGCGCTACCACTGTTATGGTGGTCGGCTTTGTAAACAGCGGCATCATGCAGCTGCACCAGGCCATCGGCGTCATCATGGGCAGCAATGTGGGCACCACCGTTACCAGCTGGATCCTGAGTCTGTCCGGTCTGGAGGGTGACAGCCTGCTGATCCAGATGATGAAGCCGACTTCCTTCAGCCCCGTGCTGGCTTTCATCGGCATCATTCTATATATGTGCAAGAGCGAGCGCAAAAAAGGCGTGGGCACCATCATGATCGGTTTTGCTGTGCTGATGACCGGCATGACCACTATGTCCGACGCAGTTTCTCCGCTGCAGGATGAAGCATGGTTCACCAGCCTGTTCGTTCGGTTCTCCAACCCCATTCTGGGCGTCCTGGTAGGCGCTCTGGTCACCGCTGTGATCCAGAGTTCCAGTGCCAGTGTGGGTATTTTGCAGGCTTTGAGCTCCACGGGTGTCATCACCTATGGCAGTGCCATCCCCATTATCATGGGTCAGAATATCGGCACCTGCGTCACCGCCCTGATCTCCTCGGTGGGTGCCAACAAGAATGCCCGCCGGGCAGCCATCGTCCATCTGTACTTCAATATCATTGGTGTGACCCTGTTCCTGGTCGCTTTCTATGGCCTGAATGCGGTCCTGCATTTCACCTTTGTCAACGACACCATTGCGGCGTGGGATATCGCCATCGTCCACTCCGTCTTCAACGTGCTGACCACCGCTGTACTGCTGCCCTTTGCCAGCGTGCTGGAGAAGCTGGCGTTCATCACCATCCCCGAGGATGCTGCACAGCAGGAGAAATTTGCCCTGCTGGATGAGCGTCTGCTCAACACCCCCACCGTGGCTGTGCAGCGTGCCCGTGCCGCTACGGCTGATATGGCTGAGCTGGCCCGCGCAGGCGTGATGCAGGCCATGAGCCTGACCCACACCTGGGACGATGCCCTGGCCAAGAAGGTCCGGGAGCAGGAGCAGAAGGTGGATGATTACGAGGATGCTCTGGGCACCTACCTGGTAAAACTGTCCGGCTATCAGCTCAGTCACGCCGACAGCCAGAGCGTAAATACCCTGCTGCACACCATCAGCGATTTTGAGCGCATCAGCGACCACTCGGTCAACCTGCTGGAGTCTGCTGAGGAAATGAAGGAGAAGAGTGTTCGGTTCTCCAACGATGCCCGTGAGGAACTGCGGGTCCTGGAGGATGCGGTGCAGGATATCCTGAACCGCACCACCGATGCATTCCGCAAGGGCGACCTGCATATGGCAGGCAAGGTAGAGCCGCTGGAAGCCGTGGTCAACGAATTGGTGCGCGCCATCAAGGCCCGCCATGTGGCCCGTTTGCAGGTGGGAAGCTGCTCTATTGAGTATGGTTTTGTGTTGGAAGACCTGCTGACTAACTATGAGCGTATCTGCGACCACTGCAGCAACGTAGCTGTTGCACAGATCGAGGTTGCGCAGGACAGCTTTGACACCCACGCTTACCTGAACGATCTGCGTCAGAGCAACCAGACCAAGGAGAGCGAGCAGTTCCACCGCCGCCTGGATCGCTACCGCGAGCGTTATCTCTTCCCGGATCAGGACAATGCTGCCGAGACCCCTGAGGAGCCGAAAGAGGAGCCGAAAAAGGTATGATCTATATTGTAGAGGATGACGCTGCCATCCGTGAATTGGAGCAATATGCACTGCAATCCAGTGGGTATCATGCTGTAGGATTCGACAGTTCAGAGCCTTTCTGGCAGGCTATGCGGACCGAGGAGCCGGAGCTGGTGATCCTGGATGTAATGCTGCCGGACGAAGATGGGTATACGATCCTAAAAAAATTACGGGCCATCCCTTCCCTGCGGCGCCTGCCGGTGATCATGGTCACTGCGAAAACCAGCGAACTGGATACTGTGCGTGGTCTGGATTGTGGTGCAGACGATTACATCACGAAACCGTTTGGTATCATGGAGTTTTTGAGCCGTGTGCGTGCAGCGCTGCGCCGCTCTGCGCCGGAAGCAAAACCCAGCGTCTACACCTTCCACGAGATCTCCCTGGACAACGACCGTCACAGTGTAACGGTGGGCGGTACGCCGGTGGATCTGACCTACAAGGAGTATTCCCTGCTGTTGCTGCTCTTGGAGCACACAAACCTTGTGGTCACCCGTGAGACCATTTTGCAGGTGGTATGGGGCACCGATATCTCGGTAGAAAGCCGAACAGTGGATATGCACATCCGCACTCTGCGCAAAAAGCTGGGAGATGCCGGGCGTTACATCTGCACTGTGCGCAAAGTGGGCTATAAGCTGGCGGACAGCGAGGAGGCTGGCGACGAATGAAACTGCGCAATATGGAAGAAAAAATCAGCTACCGGCTGTTCCTGATGGGTTTTGTCGGGCTTGTGTGCACAGCTGCGCTCTGTATTTTTATATTCCATAGGGCGTTTACCAAACAAGCATGGACTGCGCTGGAAAATGAGGCCAGTCTGGTGGCTGTCGCCTGTCAGCTGCCCGATGCCGCAGAACATTTAGAGGACTTTGCCCCTGCGGACCTGCGCCTGACCCTGATCGCATCGGACGGAAGTGTGATCTTTGACTCTGATGGACCCCAGCAGATGGAAAATCACCTCTCCCGCCCGGAGATCCATCAGGCGAAGGACGGGACCGGCGAGACTCCCGCACGATGGGGTTTGAGACCTACTACTATGCAGTGCGGCTCTCTGGCGGCGAAGTTTTGCGGGTCGCTCAAAATTCCGAGACGCTTTGGTCCATTTACGATGCAGCTCTGCCGGCGATTCTGCTGAGCTGTCTGCTGATGATGGGCGTTGCCGCCGTAATGGCCGGGCTGCTGACCCGGAGCCTGGTCCAGCCGGTTTTGCAAATGACCGATGATCTGGACCATATCCAGGAGCGTGTCCCCTACAAAGAGCTTATCCCCTTTGCGGAGAGCATCCATTCGGACCGTATCCTGCGCGAAAACAACGAAAAAATGCGGCAGGAGTTTACCGCCAATGTGAGCCATGAATTAAAAACGCCTCTGACAAGCATTTCCGGTTATGCCGAGTTGATCGAAACCGGAATCGCAAAGCCAGAGGACGTAGCGGAGTTTGGTCACAAGATCCACGTGGAAGCCGCCCGCATGATCCGTTTGGTGAACGACATCCTGGCCTTGTCTCATCTGGACAATGTCAGTGATGCAAGGGTAGCCCCTCCTATGGAAACGGTGGATCTGCTGGATGTTGTAAGAGACTGCGTAGACCGTCAAAAGGTAAATGCCCGCCGGGCCTATATCTCGTTGACCTATCTGGGCGAAAGCGCCCCTGTACTGGGAAGCCGTGCGTTGCTGGATGAACTATGCCAGAACCTGTGTGACAATGCGATCCGCTACAACCGTCCTGGCGGAAAAGTACAGCTGATCACTGCCTGCGGGCGGGATGGTCACTGTACCCTGACTGTGCGGGACAACGGCATCGGCATCCCGGCGGAAGCGCAATCCAGCGTATTTGAGCGGTTCTATCGCGTGGATAAAAGCCGCAGCAAAGCCACTGGCGGCACTGGGTTGGGCCTGGCCATCGTCAAGCATATCGCCCGTATCCATAACGCCCGCATAAAACTGGAAAGTGAAGTGGATGTCGGTACGACTATCACTGTAACCTTTGAGATCGCACACTGAACCGCTTTACCACTGTAAAAAACGAACATCTGCCTGCACCTGCGGGCAGATGTTTTTTTGTATCTGCACCGCCCGCAGGTTCTGGGATCGAGCAAACGGGCAAAGCCCTGCCAGATCCACCCCATAGGTCCAATACAGCTGTACCACCTCCTGGCAAAGCTGCTCTACCTGTACAGCCTGCTCTTGGTCTGGTTCTACCCCGCCTGCGCGCGGCTGACAATCCATGCGGAGAAGAAACGACTCTTTTTGCTGCTCTAGGGAAACTGCGGCGACCCGGAGGCAAAGCTCCTGGCCATTTGCCCAGAAGCGTCTCTCGCCCCCCTTTTTCTGGATCATCAGGGCGGCTTGCAGCTGGTCCTCTGTCAAGCGTGTCCGTCCGGATGGGCTGAGCAGCAGCCCTCCCTCCGCCCGATGGACGCCATCCTGCTGCAATGCCAGCATTGGAACGGTAAGCCCTTCTTCCCTCTGGTAAAGGACCCCCGCAGACGGAACAGCCTGCTTTGCCGCTTGCAGCAATTTTTCTGGAAGGCCCTCTGTTTCCTCACTGGCCTGAGACAGCTCCTGACAGGTAAAACCACACCCCAAGATCCGAGCAGTCAAACGGCCGCACCGGCGCTCCAGCACCAGCTGCTCATACTCACGCAGCCACCCCTGGGTGCATCCTGGTGCCAGCAGCACATGATCGCACAGCCGGTAATCTGCCTGCTGCGGCAGCAAGCCTTCCGCCGTAGAGAGCGCCTGACCCAGACTGCCCCCTTGCGCAGCGGCAAAACGAACCTGGGCAGATGCCTCGGAGGAATCTGCTGCAGCCTCCGGCGCTTGATAAAGCAGCCCTGCCGTCCAGCCTTGCGCATCCCATTCCAGCATCACAGCCCGCACCATACTTTTTTCTGTGGTGCGGGTGCGCACAAATAAAAGACACCACAGCCCCAGGGCCGCCAATGCCAGTGTACGGCGATTCAGCATGGGGGGACCTCCTTTTTTAGCGCAGAATAAAATCCGTGGATCAGATAGCTCAGCAAGCAGATACGAAACAGGCCGCTTATCAGCCAGATCAGCACCAGCAACGCATCCAATCGAGAAAAAACGCCCAAGCTCATAGCGCGCAGCAGTTCTGCGCCGCCATATTCGTCCGCTTTGACACCAAAGACCATCTGTACAGCAAAAGCAAAACTGATCTGAATACCAAAACTGACAAATGGGAGCATTGCGCTTTTTTGAGGTCTGGAACACAGCATCGGCAGCGCAAAGTATTCTGCATACAATGGCACGGTCCATGTGGCCGGGAGGGAATCTGTCTCCATCAAGCGCTGCCATCTCGCCTGCTCCCCCAGCCCCAGTAAAGCGATCAGCCCACCAACTGCCACAAACCACCACAGGATGCGGGCCGTATGGTCAAGATTTGGCTGACCGGAGCACCATCCGATCCAGAGCAGACCCGGTGCCAGCCCAATGACCGCCAGTGAGGAGAACTGCTGCCAACAAAGCTGGTGTGCCTGCCACAGCAGCTGAATCAGCTCTGCTGCCAGCCATACACCCAGCCACAAATAGATAAAACGTCCGGCCCCCTCCGGACGGCACCGGGACAGCGGCTCTGCCAGCAAACCGGTCAGCAGGGCCATCCCTAGTGTGCCCGCGACCCCTCCGAGCAGCTGTGTACGGACATCCGCCTGCAAACCAAAGGAAAGAAGAAACTCCGCCAGGGCAGCCGTCACCAAACTCAGTGCCAGCGTAGCAGGAGCTGCTGAAAGATGCTGCTTCAAGACTTGTTTCCTCCCTTCTTCCAGATATCAAAGGGTGTGGCAGATAATTTACGGTAGTTCCGCCGCAGAACACCATCCGGAGAAGGGGTGCTGCGGCTAGACAGATATGGCACCCCCAGCGCAGAAACCGACGAAAGTGCCAGCAAAAACAGCAATGCCGAAGCCGCCAGCCCAACCGGTCCGGCCAGCCCGGCAGCAAATACCACGCCCAAACGAAGGACGGTAGCACTTTCGTACAGAGAAGGTGTTACAAATACTGCAATGGACGTGATGCTTGCCACCAAGATCACCGGGGTGCTCATCAGACCTGCTGAGATAGCGGCGTCCCCGATGACCAATGCGGCCACTAGACTGACAGAGTGGCCCAAGGTCTGCGGCATCCGGAGACCCGCTTCCCGGATCACCTCCAGGATCAGGATCACCATGACCATCTCTGCAAACAATGGCATCGGTGTTGCCTTTTCAGCAGCAGCGATACGGTATAACAGCTGCGGGGGCAGCAGCTCTGGCAGATAGACGGCAATGCATACAAAAGCACCCGGCAAAAATACCGTCAGCGCAAAAGATGCATATTTTAGTATCCGCAAAAATGAGGAAAAGAACGCCGTGGTCCCATAGTCGTCCAGACATTCAAAGTTCTCGCTGAACAGTGCAGGCAGCACCAATGCAGAGGGACTTCCATTGACCATGACAAGGATCTTTCCCTCGCATAATTTAGCGGCGGCCACAGCTGGACGCTGTGTATAGCTGACGGGTGTAAAAAGCCGAAAACTCGCTGGCAGGAGCCAGGGCAAAAAATAACTGGAATCCAGCAGCATCGCAGGTTTTGCTGCTGTCAGTGCTTTGCGCACATATTCCAGCGCCTGCGGAGACACCTGCCCTTTACAATAGCACAGCGCATACTCGGTAGCCATAGGGGTATCCGCCTGCGCTACCTCCTGCACCAAGGCTTCTGTGCGGATCAGCCGGCGCAGCAAACTGAGGTTGATGCGCAGCAGATCACTGAAACCTTCCCGGGAGCCACGAAGATTTCCCTCTCCTTCTGGTTCGCCTACTGAGCGAAATTTGAGGTTCTGCACCGAAAACGCAATGCCCCTGTCACAGCCATCCATCAGCAGGACAGCCATCCCGGCCGTCATACGGCGGACAAGGTCGGCCATATCCGCCACAGGTGTGCTTTCTGCCGGAAGATCTGACTGGTGAAAGATCAGTGCAAACACCTGCTCCCCTTCCAGCTTGCTTTGTGCGGCGGCAGGCGTATGACGGCTGGCTGCATCCAGCAGCACTGTCCATAAAGAGCTGAGGCTGGCCATGCCGTCAAACAAAAGGATCGCACAAGGGCAGCCGTACAGCTGCACCTGCTTGGAATAAAAATCCGCAGACTGACCAAGGCTATCTTTGAGCTGAGCCAGATTTGCCGAAAGTGATCTTGAAAGCTGCTGCATCCGTATCCCCCTCCTATACCGGGATATCTTGCCCCGTAGGAAGAGCCCCTATACATGCCGGGTGCACGGCCCCTGGCCTCTGTTCAAAAAACACAGAGGAGAGTTTATGAAACTTCTGATCTTTCGTACCATCGTGATCTATCTGAGTGTTCTGTTTTCCATGCGGCTGATGGGCAAACGTCAGTTGGGAGAGCTGCAGCCGGAGGAGCTGGTATCCACCATTCTGATCTCCAACCTGGCATCCATCTCCATCGAATCAGACCAGACACCTGTAACAGCCAGTTTGATCCCTCTATTCTTGATCGCAGCGCTGGAACTACTGGGGTCTGTACTTTCCTTCCGCAGTCAGAAGTTTTTCAATCTTTTAGCGGGACGCCCCAAAACAGTGATCCAGGACGGAGAGATCGACCAAAACGCATTGAAGATGCTGCGTCTGACCGCAGCCGACCTGATGGAGGCACTGCGGGGACAAGGGATCTTTGACCCGCGGGATGTTTCCTATGCGTTGATCGAGACGAACGGCAGTCTATCTGTGGCGCTGCGGCCGGAGAAAGAACCTTTGACCTTGGCTGATCTCCAACGCACAGCAAAAAATGCCCATGCCACCATTCCTTTTGTGCTGGACGGTCAGGTCCTGACAGATAACCTGCATAGCTGCGGCAAAGATCTGGATTGGCTGGAACGAACCGCCCAAGCCAACGCTCTGCTTATGGAAGAGATCTTGCTGCTGGTAGGCAATGACACCGAAGACTATTTTTTGTTGAAAAAGGAGGACCTATGAAACGCATTTATGCTTGCATCGCCATCGTGGCAGCTCTGCTGGGTCTGTCCTATTACAGCAGTTTCCAGGTGCGGCGGTTTGCGGACGAAATGGGCTCCGGATTGGACAGCGCCATCCAAGCCGTATACCAAGCAGACTACCCCACTGCACAGCAGGTCATTCTTTCGGGGGCTGACCGGTGCGACGAAATGCGCGAAGGGATGAACCATCTGCTCCGTACACAGGACTTTACGGAATTGGAAGCTGCCCTGCGGGCGGCCGAAGGTTTTCTGGCACTGGATGCTCCGGAAGAAGCCTTGGGCGAGCTGCGCCGTGCACAAGTTCAGGTAGAAAACATGGAGTGGATGTCCCGGCGTTGGGTTTGAATGAGCTGCTAAAAGGAGAACGGCCCTTCGACAGGTGTATTCCCTGCCGAAAGGCCGTGTTTTTTATCTCTTGCTTATTTGAGAATGTCTCTCCCTGCCGTATCTACTTCTTGGAGGACAAAGCAGCGCTTCGCACTCCTTGTCATTCTCCATTTTTCATGGCATCGGAGAGGGTTTTCAGCTGCATAGACAGCGCATTTTCGTCCTCGATGGGGTTGAACAGCAGCGTATTCCAGATGGTGTGTATCTCCGCAGCCAGATTGGGCGTATCGCAATATTCATACGCCGCATAGAGATCACTGATCAACGCTTCTCCCCTGCTCGCAGCAGAGCGCCTATCGTTCAAAAAGTAAAAAGTGTGCCTGTGGTCTCTGCATCCATCATAGGAGACAGAGTGCCAAGGCACACTTTTGCTTTTAGAGGCTGTTTTTCTCCTTGCGGTCTCCCATCAGCTTTTCCAGCTCGGTGAAGAAACTCTCCACATCTGCAAACTGACGATAGACCGAAGCGAAGCGGATATAGGCCACCTCATCGATCTGCTTGAGCTGCTGCATGGTCAGCTCCCCGATACGGTCGCTGGTCACCTCACGCTCATAGCTGCTCATCAGGGTCTGCTCAATGCTGCTGACTGCGCGTTCCAGCGACTGGTAGCTTACCGGACGCTTTGCACAAGCCCGCAGCATAGCACTCATGAGTTTCTGCGGGTCAAAGGGTTCCCGCGAGTTATCCTTTTTGATCACGATCAGCGGCACTGTCTCCACCACTTCATAGGTGGTAAAGCGCATCTTGCAGGCAAGACACTCCCGGCGGCGGCGGATACGCCCGCCATCTTCGGTGGGGCGAGAGTCGATCACTTTGGACTCCTCTGCGCCGCAATAGGGACATTTCATATCTGGTCCTCCTGCAAATCAGTGCTTTTTAGACGAATGCTCGGGCTTTTTGTGCTCGCTCCAGACGACCCAGGCAGAGCTGGAAATGCACAGAGAAGTAAACACACCGCTGATCATACCCAGCATCAGCGGGAATGCAAACGTTACAATGCTGTCCAGGCCATAGATCACCGCTACAATGCACATCACAGCCAGAGCGATCACCGTAGTGACCGTGGTAACAAGGGTACGGCGGGCCGACTGCGCCACCGAATGATCCACCAGCTCTGCAAAAGAGGTCTTTTTATCCATGAGGGTGCGGTTCTCCCGAATACGGTCGTACACCACCACCGTATCATTGATGGAGTAGCCCAGAATCGTGAGCAGTGCTGCAATAAAGTTGCCGTCCAGCGGAGCGCGCAGCAGCACAAAAGCACCAAACACCACCATCAGGTCGTTTGCCAGTGCCAGCACAGCCATCATGCCGCCGGTAAAACCGCCGATCTTCTTGAAGCGGAATGCGATATACAGCAGGATCAGCAGCAGCGCAAACACCACTGCCACCAGGCTTTTGCGCAGGAAAGCCGAACCCATCGCCGGGCTGACATTGCTCAGAGACAGCTGCTCAAAGCTGCTGTCGGGCCAGCGCTGGTTCAGAGTCTGCAGCAGATCCGAGACCTGATCCGTTGTCACGGTCTCACGTCCCGGAAGGGTAATCTTTAGGCTCTGTCCCTCAGCGGCCACATTTTCTCCAGCCTGGACCGTCAGATGCCGGTTGTCCAGACTCTGGGCAGCGGTATCCTCCAGCTCCTGGAGGGAGACCTCGCCCTGGTAACCCAGGGTGATCATAGCACCGCCGGTAAACTGCGTACCCAGCCGGACGCCCAGCACTGCAGTGCAGAGCAGGATGGCGCCCATCAGGCAAGCTGCGCCAACCAGGAAGCGCTTGCGCAGCGCCATAAAGGAGAACAGCTTTGCCTGTTTCTGCGGCTTATCTGCCGCCGGTGCACCATATAGCCACGACTTGCGCAGCGCCGGGATGCTGGCAGCGCCCCGGATCATCAACCGAGTGGCAAAGATGCCAAACACAAAGTTCAGGAGCACACCGGTAAGCAGCGTGTAGCCAAAGGCATAGATGGTGCCTGCCGTAGAGGGGCCAAATGCAAAGAATACAAAGTGCAGCATCCGGGCAAACAGACCGTCCGAGGGGCCAAATGCACCCATCAGCACGATCGCCACGATCACGATGGTCACATTGCCGTCAATGATCGGGGTCAGGCCGCGGGCAAAACCGCTTTTCAGCGCACCGTCCAGAGATTTGCCGGAGCGCAACTCTTCCTTGATGCGTTCTGCCGTGATGACGTTGGCATCCACGCCCATGCCAATGGCCAGGATAATGCCGGCAATGCCCGGCAGAGTCAGAGTAAAGCTCTCAAAAACCGGGAAGTAGCCCGACACAAAGGCCAAGGTTGCTGCCACCTGTCCCAGCAGAGCGATGCTGGCCAAAAAACCGGGCAGACGGTACAGAACCGTCATAAAGCAGAAGATGAGGCCAAAGGCGATGCATCCTGCCAGCACCATGGCGCCCAGGCTGTTTTCTCCCAAAGTGGGGCTGACCGTAGAGTAGCTGTCCACGCTCAGAGCAAAAGGCAGTGCACCCGAATTGATCTGCCGTGCCATCCGGACCACGGCTTCCTGGGTAAAGGGCTGTACAGAAGAGCCGGTGATCACAGCCTTTCCTTCCGTAATAGCAGCATTGACGGTTGCGGTGCTGACGTTCTGGTCATCCAGCCAGATGCTGATATTGCCATGCTCCTGATACAGCTTTGTGGTCGCCTCTGCAAAAGCAGCTGCGCCCTCCTCTGTAAAGGAAAGTGCCACATAATACTCCGCTGTAGAGGTGCTGACCGGCCCATACTGGGCAGAAGCGCTTTCTACCATGGAGCCATCCAGAACCAAGGGGCCATCTGCGGTGTCCCCTTCCCGGAAGGTGAGATATGCCGTGGTGCCGATCTCCTCGATTGCGGCTTCCGGATCAAAATTCGTCTCACCGGACTGCCAAGGGAACTCCAGGATCAGCCGGTCAGCATCCACATCCTTATAAAGCTCATAGTCGGTCAGGTTCATTGCAACCAGGCGGTTCTCAATGACCAACTGTGCTGCGTCCAGCTGTTCCTCGGTGGCATCAAATCCATCCGACGGAACAAACACCACATTGACACCGCCCTGGATATCCACGCCAAAGCGGATGTCCTGCGCGCCCTTCAGATAGGTACGGGTCACATCCCCATAGCGGGCCGAGACACCAAAAAACGCTGTGTAGGCAAATACCAGGATCAGCAGCAGAGTGAGGACCAGCTGCAGCGGCCTTGCTTTTTTCTTCATATCAGATCGAGAACCTCCAAATTATTGCTCACAGTACGCCCCAAGGGCCGCACTGTGACGATCCTGCCGGTTTATTCTGCCAGCAGTTTTTCCACAGTAGCCAGTCGCACACAAACACACAGCAGATCCGAAGCGGTCTCCACCTCTTCCAGACTGGGGTAAGTGGGTGCAATGCGCAGGTGAGAATCCTCCGGGTCGTTGTGGTACGGATAGGCGGCGCCTGCATCCGTCAGGGTCAGGCCACATTCCTTGCACAGCTGCGCCACCCGCTTGGCACAGCCCGGCATAACATACAGGCTGATAAAGTAACCACCCTTGGGATTTGTCCAGTGGGCGATATCTCCGCAGGGAGTCAGCTCCTCTGCAAAGGCGGTTTTAACAGCATCAAAGCAAGGCACCAGACGGCGGCGGTGCTTGGCCATGTGAGCCAGCACACCTTCCTTATTTTTCAGGAAGCGGACATGGCGCAGCTGGTTCATCTTATCATAGCTGATGATCATGACCG
>OHFA01000393.1_pt1 | contig 27092 bp, 20 predicted proteins | sample 1567501 | NCBI WGS metagenome assembly OHFA01 (sample SAMEA3879593, study PRJEB24766) | human gut metagenome | biome: human-associated habitat; feature: feces | place: USA | collected 1985/1987 | reverse complement strand
CGCGCAGAAATGGAAGGGCTTCCCCGGCTTTGATTTTGTGGGCGCAGGTACCGATTATGCGTCTGCCTGGTACTCGCACGCAAAGATGATCGAGGCTGCAGGCCGCTATTCCATGCATATCAACACCGAGGAGTTCCTGCACCTGGATTTCTTCCTGGAGAATTGTGAGCATACCGGAACGGTCGCCTTTATCGATGATGCCAACGCTTCTATGGGCCGGATGAAGGAGACCCTGCATTATATGCAGGTGATGGAGCGTCCGCTTATGGTGGTGACGGACGCCGATGGTCTGGATGTTCCGGAAGATGCTTTGGTAAAGATCCCTCAGACCGAGTACGAGATCACCTCTCCGATCATGAGCTTTATCCCGGGCGCACTGCTGGCCGGTTATATCAGCGCTTTTTCCGGTGAGCCGTACAGCCGTGGATTCCGCACCCATTGGCAGTTTGCTAAGGACGCATCCGCGATCCATAAAAGCCAGATCGAGATCGTAAAGTGAGGAGAAAAGAACATGAAGGTGGAGCTGAAAAAGTTTAATATCGAGACAAAGTTCAATGATGTGGTCAAGCTGACCGATGAGATCAAGGCTTTTGTGGAGAGCACCGGTGTGAAGGAGGGGCAGTGCATCGTATTCAACCCCCATACCACCGCAGGTCTGACCATTACTTCTTTCTGGGACCCCAACGGTTTTGAGGATATCCAGGATGAGGTCTGCCGCCTGATCCCCACCCGGATCGATTTCAAGCATCAGCATGATACCCCTACCGATGCGGCAGGTCATGTCAAGTCCACCCTGATCGGTGTGGATCTGCCCCTCATCGTCCATAATGGCAAACTGCTGCTGGGCAGCAGCCAGGGGATCTATTTCCTGGAATTTGATGGTCCCCGCAAGCGTTCCTTCTATGTCCAGGTCATGGGCGAATAAAACCCAAAAGAGTTTGCCCTGCGGCGAGCAATATTGATGGAACTTTCAGGGGAAGTATGGTATAATAAACGGATAAAATATGGGAGATGTCCGCGCGCTCCGTACTGCGGCGCTGCTGAGAACCATTTTGTGTTCTTTAGACGCTGCGGCAGTTTTTGCGGCAATGCAGCCCCTGATGGGGGCGGCGTAGGGAGGCGCCCTGGATGTTTCCTAGGAAAGACGGTTGATCGTAAAATGGCCAATCTGCATGCAATCGCAAAAGACTCGCCGATCCCTGTGTTCTATCAGATCTATGTGGATATCAAAAAACGGATATTGGCCCGCACGATCCAGGACGAGGAGCAAAAGCTGCCTTCGGAACGGAATTTGGCGGAGGAATATGGCGTGAGCCGGGTGACTATGCGGCAGTCCCTGGCGGAACTGGAAAAGGACGGGATCATTACCCGGGAACGAGGCCGCGGCTCGTTTGTCAACGAGACCCCGCGCCCGATGCTGCAGCAGCTGAAGCTCCCCTCCGACAAAGGGCTTCAGTCTGCACGCAGCTTTGTGGACCCGAATCCGGAGATCGTCCAGCTGACCAAGTTTGAACAGACCGACCCGGAAATTGGGGCCAGCCTCCATTATCAGGGGCCGATCTTTTACATCAAGCGGATCTTTCGGGTGAATGGCAGTCCCATTGCGGTCAACCGTATCTGGCTGCCGGAAAAATTTACCCCCCAGCTGGACCGTGTCGGCCTTTGCGTGGATCATTCGCTGTCCAAGACCCTGAGCCAGCACTATGGCATCCGGATCACACACCGGACCAATATCATCGAGTCGGTCCGCCCCTCTCCCACCGAGATCGAACTGCTGAAGATCACCTATGATACACTAATCCTTCAGATCTCCAGCACGAGCTTTACAGAGGGAAATGTCCCCTATGAATTTTCCCGCACTTCCTGGATCGGCGATGCCATCCGGCTTAAAGTAGATGTCACCGATATCGAGCACAGCCTGGAGATCGCTACCTGAATCCGATCATCTTATGCCCCTACTTGTGAAACAGCAGTATATGCTGGATAGCAAGCGGGGGCTTTTGTTTTGGCCGCTCTACATAAAAATGCACATCAGCCTTTACGGTGGGGGAAAAGTACAGAAATAATCCCGGAAAATCAGTGCCGCCGGATTGACAAACCCGTTAAAAATCGGTAGGATAAAGGCATGAGGTAAAATAATTTAACAAAGCGGAGGAAGGATCGTGAAGGTCAAAGCAAAAGACATTGCTAAAGCAGCCGGAGTCTCTACAACAGCGGTCTCGCTGGTGATGAACGGAAAGGACTCCCGTATTTCGGAGGCTACCCGAGAAAAGATCCTGCGCATTGCAAGGGAGATGAAGTTTCAAGGTGAGATATCGGTGCGCCCGGGCAGCCAGCGGACCAAAACGCTGGGACTGGTGCTGCCAGATCTGGAGGGCCCGGTATTCCGTGTATGGATGAACAAGATCCAGGAGTATGCCTTTCAAAAGGGATATACAGTGTTCTGCTGCACCTGCGGCGATGATGCGGTACGCTGCGGGACGATATTGGAGAGCCTGGCTGTTAAAAATGTGGATGGCTTGGTGATCACGGTGCCTAGTACGCTGGAAAAAGAGGATGTGCTGACCCGGACACTGCATACGTTGCAGGATAATGGCGTGCCCTTTGTCCTGCTGGATCGGGCGGTCTATTCCATCTTCAGCGATTTCGTTACATCCGATAATAAATACGGCGGACGCATCGCCGTGGAAAAACTGCTCCAGGCGGGCGCATCCCGGATCGGCTGCGTGTTGGGACCGGAGCAGGTCTATACGACCAAAAAGCGCTTCCAAGGCTTCCAGGAAGGAATGGCGCTGCATAAAGCATCCTACCGGGAGCAGGATGTTTACCATGGTTCCTTTACGGTACAGGATGGAAAAAAAGCCTTTGCACTTTTAATAGCGCAAGGGTGTGATGGCCTTTTTGTGGAGAATGAGCGGATGACACAAGGCGTGCTGGAAGCTGCAGCAGAACAGGGGCTGCAAATCGGGCGGGATCTCAAGCTGGCAGCGTACGATCATCCGGGGACAGAGCCGGTCATCACCATCCGGCAGAACCTGACCCTTATGGCAGAAAAAGCGGTAGACCGTCTGATCGAGCGGGTGGAAGAGCCGGAAACACAGATTCCCCCGGGGAATTTTTATGTTACACCGACAGTGGAAGACGCACAGAGCGAAAGGACGGGCACTTGATTTTTATAAAAAGGGAAACGTGCGCTCGTTTTTTTGATGGATCCGCTTGATTCTTGGGCTGAAACATGATATGATTTAGCAAACGAAAAAATATTTAGCAAATGTTTAGCAAATGTGCAGCCCCGCTCTGTCAGGGGGGCGATCGGGCAAAAGAAAGGACGGACCTTTTATGGAAAAGAAGAAGATCATTTTGGACTGTGACCCGGGCATGGACGACTCCATGGCCATTGTGATGGCCTGTAAGTCGGAGGCACTGGACGTGCTGGCAGTGACCACTCTGAACGGAAACTACCCTGCTGAGGTGACCTGCTTCAATGCACTGAAGGTCCTGGAAATGATCGGCCGGACGGATATCCCGGTGGGCAAGGGGATGGAGGTCCCGATGGTCCGTTCTGCCCCCAAAGATCCCTTCTCCCATGGTGCAGATGGCCAGGCGGAAAATTTCCTGCCGGAACCCAAGACCCCCCGCAGCCCTAAGCACGCAGTGGATCTGATCATCGATCTTGTCAAGGCAAACCCCGGAGAGGTGACCATCCTTTCCACCGGCCCCATGAGCAATATTGCCATGGCGCTGCGCAAAGAGCCGCAGATCGTGCCCATGATCCGGGAGATCATCGCAATTTCGGGTATGTTTGGCCTGAACAAATATGCATTTGCAAACTGCACAGGCGATACGCCCCAAAGCGAGTGGAATGTTTATGTGGACCCGGAGGCCGCAAAGATCGTCTATGAATCCGGCATCAAGCTCACCTGCCTGGGGCTGGATGTGGCTACCCATTTTGACGTCAACCTGACAGAGGAGGACATTGCCGCACTGGACCAGAGCAGCCGACCCGAGGCAAAGTTCCTGCGCCAGGCGATCTGCTTTGTCAATGGCCGGGGCTTTGAGGCGTACTGCACCAGCATCGACTGTATGGCAGTGGCATACGCCATTGATCCTACCCTTGTGGAGACCTTTGAAGGCCATGTGGGCGTGGAGACCAAGGACGGCCTGACCTTGGGAATGACGGTGCTGGATGCCCGTCACCACTTTGTATGGGAGCATCTGCCGGTGGTGCAGATCGGCCGAAAAGCCGATCACGCCCGCTTCCTGCAGCTGCTGATGAAACTGGTTCTGCAGTAAAAAAGAAAGGAATGACCTCTATGTATGATTGGCAGGTAAAATTGTTTAGCAAGGAAAAGCTCTACCTGGCAGGGCCGGAGTGCTTTTACACCAATGGCTATACCCTTTGGGATTCGATGCGCCGCAAGGCAGAGTATTACGGTTTTGGGGTCACGATGCCCAGCGATAACCCGGTGGATATGAGCAGCCCGGACCGGCGTGACCATGCAAAAGCTATTTTCCAGAACTGTGCCCGCTGCATGAATGAGTCTACGGCCATCCTGGTGGATCTGGAGACCTTCCGCGGGGCAGAGCCAGACGGCGGCTCCATCTATGAGCTGGGAATGGCCTATGCAAGAGGCATCCGCTGCTATGGCTATACCCGTGACAAGCGTCCGCTGACCTGGAAGGTGCAGGGCGCACACCTGGCAGACGGCGTCGTCTGCGGCCCGGATAATAAGCCGCTGCCCTATGCAGATCTTCCGTTTGCGCCGTCCATTGTCGGCGCCAGCAAGGTCATCGAGGGCGACCTCTCGGATTGCCTCCGCCTGATGATGATTGACCTGGAAGAGGATGCAAAAAACCAGGCACTTGGGCTGCAAAAAGCACAGCAAAACCCGGCCGCACCGACAGCGCATGACCGTCCAGTGGTTTATCTGGCCAGTGCAGAGCGCTATGACCCGGATGCTTGTGCAAAGTACGAACAGATGAAAGCGATCTGCGCATCCTATGGGTTTGATGCGGTTGCCCCAATAGACCTTGTGGACAATGAGGCGGCAGCAGACCTGGAGAATCCGTACCAGACCGCAGCGCAGCTGTTCCATCGTTACCAGCAGCATGTGCGGGACTGCGATATCATCCTGGCAGACCTGAACGATTTCCGCGGCTATGAACCCAGCAACGATGTCAGCTTTGAGTGTGGCATGGGGTACCAGCTGGGCAAAAAACTGTTTGGTTATATGCGGGACACCACCCCCATGCGGGAGCGCATCCCTAACTACGGCGAGTCGCGGGAGTACCGGGATGAGTGCGGACGCAATGCAGAAAACTTCGATTATCCCATCAATTTGATGTTCGCTGGCTCCATGCCGATCTTCCAGTGCAGCAGCTTTGAGGATGCCGTCCGGCAGATGGCGGAAGCACAGAAGTAAACCGGAAATTCTGGACAGGGGCAAAGCGGAAGGGAGGCTCTTATGCAGACAGAACAACGCCGGCAGCAGATCTCCGCTGCCAAGGGAGAACGGCCTGTGGAACTTGTGCTGAAACGGGCCCGGGTGGTAAATGTTTTTACTAACGAGGTGGAACAGGCAGATGTGGCCATCCACCAGGGGTGGATCGTAGGCATAGGCGAATACACCGGGGAGACAGAGCTGGACCTTGCAGGAAAGTATGTCTGTCCTGGTCTGATCGATGGGCATATCCACATCGAAAGCTCCATGCTCTGCGGCCCTGCCTTTGCGCAGGCCGTCCTGCCCCATGGGACCGTAGCTGTGGTGACCGATCCGCACGAGATCTCCAATGTGGCCGGGACAGCCGGTCTGGAGTTTATGATGGAGACCACAAAGGATCTGGATCTTGCGGTCTACTTTATGCTGCCGTCCTGTGTGCCGGCAGCAGACCTGGATGAATCCGGTGCAGTGCTGGAAGCTGAAGATCTGGCCCCGTATTACGCATTGCCCCGTGTTCTGGGCCTGGCAGAATTGATGAATGTCTTTGGAACAGTGCACGGGGATGAAAAGATCCTGAAAAAGATCGAGGACTGTGCAGCGGCCCGTAAACCGATGGACGGTCATGCACCTTTCCTCAGCGGCAAAGATCTGAACGCCTATGTCACAGCGGGTGTGCAGTCCGACCATGAGTGCTCTTCGTTGGAAGAAGCAATGGAAAAGCTCCGCCGGGGACAGTACATTATGGTGCGGGAGGGCACTGCGGCGCAGAATCTTCAGGCCCTGCTCCCGCTGTTCCAGGAGCCCTATTGCGAGCGGTGCATGCTGGTGACGGATGATAAGCACCCCGGCGATCTGCTGGAAGGCGGCCATATCGATTTCATCATCCGCAAAGCGGTGGCGGCAGGAGTGGACCCCATCCTGGCGATCAAGATGGGCAGCCTGATCCCCGCCCGTTACTTCGGTTTGACCCAAAATGGTGCAGTCGCCCCGGGCTACGCAGCGGATCTGATCGTGGTGTCGGATCTGGAAAACTTCACAGTGGAACAGGTCTATAAGGCCGGCAAGCTGGTGGCCGAAAAGGGCCGTGCGCTTCACCCGGCTCCGCTTCAGCTGGATAAGGTGCGGTTTGACAGTGTACTGCACTCCTTCCATATGGACGAGATCACCCTGCAGGATCTGGAGCTTCGGCAGACAGGGGAGTGGGAGCGGGTCATTTGCCTGACCCCTCATGAGCTGCTGACCCAGGAAAAGATCATCCCCTTCCAGACCCATCCCGGGACAGCCCCCGGCGTGGATGTGGAACAAAAGATCGTCAAGCTGGCGGTTTTTGAGCGGCATCACAACTCTGGTCATGTGGGGATCGGCTTTCTGGGCAACTATGGCCTGCGCTGCGGTGCCGTAGCCTCCAGTATTGCCCACGATTCCCATAACCTTATCGTGGCAGGCACCAACGATGCAGATATGGCCCTGGCTGGCAATCGGGTCCGTCAAAATGGCGGCGGACTGGCGTTTGCCGTCAACGGGCAGGTGGTTGGAGAACTGCCCCTCCCCGTTGCAGGTCTGATGAGTACAGAAGATGCAGCGTCGGTGGAAAAGACCCTCCGAGAGCTGAAAGCCGCCCTGCGGGAGTATGGTATCTCGGAAGAGATCGATGCTTTTATGACCTTGGCTTTTGTTAGCCTGCCGGTGATCCCAAAGCTTCGGCTGAATACCTACGGCATCGTGGATGCAGAGCGGCAGCAGATCCTCCCGGCGGTGTTCTGAAAAAAGAAGGAGGCCGGGTGGTTGGTTCTGTGGGCTGACCACAGCAGCAGCGTCTGTGGGGATCACTTTTTGGGCTTTATGACAGTAGACAGAAAACTGGATGCAGGGCAGGGAGGCCCTGCTGTTATCTGTGGGAACAGAAAAAGAGCAATACAAAACCGGCATAGCTTTGGCTATGCCGGTTTTGTGCGCCTGTGGCGGGAAAGGGAAGCTCCGCCGCAGGTGGAATATTTGTGATAGGGATCAGCGCTCTTATTCCGACCGCAGCGCAGTGACAGGGTTGCACTTGGCAGCGCTCATAGAGGGGATCAGACCGCCCAGGATGGTCAGCAGCGTGGAGAGCAGCACCAGGATCACGGCTGCATCCAGCGGCAGCACCGCTGTCATTTGACTGCTGCCGGATACCGACCGGATCAGCATATTGCCGGGGATCAGCAGCAGTTCGCTGAGGATGATGCCCAGTATGCCGGAGAACAGACCAATGATCAAGGTCTCGGCATTGAACACCTCGGACACATTGCGCTTGGATGCGCCAATGGCACGCAGGATGCCGATCTCCTTACGGCGTTCCAGCACACTGATATAGGTGATGACGCCGATCATGATGGAGGAGACCACCAGCGAGATGGACACAAAGGCCACCAGCATACTGCTGATCATGTTCACGATCTCGGTCACAGAGGTCATCAGAGTGCCCACCAGATCGGTGTAGCGGATCACCTTTTCCTCCTCGCCCTGTGCGGTCATTGCGTTGTTGTAGGTCTCCAGCTCTTCCAGGATCACAGCCTTGCTCTCAAAATCCAAGGGATAGATCCGGATCTGGCTGGGACGAGAGAAGTCCACATACCCAAAGTTTTGCAGGTTGGAATCATATGTGGCGCTGGAGGAGAGCATAGCCGAAGTCAGCAGCTCGCTGATCTGGGTCTCATCCATGCTCAGAGAGATGGCATCCTTAAAGGCAGATGCATCGATCTTGATGGCGTTTTCCATCTGGCTGGCCAGCTTGGACAGACCCTTTTGCAGCTGGGTCTGCAAGGTGGCCATGATCTTGGGCATAGCCTGGCTCATGACCTGCTGCAGCACACTTCCCAGCTGAGTCTGCAGCACCTGGTTCAGCTGTGCAGAATACCCGGCCAGAGCCTGCTGCAATGCAGTGGAGAGCTGCTGGCTTACCGCCTGCTTGTCGATCAGCTCTTCCATAGCTTCCTTCATCAGCTGCTGGAACTGAGGCGTCTGCAGGTAGGAGCCAAAGTCCAGCCGGTTCAGATGCAAAAATCCGTTGCCGATCACATAATCCTTGTAACCGTTCAGCACCTTCTGGGCCAGGGCCTGTACCTTTTCAGCAGGGATGGACAGGCTCAGGCTTTCCATCAAAGCACCAATGGTGTCCGGGTCCAGACCGGGCAGCTGGCTGAAGTCCAGCTGCAGCGAGCTGAAATCCACCAGTCCTTCCAGATCCAGTGCGCCGCTGTTCAGATCAAACACACCGGACAGATCCAGTGCATCGGGGTTGAACTGGAATGCCTGCTGCAAGCGATCGGTATCAACAGAGAACAGCTTGTTCAGCTCCAGTGCCGGAGCCTTTTCCTCCGCACCAAACGGCTGGCCGGTAAGGACGTTCACTTCCGGCTGTGCCATCTGCTGGTGGACGATCTCGCTGTTGGAAGCAAAGTCTGCCATATGGGGGACCAGATCCGGAGAATAGGCAATGCCGGAACCCAGCATGGTGGCAGAAGCATTGGCCTTGGGCTGCACAACGCCCACCACGGTCAGATCTTCCGAGTTTGCCAGCAGCTCCTGCATAAAGGGCTTATCATCGCTCTTATCCACCCAGACACTGTGGGCGTCATCGTAGACATAACGCTGGGCAGGGTTGGCCAGCTTGAAGCGGATATTCAAAAAATCCTCATAGCGGTAGGCGTGGAAGTCCTCCGGAAGGTCTACATTCTGGTTCTGGGCAAATTGCTGCACCATTTTATCCAGTTCGGCGCTGTCCCGCAGACCCATGGAGTAGAGCGCATAGTCCGTTACACTGCCGTCCGCCGCCAGCACCACCACACACTCGTTGTAGTGCTCGGGCCACCGTCCGGCTTTTACGTCGTACTGGGTGTCGTACAGTCCTTCGTTCCGGGGAAGGGAATAGAATACGCTGGTATCCATCATGGAGGATACCACCTCATTGGTGGAGGATACGCCGCTGAGACCCAGCGCCGCCAGGGTGGAATCCGGGTTGACCTGGCGGTAGCTGCCGTCCTCCCGGATCTGATAGATCTGAGGAGATACACCGTATAGATACTCAATGGACGAGGCGTGCTGTGCAGCAGATGCGGCGTCGCTTTCCAGATAAGCCTTCAATGAGGCCAAGTCGTTGGAGGAGATGCCGGACACCAGCGGGGTGATCAACTCCCGTACCGTGACCATGCCCTCTTCAGGGGCGTTCTGTGAGCCGACAACGCCTTGCCCTAAGGGGCTGGAGGAGAGCATGGAAGTGATGTCGATGCCGTTGCTAAGGATCTGCAGCGGGTATTCCGACAAGGTGGAGCGCTCCATATCCGCGATGTAGTCATTGACACCGGCGGAAAGAGAGATGATCAATGCAATGCCGATAATACCAATGGAGCCAGCAAATGCTGTCAGCAGAGTACGGGCTTTTTTGGTGCGCAGGTTGTTGAAGCTCAGCACCAGGGAGGTGAACAAAGACATGGAGGACCGGCCCATATTCATATGCACCGGCGGCTCCAGCTGCGATTCATCCGGCCGGAAAGGATCGGTGTCAGATTGGATGATGCCGTCCTTCACGGTGACGATGCGGGTAGCATACTGTTCAGCCAGGTCGGGGTTGTGGGTCACCATTACCACCAGCCGGTCCTTGGCTACCTCTTTCAGCAGCTCCATTACCTGTACGCTGGTCTCACTGTCCAGTGCACCGGTGGGCTCGTCTGCCAGCAGGATATCGGGGTTGTTGACCAAAGCACGGGCAATGGCGACTCGCTGCATCTGTCCGCCGGACATTTCAGAGGGGCGTTTGTGCAGCTGATCGCCCAGGCCCACCTTTTGCAGCGCCTCGGCGGCCCGGCGGCGGCGCTCCGCTCCGGATACGCCGGAGATGGTCAGCGCCAGCTCTACATTGGACAGAATGGTCTGGTGCGGGATCAGATTGTAACTTTGAAAAACAAAGCCTACCGTGTGGTTGCGGTAGGAGTCCCAGTCCCGGTCAGAGTATTTCTGGGTCGAGATCCCATTGATGATCATTTCGCCGCTGTCGTAGCGGTCCAGTCCACCAATAATGTTTAACAGCGTGGTCTTGCCGGAACCACTGGGGCCTAGAATCGCGACAAACTCGTTGTCACGCAGGCTCAGACTGACGTCGTCCAGTGCTTTTTGCAGCAGCTCGCCGGTTTTATATTCTTTACGGATGTGTTTGAGCTTGAGCATAGTCCTCCCTTTCTGGGGCGGCCGGCACGGAAGTACACGGCCCCAAACGGCCCCCTTTGCCGGGATCGATCTGATATTAGTATGTTCATTTGTCGTCTGTTGTTAAAAGACGAGCCAGGCTTGCAGCGGAAACAGTGGAAAAAAGATTCTGATCCGGTGGGCTGCCTATACGCGTGCGGGCGGTCTGACAGCAACTCTGCAGCTTGTTCAGCGGTGCAGAGGGCCGCAAGGGGATGTGCGGCGTTTCAAGCCGTCAGCGGCGCCCTAACCCTTATAATTCTACCAAATGATTGTGAATATTCCATGGATATTTAGGGGATGTCTTAGAAAAAATGCGCAAGAGCTTTTCATCTGGCGTGAAACTTTTCATTGCTGCGCTCATTTCTTGGGAAAACAAAGGTGGTTCCAGGGACTTTCTCTCCTCTAGTCTGTGCATCTGGGGCCAAAATACCCTTTGTTCCGGTGCAGATCATCCGCTGGAAGAATGGAGGGAGGGTGTGCTGCACCAAGCAGCGGGACGTGCAGAAAGGTGTTTTTTCGCTGTTTTTGCAAAAGTACTGTTTATTGGTCCTAAAACGTGCTATTCTTTGGATATGGAGCAAACCATTCCAGTCTGATGGGGGAGGCACAGCAAATGCCGGATAAAGATTATGGCTATTTTGGGAAAGGGAGCACGGGCTATGCGCAGTATATGACGTCCTTCGACCGTAATTTTGGCGGCTCGGATAAGCAGCCCAGCGGCTGCTCTGGATGTGGTTTTTGGGTCAATCTGGTGTTTGTAGTTGTGGCGGTGCTCTTGATCCTGGGTCTTGTTCTGAGCGGAGCAATAACTCTGATCATGAACATATTCAATATGTTCTGGTGATCACAGAAAGGCAGTTTGTTCCACAAAAGCCTCAAAAACGGTGCCCCGGCAAAAGAAAAGGCACAGCCTTGTGCTCCAGCGCAGAATCCGGTATACTAAGAAGAAAGCGATTTTCCGGGGGATGCGTTTTAGAGCAGGATCGTCCCGGAGCCATCCGAACAAGCAAAGAGAAGGGGAGAGTCCGTTTATGATCCGCGTGCTGATGGTGGAGGATGACCCGGTGATCCGGGACACCACTCGATACTTTTTGGAAAGCCAGCAAAATTTTTCTGTCACCTGCGCGGATACTGGGGGCGAAGCGTTGTCCCATGCGCGGGAGATCTTTGACGTGATCCTGATGGATATCCTGCTCCCAGACACGAACGGAGTGGATCTGTGTCAGCGTCTGCGCAGCTGGCACCATTGCCCGATCATCTTCACTTCCTGCCTGGACGATACGGAAACCATCGTGCGTGCGTTGGAGCTGGGCGGAGACGATTTTGTGTCGAAACCATATGATAACAAGATCCTGCTGGCCCGTATCATGGCCAACATCCGCCGTGTACAGATGGATGCGGCAGAACCCAGTGCCAATGGATATCACTGTGCGGCCTTTAGTTTGGATGCCAACAGCCATTGCGTCCAGAAAGGGGCAGCGTCTATCCATCTGGCAGATATGGAATATAGGATCCTCAACCTGTTTGTCCGGCATCCCAATACTTTTTTTACCGCAAATCAGCTGTATGCCAAGATATGGGGCAAGGACAGCCTGGGGGATGTGCGCACGGTGCAGGTCCATATCCACAATCTCCGGGGCAAGATCGAGCCGAACCCCGCAAAGCCGGTCTACCTGAAAAATGTCTGGGGAAAAGGCTATATCTTTACCCCGGAAGGCCAGTGAAATGACAGAATAGATCTTTGCTTTTGCAGACAGGTCGGTACACAGTATCGGCCTGCTTTTTGTTTCAAAACGGTGGATAAGGCTGGATCGGGTTAAGTTTTCTTAACATAGTTTCAAATCTTAATAAAACTTAATCAATGCTTTCGGATTTGGGGCGGACAGGACGCTGCAGCAGTTTCTGTGCCGGTTTTTTGGTGCTGGAAATATAATTCTGGTTAAGAAAACTTAAAAGACAAGACGGCTTCTTTGTGTTAAAATATTGTCGAACGAAGTTCCGTGGGCCTGTGCTCCACGGGTGGAACAAAAACAGAAAGGACCCCTTATCATGAATAAGATCTCCCGCAAAGGCTTTTTGAAGATTGCCGCTGCTGCGGCTATGGGCACTGTCACTGCTGGTGCTCTGACCGGCTGCAATTCGGCTTCCTCCTCCGTTGCTGCTTCCGGCTCTGCCTCCGCTTCCGGCGGGCTGTACACTCCCGGCACCTATGAGGGCACCGCCGAGGGCATTTCCTCCACCGTCAAGGTCACCATGACCTTCAGCGAGACCGCCGTCACCGACGTGGTGGTGGATACCTCGGGCGAGACTGCCTCTTATGGCGCTGCTGCCGCCGACCAGCTGAAGGAGCAGCTGCTGGCAGCCGGTTCGGCTGAGATCGACGGCGTGTCGGGCTCCACCATCACCTCCGAGGCCGTCATGAAGGCTGCCAAGAGCTGCTATGCACAGGCCAAGGGCGAGGCCGTTGTGTCCTCCGTTCAGCTGCCCACCGGCGATGAGAACGACTGGCTGGGCACCGAGCCTGACATCGACGAGGCTGCCATCACCGAGACGGTGGACACCGACATCCTCATCGTGGGCGCCGGCAACGGCGGCATGTTTGCCGCTGCCTATGCAGCCGCCAACGGCCTGAACTTCCGCATCATCGAGCAGAACGGCAGCGTGCAGGACACCCGTCACTGGGTCGGTGCCGTTGATGGCTTTGGTGCACAGGAACAGGGCATCCAGATGGATCGTGCCAAGCTGCTGAGCGAGATCTCTCGCTACGCCTCCGGCAAGTGCGACCAGCGTGTGGTCAAGACCTGGATCAACGAGTCTGCCGAGATGATCGGCTTTGTGCGTGAGATCATGACTGAGAAATACGGCGTAGACATGATCTACACCTACGGTGACGAGGCTAAGTGGCCTGCAGAGAACGCCGAGCACAACACTGATTTTATGTACCCTGAGATCGAGTACACCTACGACCGCAGCAGCGGTGTTGCCCGTAACGAGCTGCTGCTGCAGTACATCCAGGAGCTGGGCTACGATGTAGACTTCAAGACCAGCCTGGCTAAGCTGGAGAAGGATGCCTCCGGCCGCATTACCGGCATCATTGCACAGAGCACCGAGGATGACCACTTTATCCGCTACAACGCCAACCAGGGCGTGCTGCTGGCCTGCGGCGGCTTCCCCGGCAACCCCTATATGATGGAGCAGCTGGACCCCCTGGGCACCAGCGTCACCACCGCTTGCTCCTATTCTCCGGCCGATAAGGGCTACGGCATCCGTGCCGCTGTGTGGGCTGGCGCCAACCTGGATAAGGAGGCTGCCCCCATGCTGTTTGACCGCGGCATCGTGGCGCCGGGTGTGGACGCCGGCTATGTGGACAGCCCCAGCGCTTTTGGCGGCAAGGCTTTCCCCGGCGAGATCCGCCAGTATAACCCCGGCACCCAGCCGTTCCTGAAGGTGAACCGCAATGGTGAGCGCTTTGCCAACGAGAGCTGCCCCTACAACGATATCGTCTATGCCGCTGCCCACCAGCCGGGCCGTGTTTACGCCCAGATCCACGATGCAAACTTTATTGAGGATGTGAAGCGTTTCCACACTATTGGCTGCTCTGCGCAGACCCGCAACCTGGGTGAGAGCTACATTCAGGGCAAGATGGAGGAGGCCGAGGCTGCTGGTGCATTCTTCCGTGCAGATACGCTGGAAGAGCTGGCAGATAAGCTTGGCTTTGCTGGCGAAGCTAAGGAGACCTTCCTGGCTACGGTGGAGCGCTACAACGAGCTGTATGATGCCCAGGAGGATACCGATTTTGGCAAGCCCGCCTATCGTCTGTCCGCCATCCGCAAGGCTCCTTTCTATGGCTGCTGGCTGGGCGCTTCTCTGCTGACCACCGAGCAGGGCATTGCCATCAACGAGAAGGGTCAGGCACTGGACAATGATAACCAGCCCATGCCCGGCCTGTACGTCACGGGCGATATGTCCGGCAGCTTCTTTGCCAACAACTACCCCTGCCTGATGGCTGGCGTGGCAATGGGCCGTACCCTGACCTTCGCTATGAAGGCGATCAAGCAGATGGCAGGTCTGGAATGATCCGCTTTTGTGCCTAATAAAATAAGCTGAAACGATGCAGCGCCGCAGGTGTTCAAAAACCTGCGGCGCTGTTTTTGCTGTTTTATAGCTGCGGACTGGACAAGGAGCTGTTGTGGGCGTAGCGTCCATACCGGCGTTTTGCGATCTCGATAAAGGACTGCACCTCCAGCCGGGGGGCATGACGCATGGCGGCGATCTCGACCATTACCGGGGGATAGTCCAGCAAGGGAATCTTTACCATGCCTGGGATCACTGCGTTGGCCAGACAGGGAACGATGGACATGGCCGTGCCCATCTGGATCATGATCAGTGCCCCTTCAAAACTGGGGCTGACCTTGCTGCAATCCACCCCGACCTGAGCCAGCTGCTCCAGCGAAGGTCCCTGACATGCGGACAGAAAACTGTCAAAGGAGCCGGAGGAGACCACGCTCTGTCCTTTCAGGTCGGCCAAATGCAAAGCACGTCGCTCAGCCAAGGGGGAGTTGGGGTTCATCAGTACATGATACCCTAAAGAAAACAGGGGAGTGAAGGCGATGTCACGGTCCTTATTATGTTCAGATCCATAAAAAAATCCTATGTCGATCTGACCGGAACGCAGCTGCTCCAACGGCCGGCGGTTATCCTGAGGAACAACGTCTACGCAGGCGTTGGGGTATTCGTGCTGAAACTCTGCCACGATGTTGGAAAACGTGCTGTAATCAAACAGCTGCCGCAGCCCCACAACAATGTGGGAACGGTCGGCATCCTGGATGTCCTGTGCTTTTTTCAGGGCTTGGCGGCAAAAACTTGTCATTTGCACCATATCAAGGTAAAAAGCCTGCCCGGCGGCAGTCAGCTTCGTCCGCCGCGTGGAACGGTCAAACAAATGCAGCCCGGTCTCCCGTTCAAGGGCGCTGATCTGGTAGGTGATAGAGGGCTGGGTGGTGAACATCCGCGCAGCTGCTGCGCTGAAATTTAGTTCCTCTGCCACAGCAATAAAACACTCTAGTTGGTAAACTGTCATAGATGGTCCCTCCCATTTCAGGCTATAGATGTGTAACATTATTATAATACATGCTTAAAACCCCGTAAATAGACAATTTATTTATAAAAAAATTTTATGGATGTGAGAGTTTTTTGAATTTCACTCTGGTCGAGAAATTTGTTATACTTGTATCAAAGCCCGGCACTTCCTGTGTGCTGGGGGTCGAAAAATACGAAGCATCGTCTGCATTGGTGTATACAGCCAGTGAGACAGATCCAAAAAGGAAGGAAAAGACTTTATGAGCAAGATTTCCAGACGCGACTTTATGCGTGGTGCTGCTGTGGGCACCATGGGCGTTGCAGCTGCTGGCCTGCTGACTGGCTGCGGCAATTCCGCCGCATCTTCTTCGGCTCCGGCCTCCTCTGCACCGGCTGCCTCCTCCGAGGCTGCCAGCTCCTCCGCACCTGCTAAGCCCTCCGCACCGGTGGACGGCAAGTATGTGACCAAGGGCATGGGCCACGAGAGCTGGGTCTATGTGGCTACCACCTTCCGTGAGGGCACCATTGCTGCCTGTGAGGTCCTCTCTCATGAGGAGACCATCGGCATCGGCAACTATGCCTGCACCCGCATTCCGGCTGCGATCGTAGAGCATCAGAGCATCAATGTGCCTAACCTGCGCGGTTCTTCCATCACCTCCATGGCGATCAAGAATGCCGTTAAAGAAGCCATTGAGCAGGCTGGCTATAATGTGGATGATTTCTCCGCTAAGATCGAGAACCCCACCTCCAACGAAGTGTTCGAGGAAGAGGCTGATGTGGTCATCATGGGTGCTGGCACCGCTGGTCTGGTCTGCGCTGCCCGCCTGCTGGAGGCCGGCTACAGCGTCACCCTGGTGGAGAAGCGGGATATCCCCGGCGGCTCCATGGCTATGACCTACGGCGGCGTTGCTACTGCAGGCTCCAAGATGCAGTACAACTACGACGTCAATGGTGAGTACCGCGCATCTGCTATGGGCACTCTGGAAGGCATGATGAACTTCTGGAAGACCATGGATAAGTATCAGCGCAAGGACTTCTTCACCGGCGAGATGCCCTTCATGACCAAACAGTATACTGTTGCTGGCGATCTGGTGGACTGGATGTCCGGCATCGGCATCGGCTTCAACACCCTGGGCAACTACGAGGGTGCTACCGCTTACGGCGCTTCCACCCCGTACCTGGCTCCCGGCTGCTATGAGGGCGGCGCAGGCTACGCTATGATGTTCCTGGCTAACCGCATCGCTATGTACGAGAAGGGCAAGATCATCTACTCCACCAGCGTTACCGAGCTGATCAAGGACGACAGCGGCCGCATTGTGGGTGTTCGCGCACAGGGCGATAACGGCGCTACCTACACCCTGCACGGCAAGGCTGTCTGCCTGGCTGCCGGCGGCTTTGGCAAGAATGCTGAGATGATCAAGAAGTACAGCCCCGGCTACGAGGACTTCTTCTTCAACTGCGCATCCTGTGTGACCGGCGACGGCATCCAGCTGGGTCTGGATGCAGGCGGCGTTGTGGAGTGCGAGGATCGTCCTCTGCCCGCCTTCCTGTCCAGCTACAAGAGCAAGTTCGAGCTGGCCTTCATCCACTCCACCGCTCCTGGCATCATGGTCAACATCAATGGTGACAATATCGGCAACATCATCTCCGATAACCACTACACCATGGCCAAGGCAAAGCTGAACAAGGACAACGGCGACACCTTCTACTACATCTTCGACGAGGCTTCTGCTATCAAGCTGCGTGACAGCGAGGCATATGGCTTCAATGGCTACACCGCTATGTTCGAGAAGTGCGAAGCCGTCCACTACGACAGCATCGAGGCTGCCAGCGACGCTCTGAGCCTGCCCAACCTGGCTGCTGCTATCGAGGCCAACAACGACGCCGCTCTGTCCGGTGAGCCGGATGCATTCGGCCGCCGTGGCTGCCCCTACATCGAGACCCGTGACGGCCTGTGGGCCATCCGCGTGGATCCCACCTTCTACCTGACCACCGCTGGCCTGGCGATCGATACCGATTGCCATGTGCTGACTGCAGAGAAGAAGGCGATCCCCGGTCTGTACGCAGCAGGCGACGTCTGCGGCTCCATCGAGGAGAAGGACGCCAAGCAGTACGGCATGGGCTTTGACGCTGCACTGTGCTATGGCTACATCATGGCCGAGACCCTGAAGAAGGAGATCTGAGTTCTCCCTATTTTGGGCGATCAAATCCGCTGACCCCTTTCCTGGGCCGTTCCCTGTATTTGCCGCAAGGCAATGCCGGGAACGGCTTTTTTGCGTGCAAACGCAGGAGCGGGCATGCTTTTAAGAGAATGAAAACGCCGCAGCCTGGGAGAGATATACTCTCAGATGCTGCGGCGTTTTTATGTGTGATTTTCTGCGGCGGATTTATACAGCCCGGCGGGAGGGGAAGGGGTCGATCACCTGAGGGTGCATAGCTTCCCGGTAATCCAGATCCCCCTGATCCAACCCGCGGAGCAGAACTTCGGCGGTGGCAATGTTGGTGGCAATGGGAACACTGTGCATATCACACAGCCGCAGCAGATTCTGTTCGGTCACATTGGTGGAATCTGCGTGCAGCGGGTCCCGGAAAAACAGCACAAGATCCACCTCGTCGCAAGCCACCCGGGCTGCGATCTGCTGCAGACCACCCAGTCGCCCGGAGAGGTAGCATTGCACCGGCAGTCCGGTGGTCTGGGTCAGCATACGCCCAGTGGTACCAGTGGCGATGACTGTGTTTTTGGATAAAATCGCGCTGTAAGCAGTGCAGAACTGCAGCGCAAGTTCTTTGCGGGAGTCATGGGCTAAAATAGCAATCGTCATGTCACATCTCTCCTTCACTTTCAGTATAGCGCAGTGGCTGGAAAAATAATCGAGTGAGTAACAGCCGCATACGACAGACAAAGCGGCTGAGCAGCGGCGTTTTGGCCAGAAAACGCCGGGGCGTGAAATCGTTATCAATGCCCTTTACTATATTTTTACCGATTGGGTGTGGTTTTGTCAAGGGGAAATATTGTGTTTTTTGGGCAAAAAACCGATAAAAGTAATTCTTTTGTTTTGTGGAGATGGGCAAACTGTTGGATACAATGTTCCGCTGCAAAAAATAGATACTGAAACAGCGTTTCAATAAAAGGCTGGCGGCACACAGAAAAGGCACGTTTTGAAAGAAGCAGATCTGTGCTTATAAGAGGCGCAAAAGCAGCATTCCGCAAAAAAGGCGTCACAACAAAAATGGCGGAAAACGGGCTGCGTATCTTCACAAAAATCTATCCATTCCCAGGAAGAAACGCTTTTATCGATTAGGCACGAGACACGACTTCTCATTTTATTAAAACTATGATACAATGAACGGGTCCTGCTTCTTATGCTGCGGTGCAGAGAAGTAGACAGATTCAGTTTGCAAAAGTTCAAGGAGGAATCCCAATGGAGCGCGAAACCCTCAAATCGAGGCTTGGATTTATTTTGCTGTCTGCTGGCTGCGCCATCGGCATCGGCAATGTGTGGAAGTTTCCTTATATTGCGGGACAGGGCGGCGGCGGCGCATTTGTGCTGTTTTATCTGCTTTTTTTGGCGATCTTAGGCCTGCCCATTATGACCATGGAGTTTGCGGTGGGCCGTGCCAGCCGCAAAAGCCCGGTGCGTGCCTACCAAGCTCTGGAAAAACCGGGCCAGAAGTGGCACATCCACGGTTATTTCACCTTGCTGGGCTGCTACCTGCTGATGATGTTCTACACCACGGTGGCAGGGTGGATGATGCACTATTTTTATATGACTGCCACCGGTAAGCTGTCGGGTGTTTCTTCGGAGCAGGTGTCCGCTGCTTTTGATCAGATGCTGGCCAGTCCCGGCACCATGACGTTCTGGATGCTGGTGGTCGTGTGCTTCTCCATATTTGTCTGCGCCAGGGGTCTGCAAAATGGCCTGGAGCGGGTCACCAAGGTGATGATGATCGCTTTGATCCTGATCATGGTGGTCCTGGCAGGCAACAGCCTGTTTATGCCAGGCGCAAAAGAGGGCCTGCGCTTTTATCTGGTGCCGGACTTTGCCCGTATGCAGGAAGTCGGCGTGGTCAAAACGCTGGTCAGTGCTATGAACCAGGCGTTCTTTACCCTGAGTCTGGGCATTGGCGCCATGGCGATCTTCGGCAGCTACATCGGCCGGGAACACTCGCTGCTGGGTGAGTCGGCTCGAGTGGTCGTTCTGGATACATTTGTGGCGATCACAGCGGGCCTGATCATCTTCCCGGCCTGCTTTACCTATGGGGTGGACCAGACGGCGGGGCCCAGCCTGATCTTCATCACCCTGCCCAATATCTTTGCCAATATGGCAGGCGGGCGCTTCTGGGGCAGTTTGTTCTTCCTGTTTATGGAGTTTGCAGCTCTGTCCACTGTGCTGGCTGTGTTTGAGAACCTGATCTGCTGCTGCATGGAGCTGTTCAACTGGAACCGCAAAAAGTCGGCTCTGGTCAATCTTGTACTGATCATAGTGCTGTCCATGCCCTGCGTGCTGGGCTTCAACGTCTGGAAGTGGGATGGCTTTGCAGCCTTTGGAGGCACCATCATGGATGTGGAAGACTTCCTGGTCAGCAACTTGCTGCTGCCCTTGGGCTCTCTGGTCTATCTGCTGTTCTGCGTGTCCCGTTATGGCTGGGGCTGGAAGAACTATAAAGCAGAAGCCAATGCTGGCTCCGGCTTGAAGATGCAGGATTGGATGCGGGGCTATCTGACCTATGGTCTGCCGCTGATCGTGCTGTTCATCTTTGTGTTTGGCATCTACGATAAGTTTTTTGCATAAATGCTCTGTTTAAGCAAAAAGCAGATCCTTTTCGGAGGGTCTGCTTTTTGCTTGTTGGACGACGTGCGCTTGGAGGATGCCTCTTGACAAGTTGGTCTTCGACACGGTATAACAAAGAAAATAGGCTGCTATGCAGCCGGAAAACGAGGGAGCAAACAATGATCGAAAAGAAACAGCGCTGGGCATTGCACGCCGATGCTCTGGCTCAGCCTGCTGGTGCGGGTGTGACCCGCCGAGTACTGGCCTACACCGATGGCCTGATGTGTGTGGAGAACACCTTTGAGACCGGCGCTGTGGGGGCGCTGCACAGCCACCCCCATACCCAGATCACCTATGTGGTGTCCGGTGTGTTCCAGTTTACGGTAGAAGGGGAGACCCGTACCGTCCGCACAGGGGATACCATCCTCAAGGAGGACGGCGTAGTCCACGGCTGCACTTGCCTGGAGGCAGGGGTGCTGCTGGATATCTTCACCCCCATGCGGGAGGACTTTGTCTGAAAAGCCCTGCGGGAATAACCCAATAACCAAATAAAGCCCCCTGGCATTGCGGACACAATACCAGGGGGCTTGTTGCTGTCTTTTTAGGGGAAGGTGTGCAGCTTATTCCGGCTTGACCTGCAGTTCCTGCTCGCAGTAGATGCAGCGGTACTTGCCGTTGGAGCTCAGCTCAAAGATCTGGTCGCACTCCTCCTCAATAGAGGAGATGCACCGGGGGTTGCAGCAGCGAACGATGTTTACCAGCTGCTTCGGCGGTTGGGGCTTGTCCTTCTTTACAGCCTTGCCGTCCCGGATGACCGTCACGCTGATGCCGGGGTCCAGATAGGCCAATACGTCCAGCTTCAGCCAGGAAGCATCGCCCTCTACCTTGATAATGTCCTTGCGGCCGGAGGGGGACTTGCCAGACCGGGCATTCTGGATCAGTGCAACGCTGGCCGTCCGGTTGGACTTGATGCCCAGCAGATCCAGCAAGCCAATGGCGGTGCCAGCCTGGATATGGTCGATCACCAGGCCATTCTGAATTTCATCAATGTTCAGCATATCAGTTGTCCTCCTTCGGTGCTTTGGGGTCTGCCAGGCCCAGCAGCGTCATAATCAGCGCCATACGCACATACACGCCGTTCTGTACCTGCTCAAAATAAGCGGCACGGGGATCATCGTCCACATCCAGGTCGATCTCGTTCACCCGGGGCAGGGGATGCAGCACAGCCATATCAGGCTTTGCAAGCTCCATCTTTTCCAAGGTCAGGATATAGCTGTTTTTCAGTCGGACGTAATCTTCTTCGTTAAAGAAGCGCTCTTTCTGAACACGGGTCATGTACAGGATATCCAGTTCCGGCATGGATTCCTCCAGGCTCCGTGTTTCACGGTAAGGGATCTGGTTGGCTTCCAGTACGTCCTTGATGATGTAATCCGGTACCCGCAGCTCTTCCGGGCTGATCAGCACAAAGCGGATGTCCTGGCAGCGGGCCATGGTCTTGATCAGGGAATGTACCGTGCGGCCAAACTTCAGGTCGCCGCACAGACCAATGGTCAGCCCATCCAGACGGCCCTTGCGGCGGCGGATGGTCATCAGGTCGGTCAGGGTCTGGGTGGGGTGCTGATGGCCGCCGTCACCGGCATTGATCACCGGGATACGGGAGTAGCGGCTGGCCCGCCGGGGAGCACCCTCCTTGGGGTGACGCATGGCTACGATGTCTGCATAGCAGGACACTACCCGGATGGTATCGGCAACGCTCTCGCCCTTGGAGGCGCTGGACACCGTCTCGCTGGGGAAGCCCAGTACATGACCGCCCAGGTTCAGCATTGCAGCCTCAAAGCGGGTGCGGGTGGAAGGCTCGTAGAACAAGGTGGCCAATTTTTTGTGGGCTGCTACCTCCTGGTAGGCTGCCGGGTCGGCGCAGATGCGGTCAGCCAGGTCCAGCAGGGCGCAGATCTCCTGGTGGGTAAAGTCTAAGGGATCGATCAGATGACGCATATGGATGTTACCTCCCGTCCATAACTCAGAGTAATTTACGCAGGATCGAAAAATCAAAGAAATTGGTATAATAACTCAATGACCGCATCACCGGCCGGCACAGGCGGTTGAAGCAGATCTCGTCCAGCAGCAGCATTGCTTCCCCTGGGGCCAGCCGCATGGCGGCGCGGATCGCATCGTCTCCGCAGCTGGCTTTCAGATGAGCGACGTTGGAGGAGATCTGCTGATGGCAGTCCTTCTCCAAAATGTCAAACACGCTGCCGGACAAGTCCAGCCGGGTGTAGTCACGGGTATCAAATAGAGCGCGGGGCAGGTAATCTACCGAGTAGATCACAGGGGTGGTATCCGCAAGGATGCGCTTTTTGATGCAGATCACCTCGTCCCCAGGGGCGATCTGCAGGTTGTGGGCCAGATCCTCCCCAGCACGCATGGGATAGATATGGATGCCGTCTGCGTGGGGGTAGCTGCCAAAGCTGCGGATCAGGGGGTAATATTCCAGCTTCTGGTCCAAACGGCTGCGCAGTCCCAGCACAGTACGGTTGACCACTGTGCCGATGCCGCGCACCCGCTCTACATAGCCGTCCCGCTCCATCTCACTCAAAGCGTCACGGATCACGGTACGGCTCACGCCCATCTCTGCGGCCAAGTCCACCTCAGCAGGCAGACGGGTGGCCCCGGCATAGCGTCCGGTACGCAGCTCTTGCAAAAGGCTGGCCACCACCCGGTCGCTGATCACTGCGCCGCCTAAGCGGCTGGAGCTAAGATAGCTGGGCTCTTTCATGGCAGGGTTTCCTTTCCGGTTTTGAACTAGTTTCTGCGGCGGGCCGCAGCCCTAGTATACCACAGTTTTCGGGTTTATAAAACGGCTTTGCCGCCAAAAATCTCAGCATATCCTGATGCGCTGGCCCAAGATGCCGGGGCAGGGTTTACAGGGCGCCCGCCTCCAGCTGCTGCTGGGTCTTGCGGCGCACCACCAGCAGGCACACCAGATGCGCAGCGGCCGTCAGCGCCCAGCTCACCGGATAGCTCAGATAAAGTACCGTAGTGGTGTGGAATGTCTGGAAGATGGTGGCCACCCATACTACGCGCAGCAGGCAGCTGCCCACCAGGCTGACTACCATAGGCAGTACCGAGTATCCCCGGCCGCGCAGGCCGCTGGCCAGGGTGTCCATGCAGCCGCATACAAAGTAGAAGGTGCAGATGATCTCCATCCGGGCAAGTCCGGCGGCAATAACAGCCGGGTCAGAGGAGTAGAAGTGCAGCAGGCTCTCACCGCACAAATAGGCGCCGCCGCCCAGTACAGCGCCTACACCTACCGCACACAGCAGGCAGTTGCGCATCACACGGTCCAGGTTGTCGTACCGGCGTGCGCCGATGTTCTGGCTGGTAAAGGTGACGGCAGCCTGAGCAAAGGCGTTCATGCCGGTGTAGATAAAGCCTTCCAGGTTGGAGGCGGCAGAGTTGCCGGCCACGATCACCGAACCAAACGAGTTGATGGAAGACTGGATCACAACATTGGAGAGGCTGAATACGGTGCTTTGCAGGCCCGCCGGCAGTCCGATGCGCAGGATCTGACGCAGAGTTCCCTGGTGCAGCCCCAGATGGTGCAGATCCAGGTGCAGCGCACCCTGCTCCTTGACCAGCAGGCTGACCACCATTGCAGCAGAGACCGCCTGACTGATGATCGTGGCCAGAGCTACACCCGCAACGCTCATGTGGAACCCGATCACGAACACCAGGTTCAGCCCCACGTTTACCAGGCCGGATACAGCCAGGCAGATCAGCGGGCGGCGGGTATCACCAACTGCCCGCAGCAGGGCAGCGCAAAAGTTGTACAGCATAGCAGCCGGCATACCCAAAAAGTAGATCTTCAGGTACAAGGCAGAAAGCTCGATCACATCCTCCGGGCAGGACATCAGTTCCAGCAGCCCGCGGGAGGCCAAAAAACCAGCTGCCGCCAGCACAATGCCGCTGCCCAGTCCCAGCGTGACAGAGGTGCGCACCGTGTCCTGCACGCCGCCCTCATCCTTTGCGCCAAAACACCGGGCAGCAACTACATTGGCGCCCAGGGACAGTCCTACAAACAAGTTGACCAGCAGGTTGATCAGGGCACCGTTGGAACCCACCGCAGCCAGCGCTGTGCTGCCGGCAAAGCGTCCGACTACGATCACATCGGCCGCATTGAACAGCAGCTGCAAAATACTGGATGCCGCCAACGGCAGAGAGAACAGGACGATCTTTTTGAGCATCGGGCCGGTAGTCAGGTCCATTGCCAGGGACTTTTGCGCCATGGTTGTTTGCTTCCTCCTTCAAATATATGGCCCTTAAATGGGCAGCTTGTCCGGTACAGGTCTATGTGCTGCCCGTTCCGCTGTCTGCAGCACACCCAAAAAACTATTATACTGCTGCTCTCTCAAAAAGACAAGAGTGCAGCGCAGGGATCTGCAGCTTTTTTGACAAAAAACACCCGCGGCGCAGCAACAGGATCTGCGGGCAAGCGCCCTCAGCTCTGCCGCCCCAGTTGGGATTGCAAAAACAGCCCTGCATTGCTATAATAAGGTCTGACCCGACGGGGTTCGGCATCGGATGCCCCACCATGATAAGGAGGCTTTTATGTATCGCAACTACATCAAGCGGCTGCTGGCCATCATTTTGTCCTTAGGCGGGATGATCTGCCTGTCCTGGCTGTTTTTGATCTTAAGCGTGGCTATCAAATTGGATTCTCCCGGGCCGGTCTTTTTCCGGCAGAAACGGGTGGGCAAAAATAAAAAGCATTTTCAGATCCTCAAGTTCCGCACGATGCGCATAGATACGCCCCATGATATGCCCACCCACCTTTTGCAGGACCCGGATCAGTATATTACCCGGGTGGGACGTTTTTTGCGCCGCACCAGCCTGGATGAGCTGCCGCAGCTGTGGAATATCTTTGTGGGGGATATGGCGGTCATCGGCCCCCGTCCTGCGTTGTGGAACCAATACGACCTGCTGGATGCCCGGGATCAGTACGGAGCCAACGATCTGCGCCCGGGTCTGACTGGCTGGGCACAGATCCACGGCCGGGATGAACTGGAGATCCCGGAAAAGGCCCGGCTGGATGGCTACTATGCGCAGAACCTGAGCTTTGGGCTGGATGTGCGCTGCTTTTTTGGCACCATCAAAGCGGTATTGGCCCATGATGGAGTCGTAGAGGGCGGCACCGGCACGCTGGACCGCCAGCAAAAGCAGGACTGACAGCCGCCGCTTTTTCTAAAGGAAGCTGAACTCGCCCTGTTCTTTGGGTTGATTTCATCGAAAAATGCGTTATAATGGATAGATGAGACCAATGTATCGTCAAGGAGGATTTCTATGGAGCGCACCTACATCAACCAGGTACAAAACTCGATCGGCAGCACCGTTAAAGTGCAGGGCTTTATCGAGAACCTGCGCAACAGCAAGGCTATGGCCTTTATTGTGCTGAAGGATATCACCGGCAAACTTCAGATCACGGTGGAAAAGGCGGATCATCCGGAGTTGGTGGACACCATCGACACCTTGACCGCTGATTCGGTGATCACTGTCACCGGCAAAGTGGTGGCCAATGATTATGTAAAGATGGGCGGCATCGAGATGATCCCCACCGAGATCCAGGTGGAGAGCATTGCCGACGCACTGCCCATTGCACGCAAGGCGATCGCAGCTACCAAGAAGAAGAAGGCAGTGGAGCGCTCCAGTATCGACCAGCGCATTGACTACCGCTGGGTGGATCTGCGCACCGATGAAAACCAGCTGATGTTCAAAGCACAGAGCTGCATGGTCAACGCCATGCGCCGTTACCTGCTGGAGCAGAACTTTATCGAGATCCATACCCCGAAGCTGATCGCTGCAGCCAGCGAGAGCGGCTCTGAGGTGTTCAAGGTGGATTATTTCGACGGCAATGCCTACCTGGCACAGAGCCCCCAGTTCTACAAGCAGATGGCGATGGCCGCTGGTTTTGAGCGCATCTTTGAGACAGGCCCTGTGTTCCGTGCAGAGAAGAGCTTTACCAGCAAGCATGCTACCGAGTTCTCCGGCTTTGACCTGGAGTTCAGCTACATCACCTCCTACCGGGATGTGATGAAGATGGAGGAAGAACTGCTGAAAGCCGGCCTTGCTGCGGTGAAGGAAGCCTACGGCGACCAGATCCAGGAGCTGTTCGGCCAGGAGGTCATCGTTCCTGAGACCCCGTTCCCGGTGGTCACCCTGGCAGAGCTGTACCAGGGCCTGGAAGAGGACTTTGGCTATGTGGTGGATGAGGCCGAAAAGGGCGATCTGACCACCGAGGCAGAGCGTCTGAGCTACGATTGGGTGAAGAAGCACTACAACCATGAGTTCCTGTTCGTCACCGACTATTCTGCGGAGAAGCGTGCTTTCTACCATATGCGGGACGAAAACGGTGTGCCTCAGGGCTACGACCTGATCTGGCGCGGTGTGGAGATCACCACCGGCGCACAGCGCGAGCATCGCTATGAGGTGCTCAAGCGGCAGGCAGAGGAGAAGGGCCTGGCAGAGGATGTCAAGTTCTATCTGGAGTTCTTCCAGTACGGCTGCCCCCCGCACGGCGGCTTCG
>OHFA01000373.1_pt1 | contig 28144 bp, 31 predicted proteins | sample 1567501 | NCBI WGS metagenome assembly OHFA01 (sample SAMEA3879593, study PRJEB24766) | human gut metagenome | biome: human-associated habitat; feature: feces | place: USA | collected 1985/1987 | reverse complement strand
GGGACAGGGTTCAGCAATTCACGGAGATATTCTGCAAGGCGTTCCGGCTCAAATACAAGCGGCTCTCACAAGAGGAACGAAGCCTTTTGAAAAAGCTGTTCAAGAAATCCCCGCTGATAAAACAGTCTGGTATGAACTTCCGGCGCAGGCCGTGGAAATAAAAACAGCCGTTGTAGGATTTTGTTCCTACAGCGGCTGTTTTTATTTATGAATCTTCTCCAACAAAAGACAGGATATTTTCATCAGTTTGTAATGTAATTGTTGCGCTTTCTGAATCATCAGAATAAACTCTTGTTCCATATACGCCTGTAACAGGCTCCTCTAAATTTTCAAAAGTTAATCCGAGTTTCGAAGAAGAATTGTCAATCTTTTCAAGCGAATATGTACCTGTCCATTCTTGTTTATGAGTGTTATCTGTTAAGATAAAACTTTTTTCTTCAAAACTCAATGTCAAATCCAATACTGGTATGTCATCATGCACTGAACCTGAGAATAACATATTACCATCTAAATCAGTAATAAATTCTAAAGACCAGTTATATGATGATACCGACCGAGTTTGGGAAGAATCACACGAACATAAGCCTACACACATAAAAAAACATACGCATATTGCCAATAACCGTTTCATTTTACCTATTACCAACCTTAATTCACAACTGTTTTGCATTTAATTAGGGAAGTGTCACAGGGTAAGAAATAGCGAAAGCTCCACCGCCTGCCAAGGCATTATTAGCGGTAGCAACACCAGAAACAGAAACCGTTCCCTTATCTCCGCTATTACCTGTTCTTCCAGTATCCACATCAGTTTCGATTGTTTCTTCACCGTCGGCTAATTCTGCAAATGCCGTATTGGTGGATTTTTTGTTCATAAGCACATTAACTGTACCAGTCATACCAGTGAACTCCGGTTTTGGAGATTCATACCACGGTACATACAACTTCACATGAACTTGAATCCCATCATCCTCATCATAAGTTGCATAAGAGTTAATACGAACATTAGCGACTGCTCTTTTGGTGACACCATCGGAAATCATAACATCGGTTAAGTATCCGTCATATTCTCCAATGACTACCGGCTGTTGAGTATCCGTTATTTCCGTTGTTGTTTCCGCTGCAAAAGCAGGAACCGCACTCACAGAAAAAAGCATACAAAACGCTACCAACGAGGTAAACAATCTTTTACTAAATTTTTTCATAAACAATGCTCCTTTCTAAAATGACCAGAACCTACATTTTTTGTATTCAGTTATTGGCAATATGCTACTAACCTGCAAGCACACTCTCAAATCATAAAATGTTTCAAATGTACTTGTTTTATTTTATGATAGCACTTATTTACATTGGGTACAATAGAAAATATACACCATTAAAATTTAATTTTTTGTGCAAATCGAATCAAATATAAAATTATATCGCTTTAGATATTGTCCTGTTCTAATTTAATCACATTCATAATACCACAATTCAAGGCTTCACAAATGCGAACCAGCGTTTCCATGCTGATATTCTTTCCCTTGCCCATGTTGGCAATCATATTTGTGGTAAGACCGGCGGCAAGCCGCAAATCCTCTTTCCTCATGCCACGCTCTTTCAGTGTGTTCCATAGTGGCTGATAACTAATGTGCATAGGCTTCCCGCCTTTCTTTCCATCGTCAAGTGTTTTATACCCATTATAGCAGAAATCTTGCGTTTCCACAATATTTCTTGACTACACCGCCGGTTCCGTCTGGATTGTGCTTTTCCTTTCTCCGCTTTTATTACATCTAATTAGCCATGAGCTGGCCTATGTCTACCGCCTCGTAAAGCCCTCTTGCGAGCGGACGGTTTTCAGTGATATATACATTATGCTCCTGCGCCACTGCAACTATCCTCAGTGCCAGTGCATCTGTACCCTTTGCCACGACAACAGGCGCTCTGTAGGCTGTCTTGCGGTCATATTTAAGAGCAACCGCATAGTGAGTAGGGTTACGGACAACCACATCTGCGGACGGCACTTCCTGCATCATACGCTGTTGTGCCATTTCCTGCTGTTTACGCTTTATCTTGCCCTTTATCTGTGGGTCACCTTCGAGCTGTTTGTACTCGTCCTTGACCTCCTGCTTTGACATCTTGAGCTTTTTCTCAAATGACCACCACTGGAAAACATAGTCTGCCGCCGCCACAAATACAAGCATAACGAATATCGTTACAATAAGGCTCATCGCCGTTTCGCTTATATATGCAACTATCTTTATTACATCTGTATCTATCAGCTTTTTGAACTCGTTTATTCTGTCCATTACCTGAAAGTACAGTATAGCGACTACTACGATTATCTCGATAAGTCCCTTCACAAGCCCTACAAGCGCCTGCATCGAAAACAACCGCTTGATACCGGTAAACGGGTTCAACCTGCTGAATTTCGGCTTCATCGCCTCCATACTGAAAAGTCCCTTTGTCTGAACGATTACGGGCAGTACGCTCAGTACAACCCCCACCGCCAGTATCGGACCTACGGTACAGACACAGATTATAGCCACCTTCCAGAATACGCTCATCGCAAACTCTACGGTATTGCCCGTCTTGTCAATAGATGACATCGACTGCTCCATAAAGTTTAAAAGCATCTGGAACATATAGTTTCCGAATATCGCAAGAAATGCGAATATTCCCACCACGAAAACCGCAACCGAAACTTCCTTGCTCTGCAGTACCTCGCCCTTTTTTCTGGTATCCTTACGCTTTTTCGGGGTGGCTTTTTCGGTTTTTTCTTCGCCTGCCATTTACCCTCCTAAGAACCCATCATGCCGAGCAGACCGTAGAGGTTCTGCCACATAATGCCCATCAGCTTTTCGATGAAGTCCGACATAGGCTGAGCCATTATCAGCACCGCCGCAAGACCGATAAGCACCTTAAGCTGAATGTTCAGCGCAAAGATATGAATTGACGGTACAGCCTTCATCAGCACGCCAAGACATATTTCGGTGATAAACTCGATAGCGATAATCGGTGCGGCGAGCTTTACCGCCAGCGTAAGCACGGTTGAAAAGTACGTCACCAATGCCCACGGCACGTCCGCAGTGAATCCCGAAAATCCTATCGGAAGCGTTTCATACGATATATGAAACAGCTTTATATATGACAAGTGTCCATTCGTCAGAAAGAAATACAGAATGAACATATAGTAATAAACGTTTGCAAAAAGGGGCATCGACACACCGGTCGCAGGATCCATCGCTCTTGCCATAGAAAGACCCGTCTGATAGTCGATAAGTTCACCTGCGGAAATAGTCACCGCCAGTATGAGATTCACCATAAAGCCGAGTATAAGCCCCAGCCCCAACTCTTTCATCATATCGAACAGCATCATGAATATGCCGGTCGGCTCATATTTTATATTCCCCATGGACGAGGCAAACAGTACAGCAAGCGCTATCGTTGTGCCTGCTCTCAGTCTTACGGGAAAATTTGAACGGCTGAATATAGGGTTAAAGCTGAATATTCCCGACACCCTGCACATTATCAGCAGAAAGCCGAGAAAATTATTCAGAATCATATCCCACACATCGCTTAGCGTCATGTTGCACCAACCGTTGCCATAAGACCGAATACGTAGTTGAAGAACTCTATACAGCTGTTCATCATCCACGGACCGAACAACAGCAGTACGATTGCCACCACTATGGCTTTGGGAGCAAACGAGAGCGTCTGCTCGTGTACCTGCGTTGCCGCCTGTAATATCGCTATGATAAGACCTATCACAACTGCGGCTATTAAAACAGGGAGGCCTAATTTAAGCGCAAGAACAAGTGCGGCGGTAAAGACCTCCATTGCTATATCCTGTGTCAGATCAAGCCCTCCCTTCAAGGAATATTATGCTACAAATTATACGAGTTGACAATCGTTCCGACCATCAGCTGCCAGCCGTCTACAAGCACGAAAAGTATTATTTTGAACGGCAGCGAAATCATCGCCGGCGGTAGCATCATCATACCCATTGCCATAAGCGTCGACGATACTACAAGGTCGATAACAAGGAACGGTATGAATATCAGAAAGCCCATCTGGAACGCACGTTTCAGCTCGCTTACTATAAAAGCGGGAATTACTGTTTCAAAGCCCAGCTTCTCGCTGTAGTTTTCAAGTGTTATATTGTCTGTCGCTCCGCCTGTGACATCGCTCATGCTCTGACCCTTTAAATCAAGGAAAAACTTCATATCGTCATTCGTGGTCTGCTTGAGCATAAAAGTCTTGAGCGGCTTTCCTGCGGCGTCAATAGCCTGTTCCATTGTCATCTCGCCTGCCGCATACGGCTGATATGCCGTTTCGTTTATCTCCGAGAAAACAGGCCACATTATGAATATCGTAAGGAAAAGCGACAATCCCGTAAGCACCATATTAGGCGGCGTGGACTGCGTCTGCATTGCCGTTCTCAGAAAGCTGAAGCAGATAATGATTCTCGCAAACGAGGTCATCATCACAAGCAGTGACGGCGCAAGCGAAAGCACAGTCACAAGCAGTATTACCTCAAGCGACTGCGAACCGTCAACACCGATAAGGTCTTTCATTACCGATGAGCTTGCAGATTCCGTACCGCCTGATGTATTGCCAGATGTTGTATCGGTAATTGCGGATGTCGTACCTGCGTTGCCTGACGCATTGTTATCCGCCGCAAATGCCGTTACACTGCACAGCACACCGATAAGTGCGATACATACCGTTAAAGACACGATAAAGCGGATAAAAATCCGCTTGTTGTCGATAAACATTTTTCTAATCGTAAGACCAAAAGCTCTTGTCATTTCGACTCCGTGTTCCTCTCGTCAGAATTTTTTGTCATCGGAATTTGTTCCGTCATCGGTTTTGCGAACATCGGGAAACTCATCGCCGTAATCCGATTCTTCGTCACGGCTGGCTTTCTTCCCTCTCATATTCTTTATGTTTTTAGCCATTGCGTCACTGAAGGCGGCGAAGAAGTTATCCTGCCTTCCGCTTCCCTCAGGATAAAGCTCAGACATATATTCTTCTTCCGTGATCGACAGATCCTCGATCTTGTCTATCCTGCCGGCAGTCACGCCAAGCACCATACACTTTCCTGCAACGCTCACGACAACCACCGATTTTTCACCGCCGAGCGAGGCACGGTCAAGCACCTTGAGCCGTTTTCCGCTTACGCTCAGTATCCCCTTGTTTACCTTTCTCAGTACCCAGAAGAACAGAAAAATCAGTGCAAGTACGCCGATAAGCGCACATACAAGCTGTACGTATTCCATCAGTCAAGTATTTTCTTAACGGTCTGAAGTATTCTTTCAGCCTTGAAAGGCTTTACGATGAAGTCAAGTGCGCCGAGCTTGATAGCTTCTACTACCATAGCTTCCTGACCCATAGCACTGCACATTACGACCTTTGCGCCGGGATCCATAGCCTTGATTTCCTTGAGTGCCTCGATACCGGTCTTGTTGGGCATTGTTATGTCCATTATAACAAGGTCGGGTTTCTCTGCGGAATATGTTGAAACCGCTATTTCGCCGTCAGCCGCCTCAAGTATATTTGTGTAGCCGTTTGTCGTAAGTGTGTTGCGGATAAGCATACGCATGAATGCCGCATCGTCTACAAGTAATATCTTCTTATCCATAAGTGTAAGGTTTCCTTTCGTATCCCTGTTTTATTATATGTTATTCGCCTTTACCGAGGCTGTCCATAAATTTCGATTTTACTATTTCCGTTATTCTTACCGCAAAGTTATCGTCTATAACAACAACGTCGCCCCTTGCGATGAGGTTTCCGTTTACCATAACGTCAACGGGTGCGCCTGCCTGTCTTTCAAGCTCTATGATAGTACCCTGTGAGAACTCAAGTATATCCTTGATTTTCTTCTTAGTCGAGCCTATCTCGACAGAAATCTGAAGCGGTACGTCCATAAGGAGCTGTAAGTTTTCTTTCTGTTCCGAGCCGAGCGGAGCTTCAAAGTTCTCAAACTGTGCAAGCTGGGCATTACGGTAGTTTACCGCCGGCTGAGGCTGCATAACAGGCTGTACCGGCTGACCGTACATTGCCGGATTCATAGCAGGATTCGGGTATCCGTAGTATCCCTGCTGTGCATACATATCCGCCTGCGGCACAGGTGCTACCTGTGGCATGGGTGCCGCCTGAGGTACAGGCGCCGCCGCCTGCTGAACGGGTGCTACCTGCGGCATGGGTGTTGCCTGCTGAACAGGAGCCGCTTGCTGAACGGGTGCCGTCTGCGGAACAGGTTCTGCCTGCGGAACAGGCTGAGGTGCCGGAGCAGGTGCAGGTGCAGGTTCTGTCGCAACCGGTTCGGGAGATGTCGCACCGCCGATCATTCTGTCGGCAAGCGTTGCCGCAAGATCTATATCAAGCACCGATATAAATTCCGATTTGATAACACCGTCAATGGTAAGGTCAAAATTGATAGCGGCAACCATATCCGTCTGCTCATAATTCTGCAGGTCGGCAATATTTATCTCGCTGAGAATGTACGGAGTAGGTGTCGATATATCAATACCCATACCCAGAAATTCCGACAGAGCCGTCGAAGAAGCTCCCATCATCTGATTCATTACTTCGCTTACCGCACTGATATTCAGCTCATCAAACTCAAAATCAGGAGATATAACGGGCGGCTTGCCCATAAGCTGATTAAGTATCAGCTGTACATCGTCCTGCTTTAAGATCATCAGGTTTGATCCGGAAAGCCCTTTTATGTACTCGATCTTTACGCATATCGCAGGTTCAAGTCTGTCGTAATTAAGCTTTGATGCCTGAACTACGGTTACCTTCGGCGTAGTGATCCACACTTTGGCGTTGAGCAGCTCAGAAACTGCGGTAGCCGCACTTCCCATACTGATATTCATTATCTCGCCGATAGCGTCAAGCTGCAACTCCGACAGAGTGGTCAGTTTTCCCATTTGCCTTACCTCAATTCTTTAGTATATTATCAATCCTGAACGCTTTCTTTCCGTTCAGTGTACCGAGCTTTCCGTCAAACCAGCAGGTGCTTCCCACTTTAAGCTGTACGTTGTCGGTAATCGGCTTGTTCAGCGGTATTATGTCATTTACCTGCAGATTCAGAACGTCACGGAGCGTGAGCATTGTATCGTCAAGCACCGCCGTAACAGTAAGTTCCGACTGCGAAAGCGTTGACATAAGGTTTTCCTTACGCTCCGTTTCCTTAGTGGGACTTCCTGCCCTTTTGCCCGAGCTGAACTTAGCCGAGAATTTCTTCATTATCTGATCCATAGTAATTGCCGACATACAGAACGACACTATGGATTTTGAATCGTTTACCGTTACCTCCATCGCAACGATAATCATTGTTTCGTCGGCGTCTGCGGCGGATATTACCCTTGAGTTTGTTTCTATTGATTCCAGCTTCGGATTGGTATCAACATATCCGTCCCACGCCTGCGACATAAGCGAGGTAAAGCGTTCAACAATGCCACGCATTACGTTTATCTCTATTTCCGTAAAATCTCTGTCGGTATCCTGATATGTGCCTCTGCCGCCGAGCATACGGTCGATCATTGTAAAGGTGAGCGAGTTTGACAGCTGTAAAACCGCATTGCTTTCTTCAATATCATCGTCCTCTATGCCGAGATCGACAATACCCATTATCGTATAATCCGGAAGAGCATTGCTGAACTCAAAATACTTCTGCTCCTCTATACTTGCAAGCGAAACCTTGCAGTACAGCCTTAACAGACCCGTTATGTAAGATGAAAGATGCCTTGAATAATTCTCGAATATCCTCTCAAGTATCTTTATCTGTTCCTTAGTGAATTTCTTCGGAGTACGGAAGTCATACTCCTTGATTTCTTCCTTTTCTTCATGCGTGTCAAGCGATGCGGTATCTCCGCCCGAAAGTACGCTTGACAGCATTGCGTCTATTTGTTCTTGCGTAAGGGTATCAGCCAAAAATTCGCCCCCCTTTCTGTTTTCTCTTATTCTGACGTTTCGGTCGGTGCCGATGTCAGTATATCTGTAGGAATGCCCGTATATGACGGCTCATATTTCGGTCCTGCGGCGTTTGTGCTGTTGTTGCCGTCGCCCGGGTTGCTGTCATACTTGCTTTCCATATTGTCGATTATTTCGTTTACAACGTCACTGTTGACGTCCGAGCTGTTGCTGTCGTTGCGTTCATAAGGATCTGTGTTCGCACCGTTCAGCCTGTATTCGTATTTCAGAATATCGTCTATGACAGCCTGTGAGGTAGTGTCAAGCTGCGCTCTCACTATCATGATCTCTACACGTCTGTTCGCCGCTCTGCCCTCAGCCGTTGAGTTGTCGGCAATGGGCGTATAGCACGCTTTTCCCTCTACAGTGAACTTCTCGCTGTCAACACAGCGGTTGTAGTCCATATATTTTACAACGCTTGACGCTCTTGCCGCCGACAGATCCCAGTCGTTGACATCCGATACCGCCTTTGCGGTATGACCCGAAACCGAGCAGGATTTTATATACTTGTTGACCGCCTTTATACCGGGCATGAACTTGTTGAGTACCTGCTTGCCTTCTTCCTTCAGCACCGCACTGTTGCCGTCAAACATTATCGTATTGTTGAATCGGATAAAGATTCTTGTCGGGGTCTGCTCGATATACACATACTGACCAAGATCGTTTTTATCCGTTGTTGTCTTTAAGAAGCTGTAAAGCTGATTGAAGTCGGAGGGAAGACCCTCTGTCTGTTCGCTTGTAGTACCGCCGTTCTGGGTGTTCGGAGGAGCTTCGGCATTACCGTTTGTATCGGCAGCGTTATTCTTCGGCTGTTCGTCCATTACGAATGGGTTTATATAGCTTCCGCTTGACGTAAAGGATTGATATATGTACTGCCATTTCGTTTCGTCTACCGATGATGCAGAGTACAGCAATACGAAAAAGCACAACAGAAGCGTAACCATATCAGCATAGGTATCAAGCCAGTTACCTTTTTCTTCGCCGCTTTCGGCTCTTCTTTTCGCCATTTTTTCTCCACCGCCTTTCTTCTGACGCTTAACCAATATATTGTATCACATTTCAGCGATTATTTCAATACTAAATTCCTTTTGCTTCAGCCGTATTTCCCGTCCTGTCGGAAACAGGCGGATATTGTTACTTGCTGCCCTTCTTCTTTATATCAGTCTGTGCAAGCATAAATTCGAGCTTTTCCTGAATAAGTCTGGGGTTTGAGCCTGCCGCAATCGACAGCACGCCTTCCTCTATTATCTGCATACAAAGAAGCTCCTGCTCGTGACTGTTCTTCAGCGATGATGCGATCGGCGCAAACAATACGTTTGAGAACAGCGAGCCGTAGAAGGTCGTGATAAGCGCAACCGCCATACCGCTTGACAGGTTGCTTGAGTCGGCACCCATACCCTTAAGCATATTTACAAGGCCGACAAGAGTACCCAACATTCCGAATGCGGGGAATACAGACATACCTTTTTCAAAGAAAAGTCTGCCTCTTTCGTGACGCTCACACATAAAGTCTATTGCGTCGTCAAGCATACTTTTTACTTTATCAAGGTCGTTTGCGTCTACTATCAGCATAAGGCTTTCCTTGAGGAACGGATCCTCACACTTGTTCGCACTGTCTTCAAGCGAGATAAGACCTTTTGTTCTGGCGATCTTTGCAAATTCAACTATCTGTTCTATGTAGCTTTGCGGATTGAATTTTTTAGGGAACAATGCCAGCTTCAGATACTTCGGCAGGTTTTTAAGGTATGAGATCGGGAACGAGGCGAAAAGACAGCCTATAGTACCTCCGACTGTGATAGCGAGCGAAGGTACATCTATGAACCAGTCAAGCTGACCGCCGTTAAATATACCGAATGTAACCAGACCGAATGATACTATCCAGCCTATGATGATCGTAATATTCAAAATAATTTCCTCCTGTAAGGGTTTATATAGCACAGCTAACAGCTGTAATATTCACAATTTATATGCTTCGCTCGGGACGCTGACGTCTTACAGACAGCCTGTACTCCTTGATGAGAGAAAGTATCTCGTTCATCGACTGCTCAACTATGTATGAATGTCCCGTACTCGTGGTAATTACCGTGTCGGGATTTTCCGTTACTATTTCGATAAGATCGGGATTAAGCATAAACTTTTCCCCGTTGAGCTTTGTAAGTATTATCATATATTTCCTTCCTTTGCGGTATTGTCCGCACTGTAATTGATTCCGTCTGTATGAATATGCAGATACAGCCGTTTATCATAACCGTTCAGGCATAATATAACGGGCATTCCGGCGGAGCGTCCGCTCCGCCTGCCCTTATAAACTTGAATTTATATCGCAGAAACCTGCAATTTCCGCCAAACTTTTGCTTTTTGATGAACGCTCTGTTAGCTTTGCAATGAAACCAAAGTCGTAATTTACATCAACAACGGAACCCCGCCGTTTCGCTATCCGTCGCCAAATCGCAACATTTTCAAAGGCGAAATTACCACGGCACATTGCCGCCCCGCCGGTAACGAAAGTTACGCCGCTGTCAAACCTTTAGAACGGCGGAATTTGCTGCGGCTCACAGCCGCAACGGCGGAATTGCCTGCGGCTCACAGCCGCAAAGGCGAAATTACCACGTCACATTGCCGCCCCGCCGACAACGGAGGTTACGCCGCCGTCAAACCTTTAGAACGGCGGAATTTGCTATGCCCCACGGGCATTAGCGCTTGAGGTTTACTATTTCTTCGAGCATCGTGTCCGAAGTGGTGATGATTCTTGAGTTTGCCTGGAAGCCTCTCTGCGTGATGATCATATCGGAGAATTCCTGCGACAAGTCAACGTTAGACATTTCGAGCGCACCCGATACTACAGAAGCAGAACCGTTTTCGCCTGCAATGTTTACCTGAGGCTGACCCGATGAAAGAGTTTCTCTCCAGTAGGAGCTTCCCACCTGCTCAAGACCGTTGGGGTTATCAAATGTAACAATATCAATTCTGCCGAGCATTATGATGCCGTGTACGCTGTGTACACCGTAAATAGTGCCGTCCTCATTGATATATACGCTGTCAAGATCCTTTACTGTCTGCGTAGCCGCAACACGTCCGTCTGTCATCTTGATATTGCCCAAAAGCTGGACCATATCAGAGAAGAAGTTGTTCGAGCCGCCTGCAAGACCAACCTTGCCGTCTGTGGCAAGAAGCGTTTCAAGTGCGCCGTTTGCAGCGTCCCAGTCTGTACTTGTAACCTTAAGCTGATACTTTTCGTTACTGCCTGCCGCCTTGTCTACAGCCGCCTGTATGTCGGCTACCGTAGCACCGGGGCAAACGCTTATCGTAAGACCGTTGTCCGACCACTTTGCCGTTGTATCTGCGGCATTCTTTGAATATCTTAAGTTTATCGTGTAGTTATTTGCGTATTCTCCTGCGTTTACTGTCGTAAATGTAAGAGAAGCCTTTGTTGTTCCGTCGTCCAGCTTCATTGTGTTTGTAGCTGTCGTTGCAGGAATATCTGCCGCAGGAGGCACCGTATCAAGCTCAAAGTGGAGCGGAAGTACGCCCTCAATGCTTACACCGCCGTTTTCACAAGCACGGGTCACAGCGTCCTCAAGATCGTTGAGGTTTGTATAATCATTCTTTTCGTTCAGCTGTACAACGAGCTTGTTTCCGCTCATATAAGCGTAATCGCTTTCGCCTACCGTAAAGCCTACCGATATGTTGCCGTCAGGTGTCGCTGTATCTGCCGATACTGTAAGCGGATATGTACCGCCCTTGTATGTAATTGTCTTTGAGTAGCTGGCTTCGTTGTCAAGCACTTCGGGAACTACAAATGTAATTCTGTTGGATGATGCGTCAACGCCTGTTGCGTCACCGCTTACGCCGAGTACCATATTACCGTTTGAGTCAACAAGGTTACCTGCGTTATCAACGTTGAAAACGCCTGCTCTTGAGTAGAAGATGTTGCCGGCTTCGTCCATTACCTGAAAAAATCCGTCGCCCGATAAAGCGCAGTCGTAAACGCTGTCAGAATATGTGAAGCCCGACTGTCCCATTACCTGTCCGATAGCGCCAAGCTTAGTGCCGTAACCTACCTGAGAGGGATTTACACCGCCCTGGAGGTTAGAACCTGCCGAGCCGTTCTTCTTGGTCTGGTAATATACCTCCTGGAAGGTAGTTACACTTGTCTTGAAGCCTGTAGTGTTGACGTTTGCGATGTTGTTACCTATAACGTCCATCTTCTGCTGATGTGTCTTTAATCCTGACACGCCCGAGAATAAAGATCTAACCATGATCTGTTCCTTTCTCCATCGTGCCGGCCGCGCTTACCCGTCTGTCATTCGGGGTAAGGAATACTTCCTTTCGGTCCGGTATTACATAATTACGGTCGAGTCGATGTTCGTAAAAATATTTCCTTTTAAATCTTCCTGTGACATAGTTGTGATTACCGTGCGGTTTTTCACACTTACCACAAAAGCAGTCCTGCCTACGAGTACCAGTGTTTCGTTACTGCCCTTTTCTGCGGCTATCTCAATGCCGTCATTAAGTCTTTGCAGCATATCCGAGTCAAGTATCTCGATATTTCTGCTTTCTATACGCTTCATTGCGTGTTTCGAAAAGCCTACCGCCGAGTTTCTTGCATCAAGCTCGCTTTGTAGAGCTTCTGCAAATGTTCCTCCCGACTGTTGTGCGGCCTTTTCAGCATTCCCTGCTTTTGCGGTGTTAACGTTGCCTGTCGAAATCTGCAGATTCCGCAGCTTGAGTTCATTTATCAACATAACACTGCCGCCTTTTTATTTACTTGTTGCCCTCGGCACTGCCTGCCGGAGCTTCCGTGTTCTTGTCAGCCGTACTTCCTGTACCCTCGCTGACGTGTACTATCTCGTCAATAGAGTAGAGATAATTGTCTATCACGATCTTAGCGTCGCCGTCCTGCATTTCTGCCGACTCGACCTTGCCCTTTGCATAGTAGAATTTGCCGTCGTCGCCGAGTACCTTTACCGTTACTTCCTTGCCCACATATCCCAGTGCCTCGGTCATCGTGTGTAACGTACCCTTGCTTACCGTATCGCTTATCGCCTTTACCGCCGATAAATCATACTGCTTGCCGTCAACTACTACCTTAACATCGCTTCCGCTGATGTTCACTCCGGTGCATACGCCCGATAAAAGCGTTCCGTCGTCGCTCTGCGCATTCATTGTAAGCGTCTTTCCTACAAGACCTGCCGCATAGTTTGACATACTGTACTTCAGATTGTCCTGCTGTGCCTGTAATGCCGTGAACTGTGCCATCTGCGACACGAACTCGGTATTGGACGTAGGCTCAAGCGGATCCTGGTTGCTCATTTCCGCCATAAGCAGACTGAAGAACGTATCTGTGCTTATCGTATCGTTCTTGCCCGAATTCTTGAAAAGGTCCTTATACTTTTCGTGATTTGACTGTACACTCTGAAGACTTGAAATGTCTGCCATCTGTTATCCTTTCATGTCAGTCCGACCGATAAAAATCAGTCCATCGTCTGAATCTCCCCCAACAGATTTTCAAAGTCGTCCGTGTCATTCTTCTGCTGACTGTGCGACTGCTGTCTGTAAGGGTTCTTACTGCTGCCGTCAAAATCTCTCTGGAAAAGTTCCGCCTGTGAGGTTTCCACCTTGTACGAGGTAAGCTCCACATCGTCATTCTTCAGCGCATACGCAAGCTGCTCGGACTTTGCCTGTAAAAGCTCCTTCGCCGCCTGAGTTTCCGTCAGTATCTCAACCGTGAGCTTTCCGCCCTCATTTGCCATACGAACCGTGATTTTGCCCAGTGTTTCGGGTGTAAGCACAACCGTAAGCGTGCTTTTGCCGTTTGCCTTAGGTGCGTGTTCGCTCACAAACTCAGCCATATCGCTTATCGGTACTCTGACCGTGCGGATTTCCTGCCCGTTTTCGTCATAACGGCTTTCTGTTCTTGCAAATACATCACTGCCCTTTGCAAGCATATCGCTTACCGCATTCTTGTCGGTAACCTTCTGATCGGTTTCAAGGTCGCTGCCAGACCTTGTGACCTCGATTCCTTTGGCTATCGCTCTAAGCTCATCGCTCTTGCTTTCGATGTTCCTCTTGGCAAATGCCATTCTCGGAGCATTGTCCTCCTGCGTCTGTATATCCTGCTTTACGCTGTTGTCACCGTATTTTTCGTATGACGTTACCGTAAATTCAGCCTTAACAGCCTCAGGACTATCTGCTTTTACACCGTCCGCTTTTATAACGGCTGTTTCCCGACTTCCGATATTGTCGGTTTTATCGGTAGAAATCATATCCGCCTCAGAACGTGCATTATCCGCATCTGAAGACTTTTCGGCATTTCCGACAGCCACGCTTGCAAAAGCGTCTGACTTGTCAGCCGTTGCAGCCACAGCATTTTCACCGGCAATGCTGTCTGAAGCGATTTCCGCTTTGACGTTCGTTTGGTTTACAGTATCCGCAGAGTCACCGTTATTCATCTGAATTTCACTCGCAAAATCATTTACGGCGGAAATCTCTCCGTTTTGTAAACCGAGAGCCGTATTAACGTCATTCCCGTCTGAAATTTTGCTGAAAGCACCTTCTTCGGATAACACATCGCCTATCGGACTGCTGACCTCAAGACCGCTCATGATCTGCATAAGCTCGCTGTTGTCCGTCTGCACTGCGTCAGCGTAAAACTGCATCGTACCGCCTTGCAGATATCCTGCAAGCTCGGCTGTTTTAAGCAGTTCCTTCAGTTCTTTTGCATTCTGCTCAAGCTCGTTCAGCCCGCTTAATATCTCGCCGTTCATAACAGCCTTATTATCGGCATTCATTCGCACAGCTGAGTTCATATTGCACTGCTGACCGCTTGTTACCATAGCACCGAGCGTATCGGAGAAACCTCCGGCAGTACCGCTTGCTGAGCCGTTTTGTACGCTACCTGCCGAGATTGTGGCGGCATTGCCTGCAAACGTTGTAACAACGGCAGGCAATACTGCTGTCCCATTCATCATATCTCACCCCCTTTCAGCGCTATTCATTGTCAAAAACAATATATGTTTTTTAACAACTTTTATATATTTAACGGGTTTAAGCCGTTAAAATTTATGAAAATTGCACAGCTTTCCACCTTGTATTGTAACACATTTCGAACTATATGTCAACAATTTACGGTGTATTACCTCCGTTTGAAGAGCCGTTTGTCACAAATTCCTCTATGATCTGCTCCTGCTCCTTCTGCGAGGCGTATCTGTACTCCTCAAGCTGTTTTTCCTCCAGCTTTTCAAGCTTAGAAACCTCTTTTGTAGCGTCAATTACTTTCTGAAGCTGAGTTTCGATTTCCTCACGCTTATGCGCCATAAGCCCCTTTATGCGATATATGTCCTGTTGCAAAGAGGAAACATATTTCTTGTGCAGCGACAATCTCATAGCGGTAGTGCCGCCCCGCACAAGCTCGTTCAGCTTGTCTATGCTCTGTTCGTACTCAGCCACCTTTGCGTCAAGCTCGCTTTGCATTTCCGCAAGCTCCGCCCTTAGTCTGCCGAGTATTGATTTCTCGCTGTCAAGCACCTGATCGTTGTACTTTTTCAGCGACTGCAATGTAAAATTAAACTTCTTCATATCGCATTAATATCAGGAAACCGCCGCCTTTAACAGCTTTATGGTATCCTCCATCGAGAACGATTCATACATTCCCTGCATCAGAAAATCGTTTATCTTGTCTATCTTCTTTATCGCCTCGTCAAGAGCCGGGTTTGTACCCTTCTTGTACGCTCCTATCGAGATAAGGCCTGCGTTGTTGTTGTAAAGCGCAAGCAAATTTCTCAGCTTTCCTGCCGCTTTATTATGCTCCGGGTCTGCAATTGCCGACATAAGACGTGAGATGCTCGGCAGTATGTCAATTGCAGGATAATGGTTCTGCGCCGCTATCTTACGGCTCAGCACTATATGTCCGTCAATTATACCTCTTACGGTATCCGATATAGGCTCGTTTGTATCGTCACCCTCAACAAGCACAGCATAAATTCCCGTTATACTGCCCTTTTCGAAGTTTCCCGCCCTTTCGAGCAGCTTCGGCATTGCGGCGTATATTGACGGGGTATAGCCTCTTGCAACGGGAGGTTCGCCTGTCGAAAGACCTATCTCACGCTGTGCCATAGCAAAACGTGTAAGATTATCCATCATCAGCAGAACGTCCTTGCCCTGAGAGCAGAAATATTCTGCAATAGCCGTAGCCGTCATAGGACATTTATTTCTCATCATCGCAGGCTGATCCGATGTTGCGACAACAACGACCGACCTTGCCATACCTTCTTCTCCGAGGTCGTTTTCTATAAATTCTCTTACCTCTCTGCCACGCTCGCCTACAAGCGCTATAACGTTGAGGTCAGCCTTTACCTTTCGTGCGATCATACCCATAAGCGTTGACTTACCTACGCCTGAGCCTGCAAAGATGCCCATTCTTTGCCCTTTGCCCATTGTGAGAAGTCCGTCGATCGCCTTTACACCAAGCTCTATAGGCTCGTGTATTTTCGGTCTGGTGAGCGGATTTACAGGAATGCCCGCTATAGGCACTGTGTCTGTATATTCAATCGGATCTCCGTCGTCAAGCGGATTTCCCAGTGCGTCGATTATTCTTCCTATCAGCTTGTCGCCGACTCTTACATTCAGCTTGTCGCCTGTGTTGTCAACTATACTGCCGGGACCTATGCCCTCAAGGTCGGTATACGGCATAAGCAGTACCTTATGCTCGTTGAATCCCACCACTTCGGCAGGGATATGCGACTTCATATCCTTTGTATAGATACGGCACACATCGCCTATACTGCACAGCGGTCCGCTCGCCTCGATCGTCATTCCGACTATCTTTTCAATTTTACCCAGATACTTATATGTATCGGTAGTTCTGAGTTCTGTCAGAAATCCGCCGAGATCCATGTTAAAGTCCTTTCAAATAAGGGAGTTATTCGCTTTGTTCTTCGCCGCCGTCATTGTCGGTTTCTGCCTGTGCCGCAGGTTCCTCCTGCTTCCCGGCTTTTTTTCTTGACGGCGCTCTGCGGTACTTTCCTCTGCCCAGCTCCTCTATCATCTTGAGCTGTGTCTGTATTCCGGCATCGGTAATTTCACTGCCGTTGTCAATTATAACAGTACCGCTCGGTGCGTCCTTAAGCACCTCGACCTCCACGTTCTTTACATTTGTGAACAGTTTTTTGAAATAGTCGGTATCCGCCGCCATCTCCTCGCTGACATCGGTCTTTGATAAGGTCAGCTTTACATATTCACTGCCACGGAAGCTCTTTCCCGCTTCCTTTATCGTTTTCTTGATAACCGCCTTGTCCTTCTGACCGAGAGAATTCAGCGTTATGCGGTTTACAATTTCCATTACCGTGTCGAATATCTCAACCTCGTAGCTGTCAAAAAGCTCCGCCTTGTCGCTTACCATCTGCTCACTGAGCCTTTTAATCTCCGAGAGCATATCACGGCATTTGCCAAGCCCTGCGGCATATCCGTCCTCGTGACCCTTCGCAAAGCCGTCCGACCTGCTTTTTTCAAAGATTGCCTCAGCCTGTGCCTTTGCTTGTGCGGCATAATCCTGCGCCTGCTGTTCGGTTTCGCTGAGTATTTTCTGTGCTTTTTCACGAGCATCGGCAAGTGCCTTTTCACCCTGCTCACGATAATAGCTTGTTATCTTCTCTTTTTCCTGCTCAAGTTCCTGCCTGTGCTTTGCCGATGCTTCATCGGTGACCGCCGTATTTTCTGCGGTGCCGGCCGTCACTGTTTCCTGCAAGGGAGCTTGCGGTGCGACAGGCTTTACTTTTATTGAGTTGTCGATAACAACTGTATCTGTTGTAGGCTGTACGGGATAATAACCGCCCCGACCCGCCTTGAATACGCCTGCCAAAATATATTCCTCGCTTTCGTATTATGCGATGATTTCGTCTTCCTTGCCGCCCTTTGAGATAACGAGAGTACCCTCGTCCTCAAGTCTGCGTATGATGGATACGATTCTCTGCTGAGCCTCCTCAACATCACGCATACGGACATTGTGAAGATACTCAACGTCTGTCTGTACACTTTCACGCATACGGGTAGACATATTTGCATAGATGCACTCTGCAACCTCGGGAGTAGAGCCCTTGATAGCAACCGCAAGATCCTTTGAATCGACCTCCGGTATAAACGCCTGTATAGCCATATTGTCGAGAGTTACTATATCCTCGAATACGAACATCTTTGAGCGTATATCGTCTGCCAGCTTCGGATCTCTCAGCGTCAGTTCGTCGAATATGTATTTTTCTGTTGCACGGTCTACGTTGTTCATGACCTCCGCAACATAGTCTATACCTCCGACCTCTGTGGTGTCGGCGGTAACAAGATTGTCAAACTTCTTTTCAAGCGTGCGCTCTATAGATTTTACGACATCGGGCGATGCCCTGTCCATCTTAGCCATACGCTCGACTACATCTATCCTTGTTTTCTTGGGCAGTTCGCTTAAAATCGCCGATGCCTGATCGCTCCTTGCGTAAGAAAGTATCAGTGCGATTGTCTGCGGATGCTCGTTTTGTACCATTGCAAGCAGGTTTTTATAGTCTGCCTTGCGGACAAACGCAAACGCTTTTGTCTGGAACTGCTTTGTTATCTTTTCAAACAGCGCCTGTGCCGTCTGCGGACCGAATGCCTTTTCAAGTATGTCACGGGCATACTCCACACCACCCTCGGATATTACCTTCTGGGTAAGGCAAAGCTCATAGAACTCGTTAAGAACGCTGTCCACCACTTCCATAGGGTAGTAGTTCATTCTTGCTATTTCAAGCGTGATCTGCTCTACCTCCTCGTCGGAGAAGTGCTTGAATACCTCGGACGCATTTTCCGTACCGATAGAGCTTATGATTATCGCCGCCTTTTGTGCGCTGGTGAGTGCCTCCATATATATCCTTCCTTTATGCTGTCAATATCATTCGCCGTTTTTCATCATAGAACGTATGAGCTGGGCAACGACATCGGGATTTGTGCGTGAGAAATCCTTGATTTCCTTCTTGAGAACCGCACTCTTTGACTCGTCGTCATAGTCGTCAAGGTGCTGTATGTTGAATTCTTCGTCCGGCTGAGGCTGAGGCTCAAAGCTGAGAGCGGCTGATTCCTGCGCCGCCTGTGCCGCCGCTGCCTGTGCGGCCGCCGCCTTGGCTCTTGCTTTTGCACGTTTCTTCTTCTTTGCGTTGCTTGTAAGTATAGCTACGATAAGCAGTGCAAGCACAAGAAGTCCGAGCAGGAGTATGATATAAACCGTCCAGTCAACGCTTCCGCCTCTGTTTATCGTATTGCCGTTGCCGTTAGTGCCGTTGTTGCCGTTTATAACAAACGGGTAGTTTGCAACCGTAACATTTGCAACGTCTGCGCCGATAGCAAACGCAATTACTTCACGGAGCTGTTCCTTGTCCGCTTCAAGCATATTTATCTGATCTACAGTTACAGCCGCCGTTATTTTATCTACCGAATAGCCGTTCTTTTCAAGCTGTCTTATCTCGGTGTTTACAAGACGCTTTACGGTAATGCTGTTCTGATAGTAATATTGGTTATCGCCGTCGCCCTTGATAGTCGGATAGTTCGGTGAAATGTCGCTGTTGCTTGTTGTGCCTACAACGCCCGACAGCGAGCCTATACCGCCCCAGCCCTCGTTCTTTGTTGAGCTTTCTATCATACCGCCAGATGTACCGTCCTCTGCTACAGACGGAGTGTAGATGGTATATTCCGACTTTGAGTTATCGTAATTGAGCTTTACGTTTACGTTTATCGTGTAGTCCTTGTACAGCTTTTTCAGCGTGTCGTTGAGCTGACTTTTCAGCAGGCTCTGCATCTGCTCCTGGAAGTTCAGCCTTGACTGGTACAGCACGTCCTCCTCAACGGTCGTGTTCTCGCCGCTGAGCAGCTTGCCGTCCGAGTCGAGTATTGATATGTTTTCACGCTCAAGACCCGGCAAAGAGTTCAGCACCAGTGCATAGATACCTTCAACCTGATCGCTCGTAAGCTGTGCGCCGTTCTTCAGATCAAGCTTTACGCTGACTCTCGGTTCTTCGCTGTCCGTGGAGATAACATAATTGCTGTTCTCCGGCATAGTGATTATAACATAAGAGTTCTTGACCGCACTTATGGTGTTGATGGCTTTCATAAGATGCGTCTGTAACTGCTGTATCTGAAGTACCTTCTTTTCGGTGTCGGTCGACCATATACCTATGCCGCTGTTCCATACGTCAAAGTTGAACGTTGACTTGGGTATCCCTGTATACTAAGCTGCATTCTGACATTGTCCGCCTGGTCGCTCGGTACAGAGATACTGCCGTCCGTACCCATTTTTACGTCCGTTATTCCAAGTTCGTTTATTGCCGAAACGACCTGCGAGCTTTCCTCGCTGTCAAGTCCGGTATAAATAGCCGTATATCCCTTCTGATTAAGCACTATCGCAAGCACGATTGCGGCAACTATTACTACCGATACCGCAGTTATTATGAATATCCGCAGATTTTTCGCAAGCGAGCTCCATTTATCTTTGAATCCGCTCCAGAAAGCGGAGAGCTTATCCTTCATCTATATATGTATCCTTCCCTTGAAGTGTAGATCAGTATTGATCAGACGGTCATACGCATTATCTCGTTGTATGCGTCAACAGCCTTGTTCTTGACAGTAACAAGCAGATCCACAGCGGTAGCCGCCTTTTCGAGATTTACCTGTATCTGCGCAAGATCGTCCACATCGCCGAGCATAAGGTCTATCGAATCCTTCTGTACCTGTGCATCGGTTTCCTTGACGTTCTTTACAAGCGACTCGAAGATATCAAAGAATGTAGCGTCGCCTTCGGTTTTATCTTCAGTCTGCTTTTTCTGACTTATCGTTTCCATAGGGGTGATACTGCTTGTAAGCGGTACTATAAACATTTATATCAGTTCCTTTCGGGTATCGTTAGTTGTTTCCTATGCTGAGTGCCGTCTGCGCCATTGATTTCACAGCGTTCAGCACAGCAAGGTTGGCTTCATACGAACGTGTAGCCGCCATAGCGTCCATCTGCTCCTCCGCTACGTCAACGTTCGGCAGATAGTAATAGCCGTTCTCGTCTGCGTCAGGATGTGTCGGGTCATAGACCGGTGTGAGCGGTGTTTCGTCCTCGACTATCTCGGTAACAAGAACGCCCTTGTTTTTAGTCACAGAAACAGTATTCGCAGGCACTCCCCCTGCTATTTTTTCTTTCCTCTTTGCTATAGTTTCCTCAAGCACAGAGTAGAAACCCTTGTTTTCGCTGAACAGTACGACCTGCCTTCTGTACGGCGTACCGTCCTCCGTTCTGGTGGTTTTTGCGTTCGCAACGTTCTGCGAAATTACATCAAGACGCAGCCTTTCCGCTGCCATGCCCGATGCGGCTATATTAAGCGAGCTTAAAAATGCCATGCAAAAAACTCCTTTCTGTATGTCAAAAAAGCGTTGAAATCCGTTTCACTGTATATAATCCATTATTTTAAAGCGTCTGCTTTAAGGCGATAGCCGTTAATTGTGCGGTATTGCCTAAAATTACGTTTTCATTGCCGAACGCAGTCTTGTGAACTCTCCGTTCATCTGGTTCTTGAGAGCCTGATAGTGAAGCTGTACCTTTGCAAGCTCGTTTGACTGCGAATCAACGTCTACGTTGTTGCCGTCCGGCTGAGTGTTGGTCGCAGTGTCCTCGTACACTCTGGTAGCAAGCTCGACCTGCTTTGAGCCTTCCTTCGCCTTACCTCCGACAACGCTCGTGCTTTCCATCCTGTCCTTGAGTACAGCGTAAAAATCAAGATACTTGCAGTTATATCCGGGCGTATCCTGGTTTGCTATATTCTGTGCGATTATCTGTTGCTTCTGCCACAGAACAGACAGACCCTGTTCGGTAATGCGAAAAGCGTTTGTGTTGAAAAGTGCCATATATCCTCCTTTTCAAGCCGGTCCTTCTCAGGAAATGTTCCCCGTGTCATAAACAGTTAATACGATGAACGATTTCCGTATTTTGTATTTTGGTGTAACAAAGTTACAATATGTAGAAAACCACCTTAAGTTATGTTAACATTACATGGTTTTTGGTACGATTTTAACAAATTTCAAGTTACAGTTCTAACAACTCAATTGTATATTATACAACATTTTTTACCGTTTTGCAAGGCTGGTAGGAAAAATCTGTTGATTTTTGTACGATTCTCTAAAAGCGGTGACTGACAATATGCAACGGCTGTATTTTTTAGTCAGACTGCACAATCGTATATGTTACCACTTCCTGTCGAATGTGGGAAGCTCGGTAAACGTTCTTTTCCTTGCTTGCCTGTAGACCATTCTTGTTTTCGGTCTTGAAACGGGCTTTGTTTCGGCGGCTTTCTTTTTCTCGCACCTTAGCAGATACCGTTTCTGAGCGAGCGAGCAGTGTCTGAAAATCGTTTTCTGCTTCGGAAAGCACAGCGGAAGCGTCAGCGAGGATATTTCCCTGAAGCCGTTTTCATTAAGCCACCAGCTGTCAAATTCAGGCTTGCCCTGCCTTATGTGGTATCCCAGACGGTCAGAATCGCCCTCGTAGCACCTGATTTTCCCCGTAAAGACAAGCCTGCCTTTTTTCACAGACAGCTTCATCTCGTCATACGGTATTATATACAGCCTGCGTTGTATCCCGCCCGTGTCCGCCGATATTTTTCCGCCGTACCTGCTGAGAATTGCGGCGGATTTCTGTATCTCGAAGTAGGTGCATCGTTTTATACGTCTTGACCGTGTTTCGCATATAAAGAACAAAAGAAAGGTGAACGCAAGCCACACGGCAACGCATATCGCAGGAACAGCAAGTCCTGCGGCGAGAAACCCCTCCGTCCGCCAATTTCTTGTCTGTATTATCAGCGACATAAGGCTCAGAAGCGCAGGGAGCGCAAGCACAGCTCCGACAGCAACGCTTGCTTTCTGGCAGACAGTGCGTGCTTTCGATGTGTCGGCGTGAAAAAAATTCTGCATAGACCCTGCGGAACAACATTCCGCTACCGCACCTCCCTTACGACAAACTTCTGCTTATACTAATTATATTATAGCCGCCTTACAAAAGTCAACGAACTTTTCTTAATTAATTTGTATAAAAACAAGCTGTACTTTTTAAACAATTCGCAGAATTTTTAAAAACCGACTAAAAAACTGCCGATTCTGCTTGATTTATTGTTCAATTTATTGTATACTTAATGATAAATGATAATATGGGCGTGTTGGGTGCGGCTGTAATGCCTTTTCCCCGTGTCTTAAGGAAAGGGGAGTTGTGCTTTTTGAGCTATAAGAAAGAAGACTTTACTTCTTTTGAGATAACCTCGCTTGACGGTGAGCGTCTGATGTACACCGAGAGCAACTTCGACTTTCCGATAATGTATGACCTTAACGATAATATTATCGACAATATGCTGATGATAAAGGGACGGAGAATGCCCGAGATCGACACATCTCAGTATGTTTACGTCATCGCCCGTATGCGTGACGGCGACCGCTACAGATACAAGACAAACGTATCCGTATCGACCGACCGCCAGCTTAATGTGATATTAAGACCCGACAAGGCGGAGCTTCTTGAAGAGCGCAGAAGATATTTCAAGATAAAAACGAATGAAAGAGCGTTTATAACGCTCAGAATGCAGGAGGGCGACGACAAGCCCACCCCGCTTGATCCGCCTGCCGAAATATACATCAAGGATATAAACGTCGGCGGAGTATTTTTCATCTGCACAGACGCACGCAGGCATTTTGCCAAGGGCGACAAATTGCTGATGATAATCAATCTGTCCGGCTCACGCCTTGAGCTTAATGCCGAGGTGCTGAGAGAACAGGCGATAGATTCGCAGGAAACCGATACAGGCTACGGTTGCCGCTTTATCGGTGTTTCTCATTCGCAGGAAGAAACTATTTCAAGATATATCTACAAGCTGCAGTTTGAAATGCTGCAGAAGGAACGTGAAAAACGCGATATGATTTGACAGATTTTAAATTAACATAAAAATATGAAACGGTTGATTGATATTGAATTTAAGGGTTTCGGAGGTTTTATAAAATGCAGTCATTAAAGATTAAAACGACTTTACGCATACTCACTACGGCTTTCGCCGTAATACCGATGCTGATAGTCGGCATAGTGGGATATTTCAGTATGACGGGCTTTGCCGCAAATTCGGTAAGCCAGTTCGCAAGAGCGGCAGGTGCGGCTCAGCAGGAGATAATCAATCAGTACATAAACGAGTGTATATCCGATGTTGCTTATCTTTCATTAAGCAGGCCTGCAGGAACGCTTGCACAGAGCGGTCAGGGCGATGACGCAAAGTCAATGCTTTCTCTCATTGCCGAGAATATCGCCGACAGAAACAGCGGTTTCAAGAACCTTGTGATAACCGACTCCTCCGGCAATATCGTTTACGAATATGAGGATATACAGGGCATGAAGGAGAGCTTCTTCGGCTTCGAGGAGCTTGAGGGCTATTCCGAAGGCTCGACAAAGATTTCAAAGATCTATATGAATAACGAGGACTACGAAACAAGCGTGTTCTACGTTGCAAAGAGCATAGATGCTGACGGCCTTAATAATATCGACGGATTCGCCATAGAGATTATAGACCTTTCAAAGATAAGCGAAATACTGTCTAAGTCGTCATACGGCGAAGGCAAGGGCTATCTTTCCGTAACCGACGGCACAGGATGCGTGCTGAATTACGAGGGTACCGCCGTACAGAAGATAGATGATATTTCCGACAGCGGAATAATAGATGTTATGAAGTCCACAACTAAGCCCACATCGGCTGAAAATAACGTTGACTATAACGCAGGCGGTAAGCTCGGCTGCTACAATTATTTCACAGGTGCGTCCACGTCAAACTGGAAGTGGGTAAGCGTTTACCCTGCGAATATGGCAATGTCGCAGATTACAGTTCCTCTTGCAATATCGCTCGGTACTATGGTGGTTCTTGCCGTTATATGCGCACTGCTCGGTATTCTTATCACAAAGTCTATCGTAAACCCGATGAACGAGATGGTAAAGGTTGCCCGTGAGATACAGGAGGGCGACCGTGACAAGCGTCTTGATATAAAGACACACAATGAGTTCAAGGATATTTCCGAGCTGTTCAACAATATGCTCGATGACGTAAGTATGTCTGAGGAGCTTCACAGAACGATTTCTGACATTTCGGACAATATGCTGTTCGAGTGGGATTTCCACAAGGAAACAATGTACGTTTCGGATAACTTCAAGGAGAAGTTCGATATAGACCCGTCAGAAGCTCAGCTTGCAAACGGTAAGTTCCTTGATAAGATAATGACGGAGGATTATGCCGAAATCTATAAGCGTGATATAAGCACACTGCTCAAGAACAGAACAGGTCACAGCGGCGAGTATCAGATGACCACAAAAAACGGAAGCCTGTTATGGTTCTCTATCCGTGCGCTCTGCGTTACCGACCGTCTTGGCGAACCGCTCCGTGTTATCGGTGTCGTAACCGACATAGACAGCGAAAAGAAGCTTGAGCTTCAGCTTTCCGAGCGTGCAAGCTACGACTTCTTATCACAGCTTTATAACAGAAGCACATTTGAGCGTGAGCTTAAGAGCGAGATTGAGCGTAGCGCACACTCAAAGGTTGCGGTACTCTTTATAGACGTTGACGACTTCAAGTTCATAAACGACCGTTTCGGACATTCCGTAGGTGACGAGGTTATCAAGTATGTTGCCGGCTGTATCAAACAGCGTGTAAAGGGAAGCGGATTCGCAGGACGTTTCGGCGGTGACGAGTTTGTTCTTTGTATCACCGATCCCAAGCAGATTGAGGAGATAGAGAGCCTGTCGCTTGACCTTATAGATGAGCTTTATGAAGGCTATCATTCAGAGCTTGCTAACGTTTCGATAAACGTAAAGGCAAGTATCGGTATAGCGTTCTACCCCGAACACGGCGATGACAGCAACAAGGTAGTAGCCGCCGCTGACGAGGCTATGTACTTCGTAAAGAAGAACGGTAAGGCAAACTACCACATCTATCAGCCCGAAGATTCAGAGATGGAAGATCTTCAGCACACATTGTAATTAAAGTAATCAGAAATATTCATACCCGCTTTTTCAGCGGGTATGATTGCTTTTATCTGTAAATAATTTGAAAATCTAAAATTTAACCCGATAAGGCAAAGAGAGGATACACTGTATGGCAGTTGTTATAGCGATAACAAATCAGAAGGGCGGTGTCGGCAAAACCACGACCTGCGCCGCATTCTGCGGAGGACTAACCGAAAGCGGTAAGAGCGTTCTTGCAATAGACCTCGATCCGCAGGGAAATCTCAGCTTCAGCCTTGGCGCTGACGCAGAAGAAAGCTATACTATGTACGATGTATTCAAGGGAAACTGCACCGTAAAAGAGGCAATACAATGCACGGATAACTGCGATGTAATCCCCGCAAACATACTGCTGTCGGGATGTGAGCTTGAGCTTACCGGTGTTGGCAGAGAGTACCTTCTCAGAGAGGCACTGTCGGACGTTATGGACGATTATGATTACATAATGATAGACACCCCTCCTGCACTTTCAATCCTCACGATAAACGCATATACAGCGGCGGACAAGCTGATTATTCCGATGATAGCCGAGATACTCAGCCTGCAGGGAATAGCACAGCTTAAAGAAACGATTTTCGCCGTAAAGAAATATTACAACAAGGATCTGGAGATTACAGGCATATTGCTTAATAAATACAATCCCCGACTTGTGCTTACAAAAGAAGTTGAGGAGCTTGCCGGAATGATAGCCGAACAGCTTGGCACAAAGATACTCAGTTCAAGGATAAGCACAAACGTTTCCCTTGCGGAAGCCCCTGCACACGGCATTTCAATAATGGAATATGCGCCACGCTCCAAGGCGACCGCAGAATACCGCAGTCTTATCAACGAAGTGACCGGTGTACCGATGAAAAAATCGCAGAGAAAGGACAGCAAACGTCCCGTCCGCAGACCCTCAAAGAAACAGTAATTTACGAAAGGAGCGCCTCCTGTGGCAGAAGAATATAAATCAAGCAAGACAAGACAGGTAATGAATCTTATAAACGCAAAACCATCAGGTGTCAATCCGTTCTTACCGCCTGCCGAGCAGGAAAGAGAGAAGAAATCGCTTGCCGAAAGCACCGTAGAGGACAAACTGCGTAACTATACACAGTCAAAGCGAGGCACATCCGCTCCTAAATCTCACACAAAGCATAACCCGATACTCCATATCCCCGAGGACGATGAGCCACAGCAGACGGTTAAAAGCGTAACACGTCACACAGGACAGATAACGATAGACATAAACCGCATAATCATTGACGAGATACTTGACGATGCGTTAAGACGCTTCAACACCTGTCACTGCGAAAAATGCAAGCGGATAATATCCGAAAAGGTGCTTGACCTTGTTCCCGTAAAAATAGTAACGGTAACACAGGATGAGGAGCGTTCGGTAGTAGACGGCTATTGCAGCTATGCACGAAAGGATATATACTCTGCAATCGTTAAGGTTGTTCTTGAAAACAAACGCAGACCCTTCCACAACGAACGGGTGTGACCCGCTTCAAATTCCGACCTTTTTAAAGGTTGGTGCGTTATTGAGGTTAGTAAAACGGTCGGGAATAAACAAAGCAATGATTGCCAGATAATCTGTCGGCTGTGAGCCGCTACAAATTCCGACCTTTTTAAAGGTTGGTGCATTATTGAGGTTAGCAAAACGGTCGGAAATAAACAAAGCAATGATTAGCAGACAAGCTGTCGGCTGTGACCCGCTTCAAATTCCGACCTTTTTAAAGGCTGGTGCGTTATTGAGGTTAGTAAAACAGTCGGGAATAAACAAAGCAATGATTAGAAGATAAGCTGTCGGGCGGCAATGTGCCGCATCAAATTCGCCGTTCTATTTGATTGAGCTTTGCCTGACTTTCGTTACCGGCGGTAATAAACGTTAAAAAGAGAAACCAAAAGTTTCGGTTAGTCCTTTTCAAAATAACCGCCGCTCTCATTTCACCGTTGCGCTGCTTGAGTTTTTGCAGTATTATGAAATATATCGCCAACACCGCTTAAAACAATTTCTATACTGATAAGGTATTAATATTTTCGTGAGTATACCGGCACAACTGCACTGACATTTACCTTTCAAAAAACGCCACTAACCTGAGATATATGTACTAACCTGCGGACGTGTAGCGTTAA
>OHFA01000350.1_pt1 | contig 29148 bp, 25 predicted proteins | sample 1567501 | NCBI WGS metagenome assembly OHFA01 (sample SAMEA3879593, study PRJEB24766) | human gut metagenome | biome: human-associated habitat; feature: feces | place: USA | collected 1985/1987 | reverse complement strand
TGTAGATAAAGCAATCTGGTCTTCTGTTAATTACGATGAATTTTTACAGAAGATGCAACTGGCAAGATATGAAGTCCGGCAGAGCAATCACCTGTCCTTCCGTGCACCGGAACAGAAAAACTTCACTTATATGAAATCTCTGGGAAGTTATTATACCGAAGAAAATGTACGTGTCCGATTGGAGAAAAACCGTTATAAAACAAAAGCACCAAAGCATCTGTCCAGAGAAGCACGCCTCTATATCAATATCTCCACGTATGTCACTACCGGCAACCGAGAAGGATTTGAGCGATGGGCAAAACTCAATAATCTAAAAGAAGCTGCCCGCACCTTCAACTATCTTTCCGAAAATAACCTGCTGAATTATGAGGACTTTCAACAGCACATTTGCGATGTAGAAAATTCTGTCAAAGCGTCAGACCAGCGTATTGAAGAGATCTGCGCAGAACTGGGTACACAAAAACTTATCCAAAAGCACTGCGATTCTTACCGGCTCTGCCGTAAAGTAATTGAAGAATGCAAATCTGCTAAAAATCCAAAAACGTACCGCACCAGGCATCAGGCAGAATACCAGCTCCACGATACGCTAAAAAAAGAGCTTCAGGATCTGGGCGTTACCAAAATCCCAAGCTCTGAAAAAATCCAGAAGCGGATTGAAAATCTTGAATCTGAACAGGCTGCAACTATCCGGGAAAAACAAGATTTGCAGAAAAAACAAAAGACCCTGAAAATCATTCAGCAGAATTTCACTGCACTGCTCGATGCTCCTGAAATCAATTCAGGCTTACTTCCGGCAAAGAGGGAACCTGTTTCTGTAACAAGAGATGAATAAGATTCCACTGGCAGCTCAATCATCCTCTTCCAAATCTTCCCAGGGGTTCAACCCCATTTCCTCCCAGGTGACACCGTATGGTGCACCTCCGGAGGTATAACCGGCAATAAAGAAAAATCTGTCATCCTGATAAATTTCTTCTGCCGCCGGATTTTCCTTTGCTTCCTTTTTCCGTTTTGCCCGCCTCTGCTGCTTCTTCTGTTTCATAAGAACTGCTTTTTCATCCGGCGTTTTCTTGTGTTTTTTTGCCATGAGTGTTTCTAAAGTAATCCCATTCTGAATATCTCTCAGGATACGTTCTTCATACCCCTTTTCACGCTTTACAACAATTTTATAAAGCTCTTCATACTTTGTTTTGGGAGCAAGTATTTGAACTTCCACAAACAACCTTTTGCAAATGTCATTCATTTCAGCAGCATCCGGCATTCGCTGATTTTCAAGATAAAACTTCAAGTACATTTTGTATGTTTTATCTGCTATTGCACTCTTCTGTTTTTGTTTTAAATCTTTATATCTTCTGTCTTTCCTCTGCATCTATCATTCCTCATCTGCCTTCGTTCTGCTGTGCCATCAAAACCATTTTTTCAAAAGACTGGGCGAATCTTTCATCATCTTCCTCTGTCCGCTTCTTCGGTCCTTTGATATGGTTTTTATGGGAACTTCTTCTGGCTTTTTTATTCAGATGACGTTCCATAAGCATTTGATCAATATTATCATTCGAGTACCATTTACCTGATTGATGAATAGCATAAGCACCTTTTCCCAATGCCATTGCAGCCACACCATAGTCCTGTGATACGACAATATCTCCTTTATGGCAGATACTGATCAGTTTATAATCTACTGCATCTGCTCCTGCGCCGACAATAACAACTTCACTATAAGCCGACGACAGGACATGATTCGTATCACACAGCAACGTTACCGGAACATTATACTCTTTTGCAATCTTTTCAACGATATCAACCACCGGGCAGGCATCTGCGTCCACAAATATTTGCATCTTTCACTCTCTCCTTTGAGTTATTACAAAAATAAACTCTGCTGTTCGTATTCTGTCTCTCTCTTTAGCAGAACCGGTATCTGGTGCAAAAGTTCTTCCAATTTCCTGTCATTGAACCAATCTTCCAATTGCTCTTTTTCTAATATTAACGGCATACGGTCATGTACTTTTCTCATAGATTCATTTGCGTCTGTGGTAAGGATCACAAATCGTCGTTCATTCTCGAACCAATCACAGAAGCCAGCCATATACAATACTGGTGCATCATATCTGGAAAATACATTTTTTTCTTTTAACCGATTCCATTCATAGAACCCGCTTGCTGGTATCAATATACGGTGATAGAGGATTCCATTTCGAAAAGAAGGTTTGTCCATAACAGATTCTGTTCTTGCATTTATAACCAGATTCTTTCCTTGTGAAACTGGATATCCCCACTTGCAGACATACAGTTTCAATCCATGTTCTGATTTTTCAATGATCGGTGCTACATTGGTTGGAAAGATATCTCCTGCAAAATGCTTCTGTCGGATTCGTTGGTCTATTTTATGCACTACTTTTTCGATTTCATCTGCCATATCAGGGTCAATATAATATCTACCACACATAATTGTTCCTTCACTCGTTTCTACTACAAAATCATTTCAAGTTGCTTATCCGTTACCTTTTTCCATGATATAAGCTCTTGCAGTTACTTTAATAAATCTTTAATACTAAAACTTGTCTTATTATAGACTTTATTGTAGGCAGCTTTCTTTGGATTCTTAATCCAGCCCGATCCTTTCTTTCCGTATCCTGGAATTACCGCTTTCTTAGCAGCACGCTTTACTTTTCCAGTTGTTCTGGCTTTGATTGATTTTTTTATACTCGGTGTTCTCATTCCAAACTTCATTTCAAATTACCTCCGTTGTTCTATACGAAATTAAAATTATCTCATTTTTCAACAACTAAATTATAGCACCATTCGCCCCTCTTCAACAAATATATTATTATTGTTTTTCCCTATATATCTCCCAGATTACAGTTACCGTATCAGTAACATCAATATCATCTGCCTCAATATCTATATCATAAGATCCAGGTGCACTCATATCACAATCTGGGCACTCCATCAATTTCATTTCGTTCAACGGTCTTGTCACAAAATCTATCTCTCCCCAGGAATAATCAATTACCTGTATCTCACCCAGTTTCACATTTGCTGCTAATGCAAGGATCTGAGCCTTTTGAACAGAATCCTCGATTGCTTTTTGTAACAACTCATTTTTACACTTTTCTACATCTTGAACCGTATATTCAATGGAAAACTCTGGATTTAAGGAACTATGAGCCAAAGCGTAAAGGACTTGCCCTAACCTTTGATTATCAGCTTCAAACTCTATTTTCATGTGGTGACTGTACTTATAGCCTTTAAATCTTCTCTTCCAACTCTTATCTCTGTCCTGATAGCTTTCATATTCTGTATCGACATAAAAATATACTGTTTTAAGGTCTGTTCTCTGAAAACCAAGTTTTTCAAACAAATCCTTGAGCAGCTCCGTATCTTCTGTTGATCTTCTGAGAGTATCTTCATATTCTTTGCAAAGCTCTTCCTTGTTGACATATAACCGAATCATATCAGGCTTTACTGCTATTTTCCCTTTTCCCGTAACTTTAATTGTTCTCATCATCTTTGCTCTTCCTTTCATTGTCATAATATTCATATCCGCTGATTAAAAGCTCTATCATCTTTTTTGTCATCTGCATATACTTACCAAATGGATTGATTACAATTCCATTAATCTGTTCCCATCCAAGTGCCAGTCTAAGGATTGATAAAGTAGGTTGATTCATCTGAACATTTCCTACTGAGCCCTTATACATTTCCTCAGAAGATGTAAATACTCCAATCCATTCTTTTCCATCAGCATCTTTCACAGTTTCCATTTTAAATCTTACACCATAATCAAGTGAAATTGTGTCTCCAACCTTTACTTTACTGTAGCTTCCTGTCCAACTGCAAGAAGAGCTTCTCCAACTGCTATTGTCATAACAGAATCATCTGTAAAATCACAGTCTTTACTAAACAGATCAAATTCCTTTGCTTTATCTCCTCTATCAAACTCAAATGGACTTCCTATAATATCTCCTAAAATTGCTCCGTACATATATCCCTTCAATCTCCGGATTGCTCCGGCAGCTTCCTTGTTACAATGTGAGTATAGTTAAAAGGAATCTTTATATGGTCGCTGTCCAGGCGACACTTTTAAGGCAAAAACAAACGCCGATACGATAAGTACCGACGTAACATATGCCAATCAATATTTACTTATAAACTCTTCATAGAAAATATCTTCTTCCTCAGCTGTTGTATCCTTATCAATGAATTCCTGTAGGTCTTTTTTCATGTTATCAAATACTTCCAGACTATGACTACTTTCACAAAAAGCTGTATGCATCATACTTCCATAGACCCCACAGGTAATTGCATCATACCTTTCACATCTTTCTAAAGTTATCCTACACGATTCTTTATATTCCTCATCAGCAATGATGATACCGCCCTCACTCCCAATCGAATCAGGCTTATATATGTTGTTCCACATATCCATCTCGCTCCTATACTCCAAGAATTTCATTCGTATACTTAAATAAAGTCACATTCAGCTGCATAATATCATACTGCTTATCAATGATAGCTTTCTGTACAATCAGATCCACCTTGCTGCTTGGACTAAATGCCCAGTCTGCTCTGGCAAGCAGGTCTCTTGACTGCTCCAGATCAAGCTGCAGAGCAATACAGAGTGCCATTACCGTTTTCTTCTTTGGATGATAGTTCTTGTCACACTGAATCTTTGAAAAATGTTTCCTGTCAAGATTTGCCCGTTTCCACACATCTTTATTATCAAGATGTGCTTCGTCGATCAGCTCGAATAACTTATCATGAAAGGAAGCTCCAATATTTGCCAGCTGATCTTCCAATGAAATTTTTTCTAACGGCATGAGCAGTTCTGTCAAGCCCGTATCCGTCATTTTCTCAAAAGGATAATTGTCTTCTTCTCTTTGAAGCATTTCCTCATTGAAATCTTCTTCTGCTAATTCTTTTATACGAGTACTTCTTCTGCTCCTTATTGGATACTCTTTTCTATGGCTTTCTCTTACATAATTTGCATCAATATAAGAATCAATATCTCCAACAATCTGCCCTGACAACTGAAAAGATTTTTTATCAAATACTACAAGTATAATTTCCATCTCGTTTTCTAAAAGAAACTGACTAAATACAGAAACTGCAATCTGTAATGCCTTGTCCTTCGGAAACCCATATACTCCTGTCGAAATCAATGGAAATGCTATACTCTCACACTCAAGTTCCAATGCTTTCTGTAATGATTTTCGATAACAATTCTCAAGAATTTTAAATTCTTGGTGCTTTCCATCTGTCCATACCGGTCCTACTGTATGAATAATATATTTTGCCTTTAAGCTATATGCACTGGTAACAGCAATGTCACCTCTTTCGATCTTACCAATACCTGCTCTCTCTGCGAGAAGTTTTTCTTTTCCCGCTGCTTCATATATTGCTAAGTCCATGCCACTTGCACATATCGGATTAGAATTTGCAGTATTTACAATTACATCTACTCTTACTTTTGTAATATCGTTGCGAACTATCTTAAATGGCACTGTAGCACCTCCAATTGATCCTTTTACTCAGCATACTTCTCAATCCAATTTTCTCCATCATATTCCTCAATCTGTTTTTCTAATCTCGTAAGATAATCCTGTAACCTTCGGTCATCTTCACTGGCATACCACACATTTGCCCGTCCAAATCCATATGCCCAACCATTTGATTTTCTTGGAACTTCCCATTGAACTTTTTTTGATCTGACACCTACTGGAAGTAATACACAATTAGATACTTTTGAGATTGCATTGTAATATTGTATATCTTCCGGGGCAAATACTGCCTCCTGATAATGTCTAAAAACGGTAGCATGTTTATACCATCCCACGACCGTTGTAAACTTATGCGCCGGATGCTTTGCACAGTACACAACAAGCACATCATCTACAGATTCTTCTTTTTTTAATAGTTCACAACCTGCAATATTCTCAATCCGCATTTGATTGACATCTTTACCATTATGTGATTTTGTTTCAAAGAATCCTAAGCAATATAAACCTTCCTTACCCTCTATGTTCACCGGCGTGAAATTATATTTTTCATGTGCATCCCCTGTCTCATCAACAAAGCTTCCACCATTTACCGGAATATCATTTCCATCTTCATTGCCTCGATATTCTTTCATCCATGCTATATTGCAAAAAAGTATTCTCATATCGTCACCCCTCTACCATCCATGCTTTTATAATCCAAGAAGCTGCTTTTTCTTTGTATCGAACTCCTCTTGTGTAATAACACCAGCATCCATGAGATGCTTAAACTTCACAATTTCATCTGCTACACTATCCAGTGTATTTTTTTCTGAAACAACTTGTTTTTTAGCTGTCAACACATCCAAAACGCTTAATATTTCTTGTGCTTGTTGATACGCTTTTTTATATGCTGCTGATTTCTTCGAAACTTTCATCTGTAGAAGATTCACATATTCCACTGGCGAATTTAAATTATTCAAAGCAATTTTAATACGCATCGTATTACAATCCATCGTTGTAGTCTTCTTCCCCACTGTGGCACCTACCAATGCACCTACCGAACCAAATGCAATACCTCCTGCAACAGCACTTCCAAGCCCACCTTTCGTTTGCATATTTCCATCTTCGAGAAGTTCGTAAGCAAGAATGTCTTCAAAGTGATAAATTTTGCTCTTATGAAGACCAAACATGTCTTGTATACACCACAAACGCTGCTTTTCGTCTATCATAAACACATTGCCTACAGTCCGTGTGACCTTCATATCTGGAATTGCCTTTTGCTCATCATTCCCAGCAATTTTTTCCTGAATATCACTAAGGCTTGTTTTCATATTGCCAGTCCATGTTAAAGGATGAAATCCTGCTTTCTTCACACAATCATAACAAAGGTAATTCCCGCCTTTTATCATAACTTTTTTCAAACCGAGCTTTGTTCCACATAAACCACAAACAGCCATTTTACATCCTCTCCCTAATCTGCATCTTTCCGTGCCACTGGTATATATACCATTTTCAACGGAATCATTTTTCTATATTTCTCACTGAGTTCTTCGTAATATTTCAAAATCAGCTCAACCAATTCTGTACCATTGATACCACGGATAATTGGTGTATTATCCAAATATTTCTGTGCATTCTTTGTGTAATTGGAAAGGGTTACAAAAAGTCCATAATCTCCCTCACGCATAGCCCCCTTTAAAGACTGGATGGTTGACTCTTTAATATCACTATCCTGACTCTTTACCTGAACCAGAATACGAGGCGGCAATTCATCTTTGTATGCGGTAATATCAATCCCTCTGTCGCCGCCGTGTGCTGATACTGTTGTTCTGTACCCCATCGCACGAAGTAAATCTGCTACAAATTCTTCCAAATCATATCCCTTGAGATGTTTACTTAATTCCTTCAAAATGAAGTCCCTGGTGGATTCAACGATGTCATTCGCAGTTGCAGCAACACTTTCATCCTCTTCATTGGACTCTGTAACAGTTCTCTTAAAATTCTTCTCTAGCGATGCAAGAAATTCATCTGCATATTTCTTTACAGCAAAGAAAGACATCGCAGAACCAATTTCATATAAAGCGCCTTGCGAGAACATTGTTCTTGGCAGATGTTTCAACCACTTAACCGCCCTCTGCTGTACATATTCTGTCGCCGTAGGTACATAAGTATAATCTCCATCTACAACACCAATATTTATCTTCCGATCACTTTTGGAAGGAAACACTACATAATCGCCCACCTGTACTTCATGGATAAAACGATACAACATTCCTGAACTAGTTGGAACAGATCCTCTCTTGGCATCTGGAAATACTTCTACATATCTCTCTTTAAAAGCCTCCCTTGTCGGTTCTACTTTAGAAAGATCCCCAAAATCATGCCAACCGATTGCAATTTTATTATCGCTCAAAAAGAGCTTGTCATCCTGTGTATGGATACCCCATACTCTTATTTCGTCACTCATCAAAATAAACCTCCAACCATACTCACTCCACTTCCAAAGCCTTAAACACCAAACTACTGACGTTAGGTACTCCAAACTTTTCCAGAACCGGACAATGCTTGTCTTTAATGCTAAGATCTGCCAATACCAACGTCGCAAGGTCGGCAAAAACTCTTTGAATAAAATTCCTTCCTTTTCTTTACATGATAGCGATATTGACAATTCTCTTTCGCTACTCATCACGCAATACTCACAGCATTATCCTTTATATCATTAATTGCCTTCATCAATGCTACTCTCGTCTTTGCATCAAACAGCTTAATAAAACTGATTGGCTTATCAAATGGTGGTTTTTGTAAATCTGCCACATTATCCATATAACCATTTTGTTCCACATGATTGATAATCTTATAGACAAAAGCAATTTGACGCTGATTCAAAAACTCATCATTGATGAAAGTAGAGAATGCCTGCATTGCAGCTTCATGATCCAGTTTAGCAACCTTTCTAACCAGCAATCCAAAAGGTGTTTCACCAAATTCACGCTCATAATCTTCCTTACTTCCTAATTCGCTGGTAAAGACACGCTCTAATGTCTGATAATCTCCCAACGAAAGCTTTATATTATGCGTCAACTTGTAAATGGCAAGTGTATCTCCATGTTCGCCAATATAGCGGTTCACTTTATCCCGATAATCTTCAAAATCATAAGCCTGTTCAAGCAGCACTCCTTCTTGCTGTGCAAGAATTGGATCAGTCAGCCGAGTAATAATTGGTTTCTTTTGAGGATTACGGTCAAGAAACTTCATCAATTCCCTTAATTCTTCTCGAACCTTTTCAAAGAGAAGTATATCGTTTGCAACCCAAAATTCATCTGTATTAATCTCCTGAATAATAGGCATTTTCTCCTTTACCTGCGGAATGCTAACTTTTCTTTCCAACAATGTCGCAATACCACAAAGCTGCTTTTTTGCATATTTGAAAGCCGGCATCTGCTCCATAGAAGTTAATATCAAACCATACATAAAATTGTCAAAACGTTTAGCAAGCTCGTCTTCGTCATTTAACCGAACAATCGGTGCAATGTGTTGAAGCAGTTCTCCCTTATCTCCTTCGCCAAGAGAATCAAACGCCTTTTCTTTTTTATATTTTTCTACAAATTGAAGCTGTAGCTTTACAGAAACCAGCTCCATATTTAAGTCTTTTACCTGTGATTGACAAGTGCTTACCAGTGCCGCTCTCCATTTCTGATATGCATCGTCTGAAAATGCACTTTCTTGCAAAAGAGAAATCAGCTTTACCTGCTTTCCGAAAATGTTTTCACTTAATGTCTTGGTTTCTTTGGATTCAAATCCCTCTTTATGCTCTCTAAAAAATTCAAAATTCCCACAATAATCAAAAATCAGGAATCTTCTTTTGTCCGCATATTCGCCATCCACTTGATCAATACAAGTCAAATCTTTACACAGACGAGTTCCTCTACCAATCATCTGCCAAAACTTAGCCTTTGACCGCACTTTCTTAAAAAACACCAGATTCACACATTCCGGCACATCAATTCCCGTATCCATCATATCAACTGAAACTGCAATGTACGGCGGTTTATCCGCAATCTTAAAATCATCAATGACTGTTTGTGCATAAGTATCATCACAAATCACTCTTTGCGCAAATGTCCCCTTATACTTTGGATACAGCTTATTAAACCGTTCCAGAATAAATTCTGCATGGCGTTTATTCTGGGCAAAAATTATGGTTTTCCCAATACGGTCGCCTCCCTCCACATGAATACCTCTATCCATCAAGTCCTGAAGAACCGTATCTACCGTCAATTCATTAAAAATAAACTTATTCAGCTCCGCTGAAGGAATGAAGTCCGGCATAAAACCATCTTCTATAAAATCTTCTTCATACCGCTCCTTATCTTCCGGCGAGAGTTTTCCGTAATCAATTCCCTCATCCATAAATTTGGTCTGTACCTCATAATTATAATATGGTACAAGAACATGATCCTGATACACCGCTGTTTCATAATCATAAGCATAGGTCGGCACGCCATGTTCCATTTCAAAGAAATCGTATGTATTTCGATCCACATCCGTTTTGGGCGTAGCTGTCAGACCAACCATAATTGCGTCAAAATACTCGAAAATCGCTCTGTATTTCTTGAAAATGCTACGGTGACTTTCATCAATAATAATCAAGTCAAAATGTGCGGGTGTAAATAAACGAACTCCATCTTTACTCTTTGTATCATCAATGGCATTCAAAATTGTCGGATAAGTCGAAAAAACAATACGGGCGTTTCGATCATCTTTATTTGTACATAAATTACACAATGACATATCCGGCAAATAGTTCTTAAAATCATCCTTTGCCTGTTTTACCAAAGCTGTCCGATCTGCAAGGAACAAAATATTTGTTACATATTTTCCTCTGCTGAGAACATCCGTCAAGCTGGAGGCTGTTCTTGTTTTTCCGGTTCCTGTTGCCATTACAAGCAAATGTTTACGAAAACCAAGATCAATCTGCTCACATACTGCTCGGATTGCTTCTTTCTGATAATAACGATCTGTAATCCGATCATCAATCGGTATCGTCATTAAGTTCAGTCTTTCTGACCGCCGATTCATCAATTTCTGTAAATCATCTTTACTGAAAATACCGCTAACCGGACGCTGCGGCGAGGTCTGATCGTCCCAAAAATAAGTTTCAAAACCATTTGTTGTGAACATCATTGGGCGGCGTCCGAATTTCCGCTCAAGACAATCCGCATAAAGGACTGCCTGTTTCCGTCCGATATTCGGATCTTTGCTGGTTCGCTTTGCTTCCACTACAGCCAGAGGACTTCCATCTTTTCCAAATAATACATAATCACAATACCCCATCTGCCCCGGTACACCAGCCATACCTTCAACCGGATATTCTTCCTGCACATCAGCATCAATTCCGGTAAATTTCCATCCCATTTGCTTCATATCCACATCAATGTATATTTTGCGTGTTTTGAACTCCGAAACATCTTCTGACTTAAAGCTACGTTCTTGCTGATTCTGTGCCTTTTCAGCCGTATACTGTGCGGACATCTGCTCGATTTTCTTCCGCAGTGCTTCTATTTCTGCATCTTTCTGGTCGAGCAAACCTTCCTGCTCTTTTATCTTTTTTGTATCAATAATTACTTGCTCAGTAGGAATGAAAGTTTCATCAAACTTTCTTTCTTCATAATTTCTTCCGTAACAATAATCCACCCATTGGATAAATTCAAAAAGTCCCTGCAAAGCCAAAAGTGCATCACTTTTCTGTACACTTTTTTCCGTATGCACAGAAAGATTGCCCAGCTTAATAATAAAGGGCAGTTTTCCCCATGTATTATAATCTACCGCAAAACGAAAACTAGGCTCATGGATTAATGACTGCAAATTATCCTTGTAAGGCATTTGCATTGTATTATCCGCAGAATAAACCCATTTCACAGCCAATTCCAGCGCTTTTCTGCAGCCAACAGCGCACATAGCCGGTGCAGTCGAATAAACCCTCTCTGCTTCCAGTGCTGCCGGAGCGAACAGGGCATATTCTTTTGTTTCTTTCAAAAATTCAAAGTTTGACATTTCATCCACTCCTGTTCATATATATTTGCCGCAGAGCGGCATAAAGTTAGAAATTTTTGACTATAATATTTTGATTTATCGACTTGGGTAACGAAGGCGGCAAACTGTTCTTGAAGCTCCATTGGCGGAACATAGAAGGTCTTTTCTTCCAACTTGGATTTTGATAATATTCCTTTCAAAGCCATATTGATCTCATCGACCAAATATTCCTTTGAAATTTGAAGCATCACATAGAGAAATAGGATATTATAATCAGATGGAACAATAGCATTTATCTGTTGATTGAACGCCACCTTACGATCAGTAACGCATACTCTGCCAATACTCGCTATACTGCCGGCTATACAAGCCATTAATATAGCACCGCTTTCAACCGTTCTACTTACAGCCATACCTTTTTCTGATAAGCTTTCAGTTGCAGTTGTTGGATTCAAGAGTCCGCTAACAATATTGTCTGTTTTAATCCACTCAATATGATCGCCATAGTATTCGCTAACAGCTCTCGAAGGGGTGTTGCCGGTAATTACCCTGCAAGTCTCCTTGAGTTGTTTTTTTGAATATCCCTTTGGATTATCTTTCGGATCACCAAACAATTCGATAAATCGGGACTTCACAATCTGATTTAAACAACTGTCTTCTTCGTGACATTGTTCAATGAGATAGTCTATTTTTTCAAGTATACGAACAATCTCATCTTGTTTTTCTATTGAACATACATGAAAATCAAGTTCTTTTAATGCCTTGAAATGCCTGCTGTAACCCAAATTCGGAATTCTTGCAGCTTGCAGTGCATAGTACAAGTACTTAGGATTATCCTGTACGTTTACTGGACGAAGTATTTTCACTCCATCTGCACCAATAAAAAACGGTTCCTCTATATACTTAATTGCACGTGTGTGGTCTCCAAAAATGATAGCGGGAATTTCTTTACAAATGCCATCATCACTATCCCATCTACCAACAATAGCCTGTCTCCCTTGGTCGATAACTGGATAGTGTCCAACTTTCAGGTACTTCTCCTGCGGAATTTTAGTTCCCGCTTTAGTAACATCTCTATAAAAATCAGTAAACTTTCCAATCCGCATCATGCTGCCACCTCCATCTCACCGCAATGTTTTGATTTATCGGTTAATTTAACAAAAGAGGCGAACTCATCTTGTTTCCTTTTTTCTGGCACTATTACCTTTAATTCACTAAGAATTTTCAAGTTAATATTTTTCTGAGCAGACTCAGGAGCCTGTGATTCCAGGATTTCTTGAAAGAAAGAAAACCAATAATGAATAAAAATATTATTTGTTCTCTCATTTGCAATAAATCCAACCACACTATCAGGAAAACAAGCATCAAACTCCAATATAGCTGTCTTAGCAATATTGGCAGCAATCGTAATGCAGAGAGTCCCCTTATCCCACATTTTGCTCTGTCTTAATCCAAGTTCTGAATACGTGTTGCCATAAGATGTAATATATAATCCTGCATTAGCAACATCCCCCGTCTGAATTAATGGATATTTACCACCTAACAGCTTAATATCATTTCTTGGTCGGTGTTTAGATACTCCTCGACCAAATTCTCCCAAGTCAGATAATGTAGCCTCTGGTAAACCGTAAGAATTTGAAACCGGATCACCAAACAATTCGATAAATCGGGATTTCACAAGCCTGTCAAAATAATCCATTCTTTGCTTCTGAACTCCTATAAGATAATCTATTTTATCTAAAACATTCGCTATTTCCTTCTGTTCCTCCAGTGATCGAAAATTAAAAGGGAACTCCATCAGCGTTGATAATTTCAAATTATCACGCACACTTCCAGAAGCATAGTTTTTGATTAGCATACGGGCAATATCACTTTTCAGGTAATGTAATAAATACCTTTTATCTACAGATTCATCAACCCCAAAAACAACATATAGTGGGCTGACAATTACTCTTTCTTCACTGTGCTGCCAATCAACCGATCCCACATTGATTCTTGATGGATTGTAAGCAAAATAACCATAGGGAACAATCTTATAAGTTGTCCGATCCTTGCTTGCAACATCTTTACTGAAATAACCTGTGCAAAATCCTTGCTCATTAGTAACACTATACACCGGTATCTCTTCATCCAATTTATTCCGAACAGAATATTCTGAGATAGCTGTTCCAAGTTTTTTTATCATAACATCTCCCTCAATTCTTTCAGACCTGCTGTTATCTCTCTTTCTAATTCATCCAGTTTATCGAGAATCTCACTGGTCGGCGGATACTCTACCGGTATATATTCTGCTTTTTTATACTTGTTAATAGAAAGATCATATCCATTATCAACGATTTCCTGCTTTGGCACAAAAAAGCTCTGTTCAGTACGTTCTCTATTTTCTTCCTCTTCCAAATGCCGGAAACGTTCAATAATATCAGGAATGTCATTGTCACTAATTTCAGAACGCTTATCATCTAGTGTAAACCCATCCGCTTTCATGTCATAGAACCAAACCTTGTCTGTGCCGCCTGCTCCGGTTTTGGTAAATACTAAAATGGCTGTAGATACTCCGGCATAAGGTTTGAATACACCTGATGGCATAGAAATAACCGCCCTCAGCTGATGATTTTCCACAAGTTCCTCACGAATGGATTTATGTGCTTTAGAAGAGCCAAACAATACTCCGTCTGGTACGATACACGCACATTGACCACCTTTTTTGAGCATTCTAAGGAACAGTGCCAAGAAAAGTAATTCTGTTTTCTTTGTGTTTGTAACCGCCTTCAAATTATCATTGATACTTTCCGCATCAACCGTCCCCTTGAAAGGAGGGTTGGCAAGGCAAACTGTGTACCGATCGCTGATTTCGTTCTGTTTAGAAACACTATCCCTGTAATCAATATCAGGATTACTAATAGAATGTAACATCAAATTCATTGCAGAAATTCTCAGCATAGTACGGTCAGTATCAAAACCGGTAAATGCCTTCCCTGCAAAATGCTCCCACTGTTCTGCGGTCATCTCATCTTCATAATGCTTACGGATAAATTCTGCCGAACTAACCAAAAAACCAGCAGTACCACAAGCAGGATCACAGATTGTGTCATCTGGAGTAGGCTGAATCAGCTCTACCATCATCTCACGAATATGTTTCGGTGTACGGAACTGCCCATTCTGTCCTGCCGTAGCCAGCTTACCCAGCATATACTCATATAGATCGCCCTGCATATCAAGATCGGCTATATCGTGTTCGTAAAGATCGTCAAGTCCTGTTATGATTTTCTGCAACACCTGAGGCGTAGGAATTAAAAACATTGCATCTTCCATGTATCGAGCAAATGCGGTATTTTCTTGTGTTGCATTACCAATCTCATCAGCTATTTCAATCATTTCTCCCTGCTCATTGAAATCTGGTAAATGTCCATTCTTCAATGCCTTAATCGCCGGGAAAATACGCTGTGACATGATAGCGTAAATATCCCTTGGATCATTATTTTTGAATTTGCTCCAACGCATGGACTGACCTATCGCAGATTGTGGAAAGATTTTGTCCATCTTAACTCCGCCCTCTATTTCAAATGCTTCATTCTCCATTTCTTTTTCATCAAGAGAACGAATAAACATAAGATATGTAAGCTGTTCAATAACTGTCAGCGGATTTGTAATACCGCCAGCCCAAATGTCTGTCCATATCTTATCAACCTTATTTCTTATTGCACCAGTAACCATAGTTGTTCCTCCTCGAAGTATCTTTTCCTTTATTCAAATCACTTATCACTCTTTCCATTTTTCCTATCAGAATCAGATTCATCGGGAAAAATCTCAAGAATGTCGTCAACCGTACAATTCAGTTTCAAACATATCTTTGCAATGATTTCCATAGAAACAAGCTCGCCTCGCCCCATTTTACTTATGGTGCTTGAACTGATTTCTGCCAGTTCACAAAGATCTTTTTTCTTCATTTTGCGATCTATCAGCATCTTAAACAATCTGTTATATGAAATTGTCATTTCATCCCGCCTTCTTTTTTCCAATCTACTATTTTCGACAAAATACACTTTAATTATAACACAGGAAAGCCATAAGTAAACTAAAAATGACGACTTCTCACAAATTCTGTTCAAAGCGACAAGCAATGTTTAGAGGGATCTCTAAACCTATTTTCTCGATTTTCCCTCCGGGGTTACCCTCTCCACTCAATGCATATTACACAGCGTTTAGCCGTCCCGGTGGTGGCTTAAAACGAAAAAAGAGCCACGACTGCCACTCCCATAATCGGAGCAACAACCGTGGTATCTCTAATTGTTTTTATGAACGGAAAGCAGAGGATTCGAACCTCTGGTGGAATTACTCCCACAGTACCTTAGCAGGGTACTACCATAAACCTCTCGGACAGCTTTCCAAAGTGGGCAGGGAAGGACTCGAACCTTCGGTGTTTTCGTTGTGGCTGATTTACAGTCAGATGCCTTCGCCACTAGGCTACCTACCCATATCCCGGCAGTTTTCAAAAAATGCCAGATTTTTCAACCGCACATTCTAATCTCATCATTCTCTGATAAAACCAGAATGTCCTCCATTTTCACCTTAAAGATGATTGATAAAATAACAAGATTATCAACAGACGGTAAAGCCGCACCATGCTGCCATTTGTATATAGCCTGCGGTGTCTCAAAGCCAAAGATAATCTGCAGCTCCTTGACTGAAAGATTTTGTTGCTTTCTCAATTTCTGAATGTTCTCTCCTGTTTTTACCATGTCAATCATCGGAAAATCTAACATGATATTTTTCTCCTTTCTGTGCCAGCCCCGGACTGACACAGCAAAATATCAGTCTGACGCCTTGAAATTATAGATTGGTTTCATAATGTCGATAATATCGACGGATTCCCGAATGACATCAATAATGTCTTCCAGTGACTTATAGGCAAACGGAGCCTCATCCAAAGTCGCTTCATTTACAGAAGTTGTATAAATTCCCTGCATTGCTTCTCTGTACTCGTCCATACTCAAGGTCTCTTTCGCTTTCGTTCTGGACATCAGTCGACCTGCGCCATGCGGTGCAGAATAATTCCACTCCGGATTTCCTTTTCCGACTGCAAGCACACTTCCATCCCGCATATTGATTGGAATGAGAACCTTTTCTCCTGCATGAGCCGCAATCGCACCTTTTCGCAAAATCATTTCATTGACATCTATATAGTTGTGGATAGTATGGAACCCATCGATTCCGGTAAGTCCACATCGGTTAAGCAGAATCTCTGCAAGCAATTCTCTGTTCCTGAGTGCAAACTTCTGACAAATATCCACATCATGCAGATAATCTTCAAAGTAACTGCCGTAAACATAGCAGAGGTCTTCCGGAATCATCAACGGTTTGTTCTTCCATTTCAGTTCTAAAAGAGCCTGCTGGATTTCTTTTCTTCTCCCAGCCGCTTTATACTCCGCAATCAGAGCATCTTTCTTTTTGAAATATTCCTCTTTTCCCTGATGAAGATCAATGGCAAGCTGCTGATAAATCTCCGCCACTTGTTTCCCCAGATTTCTGCTTCCGGTATGAATAACAAGATAAGTTGTTTCATCCGCCGCACAGTCAATCTCGATAAAGTGATTGCCACCGCCAAGAGTACCCAGACTCTTTTCAATCCATTTGGTTTTCTGCAAAGAACGATAGCAGCGAAGTTCAGTCAGATCAAACCTCTCCTGTCTTCCTTCCCACGCATTTTTCCCAGACGGAATGTAATGACAGGCTTCATCAAATTTTTCCAAATCAATTTCCTGTTTACCAAGATGCACGGTATACATCCCGCAGCCAATATCAACACCGACAACATTTGGAACTGCTTTTCCATTGACTGTCATAGTTGTTCCAATCGTACAACCTTTTCCTGCATGCACATCCGGCATAATTCTCACACTACAATCTTCTGTAAAATCCTGATCGCACATTCTGTGGATTTGTTCGATAGCTTCTTCCTCGATGACATTGGCATAACAAATTGCTGTTGTCTTTGCTCCTTTAATCTCTAACATCGCTGTTCTCCTCCTTTCCTGCAATGTTGAACCATCCTATACAGATTCGAACTGTAATCCTGCGGTCCGTAGCCGCATACTCTATCCATTGAGCTATAGGATGAAAAAACCGCCTATCCCAATAAGATAAGCGGTCAATAAACAAAATCTATGATACTGATTTCAGCTCCGAGATTTCCATTTGCTTAACTTATAGGAATGCACACCGAATAAACTATGTTCTTTACGAAGACCATAGCTGCGTTCAACACTATACAGTTTACTGGTTATCATTGCTGTCATCATAATCTTTCCCTTTCTCGGACTCTTTTTTTTGTCCGTTTTTCTTTCTATACACCCAATATAACATAGAAAAATCGGTTTGTCATTATACTGGTGGTATAAAATCTGCCACTTTCTTATCAGTAAATGTACTATCTTACCGGCTCTTTTCGTACACTATACTCTGAATTTCGGCTTTTCGTACCGTACTCTAAATCATCCCAAAACCATATTTCAACTTGGCATCCCTGTACCATCTTGCTCTTTTATAATCCATCCACTCTCATCAGAATCTATAATCAGTACCTGTTTTATTAAACATTTTGCATCGGGCTGCATATTAAGCCATTTTATTAATTTCGTTTTTTCTTCGTTGAATACTATATAATATGGTGTACGAATTCTTTCAAGATAACGCTGATATTCATCTTCTGATTTTATGTCACTATAAGAGCCGAATACCGCTGAAATATAATATTTTCCATCACCTTATCTTATTATTGCGTGCATATTATGCCCTCTTTAATCCATAAAGTACGATGTTATTTTTTCTTTGCTATCTAATACCTCGTCTACTGGTACTCCACATGCTTTTGCCAAATCAATAGAGCCTTCAAACGCTATATGAATGTCCGGTACAAATGCCTTGTCTAATAATTCCATGAACAACTTCGTATCTTTGCCAATTTCATCCACAAATTTTTGATACTGTTCCTGTAATGAAACATCAACCTTACGTACTGCTTCTACATATTCTTCAAATATCCTTTGTTCTCTGGATGACAGATTATCTTTTGCAATCTGATACATCATAGTTCCTACAGTATTGCCAACTACTGCACCAAGCACAGGCACAGGTATCACCACTTGTCCTGCAAATGACGAAAGTGCACTAACTGAAGCATCTAAACATAATATTTCTGAATTTTCAATAAATCTCTGTTCATCTACATTTCCCTTTCCCAGTTGATATGCCTGTTCCGCAATACCAAATGCTGCAGTTACCATTGCACTTGCTACAGCTGCCGGAGTTGCAGTAAAATTTGTCAATGTATAAATAGATGCTCCTCGCATACCACCCTTCAAAGTTCCCTTCCCTGTAGTAGCTGCAATCTCTTTCCAATCATCCTCATCAAAAGCATTAAATTTCTTACCAGACTTTCTTTTTTCGGCTATTCCCATGCACAATGCCATAGCACCCTCAATTGCAGCTGCGACTGCTGTTGCTTTCGCTCCTTCAGATAACGTAGGTTTACTTTCATAATATGCCTGTTCTTTTCTTTCCTGATTTCGTTTTCTTATACTATCCTTTTCTTTTGAAAAAGTCTGTTCATATGTTTCTTTCTGGACTTCGGAATATTTCAGTTTAGACGGTTCTACTTTATCTAATGGAATATCTCCATTTCCAAAAAAATCATGTACTTCTCTCCACTGTTTCATTGAAAAACCACCTGTTGAAGTCGACATTTTATTTGCTTCTTTTTCTGAAATCGAAAGCAACCACTTTATTTTCTCATAATGGTCTTCCGGAATCTGATATACACCACCGTTATCAAGGAAATCAGGGTAGTCCTTTAAATGCATACGAATTGCCTGTAGTGATAAATGTCCACCACTATTTACAAATTTCTGCTGAATCAATGTTGCACCTCTCCTTAAATCTTCAGGACCATTGTCATTAATCCATTCATAAATAGGTGCTTTCCCTTCAATCTGTTCTCTGGCATTTCCTATACCACACTCCGCAACTTCAGCAATAAATCCATGCATTCCATATTGACCGCCTCGCCCTTTTCCATTATTTACTATGTCTCTGCTAATTGTTTTAAGTGTTTCACTTATAGTAGACATTGCTTCGTTCAGATTTAATTCCTCTTTCCTCAATACCTCCATCAATCGGTCTAATCGCACCTGATTCAGGTAATTCATCCAAGAAGCAACTGCTTGTTCTTGCCCACTTTGTATAATCTTTTTAGCTTCTGCCATTTAATTTATTCCTCCATAGTTTCACCAAGCGTTGCCGCCAAAGATTTCGCATTATTCACAAGGGTTCCCAATAACATTTGCCCATCATCTGTTATTTCCATAAAACGCTTTCCATAATAGGACATACACTTTCTGTACTGATCATTCAACATATTTCTTAATTTGTCTGTCTTATCTAATAATGACTGCATTTTTACATTTACTTCACTAATTGATTCAACGTTGCGTAATACTGCCTCGATCTCTTCTTTTTTCTCTTTACCAATTTTTATCTTTTTATTTGCAAACAAAGCGATTGATGCTAATAGCGTAGCTCCTCCAATTGTCCAACCAACCGGACCTGCCATTGCTAAAAATGCGGTTCCAGATGCCATTCCACCGCCTCCAGCAGCAGCCGCACCACCTCCAAGCCATGCTAAAGCCGCATTGGTTGCAGCTGCACCTGACAATGTTGATATAGCAGTTCCTGTAGATGCTGTACCAAATGTAGTTGCTACCCACATAGCTGCACTCGGAGCCAAACTGGCAACAGCCATACCCCCGGCTACTCCTGCCCCCACACCTGCCATGGATTTCTTTGCTGCATCAAGTTCTTTCTTTGCATAATCACATACATCTTTAAATTCTTTCTTGTAAAGCTGAATCTCCTTAAAATCCGCATCAAAATTCTTAGGATGATTTGCAATACTGTTTACCAAATTTTCAACATTTTCTAGTAAATCCACCGATCGTTCCCTTTGTCTAAGAATTTCCGAACCGTTATTCTCAAACTCTGCATATGCCGCATTATATCTATTTACTGCATTGTGTAGTTGAGCATCAAGAGCTATCTTCTTTTCTTTCCTATCATCTTGCTCTTTACTTTTAATAACATCTTGTGTGCCTTGCTTTTTGTGTTCTGATACTGCATTTTTTATCATATCAACACTTGTTTTTGTACCTTCAGAAAATCTTTCTGCACCATCCTTTACTTTTCTCGTCACAAATCCAAGCCCATCTTTCGTTCCTTTAGAAATTTTATTAAACGTTTCACTATCCTTTACCTGCTTTCCTGCATCCACAATAGTTTCACTGATAAAATTCCCTGTATTTTTCATCTTATCTTTAAATGATTTTTCCATAATAATTCTCCCTTTTTAAAACAATGTTGGATCTGCTCCATACCATGTTTGCACATCATTTTCTGTTGTAGCATTTTCAATCCATGCAACACCGAATACATACTTAGTTGTCTTAGTCTCTTCCTTAATCAAATATGAAACGCCATTCTCCATATATCTATTATCATAATCATATATTTCTGATGAACATGTTCCATCGAAATAATATCCCGCTTCCCCTTCCATACCTATCGACAATTTCGTATTTCCTTTATAGAAGGATTTCAATTCCAATCGTTCTCCTGATTCTATTTCATCTGCTTTGGATAAAATATAACCCTTTATTTTGCAAGAAATTACGTGTGTTTTACCATCTGGAATAAAATCAACTTCAATGGCATATCTTCCATTAACGTCAGGACATAGATTTCCTGATACTACAATACTTTTTTCTTTATATTCAACTTTTTTATCATCTATATATATTTCAATATCTCCTAACGGCGTGATTAGCATAAAACCTCCTCCAATCTGTTTTCATTATAACATTCAATCCATATTTACGCATTAAAAAAGGATGCAGGAATCCATTTCCTACACCCTTAATCAACATCATAATGTCGCACTTTTATCTTACACCCAAATCAGCCCCTCTCTCCAGATTATCTTTTCCCTGTTTTTCTTGAATAATCCTCTTGTTAATCTCAAGCCGTTCATGAATGGAGAATTTTTTATCTTTTCCAGTAGCTGTCTGCTTCTGCTGTCCCGGTTTATTGTCTGCTTTTGCAATATCCTTAACTGCTTCATTCGCTTTAACTTCTGCTCTCGGCGCAGTTTCTCTGCCCTCATTTCTTTCCACCACCTGCTGTTCTCGTCTTTCCTTTACACCGCTTTCTTCCAGACTACAAAAACTCTGAAGATACGGAAGCACATGATTTTGCATATCTGTCAGGTCTTCCATATACTTTTGGAACTCTTCACTTCCTTTACCTTTCTGGTAATTGATCCAATACTCATCTGTAAGCTTCATTTCATTATCATACTTCAACTGACTCACAATACCGCCATGTCCATTTCCAATATCTATTGACTTCTTGAAATGATGCAGCATCTGTTCACCTTTTTCCGCATAATATACAGTCACATATATCTTTGTGATTTTTGTAGGTTCCTCTGTCTTCGAATCACGTTTTGCATACCATTCTTTATCCATTTCTGCTGTTTTTGCATCCAGCTCGGATAACTTCTGACATCTTGGATTCATGAGAGCACTTTCTTCACAATAGTTTACATACACCATTGGTTCCAGATTCTTTGGAAACTCCGGCTCATAGACTTTCAGTCTTTCAATCAATACACCTGCACGCACAGACTGGTCACATTCTTCGTCTACAATATCCTTCAGATAAGAAATATAAGAATGTGTATTGCCACTCTGCAAATCCAACATCACCTCTTGTACCGTATTTTCTCCCGTCTCCACATTATCTCGATACTCATACGGATCAAAAGCTTCTGCAATCTCATCCAATGCCTCTGCCAACTGTTCTGTGGTCATCTTCTCTGGATACATTGCTTCCCGAACATCCCGCATTGGTACATACTTATAGTCCGGCAATGCATCATGAATTTTCTCAATCCCTTCCCGTATCAGTGCAAGTTCTCCATAAAATCGAACATCGTCCATCAGATTTCCAAGTACTGTATTTCCTTTTACGATTGCAAATTCAGCATCATCATAGTAACTGTCTTCCGGATCACGATAGATAATCCCCATACTGCATACTCGATAGGCATTCTCAGGATTCTCCCTATATTTTTCATAAACCGCAGCAATCTGATTAACATCGGTACTTTTTTCATAAGCTCCCATATCATGGAACTCATCACATTCTGCGGCAAAGTATTCCAGATACGGTTCTTTCTTCGGTGGCATATTATTGAGGACATTATCAATCATGTTATAATTTGCCTCTTCCAGTTCTTCTACCTTTGCCAATGGCTTATATTCGCCCTGGCTTTTCTGAATCTCTGCCATTACAACCTCATCCATTTCTTCTACTTTCTCCATCAACCGATCATAATCTCCACGGATGCGTTCTCCATTCCAGCCTTCGTCTTCCAGAAGTTCCTCTGCCGCTTCTTCAATAGAAATTTCATCATTCTCATAAACGCCACCATCTATCAAGCGGAAATCTTCATCGTAAAAGGAATAATCATATCCTTCTTCTGTTCTCTGAATAGCAAAATACCGTTCTCCTACCTCATATGCCAGTTCATTAAGAACCTGTTCTTCCAGATTCAGGAAAGAATCCAGCTGTTCAAAACTGATACTGTCTACAAAATGGGCAGTTACCTTTTCCCCGTCATTCAGAACTACGATATCACTGACAGACAGGGAGTGACCACGGAAGTCTTCCGGTCTGTCAATGTTGAACCTTTCAAAAATATCATCCAGTGACATATTTCCTGATAATTCACCAACATAGACCAGTTTATAATCTTCTTTTTTTATCTGCATACCATGACTTTCAATAAAACTCATATTCATAAATGCATAGTTTTCGCCCGGTGAATCATCCCGGATCTGATAAATTCCAAATGTCCTTCTTGTTCCTAACAACAGGTTTGCTTCTTTCAAAGACTGAATCTGTGGATATTTCTGCATTTCCCATTCCAGACTGCGGAAACGCTCCAGTTCTGTCATAGACATCTGATAATGTTCCGGTCCTCGTTCAATTTCCATGCGTTCTGTGACATACATCGGTGATGAAAAATTAGTGATCAGATAGATATCTGCTCCGGCATCGTATAATTTCAGTGCTTCTTCCTGCTCAATGACACTCATAGGCTCCTGAAATGCTCCTAAATTTTCTTCTGCATAATCTAGGTTGTTATCCTTTATCCGTTCCCACATCTGCAATTCCATTCCAAACAAACCGTCATGTGCCTGTATCATTTCTTTACTCGCATATTCACCTTTACTGCCATCACTGCCAAGACAATAAATCTTAGAACCCATTCTGTGATAATCCAAAGCTGCTTCTTTTCTAAGTGGCACCATATCTTCTTCCATATATCCATAGTCATGTAATTCCAGCTTACCTATGGTTGGATCTGGAAGTTCCTGAATATCCATTCTTGCGTCATCCAGCAAATCCTCTACACCTTCTTGATCTGCCTGACTCACTGCATCTGCCAGATTTCTTACCAGAATCCTAACTTTTTCTTCCTCGCCGATCAGATTCGCATATTCAAAAAGCTGTTCTTTTACATCTGTTGAAAATTCTATATCTCTACGCTCTGCCTGGGCGATACGTTCCTGCGTATATTCCTGCATTTTCTGCGTCTCTTTTCCTGTTATCATATTTCTCGCCATATAAGTTCCTCCTGTATTCTGAAAGATGGCATAACCCACAGAACATTCTTTCTGCCAGATTATGCCATCTTTCCTGTTTACTTATTCCAGACCGAAGTCCCGTTTTCTGTTATCCTTGCCAGTTTCACTTTCCCGCTGACTCTTTTCTTTATAAATCTGCAGTTTTTCATGGATAGAACCACGTGTCGGTCTTTCTTCTTTCTCATCTGATTCAGACACCTCTGCTTCTGCATCTTCCCGTTCATCCATATTGAGCAATGCATTTAATTCTGACAGTCGCTCCAGTTTCTGGTTCAACTCCTCTTCTTTTGGAAATGGCTTTCCAACCTCTTCTTTTGCATTTGCAAGCTGTTCATATACTGTTTCCAGTCTTTGTTGTGCTTCTGAAAGCTTCTCTGGATAACTGTCCAACAGATTGTTGATACGAGTAATATTTCCAAGTGCATCTGCTCCAAGATGAACTTTCGAGACAGACTCATGTTTGACAGATAGAATAAATTCTTTACTCCATCCATCAAACTGAATCCTCATATTGAATCCCTGATAGTTTCCGATATCCATCGCAGCATCTACAGCTTTAATATCTTTACATACCGCCAGAAGTGCTGCTCCTGCCTCTTTCTTTTCTGTGAACTCTTTGCCACCAATCTCCATAGTAAACTGCTCTGGATCTGTGATTTTATGCTCCGAATAATGAGCGATGTCTGCCTTGTAGCTGTCAATGATTTCTGTCAGTTTTGCAATCTGTTGTGGAAAATTTCTTGCAATATCATCTTCCAGGCGGTACTGGTTATTCATGTGGTTGGCTTTTAAAAGTTTTAATTTTGCCACATCAACATCCAATGCCATCTTCTCTTTTACTGCTGGATTTCCGGTTGCAAGAGCTTTGACCTCTGCATAGGAAAGTGCCGCTTCGTCCACATCTTCACAGCTTCGCACAGGTGCTTTGCTGGTCATAATCTGAGAAATGAATTTCTGCTTATTCTCGATCAGCTGCCACATGTAGCTGTCGAATGTGGATTCTGTTACATATCGGAAGATATGAACCTTTTTATTATGATTTCCCTGGCGGATAATACGCCCTTCCCTCTGTTCCAAGTCAGATGGTTTCCAGCCAATATCCAGATGGTGCAACGCAATCAGACGATCCTGCACGTTGGTCCCGGCACCCATCTTTGCTGTCGAACCAATCAAAAAACGAACCTGCCCGGATTTCACTTTTCCAAACAACTCCGTCTTCTTTGCTTCTGTATTTGCATCATGAATGAATGCAATCTCTTTTTCCGGTACACCTTTTTCCATCAGTTTCTGCTTCAAGTCGTCATAAACATTGAAACTGCCATCACCTTTCGGTGTGCTCAATAGTGATAGGTAAGAGTTTGATATTATCTCTCCCTTTTCCCCCACTCTAAACCGTGCATGAACCTTTCAGCTCACACGGCTTGCCATCAAGAATTGATGAATCAGCAGTTTAACGGCTCTCAACAAAAGCAAGGCTTCTAAGTTTCAACAGCTTATCTGACTGTTTCTTGTCAAGGTTTAACTTATCCATTTCCTCAGAGAATGTCTTTATGTCTTTAACATTTAACAATTCCTGTATCTTCCTGCATACGAGCAACAGGTTACTGTATTTGTCAGTGCCGCCTTGCTCCTTGGGAATCTTTTTAATACATATCACTTCGTCCGCTTCCATCTGCTTTCCAGTAACCGCACACTTTCCTTTCTGCGCTGAATACAGTGACAGCCTGTTATCATTAAATTCAATGGATTCTCCGTCAATCGGATTTCTCATTAAATTATGCAGGACTGCCATATCAACACCATCCAGCTTTTTGTGTACTAATTTTCTGCCTTCTTCCGTATATGAATTTGCCCCATATGCTTTCTGTATAGGATGGGAATGCCTTACATACCCTATCGGGGCAAGCGCAAGGTCATTCACATACCGCAGTTGGTCGCTTTTTCCGTATTTATCACGGATTACATTTGTGATATGAACCGGGATTTTGTTTCTCCTGACTTCTTTAGCCGTTTTAAGCCGTTGTCTCATTCTCGCTTTCAGGCTCTTTTGGACTGAAAAGGCGATTGGTCTGAAATCTGCACTGACTTTGGTCGCCATGCTGTAATAATCATGGACTCCTACCACAAACGAATTATACCTGCTCACTTCGGCGTAAATGCAATGCGCCTTGTTTGGTGGGTACTCGATTGCATAAATCAGTTTTCTCAGTTCCTCTCTTATCTTTTCTATTGATTTTTCTCTGACATGGCTTTCCACTACATAGCGTGGCTCCCCTTTGTTGGCTTTATTTTTCCTTTTGCCACGGGGAATCACCTTCATTCTGAATCCAAGAAATTCAGAATATTTTTCTTTAAGATTGACAATCTTTGATTTTTCTGGACTTATATCCAGTCCGAGGCGGTCTTTCAGCCACCCTTTTGTTGCATAGAACAGTTTCACTGCACTCCGATAACTACTCGTAAAAATCTTAAAATCATCGGCGTATCTTACACAGGTTATCTCCTTTAATCCGCTTCTCCGCAATGACGCAAACTTATTCCCCCTGCACGGACTGCCGTTAGGGTTCCGATGGTCATTGAACGGATATTTGGATGGAAATTCCTCCCACTGGCTTGCAAGCCACCAGTCAAGTTCATTCAGCACCACGTTTGACAGCAGCGGGGAGATAATTCCGCCCTGTGGTGTTCCTTTTTCTGGAAATCCAATTCCTGCGACCTCGGCTTTGAGCATCGTCGATATAATAGAAATCAATTTCTTATCTCGTATGCCGAGCGTCCACAGTTGTTTTAACAACTTTCCATGATTCACGTTGTCGAAGAAGCCTTTAATGTCTATATCCACGACATAATGGAGATGGCTCATCTGCATATTTTTGTATGCCTGTGCGATCGCATTTCCTGTACTTCTGTTTGGTCTGAATCCATAACTGTGTTCGTGAAACTTCGCTTCACAGATAGGCTCCAAAACTTGTAGCACGCACTGTTGCACCAGCCGGTCCATAATTGTTGGAATCCCCAGAGGACGGACTTTTCCGTTACCTTTTGGTATTTCCACTCTGCGTACACTTTGCGGTCTGTACCATCTGAATTTTTCCTGTATCTTGTTTATTAACTGTTCGTCTGTTAATTTCTCAATGTCATTGATTGTCTTTCTGTCTGTTCCAGGTGTATGGCTCCCAGGATTTTTCTTCAAATTCCTGTACGCCATACGAATGTTCTCGGGCATAATAATAATCTCAATAAGGTTGCGGAATTCTTTTCCATCTTTGCTATCCTTGTACAGCCCGTCCTGAACAGCTTGAAAATCGTAATATTCAGCATGTCTCAGTTTTGCTTTCTTCAAAGCCCGTTTTCTTGCTGTCATAGTCGGCTCACTCCTTTCGGGTTCGCCTTTCTTAGTCCTACTCGAACCTATGATGTCTGTTAATAATGCTCCTTTCGTTTCATTCATCACATTCCTGACTACAGCCCGTCCCTCCACCGCTTACTTTTTTCACGGTTTCTAAATCCTGTTATCGCTAACGGACACGGTACCATGGCTGCTCTTTCCTCCCAGATTAAAAGAAGTTATGCCACACCTCTATTAATATAATAGCGACATGGTTTTCCCCCTTATGCTTCGCAGCGTGCAATCGCTCCACATCTGGAACTTTCTACGTTCCGATATTCCTATCTGTACATAATTCTTTTAGGCTGCCCTTTTTGCCAGTGCGCTTGACGGTGCCTGTAACACCGTAAGGTTTTTCATTGCGACCGCCTTACTCAACCCCACGCACACCACTTTCGTGGCAGCGGCATTTCTGCCGCTCTTTCTTCTTGACCTTTACATTCGGGTTTTTGTCAGTGGTAGTCAGCCACATCCTCGCCATGAGAATTTTATAGACCCCCGACCTATAGACCGCACCATCCACCTCTGGACAGCTTTCCACATCAGCATATAGCTTGTTTGGGCGGTTCTCAGCCGACTTCAACGTGCTGTGTCAGCTTTGGATATTGCACTCCATTGCCTCCAACGTAGTATTAGGTGAGCGTTTCAGGGCGTTACCCCGTCATTCCACTCGTCGGAATATCAGTTAGGGAAAACTCTGTTTCCCCGCTACTTTTACCTCCTCACAGGGCAATAGCCCCATTCATAGTTTATTTGTAGCAACGTATCGCTACACAGTCACAAAAAATCAGCTGTGCCGATTTCTGTGCTGCTGTGTCTTTCCAGATCTCATAGCTTTTCTCTGCACAGACTGATATTTTGCTTTCTGGATTATCTGGCAATAATTCGTTCACCAAACGCTGATCCAATGCTAATTTTCTTCCATCATTGGTGATTTTCAGCATATTATCAACCGAAGCATCTACCCCTCCGTTTCTGACAACTTCTGCACGTTCCCCCAGACTTTCTACGATTTCTTTCTGCTGTTCAGTTGGTTTCAGCACCACTGTTTCATATTCCGCTTCTGGCACAGGGAGTTTTAACTGGTCTGAAGTCTTAATATCTGCAATCTCCTTAAACATATTCATCAGTTCCGGAATATTATAAAATCTTGCAAATCTTGATTTTGCACGGTAGCCTGTTCCTTCCGGTGCAAGCTCAATGCTCGTGACTACCTCGCCAAAGGTGGAGGCCCAGGAATCAAACAGTCCAAGTCCCATATTTTGTAATTTGCTGTTCTGCAGATACCGCTGCATAACATATAATTCCGTCATACTATTGCTGATCGGTGTGCCCGTAGCAAAGGTAATGCCTTTTCCTCCGGTAATCTCATCCAGATACTGACATTTATTGAACATATCTGTCGACTTCTGTGCTTCGTTCTGTGCAATCCCGGCTACATTTCTCATTTTTGTATAGAGAAACGCATTTTTATAGCTGTGTGCTTCAT
>OHFA01000314.1_pt1 | contig 31066 bp, 51 predicted proteins | sample 1567501 | NCBI WGS metagenome assembly OHFA01 (sample SAMEA3879593, study PRJEB24766) | human gut metagenome | biome: human-associated habitat; feature: feces | place: USA | collected 1985/1987 | reverse complement strand
CGAAATCATGGTCGCGGGCGATTCGGCGGCTGCTGGCTTCTTGGCCGCGCACCCGGTCGGGACGTTCATCGAGACGAGCGGCTACGACCCGTCGGACTACGGCGGCGAATGGAGCATGGTGCCCAGCATCGGCCCGTACACATGGCTCAGGACTAAGTGAGGAGAAGACATGGCGAAGACAGACGGAATCACGCATTACGTGTGCGACCGATGCGCGGCTGACGCGTACCTGGCTGCGAATTCGGCGGCTTCCGCCGACTGGCGCGAGGTCGAGCGTTACGACCAGTACGGCAGCAAGGCGAGCCGACTGCTCTGCAAGGCCTGCACGGACGAGTACAAGCAGCTCGCGGCCAAGCAGGACGCGGAATTCCAGCAATTCATGGCGAAGAAGGAGTAGCCGATGGACCAGACCATCAAGCTCGACACGCGAAAGCGCGAGGGCGCGTACGGCGAGGCGCGGATAGCCCCGCTGCGACGAGGCGAGCGCAACAACGCGCTGCTCACGGTCAAGATATGCGCGAACGGCCAGCCCTACGACCTCTCGGGCAAGACCGCGAGCCTGGTCGCCACCACCGCGGCGGGCAAGCTGGTCGGCCCGTGCCCGATGGAGGTCGCGGAGGCGGGCATCGCGCGCATCATGCTGCCAGCAGCCTTGTACTCGGCCGTGGGCGCTTTCAGCGGCTACGTCGAGATTCGCGAGGGCGAGACACTGGTCGACACCACCGATTCTTTCGGCGGGAAGGTCATCGAGTGCGTCGACCTCGACGCGGAGCAGGCCGCGGAATTCACGCCGCTCTTGGGCGAGCTGCAAAACGCCGTGGCCGAGGAGGCGAAGCGCGCGGAGGCCGAGAAGGCACGCGCGCAGGCCGAAGCCGAGCGAGAGACGGGATTCGCCGAGGCGAAGCAGGCCGCGCAGACGGCAACGCAGGCGGCGAACGATGCTGCGACCGAAGCAAAGAAGGCGGCAGGCTCCGCGAGCGCCGCGGCGGAATCGGCCACAACGGCGGCTGGCAAGGCGACGGACGCGGCGGCCAAGGCGGAATCCGATGTGAGGGCTTTCGTGAATGCCGCGGGCACCGCGGTCGGCGACGCGATTGCGGGAGCGAAGGCCGGCGTGGATGCCGCCGTGAAGCGCTCCGACGCGGCAACGGCCAAGGCCGAGGACGCTACCAAGACGGCGGATGCCGCCAACACGGCCGCGAACCAGGCCGTCACCGACGCGCAGGCCGCCATCGCCGAGGTGAAGGCAACCGAAGCCAAGCTGTACCCCGCTGCGGAGAACATCCTCATCGGGAGCGAGACTGGCGCGGTCGCGCACGTGGAGGACGCATTCGCTGGCGCGGCTCTGCGCAAAATAACGGTGAAAGGAGCTTGCAAGCAGGACGGAATCCCAAGCCCCGATGCGCCGAAGCCGATTGCGGTTGTGGAGAATCCCGCGGTGAAGGTTGTGGGACGAAATCTCGTCGATGTGCCAAGCACGACTGTCCCCGCGAATTTGCCCACAAGCAACATAGTCGATTGCGGGCTGATACCGCAGGGCGAAACAGTCTATCTGTCTTTCGTCTCTTCGTCCGAATCGGTGTCCGCTGCTAGAGACGCGGCAGCATGGGGACTGCTCGATAAAGATGGCAACATGAGATGGAGCGTTAAGCCTGCCGATATTGCGAAGGGTATCAACCGCAGCGAGCTAACGCCGCCATTTGACGCTTCTTTGCACCAATTAGTACCTTGCTATAGGAGACCCATGACAGGCTTCGACATGAGCTATTACCAGCTTGAGCTTGGCGGATACCACGATTACAAGCCTTACACCTCCCAAACGCTAGCCTTCAACCTCCCCGCAGAGCATCCCTACTTGGCGAAGCTCCCCGACGGAACGGCGGACGAAATCGTGGTGGATGAAGAGGGAAACGTGGAGCTTGTTGCGAGGGTGTCGAAGGCGACGATAGTCGCATCCAAAATTGTCAACACATGGGGAAAGGGATACGCCATCTACGCCTGGCCGAAAGACGGCCGATACTCGCCGCATGCAACGTCGGACGGCATCGCCGTCATCTGCGACAAGCTCAAGGCGGAGACAGGCGGCAACATATACAGAGGCCTCGGCATCGGCATATCCGTCGGCAGCTCAACCGCGAATTTCAAAACTGTACAACGGTTTTGCGTTTGGGTGATGGCGTTGACGTGTCAAGCATCGACGGGGCCTCTTTCTACTACCCGCTTATGACGGAGACGCGCTACCCCTTGGACAAAATCGAGATGCCAAAGGCGCAAGACAGCATCATCAATGTGTGGACAGATGCGGAAATAACGCTGAACACGGGCATTTGGTACGTGCGCGACGTGAACATCGTCGTTGCGAATCTGGAATCGGCAATCGCATCCATCACCGAAGGTTAGGAGAACCAATGGCAGTTAAGAGCAAGGCACGGCACGACCTCACACTGCGCAGCATCAAGCGCGAGATTTCAGCTGGCCGCGACGTGGCGTACTGGCTGGATAAGGCCTACGCGCACCTGGATTCTGGTCTCTTCGACGAGACCGACATCGCTGAAGTCGAGGAGCTCGCGGCGGCGTACTACGACGCGCTCGACCGCGCTGAGGAGCCGACCGAGCAGGAAGGGGAGCTGTAATGGCATTCGAAATCGTAGACGGCATGACCGGCACGAAGCACATCAGCTCGGACGACCTTTCGGAGCTGAACGACGCGCTCGTCGGGGGAGGCTACCACGTATGGGACTACGCCAGCGCCTTCTGGCTCACCATGCCGAGCGCGAACAAGGCGACAATCTCGGCGGGCGTCGGCATGGTCGACGGCAAGAGGTTCCGCAATTCTGGCGATGTCACGGTGACCGTCGATTCGGGCACGCAGGGCCAGAAGCGCAACGACCTCGTCGTGGCGCGCTACTCGCGCACCAGCGCGGGCATCGAGAGCGTCGAGCCCGTCGTAATCAAGGGGACGCCCACCACCGGCACCCCGAGCGACCCGGCGACTACCACGAAAGACCTGAAGCTGTGGCGCATCCCCATCGACGGCATTAACGTCGGAACGCCCGTCAAGCTGTTCCGCCCCCTCCCTGGGATAAGCGACCTGGCGGATGCGAACAGGTCGGTAGTCAAGTCGGCGCGAATCGGCGAAGGCGGCATGCTGACGCTCGAATGCGCGGCGGACGGCTCGTGGATCTCGCTGCGCGGCACGGCCTTCTGGTCGAAGCATTCCGCCGCCTGGGCGAGCATGGTGCAGATTCCGGGCTACGCGAACGGCTCCTCCTGGTACATCGACACGGGGCTGTCCGTGCCGAATGCCCTCGCGAAGGCGAAGCGCTTCGACGGCGCGGGCTGGCAATGCACGGCTGACACCGTTCAGCCGACGTACGTCAACAACCTGTGCATCATCGTCGCGGCCAGCGGAAAAGTCTACATCGGAGAATGGGACAAGAACCAGGGTGATGTGCAGTTCATCGCCGTCCCGAACGGAGGCCGCATGGCGATGGAGTAGGGCCGGGCACAATCGAATCAGGAGACCCCAGGCGGGCAACGGCGAACAGCCGACCCGCCTGGGGTTTCCTTTTTACGCGGGGAGGGCGCGATATTGCACCTGCCCGCCGCGTGACCGCTCGCGCACAATCGCGGGAGGAGGGCGAAGGAGACATGGGCATCGGACGGAAGGGAGGTCTGATGGAGCATTGCCAGGAGCACAGCGCCCACGAGAGGGCCATCGAGCAGCACGACCACAGGCTCGACACGCACGGCAAGAGCCTCGACACGCTGTCGGAGACGCTCGCCGCGTTGCGCGAAATCGAGCGACAGAACCAGGTGCGCATCGACCGCATGGACGAGCGCCTCGCCGCGCTCGAAAGCGAGCCCGCCGACAAATGGCGGCGCACTAGCGACTACGTGCTGACGGCAATCTTGGGAGTGGTGCTCGGCCTGGTGGCGAGCAATTTCGGACTTTAGACAGGAGGAAATATGAATATCAATTGGATTCTGCGCTTGAAGAACAAGGCGACGCTCACCGCGCTCATCGCGGCAGCGCTGGCCTTCGGCTACCAGGTCGCGGGCATCTTCGGCGTCGTGCCGCCAGTGTCCCAGGACGCTCTGGCGCAGGCGGCGATGCTGCTCGTGAATATCCTGGTCGCGCTCGGCGTGGTGGTAGACCCGACCACGCAAGGCGTGGGGGATAGCGAGCGAGCGATGGGCTACACGGAGCCGAAGAAGGGGGAGTAATGGACGAGGAAGAGCTCAACGGTATGGGCAAGGGAGACTACAGCGACGGCCCTATCGAGGGGGTGGGTCGATGAGCATCACCTGGTACGGAACGCCGAATTTCAGCTACGGCAATAACGGCCGCTTCTATATCTTCGTGCACATCTGCGAGGGCTGGTGGGACGGCTCGATTTCGACGCTGCAAAACCCAGCGCGCCAGGCTTCGGCGCATTACGTAATCAGCGGAAGCGACGTGGCCCAGCTCGTGAGCGAGAACGACACGGCCTGGCACTGCGGCAATTACTGGTACAACCGCCGCAGCCTCAGCATCGAGCTTTGTGGCACCACGGCGACCCCGCCGAGCACCGAGACGCTGGACACCTGCGCGAAGCTGCTCGCGGACATGTCGAAGCGCCACCTCGGCGGCGAGAAGCTCGTGCACGGCGAGAACATCATCTACCACCGCGAGGTATACCCGACCTCGTGCCCGTCCACGGCCAACATCGACTACGCGGTCGCGCAGGCGAACAAAATCCTGGGCTACGGCGGCGAGGACTACCCGTCGGGCTGGCAGCAGGACGGCGAGTGCCGCTACTGGTACGCCAACGGCGACGGCACGTGGCCGACGGGCTGGGCGAAGATAGGCGGAGCCTGGTACTTCTTCGACGAGTGCGGCTACATGCGCGCTGGCTGGCTTTCCGACGGCGGCAAGTGGTACTTCCTCAACGACCAGCACGACGGAACCTTCGGCGCGATGGTGACGGGCTGGCGCGAAATCTCGGGCAAGTGGTACTACTTCACGCCATCGGGCGCGATGGCCACGGGCTGGCAGCTCGCCAACGGCGCGTATTACTACATGGACGAGAGCGGCGAGATGGTCAAGGGCTGGCAGCTGGTCGACGGCAAGTGGTACTGGCTTAAAGAGGACGGCAGCATGAGCAACGACGAGGTGCTGCGAATCGACGGAAAGTTCTACGGCTTCGACGAGACGGGAAAGATGCTCGGGCACTCGCTCGCCGCGTAGCTACGACACGCTGTGACAGAGCTGTGACAACGGGGCGCCTTCGGGCGCCCCTTTTTTGCGTTTTATTCCAGTGGGGTGGGGCGCGCCTGAAGCCGCCCAGAAAAAGCCGTCTTGCGACGGCTGGTGTGGGCGGGGGTTCCGTAGAAGCATCCCGCCATATCCACTTGCCGCTACACTACCATTGCCACGGTTTGCTGTCGAGAGAATTTTCAGCAACCGAATCCATTCATACGATTGGCCGAAATCCCGCGAAAGTTAACCCTGTCCCTCTACCGCGCGTAGATGGAGCCCTCCGGAAGTGCCCGTAAGGCACTTCCGGCATTTCTGGATCAGTTGTCAGAATTTCTTTGATAACTGGGCGGTCGAAAAGAAAATACTGAAGGATTTACGCTGCCGCGCAATGGAGCATCGCAACCCTCGGCTCTGTCCCGCTTATTCCGCCATGCTTCGGCGCCCTGACATCCTCTCGGCGATGGCCGCGCCGATTTCGTTCGTGCCGCTCACGTAGCTGATTAGCTCGCCGTTGGAAGTTTTCTTCCACGCGCCGAGCTTGTGCGAGAATTCCGAGAGCTCCGATGCCGACGAGAACGTGTTCACGAACTCCGCGACCCTGTCGATTATCCCAAGCTCTTCCCGCGTGAAAACATCGGGGGCTTCGCCGTTCGGCACTATGATGCCGCCCCATTCGTACGATTCGAACTGTATGCTACCCTCGCGCACCATGCCGGCTATGCGCGTCTCGTAGTCGGTCATGATTGGGCCGTAGTTCGCATGAGCGTAGGACATGCCGGTGAGCGATTTGCCCGTGAGCTCGAACGCGAAGCCGTCGCAGAAGAACGCGGCCTTCTGCAGCTTCGTCTTGTACAGCCCGCGGCATTTCTCGGCGAGGCGCATCGTGAGCGCCGTGACGCGCTCCCAGTCGAATGCGCGGTAGCCGTTCGTGGAGCATGGCTCGCAACTGCTCATGAGCACGATTCCGTCCCACAGCAGCCCCATTTTGTCACCGGCGGCAAGGCGCTCGATGTAGCTGCGAACTTTGGCGGCACTTGCGGGCGCTATGCTCTGGCCGTTCAGGGAAAGCAGCATTTCCGCCCCCTTCGGGGTTGCGGCCATGCGCATGGTGTTGCTGTGCAGCAGATCAGGGACCGACCCCTTGTCGTATTTGGCGGCGGTCTGCTCCCCGAAGCCCAGGAAGCGGCTGAACTCGCGCAGCGAAAGTCCCAGGCATTGGCGAAGGTTGCGTACCTCGTCTTTGGTGACGAGGCCGTGGGCCTTGCAGTATGCGGCGTATGCGGCGTCGATGTTGCCGCTCTCAACGCGGGCGTCGGCTATCATCTCGCCGCAGTGGGGGCATACGGCCACCGTGGCGGTGTAGGCGACATCTTCGCCCTTGACGGGCAGGGTTTCGCCCCTTTCGACGAGCTGGGCGGTTACGGGCTCGTCGCATTCGATGCAATATGTCTCGATGGTTCCGGCCATCTTATCGCACCTCCCTTTCGGTGTAGAGCTTCACCGACAGCACCTTCGCGCGTTCGGCGTCCATCCTTATCGAGAGCTTCAAGTACAGCTTTTCACCGCAATGCGTCGGGCTGAACTCCGCGACGGTCCACGCGGCGCGCTTTGGGTCCCTGTCGGGTTCCGGCCCGTCGAAGCAGTCCTTCACCTCAAGCCCGAGGATGACTTCCTTAAGCTCGGCCATCGTCATGTTGTGTTCCGAGATAAAGCGAAGCGACGCCTCTCGGTTGACGAAGATGAAGCCGTTCTTCTCGACGAAGCGCTTGAGCTCCATCAAGAATAGCGATATGGATGCTGATGGTTTCAATTCTCTCCTTATTGTAATCAATTAATTACATGTTGCCTATAACTAATTGATCGTTATGCGTCAAGCCTATATATAGAAAATTTCGATAGCTAGAACCAGCAATCGAACGGCAGCGCGTTGTAGGCCACTCCGCCTGCCATGGTGATAGTGAGGTGGCGGGCGCGTTGCCGCGGTGCGGTATAATCGCTCGTATATCTGCGAAACAGAATGCGAGGCTATCTTGGAAATCTATGACGAGAAGAGCGGCGCTCCAATATCGCTCCTCGATTCGCTCAGGTCGCGCGAGCGCGGCGACCTCGTGCAGGTTGTCGGAATCGGCGAGAAGGCCCGGTTCGGCCGAATCTTGCCGCTTGTCCAGCTCCAGCAGGTGGGAAACCCCCTCTCGCTCTACGACGGAGAGACGCGCGCCGACTCGCAGGGCAGGCACGTGTTCGTCGGGTACGACAAAGACCCCGCCTAGCCGAACATTCCCGACAATCCGCCTATGGCCGCCGCCACCTTCGGAACGAGCCCGGCGGCTTTATCTGCGTCGCCTGCGCGGTCACTCGTCCCCGTCGTGCGGCGGAAATCCTCTCGCCTCCTTTTCCAAGCGTTTTCTGTCGCCGTCGACGCGGCGTCTGAGCTTTTTGACGTCCTCTTCCGGAGGCAGGTTTTCGGGCTTGATGCCGCGCTTACCGAGCAACTCTCGAACGCCTTCGTTGTTCTGTACGTGCTCGTTTGTAATCGGCTGTTCACCAAAGAGGTCGTGCTCTTCGATGTTGTGGTTCGTGAGCTCGGTAGCGAGCTGCTTTGCCGCGATGGTCACTGCGGGCAGATGGTCGGCAATCGGTGTTCGCCCCTTGATTCCGAGCCTCTTCTTCATGGACGCAGTCGAGTGCCCGCCGAACAGCGCGCGATCTCCCTTGGAGCGAACCCGGCCTATGCCCGCGCTATCGACTCCTCGTTCGTACATGTTCGCCGAAAAGACGCGCTCGGCCTCGGTCAACCCATCACGCGCCGCGATTCGGGCGATGGCGGTCATCCGCTCCTCGATTAGCTCCTGCTCGCGCGTCTTCAAGGCGAAGTAGCTTTGGGCGAATGCTATTTCCTCTTTGCGCGGGTCGCCGTTCATGGCGATGAGGTAGCAGGCATAACGGGTCAGCTTGTAGTCTCGGATTTGGCGTGAGCTGCCGCTGCCGAGGCTAACCATTTTGTTGACTTCAACAAAATGGTCCCCATCAGGTCGTTCTGTGGTATCGGCGGAAATTTTCGCCCTGCTGATGGCGACTTCGAAATTACGCCATTCTGTATATCCAAGGAATTTTTGGATCTCCCTGGCATACCAGAACTCGATGCCCATCTCGTCATCAAAGTGGGCCAAGTCGTCTAGCGTGAGTCTGCGCTCTTCTATCTCCCTGCTGTCCATTTCGCCCCTTTCTGTTCTTCGGCGTTTGCATTAAACGCTTCCTATTCCAGCTCGGCGCTTGGCTGGAACCACACCACAGTGCCTACGAACTCCACCGTGTGCGCTGCCGGGTCGTCGACCACGATGTCGGTGTAGCCGTCGTCGAAGCTGTCGGGCGAGAGCACGAGCACGTTGGCGCCGCGGTAGAGTCTTCGCATGACGTAATCGGCGCCATCGATGCTTACGACCGCGATCGACCCATTTGCCGGCCGCCGCGCGGGGTCGATGAGGATATAAGAGCCTTCCGGGTATACCCTGGACATGCATTGGCCCTCGACTTGGAGGAAGTAGCCGTCGCGGTGGCGCTCCCACACCTCGTACGGCAGCGAGATGCGCTCGTCGAGCACCTGCGGCTCCTGCGCGTCGCCCGCGTGCACCTTGCCCAGGAGGGGAAGGTATGCCTTGCGAGGTTCGGGCGGCGTGATTGCGCCGGGAACTTGTTTAATGCGCGGCTTTTTTGTTACTGGGTCGATGAGGGTCATTCCGCCCTCTTCGATGATGTTGCTCTTCGTTATGCCGTAGCATGAGGCCATTCTTTCGATAGCGCCCATCCTTGGCTCGCTGTAGCCGTTTTCCCATTTCGATACGGCGTTTTCTGTAACGCCAGCAATTTCGGCAAGCTCGCGCTGCGTGACATGAAAAATCGCACGTAGCGCTTTTATGTTCTCAGCGATGCTCATGCGTAATCTCCTTAGCGGTAATTATTTTCCATAATTCTAGTAAAAAGATTCTTGACGCGATACAGAAATTTAATTACTGTATGCAATGTCGAAAGGAGGAAGCGTGAAGGCACTTCGCTCAGTTAGAGAAAGCAAGGGCGTGACGAAGGTCGCTATGGCGAATGCCTTGGGTATTACCGAAAAGACCTATTCAGCGTACGAAAAGAACCCTGGTTGCATCAAAATCGATACAGCGAGGAAAATCGGGGAATTTCTCTCCGTTAATGTGTCGGATATTTTTTTCGACTCAAACAGTAATTAAATGCCTTAGATTACGGGAATTTTGCCGCCGCCGGTGGGCGCCCATCCCGAGGCGCTTTCGCGTGACCCTCCGGCGCCGCATGGCCGGGTGCAGACGGCCACGGGGCGGGCGCCGACCGGCGGCGGCATCGAAACGGAAGGAGGTCGGAGATGGAAGGGCAAGCGCAGACATACTACACAATCCCGCAGCTTGCCGAATTCTGCGGCGTGCCGAAGTCGGCGCTCTACTCGGCGGCGCGGAGGGGAGACCTCAAGACGGCGATGCCGAAGGGATGCGAGCGGCTGAAGCTCGTGAAGATGGAATGGTTCGAGGAATGGATCGGAGCAGGCGAATGATTCCAGGAAAAAATAACGCGCCCGGAGATTGGAACCCGATGGGCGCGGCCATAAAAAGCACCGACGATTCTACCACGTTCGCGGACGATGCGCGATTCGCCGCGCGAGCGCTCGGCGCGGGCGAGCTGTTCGAGGGCGCATCGACGCCCCGCCGGCTTTTGGGCTCGCTCGGAATAGCCATGGTGGGCGTCGGCTGGGTGCTCCTGCTGGGCATCGTCCTTTAGGGGTCCGGCATGGGATTTTACCTGCAAGACGACATGTGGGAAGGCGCGTCGGTGCTCCCGCGCAAGCAGCGCGACGAGGTCGTCGGCGCTCTCGCGCAGCTCTATTTCGACGGCACGGAAGCGCCGCTCAAAGGGGCCGCGCTGGCCGTCTTCCTCACATGCAAGGAGCGCGTCCTTATCGCGAAATCGCGCTCCGAGGCGTCGTCGCGGCCGAAGCCGCGGGCGAATCGAAAGCGGAACAAAACGAAATCAAAAGCGAATCAAAACGATATCAAACGCGAATCAAAATCGAGCCTTCCTATTAAAGAGGGAGAAAGAGATAGAGAAGAAGACACTGACGTGTCTTCTATCCCCCCAAACCCCCCGGAGGGGGACTCGCGTGAATTCCGCGCCCTCGGCTTCGTCGACCCCGACGACCTGCCGAGCGACGAGCCGGGCGAGTTCGAGCGGTTCGCCGCCGAGTGCATCGACGCCTTCAACGCCGTCACCGGCAAGGACTACCGCTCCTCGGGCGGAAAGGACTGGCTCGACCTTCGCCGCATCTACGACTCGGGGCGCACCGTGGAAGACGTGCGCAAGGTCGTCGCCGCGAAGCAGGAGCAATGGGCGGATTCCGAGATGGCGAGGTTCATACGGCCGTCGACGCTGTTCGGCGCGAAGTTCGAGGAGTACCTCAACGAGGGCGAGGGGGTGGCATCCGATGAATCGGATTGGGACTTCGATTGACGATATCACCGAGCGCATCGCGGCAATCCGCGCCTCGATAACGCCCGAGCGCCAGGCCGAAATCGACGCCGAGATCGCGGCCGAGCGCGCCCTTGAGGCGAGGCGCAAGGTGATCGCGGTGGGGATGCCGAGCATCTTCGAGCGGACGCCGTTCGACGTCGCGCCGCTTCGCGCCTGCCGATGGGCCGAGAACGCCTGGGACGGCTCGCCGCGCAACCTCGTCGTGATGGGCGATTCGGGCGCGGGCAAGACGAAGGTCGCATGCGCCATCCTGGCGGAATCGGCGACGCATGTGCCTTGCCGGTTCGCCACCTTCGGCGACGTGCTGCGCGGCGTGCGCGACACCTACGGCGCGGAAGGCAGCGAGTCGCGGGCGCTGGCGCAATGGACCGGATGCCGAATCCTGTGCCTCGACGACATCGGCAAGGAGAAGCCGACCGCCGACGCGCTCGAGAAGCTCTTCGCGCTGCTCGACGCGCGCTACCGCTCGGGCAAGCCGACGCTCTTCACGATGCAGTACCAATCGCCCAAGGAATTGGGGCATCGGCTCATGGAGAGCGGCGGCGACAAGCCCACGGCGCAGGCGATCGTGCGCCGCGTGTTCGGCGGCGGGGAGTACCAGGCGGAAGTAGTGCGATGTTAGGAGCGAAATGAGGATTTGGGTAGTGAGCACGGGCAGCGGCCCCGTCGCGGCGTACGACAGCTTTTCGGCGGCGCGCAAGTACGCCGCGTCGCTGAAGGCGGCGGGAGTCTCGATGGTGACGGTCAAGTCCGTGAGACTCCACACGCTCGGGGCGGTTTGATGGCGACCGCCAGGCGAAACAAGCGAACCGGCGCTTGGGAGGTCCGCTGCTACGCGGGCATCGACCGGGCCACCGGCAAGAAGCGCAACCTGTCGCGGACCCTGCCGCCCGACGCCTCGGGGGACGAGGTCGCGGCGGCCAAGGCCGACCTCGACCGGATCGCGGCGTTCTGCCGCAGCGGCGGCGTGTCGTGGACGGTCGGCGGGCTGCTGCGCTACGACCTCGAAAGGCTTCCCGCTTTGGGGTTGAGCCCGACGACGGTCGACGGCTACGCGAGCTACCTGCGCTGCTACATCGAGCCGTACGTCGGGTCGATGCCGGTGGCGGACGCGCGTCCGTACGTCTTCAGCTCGCTTCTGCGGCGCATCGCGACGCGGGGCGGCAAGGACGGCAACCCGGTCTCGCCCGCTACCGCCCGCAAGGTGCTCGCGTGGCTCTCGGGGGCGTTCGGGCGCCTGGCCTCCGAGGGCGTGATAGCGCAAAGCCCCGTCGCGGGCGTGAAGCCGCCGAAGCAGGCGCCGCCCGAGTCGATGGCGCTTTCCGCCGACGAGGTTCGCAGGCTTTCCGCCTGGCTCGAAAGCCACGAGGGAGACCCCTGCGCCGACGCGATATCGCTGTGCCTGGACACCGGCCTTCGCCGAAGTGAGCTGGCGGGCCTGCGCGTGGGCGACTACAACCGCGTATTCGGCCAGATCAAGGTCGCCCGCGTGCTCGTCGAGACCCGCGGCGGCGTGGTCGAGAAGGAGCCGAAGAGCGGCACGTCCAAGCGCTGGGTGCCCGTGCCCGGGACGGCGGGCGAGCGGCTCTCGCGGCACATCGAGTCGCAGCGGGAGCGCCTGGCGGAAAGAGGGGTCGCGCAAGGCGATTCCACGCCGATGTTCGCGACGGACGGCGGCGCGGCCGTGCGGCCGAGCGACCTGACGGCCGCCTTCAGGGCCGCCGCGGACGCCGCGGGGCTGCCCAAGCGGCACCATCTGCACTCGCTGCGCCACACCTACGCGACCTACCTCCTGTCGACCGGCACGAGCTTCAAGGAGGCCCAGGAGCTTTTGGGCCACGCCAGCGCGACGACAACCCTCAACGTATACGGGCACGTGGTGCCCGGAAGGAAATCGGAGGCCGCCGATGCCTACATTCGGTGGCGAGAAGGGAAACAGGAATGAAGAAGAAGGAAATGGCGGCGCTGTTCGACGAGCTGGGCGAATACGCCCTCGAAACGAAAATCGAGCCCATCGGAAAGCAATCGGACCGAGACGGCAAGAAGCTGGTGGAGATCGCGCTGCTCGCGTCGGCTTCGACCTTCGCCTTCTGCTCGGCCATCGCGGAGGGATCGGTATCCATGCCGCTCGGCGGCAAGCAAGAGCGATACCACGCGCTCGCGCGCATCTTGCAGCTCGCGTTCGACATAGATGCGAAGGACTCGAAATGATGGAACGACGGGGGAACGACGGGCATGCCGCGGGCCGTCCCGCGGAGCGCCGGGAATGCCGACGCGAGCAGGGCGGATGCCGCAAGGCCGTCTATACGTTCGGGCATGGAAAGGTAATGCATGGGAATGAGTGCGGGAAACGCCGCGGAGAACATCGCGGGAGGTGCGCGATATGAGCGAGCTGCTCTGCCTGGCGGTCGCCATCCTGGGCTTCGCCGGCGTGGTCGTGACGGTGTGCGTCATAGACCTCTTCGTGAGGGTGGCGCGCCTCGAAGACCGCGAGATGTATCCGCGCCTGTCGCCGTCGGTCTACGACCTCGACGAGGGAAAGCATGGAAGGAAGAGGAATGGGCATTTCTGAGAAGGTGAGCGAATCGCTCCTGGCGCAGCTTGACAGGCTCGAAGCGGTCGACGCGTCGAACGCCGACGCGCTGAAGATGGAGATCTCCCGAGCCAAGGCGGTGCAGGGAATCGCGGGGCAGCTCATAGCCAACGGCAACATGACGCTCGAAGCGTGCCGCCTGAAGCTTGAGTACGGCGAAGTGAAGGTGCCGAAGGGGCTTCTGGGATGACGCGCGGGGTTTGGGGCGAGCGCGAAGAGCGGTGGCTTCGCGAGAGGTACGCCTACGAGCACGCGCCGCAGCTCGTCGCCGAGTTCGAGCGCGAGTTCGGCAAGAAGGTGAGCAAGGGGGCGCTCTACACCCGCGCGAACAAGCTCGGGCTGCTGAAGATGGCGCGCGACTTGCCGCCCAAGGCGGTGCGGCGAATCACTTGGTGCCGCGAGCCCGAGATGCAGGAGTGGATGGAGCGCAACGACCGCGGCCAATGCGAGACCGAGCTTTCGCGCGAATTCGCCGAGGCGTTCGGCTTCCCCCTGTCGCATCCGCAGATCTCGCTCTGGCGTTCGACGAACGGGAGGACCACGAAGCGGAGCCGCGGCGGGAGGAAGCGCCGCCCGGTCGGCTCCGAGCGCTACGACGAGCGCAAGGGCCACGTCCTGGTCAAGGTCGCGGAAAACCCGACGGCTCCGCAGACGAAGGACAATTGGCGGTTCAAGCACCACGTCGAGTACGAGAAGCATTTCGGCCCCATTCCCGATGGATGCGACGTGGTGATGGCGAACCGCGACAAGCGGGACTTCCGCCCCGAGAACCTCGTCGCGGTGCCGCATCGGCTCATGTCGCGAATCAACTCGCCCGACAGCCCGCCGTGGGACGACGCCGAATCGCTCCGCGCGTGCGTCGCGTGGTGCGAGCTCGACGCGCGCGTCCATTCGGCGGAGATGGCCACGCCGCGCGAGTGCGGCGTATGCGGCAAGACGTTCACGCCGCCGCCGAGCGCGATGCAGTCCGCGCACCTGCGGAACATGAAGACGTGCCCGGAGTGCCTCGCGGCGGGGAAGAAGAGCCGCGGCGAATCGAAGCGGGCCGAGCGCCGGACCTGCGAGGTGTGCGGAGAGCCGTACATGGCGCTTCGGAGGTCGCAGCGCCGTTGCCCGAGGTGCATCGAGGAGCTTCGGGGATGCACCGTCGAGTACCACAAGAGATGGCGCGAGCGGCATGGGATTGATTGAGGAGGAAGCGAATGATGGAAATCGAAACTGCATGCGCGGCTGACATGCTGCCCGTACGCGCCCACGAGGCAGATGCGGGAGCAGACCTCAAGGCGGCGCGCGACGTGGCAATCAGGCGGGGCGATACGGCCAAGGTGTCGACGGGTGTGCGCGTGAGCATCCCCGAGGGCTGCTTCGGCCTGCTGGCCGCGCGAAGCTCGCTTTGCGGGCGCGGCCTGATGATGCTCAACGGCGTGGGAATCATCGACAGCGGCTACACGGGAGAGGTGCAGGTGCCGCTCGCGAACATCGGCAATCGGACGCAGCGCGTCGCTGCGGGCGAGCGCGTCGCCCAGCTGGTAATAGTACCGTGCGAGCTGCCGACATTCCGACGGGTGGACAAATTGGAAGACACGGAGCGCGGCGAGGGCGGCTTCGGAAGCACGGGAGTGGAGTGATGGGCCGCGAGATTAATCCATTTATCATCCCATTTCCCGTGACCATCGTGACGGATGAGGCCGAATTCGCCGAATGCGTGAAAAGCCTCGGAGCCGAGCCGCCGAGCATCGAGGGCGATGCAATCACGGTGGCCGTCAGGGACAAGGGCGTCGTCGTGTGGGTCGATAAAGGGCTCGAGCTCGGAGCGTTGGTCGGGGCCGCCGCGCACGAAGCCACGCATGCCGCGCTCGATCTGCTCTCCATGATCGGGGAGGAGGACCCCGGCTGCGAAATCATGGCGTACATGGTGCAGAGCATCGCTGTCGGGATATTCATTGCTTGCGGAAGCACGGGGGTGGAGTGATGAAAGACTTGAAAAGCGGCATCGAGCACCTCAAGCAGGCGAAGGCGCACATGAGCAAGGCGAACGGCATCATGAGCGACCACATCTCGAAGCTCAAGGCGCTCGAAGAGGAAAACGCCGAGCTGAGGGCCAAGCTCGCAGATTGGGAGGGCAACGCCGAGGGCTTCGAGCCCGACGCGTACATGAAGCTGCCGCTGGATGCGGACGGAATCGCAATCAGGCCCGGGGACAAGATTTATTTCTGCGGCGACCCCGAGGGCTTCGCGCTCAAATGCATCGCGGTCGGGTGGCCGCCGTGCCCGGTTGAGTTCGTCGATTGGGAAGAGACGGGAACGACTGCGTGGGAAGAAGGCAGTGCCTTCACGCATCGCCAGCCGAAGCCCGAGCCAGCCGACAGCTGGGAGAAGCTCGAAGAGGATGCGAAGCAACGCGATGCTCCTATTTTGGCATCGACCCAGAAAATGCGTCGTGCGAAGACTGTCCGTACGGGTCAAGTCAGACCGGACGCCTTTGCTGGCGGAACGCCAGCCTCGACATGATAGCCCGCGCCAAGAAGCTCGCGGGCATTGAGGAGGCGCAGCGATGAGCAGGAAAACGTTTTGCGATATGTGCGGAGCCGAAATCAAAGGCAACTCCGCCAAGGTTGTAGTCATTTCGGCTGAATATGAGGACTTGTACGGATGCATCTCAAGCGACGATGCCATGGACGCTTGCGATGAATGCTTCACGAGGATTCGCGAGGCAATAAAGGAATGCAGGGAGCGCGGTAGGCATGAGCGATAGCTTCGAGGTGACCGTAAAGAAGGAGGTGCGAAATGGCTAGCGACTTCGACCGCCGCGAGACAACCGCCGAGCTTTCCGCGAAGGCTCTCAAGCGGCTGAGAAAGGAGTTCAATCTGGTGTCGAGCGAGGTGTGGATCGACGAGGCCCATAGGGTCGATTTCGTTGCATATCGCCGCGGAACCGGCTACACGAACGCCGCAGCCGAGCGCGGCGCGTTCTACTTCGTCGAGGTCAAGTCATGCATGGATGATTTCACGAGCGGACACGGGCGAACGTTCGAGGGCGACGAGAATTGGCTTGTGTGTCCGAGGAAGCTTGCCGACGCGCTGCATGAGAAGCTTCAGCTCCCGAGGAACTGCAAGGTGCTTTGCCCCGATGCCGCAGGCAACCTGCGCGTCGCGTACGACACCAGCGACCGCTGGCAAAGCTTCAGGAAGCTTTCGACCGCAGCGTTGCTGCTCCAAATGGTGTTGGACAGCGCCGAGTCGTGGCGCACGTCGCGCGAAGTTTTCTACGAGGAGGCTCGGAATGATTAGCGACGAAGAGCGCAAAGAGATAGCGCAGGAGCTTCGCCATTACGCGGCCTACGGCGAAGGCGCGACGCTGACAGAGTGGTGGGCGAGGCTGCAATCCATCGTCACTGGCGAGGATGATTTTCCCGACCCGCGCTCGCTGTTCATGCGCCTTGCTGGGTTGATAGATAGCGCGGCGTGCGCTGGCGAGCAGAGCGCGGAGGTTGACGATGATTAGCGACGATGCGCGCGGGAATCGCCTGCGAGGAACCAAAGTGGAGCAAGTCATCGTCGACGAGCTGGCCGACATGCAAACGAAAGAGCCAGCGCCATTCGCGGACTATCCGTCGGCGTGGTCTGGAAAGGTCGAGGCGGACTTCACTGTTCTCGAAAAGATGCTTTTCCCGCCGATGACGGTCGATATTCATAAATGCGAGCGCTCGGCAATCGTGCCGGTCAAGATTGCCGAGCTTATCGAGCTTGAAGAGGCGGCGTGGGATGCTGGCAGGTGGGGAGACGACGCGGATTACGAGGTAGAGCTCGCGCATACCTTCGCCATATTCGATTCGGACGCCGTCGACAAGGACGGCAACCCGATCGCAATGCTGCACTGTCATCGCTGCGGCAAAGGCGGTTGGGCCGACGTCGATTCCGTCACCAGGTATTGCCCCGATTGCGGCAGGGTGGTCGCGAATTGCAGAGAATGGCAAGAGGTGGGCGAGTGACGCATTTCAGCAGCTATAAAGTCACCTCCTCGCATCGCGGAAGGTACGACGAGAGGGAGCCGTATTCGCCGCCGCCCGTCGTGACGAGCTATTTCGACCCGGCGACAGGAGAGCCACGAGGCACGCGCGCCGAGCAGCCGCCTAAGCCGAAGAAGAAGCAGATGAAATCCCTTCAGCAGCAACGCCGCGAGGCGAGCGACAGGAACAAGAAGCCCGTGCTGCTCGACGGGGAATTGCAGGAAAGCGTGACCGAGGCGGCGCGGCTCATTGGCACAACCTGCTCGTCGCTCTCGCGCATCCTGCGCAACGGCGGCAGGGAATACAGAGGACATACGGTCGCTTACGCCGTAAAGGAGGAAACGAAATGTCAATAAACAAGGTAATCGTCACGGGGAACCTGACGCGCGATCCGGAGCTCCGCGAAACCGGGGACGGGCTCCAGATACTTTCTTTCGGCGTGGCCGTCAACGACCGCCGCAAGAACCAGCAGACCCAGCAGTGGGAAGACCGCCCGAACTTCGTGGACTGCGTCATGTTCGGCAACCGCGCGGCCAGCGTCGCCCGCTTCTTATCCAAGGGCGCGAAAGTCGCCATCGAGGGCAAGCTGCGCTGGTCCCAATGGCAGGCGAAGGACGGAAGCACTCGAAGCAAGCTGACCGTCGCCGTCGACGAAATCGAGTTCTTACAGCGTAAAGAAGACGGCCAGCGCGGCATGAGCGGCGAGACCGCCGCGGCGTATCGGGCGATGGGCGTAGCGCCGAATCAAGTCGCTCCCGCCGCGCCGCTCTACGAGGACGACGTTCCATTCTGATTCATGGAGGAATTTTGATGAGATGCCCGCCTTTTGAGCGGGCATTTCCGCGTTTGGCGTGCATGTCGGTGTTACGCAGTATAGAGTATGTAACACCACATGAGAGAGGAATCGCATGGCAGAGGAATTCGACGCGCTGAAGCGCTCGCGCGCACGCGCGTACCTGGAAAGCGTCCGCGCCGAGCGCGTCAAGGTCGACGCGCTGCGCGACGAGCTCGCGTTCGAGCGCGAATCGATGGAGCCCAAGGGCATCAGGTTCGACAAGCTCGGCGGATGCTCGTCGGCGTACGCGGACGCGATTCCCGACGGAGTGTCGCGCCTTGAGGCGATGGCGGAGAGATATTCGGAGCGCGAGCGCGGATACATCGAGGCCTCGTCGAGGGCGCGCGAGGCCATATCCGCTGCGCGGTCGGCGAAGGGCGCGTCCGTGCTCATGCGCCGCTACCTTCTCGACGAACCGTGGTGCGAGGTCGCCGCCGACGTCGGATGCAGCAGCCGCACCGCGATGAGGCTCCACGACGAAGCCCTTCTCGACGTGTACGAATCGATGCCGCACGAGTGGCGCATTCCCCGCCATCCCGCCGTGTGATTCGATTCTTGTCGCATTTTGGCGGCTTTTGTCACATTTTGGCAGCTTTTGTCACAACATGTCACATCGCCGATATGGATACTTATTGAATGCGAAAGCCGTCTGGAACCAGGCGGCTTTTCTATTTCCGCCGCGGCGCTCTCGATTCCTCTTCTCGCGCCGCGGCGATTCATGGATCGTCTCGACCACGACGGGGGCGCTATGACTCTTCTTCAGCTAGGCCAAATCGTAGCCAAGTACGAGACGGAGATGGCGCACGCCATGCTCTTCGCCGTCGCCGTGGCGAAATGCTACGGAGGTGGCAAATGGATAAAGGATATTGCCTGATGTGCGGCAACCTGCGCGACGTCTACGGCGGCGTGTGCAGGCAGTGCCAGGAGGACGCCCGCGTGACGCGCAACGCCGCGAGGCTTGAGCAAGACGCCCGGGCGCGCGCCAAGGAGCGGAAGGGCTCCCGCTGATGGCGACGAAGTCGCGCTACGCGAACGGCCACGCGCGCCGCAAGGTCCGCGCCTGGCTCAAGGCGCAGGGCAGGCCGTGCTGGCTTTGCGGCCAGCCGATAGACTACTCGCTCCCTGCCGGCCATCCGATGAGCTTCGAGGTCGACGAGATAAGGCCGGCGTCGCGGGGCGGCTCGGTAGTCGACCCCGCGAACGTCGCGCCGGCGCATCGCATATGCAACGAGCGGCGCGGCAACAAGAGCGTCGCCGACATGAAGGCGGCGGCGGGGCCGCGCCCCCGCGACGTCGGATGTAAAACAAGCAGACGCTGGTGACCTGGGGGTATGCCCCTCCCACCCGTCATAGGGCGCGCCCGCGGGCATTGCGCCTTTTTTTCTCACCAAGTTCCAGCTTACCCAGCTCCAGAAGGAAGGGGGAGCCCGCGATGGGAAAAGTCAGGAAGCTGAGCGACTCAGAGCGCAAGGCGATCGTCGCCATGTTTCCCCAGCTCGGAGTGACGGAGACGGCCCGCCGAGCCGGCTGCTCCAAGTCGACCGTGCAGCGCGTCTGGTCGACCGACGGGCCGGGCGGGGAGGATACCCAGAAAACTTACCCAGGCGCGAGCTCGGCGCGGCAGCCCGAGACGACCGCGGAGCGGCTCACTGAGCTGCGCGGGATACTGCGCGCCGCGCTCAACGACGCGCCGCCGCAGGCGGTCGCGGGGCTGTCCCGCGAGTACCGCGCGACCATCGAGGAGCTCGACAGATTGGAGGGCGGAAATGGAGGCGACCCCGTCGACAGCGCCCTCGACTCGATCGCGGCCAGAATCGCGGCGAAGATGCCTGCCCCGTAGGCACGTCTCGTCGCCGCGCGGCCGCGCCGACCTCCTCGACGAGGTCGTCGACTTCGCGAAGCTCATCGGATACGGGGTCGGCGATTGGCAGCGGACGCCGCTGCGCGACTGGTCGCGGCTGGACTCCCGCGGCAAATGGGTGCACCGCCGATGCGGGCTGTCCGTGCCGCGCCAGGCGGGCAAGTCGCACGACGCGATCATATGGGCCGCGTTCCTCGTGCTCGAAATGGGCTATTCCGTCCTTTGGACGGACCACAACTACTCGACGACCTGCGAGATGCTCGCGCGGTTCCGCAAGATTTTCGGGAAGCGCGTGGGCGACCCCGACGCGCACCGCGCGATAAACAGGCGCGTCTCCGACGCGAAATCGAAGACCGCGCAGGAGAGCTACGAGTTCGCCAACGGCGGCGTGCTCTGCTTCTCGACGCGAACCGATTCCGCGTCGCTCGGCTACAGCTTCGACGTGATCATCTACGACGAGGCGCAGCTCCTGACCAAATCGCAGGCGCAGACCCTGAACCCGACCACGACGCACGCGCCGCACAAGAACTCGCAGCTCGTCTACGTCGGCACGCCGACGCGAGCCGGCTGCGCCGCCGACCGTTTCAAGGAGCTTCGCGAGGAAGCGTGGGGCGACGAGCCGGGCGACGACATGTGCTGGCTCGAATACGGCGTCGACGAGGTCGGCGACCCGCTCGACGAGTCGCGGTGGTACCTGGCGAACCCGTCTCTCGCGGAAGGCCTCGTCGAGGTCGAGGACGTGCGCACCGGCGTCATGGGAATGAAGGGCGACGACCTCGCCATCGCCCAGGAGTACCTCGGCTATTGGCTCCCGCCGAGCGTGCAGACGGAAAGCCCGCTCATCGGCGAAGACCTGTGGCGCTCGACGCTCATCCCGCAAGATGCGGTGCCCGCCAGGTTCGCGAAGATCGCGTACGGCGTGAAGTTCAGCTCCGACGGCGGCTCGGTCGCGCTCGCGGTCGCCGCGTCGGACGGCATGGCCGCCCATATCGAGCTCCCGTTCTGCGAGCCGACCGCCCGCGGGACGAAGTGGCTCGTCAACTGGCTCGCCGTGCGCGCGAACCAGGCGTGCTCCGTCGTCGTGGACGGCAAGAGCGGCGCCGGCTCGCTCTGCGACAGGCTGCAAGAGCTCGGCACGCCGAAAGGCTACGTCATAAGGCCGACGACCGACCAGGCCATCACCGCGGCGAACCTCATTTTCGAAGCCGCCGGCGACGGCGGGATAACGCACATCGAATGCCCTGCGCTCGACCTCTCCGCCGCGACGGCGACCCGCCGCGAGATAGGCAAGGGCGGCGGATGGGGCTTCGGCGGCGACAACTCGACGCCCATCGAGGCGGCGGGCCTCGCGCTGCTCGGGCTCGCAACATCCAAGAGAAACCCGAAGAGGAAGGCGAGAGTAACCTGATGGCAATCTCAATCCCCTATGCCGTCGCCTCGGCCGAAGGGCTTTCGGCGGAACACCGCGAGACGGTGCTCGAACTGCTCAACAACTGGCAGTCGCACTACTCCGGCAACGTCGTCCGCTCGCAATACTACGAGGCCCGCAACATGCTCAAGGACCTGGGCATCGCGGTGCCCGATTCGCTGCAAGGCCTCGAAGTGGCCTGCGGCTGGGGATACAAATGCGTCGAGGTGATGCGAGACCACGTGTCTTTCGACGGGTTCACGTCTCCGGAGGACTACGACACGGAGAAGCTCCTGAAGCAGGTCGCGCGCCGCAACTTCATGCCGACGCGCGTCGGGAAGGCCGTCAACTCGGCGCTCAAATACTGCTTCAGCATGTGGGTGGTCACGTCGGACGAGGAGGGCCACGCGCGCATATCGGCGTACCCTCCAACGCTTTGCACCGGCATATGGGACGATGTCGGCGAATGCCTGTCGGCCGGCATGTGGGTCGTCTCGTTCGCGAAGGAGCGCGGCCGAAAGACGAATCGGCCCGATTGGGTCGACGTCATGCTCGACGACTGCCTCATCAGGCTCCGCGCCGACGGGGACGGCAGATGGTCCGCCGAGTACGTCGAGCACGGCCTCGGCATCGTGCCTATGTTCGTGATGCCGTACAACCCGGACGACGACCGGCCGTTCGGCGTGTCGCGCATAAACTCCGAGGTGCGCTGGCTCATAGACTGCGCCATGCGCGCGAGCGTGAACGAGGAGGTCGCCGCCGCCTTCGCCGCGTCGACGCAGAAATACCTGCTCGGCACCGACGGGGACGCCTTCGAGGACAAGACGAAATGGAGCGCGTTCATCGGCTCCATCTTCGAGGTCTCGATAAACAGCGAGGGACAGATTCCCCAATTCGGCCAGCTCACGCAGCCGAGCATGCAGCCCATGACCGAGCATTTCTCGAACCTCTGCAAGCGCATGAGCGCCGCGACGGGCATCCACGCCGGCCAATTCGGAATCGTCGGGGACAACCCGAGCAGCGCCGACGCCATCTATTTGGAGAACTCGCCGCTCATCCTCAAATGCAAGACCTTCATCAAGGAGGCGAAGGCCGCGCTTTCCCGCGTGGCGATCGCCGCCGCCGCGACCGAGCTCGGGAAGAGCTACGCCGAGGCCGAGGAGGCCTGCGACGTGTCGGTCAGCTTCCTCAACCCCGCGATGCCGACGCTCGCGCAGCAGACCGACAGCTCCATCAAGCTTGCGTCCGCCGTTGACGGCTTCGCCGGCACGCCGACGTTCTGGCGCCTGAACGGCCTGGACGACGACGAGGTGAGGAACGTCATGTCGGAGATAAGGCGCAACGTCACGCGCTCCGCCGCGTTCGACCTGATTTCCGGCGCTTCCCAAGAGCAGGCGAAGACGGCGGCATCGGATGATTAGCTCGGCCGAGTTCGCGGCGTACAACAGCGCGGTCGCGCGAATCGGCGACAAGGCCGCGTCCGACGTCGAGTCGTCCGTGCTCGCCTGGTGCCGCGCCAACGCCTCGGCGACCGTGGCCGAGAAGCGCGAGGCCGCCAAGCTCATCATGGATGGGTACATCCAGGGGTACGACGACATCGCCGCGGAGTTCGCCGCGGAGTGGTACGACCACCGCGCACAGAAGAGCGGCGTCGCGCTCGACCAGGCAATAACCATGACGACGTACAAGCCGGAATCCGTCGACGACGTAGCGCGGTACCAGGCGAAGAAGCTCGCGAAGGGCGGTGACGCCGAATTCGCGAAGGCGTGCGGCGAGTTCGCCAGGAACGACGCCTTCCGGAGCCTGAACGAGACGATCATCGCGAACGTAGGCCGCGACAGGGACAAGGGCGCGAGGTTCGCCCGCGTCCCGACGGGCTTCGAGACTTGCACGTTCTGCCTGATGCTCGCGAGCCGCGGCGCGGTCTACCACACGAGGAAGTCGGCAGGCGAGTTCAAGCACTTCCACCGCGGATGCGACTGCAAGGTAGTCCCGAGCTTCGAGCACGACCCCTACGCCGAGGTGGTCGAGGGGGTTAAGCCGCGCGAGCTGCAAGAGCGGTGGAAGCAGTTTGTCGACATTGACAACAGTCCCGGGTTGACGGAATTGGAAAAACGATTGCTCAAGGGTCGCTTTGGAAAGTCGGGAAGGATAAGTAAGGAGCGAGGGGCAAAACCGTGGAGGAAAGAAATATCCGCAGCAGAAATTCTGGTTGCGTGCGGCGTCGACATCAGATTTATTAAGGAAACAAAGAGAGCAAAAACCCCGGACGCTTATCTCGACGGTGTTGTATATGAATTTAAAATCCCAGATTCAATGGGCGACAAAACCATAAAGAATCAAATGAAGAAAGCGACCGGAAAAGGAACAGGAAATCTCTTGCTGAGCAATATTGCAAACGGTGCGAGCGACAGCGAGTTCCTGCGCGCAATCGAAAGATTTCTGAGCGATGACGAGTACAAGGACGATTTTGAAGAGATTAAAAGAATCTTATTCGTCGGCCGCGAAGGGACAATAAAGGAATTCAAAAGATAAGGCCGTCTAACCCCCTGTGAGTTAACCCAGGTATAGACGGCCTAACAGCTGTTGCTTTGATTGTACCACACTCTTTTTTAGATTGCTGGAAACGGTGTCGGCAGAGAGATTGCGCGAGTTTTGGAGCAGTGTCGATCTAACTGGTAATCAAACGATAACCCGAGAGTGGTGGTTGACAACCGCTATAGCAAAATCGCGGATGTCGATGCGGAGAAGCAGATAGCCGAGTCGATGAAGTACCTATCCAGCAAAGGCCAGTTCAACTTCAGCGATGCGATGCTCATCAAGAACGGGACCGCGACCCTGTACAAAAAATAAGAGCTAGAGGGTTACATATAGGCAAGAAAACCTTAGCTCCTCTAGCTCAGTTCCAGTTTACCACATCGGGGCGTGGCGGAATGGCAGACGCGCGTGCCTCAGGAGCACGTGGGCATCGCTCGTGCGGGTTCGAATCCCGCCGCCCCGACCAACGATTGCAGGCAAGGCCGTTGTGCTTTGCAAAGGAGGAACGCATGGCATCAGATGATTTCGAGGTAGTGGCCTTCAAAATCCTGTCTTACCTGTACCGGTGCATGAAGGGCGGCAAGAAGGTGGACATCGCCGCGCTGCGACAGCTCGTCGGGTGCAACGAGGCGTACTTCGGCGCTGTCGTCAGGAGCCTCCAATCGAAAGGATACGTCGAGGGCTTCGCGTTCGACGGATTCTCGGGAGTCGTCATCGACTCTCCTAACTTGGCCGCCATGTCCGACCCCATGATTACCATGGACGGGGCGATATACGTGAGCGAGAACTCGCGAATGCGCAAGGCAAAGGACTTTGCTGGACACGCATTCGAGGTCGCGCTTTCTGCGGCCATCCAGGCGGCGGCATCGCGTATCTAATCGCGCCCAACACAATCGAATAGATACCACCGTAGGCCCCGTTCGGGGCCTTCGTTGATTCAAGCCATCCGCACGGGTGGCTTTTTTCATACACGGAAGTGCCCCGCACGGGGCGAGACGAGGCGCCGCACGGCGCCGGACAGGAGGAAAGCATGGAAGACGGAGCCCAGGAGCAGGCCGCGCAGCAGCCGCAGCAGGAATCGGGCGAGACCCAGGAGAAGGACTACAAGGCGCTCTACGAGGAGGCCGTCAAGGAGTCCCGCAAATGGGAGAAGCGCTCTAAGGACAACCTCGCGCAGCTCAACGACCTCAAAGACTCCAAGGACAAGCCGGACCCGACCATCGAAGAGCGCATCGCCGCGCTGGAGAAGGAGAACGGCGACCTCAAGGCGGCGTCGGCGCGCGCGAAGCTCGTCGATTCCGTGGCGAAGGCGACCGGGCTCGACCGCGCGATCGTCGCGACCCTGAGCGGCGCCGACGAGGAGTCGCTCACCGAGCAGGCCGAGGCGATCGCGGCAATCGCGAAGCCGCAGGGCGGAGCGCCGCGCGTGCCGGAAGCCGGACAGAAGCAGAAGCCAGGCAAGCCCTCCAAGAAGGACATCCTCGGAATCGAGGACAAGAAAGAACGCATGGCCGCCATCGCGGCCAACATCGACCTCTTCAAGTAAGGGGAGAAAGGGGCCAGAATGCCCGACATCAAGACCCTCGCAGCAGCACGCAACGTCGACCTCGTCGACACCTTCACCAAGTCCATCGCCAAGCTCGCGAAGATGCTCTCCGCCTGCGACCCCATCAAGGCGAACGTCGGCGAGACGCTTCACCAGAAGAAAATCACCGGCAAGCTCTCCGAGACCGAGTACGTCGAGGGGCAGGAGATTCCGGAGTCCAAGTACACCTGGGCCGACGTGACGACCTACGAGGTCGCGATCAAGCCCTACCGCAAGAAGACCACCTTGCAGGAGATCAAGAAGCGCGGCTACGAGGCCGCCGTCGACGCGACCGACTCCGCGATGATCTCCGACATCCAGCGCGGCATCAAGAAGGACTTCGTCAACGTGCTCGCCGGCGAAGGCACCACCGCCGTCACCGGCAAGAACCTCGTCGCCACCGCCGCGAACGCGTGGGCGGCGCTCGACAACCTCGTCGAGGACTACTCCTTCGGCGACGTCGACGTCATCTACTTCGTGAACCCCGTCGACTTCGCGAAGCAGATCGCCGACTCCGAGGTCTTCTCCGCCTTCGGCATCTCCTACATCGAGAACTGGGCGGGCCTCGGCACGCTCGTGTCCACCGGCTCCGTCGCCGCCGGCACGATCTACGCCACCGTGAAGAACAACATCAAGGTCTACACCGCGAGCACCGAGGGCGACGACCTCTTCGGCTTCTACACCGACGAGTCCGGCTACATCGCCATCAACCATTCCAGCGAGCTGAAGAGCCTCGCATACGACACCGTCGCGTACACCGGCATCACCTTCTTCGCCGAGTACATCGACATGGTCGTGAAGGGAACCATCGCAGCAACCGCGTAAAAGGAGAGCAAATGATCGCAACCGTGACATACCCGTACCGAGACCGCGAGACGTACGAGATCCACCGCACCGGCGACGAGGTCGAGCTGACCCCCGAGCGCTTCGCCGAGCTGTCCGCCGCAGGCTACGTCGACGCCGCCGAGCAGGCCGCCGAGCCCGAGCCGGAAGAGCCAGAGAAAGCCGAAGCGGACGAAGCCGACGAAGTGGCGGCCAAGGAGGCGAAGGACGTCCACGAGATGACGGCGGCGGAGATGCGCGCCGAAATCGAGGCGATGGGCGGCTTCGCGCCGAAGAAGGCGACGAAGGCGCAGCTCGCCGAGCTTTTGGAGCAGCTGTGAGCGAGGGATTCGCGACCCTCGCGGACTACGAGCTGAGGTATGGCGCGGTCGCCGACGGCGACGGGGACAAGGTCTCCGCGCTCCTGTCGGACGCGTGCGACATGCTGCTCGCGGCCTACGAGTCGCGATGGGGCGAGTACAGGCGGGGCGAGCACGGCGCATTCGACCGCGCCGCCTGCGCCGTGGCGTGCTCCATCGTCTCGCGGGCCGCGAACGTGCCGCTCGGCCTGGCCGGAGCGTCGCAGTACAGCCAGACCGCGGGCAGCTACAACGCGTCGGTCACGTTCGCCAACCCGACCGCCGAACTGTGGGTCGGCAAGGCCGACCTGAAGCGGCTGGGGCTGGCCGGGTGCCGAATCGGCAGCATCGACGCGATGACGGGGGCGGACCGTGATTAATCTCATCCCAGACGAAGAGGTCGCGGTAATCCGCGATTCCGCGAGGCTCGACGACCTCGGCGAGCCAATCGACTCGCGGCCGTCCCGCGAGGCCGTGCGCTGCGTGGTGTGCCCCGGCTCGACCTCCGACTTGGGGGCGGAGCGGCCCAACGGCGCGAGAATCGCGTACACGCTGCATTTCCCGAAGACGTACAGGGGCGACCTTCGCGGCTGCTCGGTCGAGGTGCGCGGAGAGGCGTTCGACGTGGTCGGCGACCCGATGCGCACGACCGAGGCGGCGACGCCCGGCGCATGGAACATGGCCGTCGAGGTGGCGAGGGCGGATGGGTAGGTTCAAGCCGGACCGCGCGGGATACGCCGCGCTCATGAACTCCGCGCCCGTGCAATCCATGCTCGAGCGCAAGGCGCAGGCCGTGAAGGCGGCCGCGGACGCCGCGCTCTCGGAAGGCGGCTACGACTTCGAGGGGCACGAGGTGAAGGATTTCGACGGCGTCCTCGCGCGGGGGCGCGTCGTGCGCACGAAGACAGACCAGGCGCGCTACAGCGAGGCGAAGCGCAAGACGCTCTCGCGCGCGCTCGATTCGGCGAGGGGGTAGCGAATGGACGTTGAGGCGGCGGTCGCGCGCAGGCTCGCGCAGGCCGCAGGAGTGCCCGGGTGCCTAGAGGTGCCGGAGGAAATGCCCGACTCGTTCATCAGCGTCGAGCAGATCGGCGGCGGAGGCTCGATGTTCGAGCCGTGCAGGCTCGCCGTCGACTGCTGGGCGAAGAAGAAGGAGCGCAAGAAGGCCCGCGCGCTCGCCGAATCGGTGGCCGCGGCTGTGGCGGACCTCGACGAAGAGGCCAACTTCTTCCATCCGGAAGTGACGAATCTCTATCGCCAGAACGACCCGGACACGGGCCGCTCGCGATACATCGTGCAGATCCAGATATGGGTCTGCGAATAGCAGAAAGGAAACAGCATGGCAGAGGCCAATGGCAACAACCAGGCGAACGTCAGCTCCGCGAAGGGCGTGAAGGGCGGCTACATCTTCTCCGCGCCCGAGGGGACGGCGCTCCCGACCGACATCAAGACGCCCCTCGCCCCGGCATTCAAGTGCCTCGGCTTCATCAGCGAGGACGGCTACGTCGAGACCGTGGACGAGGACTCCGACGACATCCCCGACATGAACGGCGACATCATGGACTCGACCAACTCCAACCGAGTCGAGTCCGCGCAATTCACGCTCGCCGAGATCAAGGCCGAGACGCTCAAGCGCCAATACGGCGAGAAGAACGTGACCGACGCGAACGGCGTCATCACGGTCAAGCACAACTCGAACTCGCACGACATCTTCTCGTACGTCTTGGAGCTCGTGCTGAAGAACAACCGCCGCTGGCGCAAGGTCATCCCCGCCGGCAAGTCCGCGGAGCTCGACGACCTCAACATCTCCAGCTCCGAGCTTTGCCAGCGACCGCTGACGATGAAGTACCTGACCGACGAGGACGGCAACACCTGCTACGACTACTTCGAGTCGACCGAGACCACGGCGACCGCATAGCCGCAGAGGGGCAACAGCTTTTGGCGGGGCCGAGCGCCCCGCCTTTTTTCGCATGGAGGAAAGAATGGAAAAGAAGAAGCACGAAGTCGCGAAGGTCGAGTTCCGCGGCCAGGAATTCGACATCGACAAGACCGCGTTCGCCTCGCTGAAGGTGCAGACCGCGCTCAACCTCGGCGACAAGGACCCGCGCGCCGCGAACGAGGCGATGAACCTCATCTGCTGCGGGCGAGTGGTGGAATACATCGGCCGCATCCCCGACGAGGGCGGCGCCCTTCCCGACGAGCTCGGATGCTCCGCCGAGGACTGGCAGGCCTTCACGGCCGCGATAGGCGAGGCGGTGGCGGCAAAAAACTGACGTCCTTCGCGCGCGATTGGCTCGACAACCGCGCCGACGTGGTCGCCGACTTCCGCCAATACTACGGAATCGACCTCCCGGTCGAGCCGACCGACGACGACTGCTCGCGGTGGTCTCTGCTCTGGTACGCGCTGCCGCGCGAATCGCGCACGGCGCGCCGCCAGACGCCGGAGCTTCGGTGGAGCGAGGGGGAGTACATGCTCGCGATGGCGGTGCACGCGCTGGAGGTCATCGCATGGCAGAGGACGAAGGACGGCCAGCGCGGGCGCAACAAGCCGCATCCGCTGAAGACGCCCGCGGAGCGCGCGGAGGCGCAGCAGCACCGCGACAACGCGCTCGCGGCGCGCGAAGACATAGACGGCATTCTCGGAATGCACGAAGGAGGTGCGTAAATGGGGGCAGTCAACGTCGGCAGCGCGTCGGTCACGATCATGCCGACCATGAACGGCTTCGCCGGCAAGCTCAACAAGCAGCTCGGCAGCGCCGGCACGTCCGGCGGCGCGGCCTTCTCGAAGGCCTTCGGCGGGAAAGCCGTCGGCGCGGCGGGAGGAATCGTCTCGAAATTCAAGAGCGCCGGCACCTCCGTCGGCGCGCAGATGGGAACGGCGGCCGGCGCGGCGCTGAGCGCGAAGGGCGCCGCAATCGCGGGCATCGCGGGCGGCATCGCCTCGGCGGCCGCGCAGAAAATCATGGCCGCGCTCTCTTCTCTGACAGGCGAGATAACGAACGCTTCCGACTCGGCGCAGAAATTCGCCAGCACGCTCGGGTTCGGCGGCGTGGACACCTCGACCATCGACGCCCTGACGGCCTCGACGCAGGACTATGCCGACAAGACCATTTACGACCTGGGCGACATCCGCAACACGACCGCGCAGCTGGCCGCCAACGGCGTGTCCGACTACGCGCAGCTGTCGGAGGCGGCGGGCAACCTCAACGCCGTGGCCGGCGGCAACGCGGCGACCTTCAAGAGCGTCGGCATGGTTCTCACGCAGACGGCGGGCGCCGGAAAGCTCACCACGGAGAACTGGAACCAGCTCGCCGACGCCATCCCCGGCGCGTCGGGCAAGCTCCAGGAGGCCATGAAGGCCAACGGCGCGTACACCGGCAACTTCCGCGACGCCATGGAGAAGGGCGAGATATCCGCCGAGGAATTCAACCAGGCGATCATGCAGCTCGGCATGACCGACGTCGCCAAGGAGGCGGCGACCTCGACGGCGACCTTCGAGGGCGCGATGGGCAACCTGGAGGCATCGGCCGTCACGGCCGGCGCGAAGGTCCTCGACGCGTTCAAGCCGCTCCTCACTGGCGGCATGGCCTCGGCGGGAGAGGCAATCGACGGCATCGGCGATTCGGTCGCCGATTTCCTCTCGAAATGCCAGGACAACGGCGCGATACAGGCGCTTTCAGACGATGTGTCGCTCCTCGGCGGCGCGGCGCTCGACGTGATGGGCGCGGTAGGAAGCCTCGTTGGCGCGGTGCTCGGCATCGAGCCGGGGGCCGACGGCGCGGCCGACGCGGCGGACTCGTTCAAGGGCGCGCTCGACGCGGCGCATCCCGCGATCCAGGGAGTCGCCGACGCGGCGTCATGGCTCAGGGACAACGCGGCGAAGGCCGCGCCCGCGGTGCGGGCGCTCGCGGCCGGATTCGTGCTCATGAAGGCGGCGTCGGGCGTCGCGGGCGCCGTGAAGTCGCTCTCCGGCACGCTGACCGCCGTCTCGACGCTCTCGACCTTCGCAGCCGGAGGCCTGGCCGCCATGGCGGGCGGCGAGACCGCGGCGGGAAGCCTGTCTGCCGGGCAGGTGCTCGCGCTCGGGGCGGCCGTGCTCATGGTCGGGGCGGGAGTGGCGCTCGCGGCGGCCGGCATCCTCCTCCTGGCGACGGCTGCGATGCAGGTCGCCTCTGCCGGGCCGGGCGCGGCGCTCGCCATGCTCGGCATGGTGGCGGCGGTGGCGGCGCTCGCGCTCGGGGCCGCGGCCTTGGGGCCCGCGCTCACGGCGGG
>OHFA01000313.1_pt1 | contig 31097 bp, 29 predicted proteins | sample 1567501 | NCBI WGS metagenome assembly OHFA01 (sample SAMEA3879593, study PRJEB24766) | human gut metagenome | biome: human-associated habitat; feature: feces | place: USA | collected 1985/1987 | reverse complement strand
GGCATGGCGTCGTCATCGCAGCCAATGGGCATGCCGTTGTAGCCAAGAGAGAGGATCTTGTTTTCCGGGCTGACGATGCAGGCCCCGACCTGGCTGCTGGGGTCCTTGGAGCGCATCGCAGTCAGCAGTGCGATGCCCATAAAATATTCGTCCCAGTTGATATAGTCGCTGCGCTTCATCGGCAAAGACCTCCTGCGTTTTTTTCTATTCTATCACTCGGCAGCAGGCAAAACAACCGGCGCTGCGCCGTACGGCACAAAAAAGCGCCCGCACCCTGTACAGGGCGGGCGCAGGAGGATCACAGCTTCTGCTGCCAGGACATCTCCCAGAATGTCAGCTCGTACCGAGAGCATGCGGTGAAGATATCGGTCAGATGGGCCAGCTGCGGCTCGGTGTAATGGGCGGCCAGCCGGTCCAGGGTGTCCAGCAGCACCTGGTTGCTGGCGGCATACCCCTCGGACAGATAGCCCTGCACCCATTCGCCATAGAAGGGGTCCTGCACGGATTCCGGCCGGGCGGCGACCATGCGCTGGGCGATCTGCTGGTAGCTGCAAGCGCAGGCCAGGATCGCGGTCAGAGCCTCGGCTTCGCCCTCTTCATAGGCGATGCGCAGCATATAAGATGTATAGGACAGGCTGTCCAGAGCCCGGGGGGTCTGGTCCAGTTCCTGCTGGGTCACGTTCAGTTTGGCCAGATAGCCGCTGTGGATATCCAGCTCGCCATCCATCACCGGGATGTACTGGGCAAACAGACGGGCGATCTCCAGGCTTTTTGCCTTGGCCACGCCGATGGCAAACGCTTTGGAATAATCCTGCAGATAGAGGTAGTCCTGCAGGATATAAAAGCGGAACTTCTCCTGGGGCAGGGTCCCGTTCTGGATACCCAGCACAAAGGGGTGGGTGTTGTAGGCGTCCCAGATGGGGGCCACGGCCTGCATCAGTCGCTGTGTCGTAGTCATGCTTGTGCCTCCTGTGCAAATTCTCCGTTCAGGTCAAAGTTATGTGCCATAGGGCCTGCACCCTGGCCCAGATCCAGCATGGCGGCCAGTGCACCGCTGATATAGGCTTTGGCGCGGCGCACCGAGTTCTCCAGATCAAAGCCCTTGGCCAGGTTGGCAGCAATGGCAGAGGAGAGGGTGCAGCCGGTGCCGTGGGTGTTGGGGTTTTGGATGCGCTTTCCCTGGAACCACTGGGACTGGCCGTCGGCGTACAGCAGATCGTTGGCGTCGTTGACCCGGTGCCCGCCCTTGACCAATACGGCGCAGCCGTAGCGGCGGCCGATCAGGGCGGCGGCAGCTTCCATATCCGCCGGGGTCTGGATGGTCATGCCGGAGAGGATCTCTGCCTCCGGGATGTTGGGGGTCAGCACGGCGGCCAGGGGCAGCAGCTCCTGCTTCAGGGTCTCAATGGCTTCCGGCTCGATGAGCCGTGCACCGGAGGTGGCCACCATCACCGGGTCCACCACGATCTTCTGTGCCTGGTACTGGCGCAGACGCTGGGCAATGGCCCGGATCAGCGGAGCGCTGGATACCATGCCGATCTTAACAGCGTCCGGGCGGATGTCGGTAAAGATCATGTCCAGCTGCTGGCACAAAAACTCCGGGCTTACTTCCAGGATGCCGCTTACACCGGTGGTGTTCTGGGCGGTCAGTGCGGTGATGGCGGTCATGGCATAGACGCCGTTCATGGTCATGGTCTTCAGGTCTGCCTGGATGCCTGCGCCGCCGCTGCAATCGCTGCCGGCGATAGAGAGTGCTGTTTTCATGGAAAAACTCCTTTCGGTTTAGCCGCCAGAGCGGCAGGGTCGGCAGGGCGGCGGCGCCGCTGCACAGGATAAGGGGGCCAAAGCACCGGGTGCAGAATTTAGCCCTGGATCATCTGTTGGGACAGGGTGCGGAGATGCCGGCACTGGGCCTGGATGTCTTGGGCGCTGAAGATGGCGCTGACCAGTGCTACGCCGTCTGCGCCGCAGCCGGTCAGCTGCAGCAGATTGTCGGCCTGGATGCCGCCAATGGCGACCACCGGCAGATCCACAGCCTGGCAGATCTCCCGCAGGGTCTGGTGGGGCAGGGGACGGGCATCCGCCTTGGTGGAGGTGGCAAACATGGCCCCTACGCCCAGGTAGTCCGCACCGTCTGCAGCGGCCTGCAAAGCCTCCTGCACCGAGTGGGCCGAAACGCCCACCAGCAGCTTGTCCCCGGCGATGCGCCGCACCTGCCGGGCGCTGAGGTCCTGCTGCCCCACATGGACTCCGTCTGCACCGCAGGCCAGGGCAAGCTCGACATCATCGTTGATGATAAAGGGCACCCCGTACTGTCGGCAGAGCTGGGCCATCTGCCGGGCTTCCTCCAACAGCAGGCGGGGGTCGGCGTGCTTTTCCCGCAGCTGGACACAGGTGACCCCGCCTTTCAGGGCCTGTTCCACCTGCCACAGCAGCGTATGCTCCCCCGTCCAGGCCCGGCTGGTCACGGCATAGAGCAGCATATGGTTCTTATTGCATTTCATACTTTGCACCTGCTTCCAATTCTTCGGGTGTTAGGTGATAGATCGTATCGATGATGGCGGTGCGGTAGCTGGCGTTGCCCTGGCCGGGCAGAAGGCGCTGTGCCGCCAGTTCCCCCGCCAGCCCCATGGTGCACAGTGCCGCCACTGTGGCCCAAGACGCCTGTTGGGGGGACGCTGCCAGAAAGGCCCCGGTCAGGGCCGAGAGCTGACAGCCTGTGCCGGTGACCCGGGCCATCATGGGGTGGCCGTTGCGCACGACCCAGCTGTTTTGTCCGTCGGTCACAAGGTCGGCGGCTCCGGTCAGCGCCACGACCGCCCCGGTGCGCCGGGCCAGGCTTTGGGCCAGGGCCTCGGTCTGGGGCAGTGTGCAGGCGGTGAGCTGGTCCTGCGGGGCGGCATCCACTCCGTGGGCAAGGCCGCTGCCCTGGGCCAGGACCTTGATCTCGGAGCTGTTGCCCCGGATGGCGGTGAACCGCACCTGTTCCAGCAGCTGTGCGGCGGCACGGGCCCGAAAAGCCGAGGCGCCCACCCCCACAGGGTCCAGCAGCACCGGCAGCCCCAGGGCGTTGGCCTGCCGCCCGGACGCCAGCATGGCGGGCAGGGTCTGGCTGTGCAGTGTGCCCAGGTTCAGCACCAGCGCATCCGCATGGGCGGTGATCTCCGCCGCTTCCTCCGGGTCGTCTGCCATGATGGGAGAGGCCCCGCAGGCCAGCAGCAGGTTGGCGCAATCGTTTGCGGTGATGTAGTTGGTGATGCAGTGGACCAGCGGCTGGCGCTGCCGCACCTGCGTCAAGAAGTTTGTCAGCATGGTGTCAGTTCCCTTTTTGTCAGCGGCGGTCCATCATCTGCTGCAGAACATGCGACCGCTTCAAACCATACAGGACCACCGCCGAGATGATGGCGCCCCCCGCCGTGGAGACCAGGAAGGGGAAGATATAGGCGTAAAAGGCAACGCTGGCAGCGCTTTGCCCCATCAGGAAGATGGCCACAGGGTAAGCGCACAGCCCACCCAGCACCGAAGTGCCGAACACTTCGCCCAGCAGGGCGGCCGGCAGGCTGTGGGTGCGGCGGTAGGCCAGCCCGCACAGCAGCGCACCGCACATCCCGCCGGGGAAAGCCAGCAGGCTGCCCAGACCCAGCAGGTTGCGCAGCAGCGCAGCCGTAAAGGCCACCCCTACGCTGTACCCAGGCCCCAGCAGCACGCCGCACAGCACATTGACCATGTGCTGCACCGGGGCGCATTTGCTGCCAAATACCGGGAAGGAGAACAGGCTTCCCACCACGGCCAGGGCACAGAATACCCCGGCCAGAGCCAGCTTCTGGGTGCGATCGTTTTTCATAAGAGGTTCCTCCTTTTGGAACGGCCGCGAGACACTGCTGCGCAGCGCTCCCGGCACAAAGGCAGGCCCTTGGCCCGGGGGCCAAAGGCTGCGGAAGTTCGGTCGGAGCTTGCTGGCTCCCTCTCACGCCGGAACACGGCTTCCCATCGCTGCATACTCGCGGCCCAGGGCGCTCCCCCTCAGCCGGGCCACAAAAAACAGGAGGGTCCCCTGCGGACCCTCCTGTAAAAAATCTGGATACTGACTTCCTACGGCGGCATTATCCGCATCAGGTAAAGGGTCGAAGTTGGAGTACTTCCTCTCAGCCTGCCTATACAAGCTCCCCTGTGTTTTTAGTTGTGACGCCATCCAGTATACACGCTGCGCAGGGGAAATGCAAGACCTTTGCGTCCGCACCGGCAGAGGGAGCTGTTCCAGCCATTCCAGCCTGTGCCATACAAGCCAGAACAGTGGATAATCTGGGATATACCACGCTTTTTCGAGAAAACGGTACAAACTACCGCATTGTGTAGACATTTTGCACCCCCAAAAGCCAAAAAAAGATTGCTTTCTCGGAAAAGTTCCATATACTATAAACTAAACGGACAACGTATATTGCAAATAAACCGGTAAAATTAGAACAATTTGCACAAAGAAGAAACGCAAACCATAGGAGGATCGTCCCCATGTTGGAACCCATCACCAGCGAGACCCTGGCTCATGTGCGCACGCCGGAGATGCGGGACTATGCCCGCATCTACCTGGATGTGTACCAGCAGTTTGCCCGGGACGTGGAGCAGTTCGGTCTGCCCTTTGCCCGGCAGGACCCCAACCGGACCGAAGCACAAGCGCTGCGCTGCAGCCTGCCCCAAAAAGGGGTGCAGGTGCGCAGCGGCGGAGCGAGCCTGGTGTGGCGGTGGCACTCTTCCGCCTGCGAAGCCTGCCGCAAGGGACAGGGGACCGAGACGATGCTGCTTTCCCTCCGGTGCCACCGGGATTGCTTTTTCTGCTTTAATCCCAACCAGGAGAATTACCAGCAGTTCTGTACCCAGATGCAGGATTGGCGGGGGCAGCTGGACCGGCTTGCAGCCAGCGGCCAGCGGCTGACCCACCTGGCCCTTACCGGCGGAGAGCCGCTGCTGTACCCCCAGCAGGCGGTGGAGTTTTTTGCCCGGGCGCGGCAGCTGTTCCCGGATGTGCATCTGCGGCTGTACACCTCCGGAGATCTGCTCACCCGTCCGCTGGCCCAGCAGCTGCGCCAGGCCGGGCTGGATGAGATCCGTTTTTCCGTCAAGCAGGAGGACGCGCCCGCCCAGCAGGAGGCGGTGCTGCAAAATCTGGAGATGGCGGTGGAGCTGATCCCGGATGTGCTGGTGGAGATGCCGGTATTCCCCGGTGGTCAGGACCAGATGCGGCAGCTTTTGCTGCGGCTGGACAAGGCCGGGGCCAAGGGCATCAATCTGCTGGAGCTGTGCTTCCCCTACAACAATGCGCCGGAGTTTGCACGCCGGGGCCTGCAGCTGCGCTGGCCGCCCTACCAGACCCTGTACAACTTCTGGTATGCGGGGGGGCTGCCGGTGGCGGGCAGCGAGCTGGAGTGCCTGCGGCTGCTGGAGTTTGCAGCAGAGCAGGATCTGCGGCTGGGGGTGCACTATTGCAGCCTGGAAAATAAAAATACCGGCCAGGTCTGGCAGCAGAACCATCAGATCCCCTGCACCGACCCCACCCTGATGCACTCGGAGAAGGATTTTTACCTCAAGGCGCTGAAGGTGTTTGGGGACGAGGCCCGGCGGGCGCTGCCGCTGCTGCGGCAGGCTGCCCGGTGCAGGTGGACCCGGAACACCAGGCGGTGCAGTTCCATCCGCGGGATCTGCACCACTTGCAGGGAGACCCGGAGCTGGGGGTCTCCTATCAGATCATGGAACTGCGGGACGGGGTGCCCACAGCACGGGAGCTGCGGCTGGACCGCACCACCCTGCGCACCCTGTGTCCTGAGGATCTATAAAAACAGACAAGAAGAGAAGGAAATGAGAGAATGGAACAACAACTGACCCACTTTGATGCCAGCGGCAACGCTGTGATGGTGGATGTGTCCGGCAAGGCGGTCACCAGCCGGACGGCAGTGGCCCAGGGCAGCATCCTGGTCAACGAGGCGGTGCGCCGTGCAGTGCAGGATGGAACGGTGCAAAAAGGAGATGTGCTGGGTGTGGCCCGGGTCGCCGGGATCATGGCGGTCAAGCGCACTTCGGATCTGATCCCCATGTGCCACCCGCTGATGATCCGCAAATGCAGCGTGGATTTTACGGTGGATGAGGCCGAAAATTCGATCACCGCTGTATGTACGGTGAAATGCGAGGGGCAGACCGGCGTAGAGATGGAGGCGCTGACCGGTGTGTCGGTGGCGCTGCTGACCATCTACGATATGTGCAAGGCCATTGATAAGACTATGACCATGACCGACATCCATCTGGTGGAAAAAATGGGCGGAAAAAGCGGGCATTTCATCAACCCCCGCGCAGAGAAAGGCGGGAGCTTGTGATCGACAGAGAGGGTCGATGGATCGACTATTTGCGCATCTCCATCACCGACCGATGCAACCTGCGCTGTCAGTATTGCATGCCGGAGTGCGGGGTGGAAAATCTGCCCCATGACCAGATCCTGCAATACGATGAGATCTTGCGGATCGCCGGGGTCATGGCCCGGGAGCTGGGCCTTGCCAAAATCAAGGTCACCGGCGGCGAGCCGCTGGTACGCCGGGACTGCCCGGAGCTGATCCGTCAGCTCAAGGCGCTGCCCGGTATCCAGAATGTCACCCTGACCACCAATGGGGTGGAGCTGGCACGGCAGATGCCGCAGCTGGCGCAGGCCGGGGTGGACGCCATCAATATCAGCCTGGATACCCTGGATGCGGAGGAGTTTGCCCACATCACACGGCGGGATATGCTGCCCCAGGTGCTGGAGGGCATCCGGGCGGCGCAGGCGTTCCCCCAGGTGCTGCTGAAATTGAACGTGGTGCCCATTGCCGAGCAAGACGAGACCCTGCTGGAGCTGGCGGCCTTGGCGCGGGAGTATCCGATCCATGTGCGCTTTATTGAGATGATGCCCATTGGGTTTGGCCGCAAATACCGCTCCCGCTCAGAGGCAGAGCTGGTGGAGCTGCTGGGACAGCGGTTCGGCCCCTTGACCCCCGTGGAGGGAAACTACGGCAATGGGCCGGGGCATTACTATGCGGTGCCGGGCTTTCAGGGCTGGGTGGGATTTATCAGTGCGATCAGCCATAAATTCTGCGACAGCTGCAACCGTGTGCGGCTGACAGCGGACGGCTATCTCAAGACCTGCCTGCAGTACGAGAGCGGCTGCGACCTGCGGGAGATGCTGCGGACGGGCTGCACCGATGCACATCTGTGCGCAGCCATCCGGGAGGCGATCCTGGCAAAGCCTGCCTGCCATCATTTTACCGAAGTCAACTGCCCGGATGCGGAGCATCGGGCGATGTCTCAGATAGGAGGATAAATTTTATGGGAAAGATCTATGCAGTTTGCACCAGTCCGGAAAAGGGCACGCTGAAAACAAACGTGGGCAAGGCGGTTTTGCAGGTGGGACATGGCCTTGTGGGGGACGCCCATGCCGGCCCCTGGCACCGGCAGGTCAGCCTGCTGAGCAAGGAGAAGATCGACACATTCCGCGAGAAACTCTGGGTGGAGTACGGCGCTTTTGGCGAGAATCTGGTGGTGAGCGGGTTTGATTTCCGCAATCTGCCGGTGGGCTCCCGTTTTGTGGTGGGAGACGTGGTGCTGGAGATGACCCAGATCGGCAAAGAGTGCCACAACGGCTGTGCCATCCGCCAGCAGACCGGAGACTGCATCATGCCCCGGGAGGGCGTGTTTGCCCGGGTGCTGCAGGGGGGCGAGGTGCAGGTGGGAGACGAGATGACCCTGCTTCCACCGCTGGAGAACCCGCCCCTGCGTGCCGGGATCATCACCTTGTCGGATAAGGCCAGCCGGGGCCAGCGCCAGGACGAGAGCGGCCCGCTGATTGCCCAGATGCTGACCGAGGCGGGCTATCAGGTGGAGGAGAGCCTGGTCCTGCCGGACGAAGAAAAAGCGCTGAAGACCCAGCTGATGCGCCTGGCAGATGGGCGGCAGCTGAATCTGATCCTGACCACCGGCGGCACCGGCTTCTCCCCCCGGGATATCACCCCGGAGGCCACCTGCGCTGTGGCCGACCGCAATGCCCCCGGCATCGCAGAGGCCATGCGCTTCCACAGCCTGAGCATCACCCCCCGGGCCATGCTGTCCCGCGGGGTCAGCGTGCTGCGGGGCAAGACCCTGATCGTCAACCTGCCGGGCAGCCCCAAGGCTGTGCAGGAAAGCTTGTCCTACATCCTGCCCACCCTGGAGCATGGGGTGCGCATTGCGGCAGGTCTGGCAGGCGAGTGCGCCCGCCGCTGATAAACAAAAACGATACAACGTTTTTTGAGAGCAGGAGATATTTGGGTATGAAGGATCATGTTTTTTCCCGCCGCAGCTTTTTGGGCGGATGTGCCGGTGTCGGTGCCGGTGCTGTGCTGGCCGGGTGCGGCGCTGCTTCCAGCTCCGCTGCCAGCCCGGCGCAGAGCACGGCATCCAGCGCAGCGCCCCAGACGGTGGAGCTGACCGTGTTTGCTGCGGCTTCGCTGACCGAGACCCTCTCCGCCATTGGAGAGCAGTATACCCTGGATCACCCGGAGGTGCAGTTCCGGTTCAATTTTGACTCTTCCGGCACCCTCAAGACCCAGATCCAGGAGGGGGCAGTCTGCGACCTGTTCATCAGCGCCGGTCAGAAACAGATGAACCAGCTGGATGCTGCCGCCGAGGCCGAGAAAAACCCGGATCAGCTGGACTTCGTACAGCCCGGCAGCCGGGTGGATCTGCTGGAAAACAAGGTCACCCTGACCGTCCCGGCAGAGAACCCCAAGCAGATCCAGAGCTTTGAGCAGCTGGCGGAGCACCTGACCGCAGGGGATATCCTGTTCTGCATGGGCAACGGGGATGTTCCGGTGGGGCAGTATACCCAAAAGATCCTGTCCTACTACGGCCTGGACGAGCAGGCTCTGGCCAAAGCGGGGGTCATCACCTACGGTTCCAACGTCAAGGAGGTGACCACTCAGGTCAAGGAGGCCAGCGTGGATGCGGGCGTGGTCTACTGCACCGATGCATTCAGCGCTAAGCTCACGGTGGTGGACGAGGCTGCTGCAGAGATGTGCGGTCGGGTGGTGTACCCAGCAGCCGTGATGCGGACAGCCGCCTGCCCGGAGCAGGCACAGCAGTTTTTGGACTACCTGGCTACGGAACCTGCTATGGAGGTGTTCCGCAGCGTAGGGTTCGTGCCGGTGGACTGAGATGGATTGGTACCCGCTTTTTAACAGCCTGCGCATTGCTCTGATCAGCTGCGGAGTGGTGTTTTTTACAGGCATTTTTGCAGCCTATTATGTGGCTCGGCTGCCCCGGGCTATAAAAGGCGTGCTGGATGTGATCCTCACGCTGCCCATGGTGCTGCCCCCCACGGTGGTGGGCTACTTTTTGCTGCTGCTGTTGGGGACACGCCGTCCCCTGGGGCAGTTTTTTGGGCAGTTTGGCATCCGGCTGGTGATGAACTGGTACAGTGCCATTTTTGCCTCGATCGTGGTGGCGTTTCCGCTGATGTACCGCACCGCCCGGGGCGCATTTGAGAGCTTTGATGAGGACCTGGCGGATGCTGCCCGCACCCTGGGCCTGTCGGAAGGATATGTGTTCTGGCGTGTGCGGATGCCGGTGTGCCGCCAGGGGATCCTGGCCGGTGCAGTGCTGGCCTTTGCCCGGGCGCTGGGCGAGTACGGCGCCACCAGTATGCTGGCGGGCTACACGCCCGGCCGGACGGCCACCATTGCAACCACCGTCTATCAGCTTTGGCGTACCGATAACGAAGCGGCTGCCCTGCAATGGGTGCTGGTGGATGTGGCGATCTCGGCGGTGGTGCTGCTGGCAGTGAACCTATTGGAGAAAAAACAAAAACAGGGGAGGCAGCGCAGATGAAGCTCTGGGTGGATATTGAAAAACGCCTGCCGGGGTTTCATTTGCAGGTGCAGTTTGCCGCCGATGCCGAGGCCACCGCTTTGCTGGGAGCCTCCGGCTGCGGCAAAAGCATGACCCTGCGCTGCATTGCCGGGGTGGAGCGGCCGGATAAGGGCCGCATCTGTCTGGGGGACCGGGTGCTGTTTGACAGCGAGGCCGGCATCGACCTGCCGCCCCAGCAGCGCCGGGTAGGGCTGCTGTTCCAGAGCTATGCCCTGTTCCCCCATATGACCCTGGAGCAGAACGTGGCCTGCGGGCTGCGGCAGGACAAGACCCTTGCCAAGGCCGAGCGTGCCGCCCGCTGCGCCGCTATGATCCGGAAACTGGGGCTGTCCGGCCTGGAAAAACGCCTGCCCGGGCAGCTGTCCGGCGGGCAGCAGCAGCGGGCGGCACTGGCCCGCATCCTGGTGGGACAGCCGGAAGCGCTGCTGCTGGACGAGCCGTTCAGCGCCCTGGACAGCTTCCTGCGGGAAGAAGTGGAGGCGCAGCTGGCGGCTCTGCTGGCCGAGTTTGACCGTCCTGCCATGCTGGTGACCCATAACCGGGACGAAGCGTACCGGTTGTGCCCCGCACTGGCGGTGTTGGAAAAGGGCCGGGTGCTGCGCAGCGGCCCCACCCGGCAGGTCTTTGCCGACCCCCAGACCCTGGCCGCCGCCCGGCTTACCGGGTGCAAGAACATCCTGCCCTGCGTCCGGCGTGCGGAACATACCGTGGAGCTGGCAGGCTGGGGCAGGACGCTGCGGGTGGAAAAGGCGGTGCCGGAGCACTGCCGTTTTGTGGGCGTGCGGGCGCACGATCTGCGGCGCCCATTGCCAGGGGCGGAGAATCTGGTGCCGGTGCGCCCGGGCCAGGTGAGCGAGGACCCCTTTGATTGGAACCTGGACTGTACCAGCCCGGCGGGGGGCGGGCATCTGTGGTGGAAGGTGTCCAAGGGCACCTTGATCGAGCCATGCCCGCCTTTGCCGGATATGCTGGAGATACCGGCAGCTGCTATCATGCCGCTGATCGGAACTGAGGAGGATTTGCATCAATGAAATTGATCGAGACACGGCAGGCCGTGGGCCATGTGCTCTGCCATGATATGACCCAGATCATCCGGGGCGTTACCAAGGATGCCCGCTTCCGGAAGGGACACGTTGTCACCGAGGAGGATATCCCGGTGCTGCTGTCCCTGGGAAAGGATCATCTGTATGTTTGGGAACAGGACGATACCACCTACCATGAAAACGAAGCCGCCGAGATCCTGCGGGGGCTGTGCCAGAACGAAGGGATGCACCCCACCCCGGTAAAGGAAGGCAAGATCGAGCTGATCGCCGACCGGGACGGACTGTTCCGGGTGGATGTGGAGCGTCTGAACGCCGTAAACGATGTGGAGCAGATCATGGTGGCCACCCGGCACACCAATACCCCGGTCAAAGCCGGGGACAAGCTGGCCGGGACGCGGATCATCCCGCTGGTCATCAAAAAGCAGCAGCTGGAGCAGGCGGTGCAGGCCGCCGGAGATACCCCGCTGCTGGAGCTTTTGCCCTATAAGCTGCAGCGGGCTGGTCTGGTGACGACCGGCAACGAGGTGTTCTATGGCCGCATCCAGGATACCTTTACCCCAGTGGTCAAGGCAAAGCTGGCGGCCTACGGCATCCAGGTGGAGCACCACCGCATGGTGCCTGACGATATGCAGGCCATCCGGGATGCAGTGCTGGAGCTGAAGGAGCTGGGCTGTGAGATGATCGTGACCACCGGCGGCATGAGCGTGGACCCGGACGACCAGACCCCCGGCGCCATCAAGCAGACCGGGGCACGGGTGGTGAGCTACGGCGCACCGGTGCTGCCGGGGGCTATGTTCCTGCTGGCGTATTTTGAGGATGGGACCCCGGTGCTGGGCCTGCCCGGCTGCGTGATGTATGCCGCCGCCACGATCTTTGACCTGGTGCTGCCCCGGGTGGCGGCCGGCGTGGAGCTGACCCGGCGGGATATCACCCGGATGGGGGCAGGCGGCCTGTGCCTGGGCTGCCCGGTATGCACCTATCCCAACTGCGGGTTTGGAAAAGGAGTCTGACCATGCGCAAGCAGATCGAACTGGAACAGGCGGCAGAGCTGGTATGCGCCGCTCTGCACCCCCTGGAGGGGGAGGAGCAGGCAGGGCTTTTGCAGTCCATGGGCCGGGTGCTGGCCCGGGATATGATCAGCCAGCAGCCCAACCCGCCCTTTGACCGTTCGCCGGTGGACGGCTATGCCTGCCGCAGCGCAGACCTGGCCCAGGCCAGCCCGGAGAGCCCTGCCCGCCTGCGGGTGGTGGCAGAGGTGGACGCCGGCGGCTGGTACGCCGGTACCGTGGCCCCTGGCGAATGTGTGCGCATCATGACCGGCGGTGCGATCCCCGACGGATGCGACTGTGTTCAGTGGCAGGAAAAAACCAATTACGCCGAGGATGTGGTGGAGGTCTATGCCCCGGTGCCCCATCACGGCAACTACTGTTTTGCGGGCGAGGACTACCCTGCCGGGGCGCTGCTGCTGCCTGCCGGCACCCGCATTGGTGCGGTGGAGGTAGGCATCCTGGCGGGGATGGGCCTGGCAGAGGTGCCGGTGCGTCCCCGGCCCCGGGTGGCGCTGCTGACCACCGGCGACGAGGTCACCGCCCCGGGACAGCCTTTGGAACAGGGGCGTATCTACAACCAAAACCTCTGGCTGACTGCTGCCCGCCTCACGGAGCTGGGCGCAGAGCTGACCGTTGCCCGCCAGCTGCCGGATGATGCCGCAGCCGTGGCCCAAGCGGTGCAGGAGGCGGCTGCCGATGCAGACTTTGTACTGACCACCGGGGGCGTTTCGGTGGGCAAAAAAGATATCCTCCATGCAGTGACGGCGCAGCTGGGGGTGGATCCGGTATTCTGGAAGGTCCGCATGAAGCCGGGCAGCCCGGCGCTGTTCTGGAAGTGGAATGGCGTGCCGGTGCTGAGCCTGTCCGGCAATCCCTTTGGGGCGGCGGCTCATATCGAGCTGCTGGTGCGGCCCATGCTGGCAGCCCTGACCGGCTGCCCGGCTCTTGCGCCGGTGCGCCGCCGGGCGGTGCTGCAAAGCGCCTTTGCAAAGGCCAGCCCCAACCGGCGCTTCGTCCGGGGCGTCTGTCAGGATGGACAGGTCACCCTGCCCCAGGGGCTTCATGCTTCGGGGGTGCTTTCCAGTATGCAGGGATGCAACTGTATGCTGGACCTGCCCGCAGGCAGCCCGCCCCTGGAGCCGGGGCAGAGCGTAGATGTGGTGATGCTGTGATGAAAACACCGGGATTGTTTGCGATCTCCGGGGTGAAGAACTCCGGCAAGACCACGTATTGTGAAAAAGTGATCCCTGCGCTGACGGCGCTGGGGCTGCAGGTGGCGGTGATCAAGCACGACGGCCACGAGTTTGAAGCGGATGTGCCCGGCACCGACAGCAGCCGCTGTTTTGCGGCGGGCGCTGTGGGAACGGTGGTGTTTTCGGATACCAAGTTCTGTGCGGTGCGCCGCTGGTCTGCCCCGGATCTGGATGTGCTGACAGGTCTGTTCCCGCAAGCGGATGTGATCCTGCTGGAAGGGTTCAAGCACTGGCCCGGCCCGAAGATCGAGCTGGTGCGCCGGGGCAACAGCACTGCACCGGTCTGCACCGGGCAGGTGCTGGCCATTGCCACCGACCTGCCGGAGCTGGACACCCATGGCCTGCCCCGCCTCTCGTTGGAGGATGGGGAGGCTGCGGCCCGGCTGATCCGGGATCATCTGGAGGGCAGGGCGGATGCGTGATGTAAGTTTTATCCTGCTGGCGGGGGGACATTCCTCCCGGATGGGGCGGGATAAGGCCCAGCTGTGCTGGCAGGGCAAGACCTTTTTGCAGCACCAGGCAGAAAAGGCCCAGGCTCTGGGCGTGGGGGAGATCCTGGTCTCGGGATACCGGGGCGGGGACTGCCCCTGGCGGGTGGTGCCGGATGTCTACCCGGAGCGGGGGCCTTTGGGCGGGCTGCACGCCTGCTTCCAGGCGGCGGCACATCCGTTGTGCCTGGTGCTCAGCGTGGATGTGCCCTTGGTGAGCGCAGAGATCCTGTCCCGGCTGGTGCAGGCCCAGCGCAGCCAGGGCGGGGACGCAGTGCTGGCCTGCTGCAATGGCAAGTGGGAACCGCTGATCGGGGTATACCGGGCAGAGCTGGCAGAGCAGATCGAGCAGCTGATCCGCCCCGGCCCGGCCCCGGTGCGGCGGCTGATCCAAAGCTGTGACGCCCGCTTTTTGCAGCTGGAACCGGCGTGCCAGCCTTTGCTGCAAAACTGCAATGACCCTGCAGCCTACGCTGCCCTGCTGGCAGGACAAAAATAAAAAAGCCCCCGCCGCAGGACGGGAGCTTTTGGGAAGATACGGTCAGAGCCGGCGGCCGGGGACCCGGGCCTGCTTTTTGCGGCAGGCCGGACAGAGATCCGGGTCGCTGCCCGGGCGGATGGGGTGGCCGCAATGGCGGCACTGTGCCTGCTCGGTTACGGCCAGACAAACGGTGTTCAGGTCCGGCAGCTGCGCAATGGCTGTGCCGGAGATCGCCTTGTCCGGGCAGAGCTGGGCGCACAGCTCGCAGCCAGTACACCGGGAGGGGAACAGCTGCACCGCCACCTTGCCATCCGGCTGGGGGGTGAATTGCAGTGCCTTTTGGGGGCAGATGGCCTCACAGATGCCGCAGCCCCAGCATTTTTCGGTAAAGTGGGGCAGGATCCAGCCATGAGCGCCGGGGTGAGCCAGCATCTGCTGGTGCAGCAATCCCCGGTAGACCAGTCCCTCGCTGGGCTGCTGCTTGCTGCCCGGCAGCTGTCCGGCCAGCTTGCCCAGCCCCTTCTGACCCTGGGCCAGGGCGCTGCGCAGCAGCCCCCGGCGGGTCGTGGCGCCATGCTCCGGCACAGGAGCGCCGCTGTCATCCAGCTGGATGCGGCGGCCAAACTCCTCCGCACCCCAGAAGATCAGGAGCTTTTCCAGGTTCTGCCGCAGCAGCGCTGCCGCAGCATCCTGCTCGCATTGGGCACAGGGCGCAATATCCAGGATCACTGGCCCCCGCAGGGATAAGGCGGCCAGATACTCCCAGGGCAGTGCAGCCAGACAGTGTACCGACAGATCGTTCTGCCGGGCGGCGGCATCGCAGCCCAGCCATACCGGGCCTTCGGGCTTTTTCAGCAGTGCAGCCTGCGCCTCCAGGGTATCCGGGGCAGGGGAAATGCAGCGGGTGGTGCAGGCGCTTACACACAGGCCGCAGTTAACACAGGCGTTGAAGCGGGGCACAAAGCCCGGTTTCTGGTACAGCGCCTGGGGACAGATATCCTGGCAGGCGGTGCAGCGGCTGCGCATCTGGCGCTTGTTGTGGCAGCGGGCGGGGTCCACCGTGGGGTGGTCCTGGGCCAGCAGTGCCTTTGCGGCGGGATCAAGAAAAAAAGACATAGAAAAAACCTCCCGATCAGGGGAAAGGATGGCCAAAGATGGCACAACGAGAAACCAAAGGGGATCTGCGCATCGACCGCACCCAGAACCTGCTGCGCAGGGCAATGCTGGAGCTGCTGCGTCAGATGTCCTTTGAGGAGATCACGGTCAAGCTGCTGGCCCAGCAGGCCACCATCAACCGCAAGACCTTTTATGCCCACTACAGCGGCAAGGAGCAGCTGCTGGAGGAGATGTTCCGGGAAGCGGACGAGGCGCTGTGCGGCTGCCTGGTGTATCAAAAACCCATGCCGGACGCCCAGCCAGACCGGGAACAGATGGAAGCGGATCTGCGCCGGTACCTGTCCACTGTGGATCAGTACCGGGAATATCTGGAGACCCTGTATACCGACAGCACTACCGCCATTGGGATGCGGGTGCTGGACGAGGTGATCCAGCAGGGGCACAGCTGCCTGTTCCTCACGCCGGACAGCCGGGGGCGGCTGCCGGTGCGGCTGTGGCATGCAAAGATCGTTACCTTCTTCTTCTCCACCTGGGACTGGTGGCTGGACCAGCAGGATTACACGGTGGAGGAGGGCGCAGCGCTGCTATGCCGGTCCATGCTGGTCAGCGAAGCCGGGGTCTTTCGGTATGTGCGTGCCCGGGAAAAACGCCCGCCAGAAGAGCAGGCAGAGGATAAATAAAAAATGGATCTATCCGGGGCAAGCCCAGAACGGATAGATCCATTTTTGTTTGCTCAGTTCTCTGCCAGGGTCTGGATCAGCTCAGCCAGCAGGGCCTGATCCTGCTGCAAAAATGCGGCGTTGATCTCCACCAGCCGGGGGTACAGCAGCTGCACCTTTACCTTCTGCATCCGCTGCACGAACTGGGGCACCCAGGCCAGCAGGTGGCTGCTGAGGAAGATGTTCTGCACACGCAGCTGCGCCAGCGCACCCTGCAGGTTGCCTGCCTGGAACAGCTCCAGCGCCTTCTGGCTCAGCTTGGCCATAAAGTCCAGCTCCAGGCCCAGGCTGTCGTCCGCTACATGGGGGTAGCCCTGGGGCAGGTAGCCCTGAGAGCGGTAGAAGTCCCGCACTTCCAGGGTGATGTCGGTAAACAAAAACTCCTGCTTGCCCCGGTACACAGACTCCCAGGGCGGGGCGGGCAGCTTGCCCGGCCCGATGAACAGGTGCATATATTCGTTTTCCACTGCTTCGGCTATGTCCGGGTCGGCAAGGCGCGGGGGCAGGCCCGGCAGCCATTCAGCGCCTTGGGCCAAGGCGTCCTGATCGTCGGCGGCAAACAGCCCAAGCGCCTGGGCAGTAAAGGGGGAGCACAACAGATCCAACAGCTCCTTTTGGGGCTGCTGACTGAACACCTGGTGGAACAGGCTGTACAGGTAATGCCGCCCGGCAAGCACGGCTGCAATGGATTCCAGCTGGGTTTGGGTCATGGGTGGGCCTCGCTTTCTTTTGATGCTATCATTTAACCATAAAGCCTGTGGTTTCGCAAGCTTTTGTGAAAAATATCGAACTTTCCCCCGGAAATGGAAAACTTTGCAATGCAATTTTGACAAATGTATTGGTACGCTTTATCAAAAGTGGGCATTAAGTAACACAAAGCAGGAATATGTCCATTGCCTTATTCCCGCTTTGTTGATAAGATTATCTGTAGAACGAACATACTGGGCGGCTATACGCCGCAAGGAGGAACACAATGTCAGATCTGCTGAACAAATTTTGCAGCACGACCCTGAACCGCCGTCAGTTCCTGAAGGACAGTGCGGTAGCTACCGCAGCCCTGGCAGGGGCAGCGGCACTGACCGGCTGTAATAAGGACAACGACCTGGCCGCTTCGGCTCCCTCTGAGGAGGCTTCCGGCACGGTGGAGCATACCCCCATCACCAACCCTGAAGAGGGCGGCAAGTGGGTCAGCGCTGCCTGCTGGCACAACTGCGGCGGCCGCTGCATGAATAAGGTCATGGTCAAGGACGGTACCGTGGTGCGTCAGAAGACCGACGATACCCACCCGGACTCTCTGGACTACCCCCAGCAGCGCGGCTGTGTCCGCGGCAAGGCACAGCAGCAGCAGTGCTTTGGTGCTGACCGTCTGAAGTACCCCATGAAGCGTAAGCACTGGTCTCCGGAGAACCCCAACGGCCAGCTGCGCGGCATCGACGAGTGGGAGCGCATCTCCTGGGACGAGGCTGCTACCTATGTGGCAGAGCAGTTCCTCTCCATCAAAGAGAAGTACGGCAGCCAGGCTTTCCTGACCGGCAGCTGGGGCTCTCACTGGGACTGCGACCCCCTGCTGGCCATCGGCGGCCACACCTCGGTTGCGGACTCCACCTCTTACGGCAGCTACCTGCTGAACACTGCCTCTACCCTGGGCATCGGCGGCAACGGCTTCAGCACCGGCAACGACCGTTTTGATATCCTGAACGCAGATACGGTTGTGTTCCTGTCTCTGAACCCGGCATGGTCTGCCCCCGGCACCCCGATGATGAACTACCTGCGCGCAAAGGAAAAGGGCGTTAAGTTCATCTCCATCGACCCCATGTACAGCGCTTCGGCCCAGGCTCTGGATGCAGACTGGGTGCCTGTGCGTACCGGTACCGATACGGCTCTGCTGCTGGGCGTTGCCTATGAGATGCTGCGCCTGGACAACGAAGAGGGCGGCATCATCGACTGGGACTTCCTGAACAAGTACACCGTCGGCTTTGACGCAGACCACAAGCCTGCGGATCTGCGCAGCGATGTGAACTTCCGTGATTACCTCACCGGCAAGTACGACGGTGTGGAAAAGACCGCAGAGTGGGCTTCCAACATCTGCGGCACCCCGGTGGAGCAGATCACCGAGCTGGCCCGCGTGATGGGCAAGGGCAACAACGTCTGGTTCATGTACAGCTTTGCTTCTGCCCGTAACGACGGCTCTGAGAACGTGCCCCAGATCATCATGACCGTGGGCGCTATGGGCGGCCATATGGGCAAGCCCGGCAACTGCGTGGCGCTGAGCTACACTGCAAGCTCCGGCAACATCGGTTCTTCTCTGGTGCGTGGCGGCGGCTCCGGCCTGGATACCGGCCTGAGCAATGATGTGGACGGCATGATCGTTGGTCCTCAGGTCTGGGACGCTGTGCTCACCGGCAAGTACCGCATGATCGGCGACTATTACGGCGGCAGAGTCACCAAGGGCGAGGACCGCACCTGTGATATCCACTGCATCGTCAACATGGACGAGCATGCCTACCTGCAGACCGGCCCCAACATGAAGAAGGGCATCGAGGCACACCGTAAGGTGGATTTTGTCGTGTCCAGCGCTCAGTTCCTGAACACCCCGGCAAAGTACTCTGATATCGTGCTGCCGGTCACCACCTACTGGGAGCGTCCCGGCGGACTGGCTTCCTCCAACCGTGAGTTCCTGCTGTGCTACTCTCAGGTCACCGAGCCCCTGTACGAGGCAAAGAACGACCAGGAGATCTACAGCCTGATCATGGAGAAGATGGGCATCGATCCCAAGCAGCACTACGCCATCAGCGAGAAGCAGCAGTTCTTCAACCGCATCGCAGGCTCCAAGGTGGTAGTGCCCGGCACCCAGGGTAAGGAGTTCCAGAAGCTGGTCACCATTACCGACGCAGACATCAAGAACTGGGGCGTGGAAGGCGAGGCTCAGGAGGGCGTGATCGGCCTGCAGGAGTTCATCGACAACGGCGGTTACCAGGTGGAGCGCAAGCCCGGCGACGAGTTCAGCAACTCCATCGGTTATGCTGACTTCATCGCTGACCCGGAGGCTAACCCCCGCAAGACGCCCAGCGGAAAGCTCGAGATCTGCAGCCAGTCCAAGGCTGACCTGTTCAACAGCTTCGGCTTTATTGATTGGGACTACAAGCCCTATCCGGAGTACATTACCCCCAACACTGGCTACGAGACCACCTTTAAGGACGGCAAGATCGGCGGCGAGAAGGGCGAGTACCCCTACCTGCTGTACAATATCCACTACCTGCGCCGTTGTCACTCCACCTTCGATAACTGCCCCTGGCTGCGTGAGGCCTGGCCCAACCCGGTGTACATCAACGCATCCGACGCTGCAGAGCTGGGTATCAAGACCGGCGATACTGTGCTGATCAGCACCAAGACCGCACAAGCCCTGCGTAAGGCCAGCGTGATGCAGTCCATGATGCCGGGCGTGGTGTCCATCCCCCACGGTGCATGGGTCAACGTGGACGAGGAGACCGGCATTGACCGCAGCGGTGCAGATAACTACCTGCTGGGCAACGAGATGAGCGGCTCCGGCGTGACGCCCTACAACAACATCAACTGCAAGATCGAGAAGTACGACGGTCCCGCTCTGGAAGAGGACTGCCTGACCGATAAGCGTATCCTGTCGCTGTAAAGGAGGGGGAGAAGGATGGCATTAGGATTTTATTTTGATATGACCCGCTGCATCGGCTGCCGCGCTTGTCAGGTGGCCTGCAAGGACAAGAACCGTCTGGACGTGGGCACCATCTACCGTACCGCAGACAGCTACGAGGTGGGCACTTTCCCGAAGGTGAAGATGTATAGCTTCTCCACCAGCTGCAACCACTGCCAGAACCCGGCCTGCGTCAGCGCCTGCCCGGTGGGTGCAATGTACAAGGCAGAGGATGGCACCGTGCTGCACGACGATAAGCTGTGCATCGGCTGCCAGGCTTGTGTTTCTGCCTGCCCCTACGATGTGCCCCAGTACATCGAGGAGAAGAAGGTCGTGGGCAAGTGCGATGCCTGCGCTGCGATCCGTGCAGCCGGCGGTCAGCCTGCCTGCGTGGCAGCCTGCCCCAACCGCTGCCTGGACTTTGGCGATATGGACGAGCTGAAGGCAAAGTACGGTTCTGACCTGGTCAGCGAGCTGCCCGTGTTCCCCGGTTCGGACACCCAGCCCTGCGTGCTGATCAAGGCAAAGGACTGCGCAAAGAAGGAACTGGGCGAGAAGCTCTACCTGTAATAAGACCCATTTGATCCGCTAAACTGCCATCCCCCCGGCCTGCATTCCGCAGACCGGGGGGATGGTTTTTGTTGCGTAAAAAACAGGAAAACAAAAGTTTTGGGGGATTTTGCTTCTGTCTACCATACAGACGGCTTGCACCCGCTACATTTTCCGGCTATACTGAAAGAAAACATATCCAAAGGATGTAAGGAAAAAGCTATGACAGACTGCAAACTGCGCGCCAAAAATTGCGGCGGATGCCCCCTGCTGGGGCTGGATTACGCCGCCCAGCTGAAGCAAAAAGAGGAAAAGGTACGCACCCTGGTGGGGAAATACGGGCCGGTGCGCCCCATCCGGGGGATGCAGCAGCCTTGGCATTACCGCAATAAGGCCATTGCTACCTTTGCTCCGGCCCCCGGCGGGAAAGTGACCACCGGCATCTATGCCGCAGGTACGCATAAGGTGCTGCCGGCAGAGGACTGCCTGCTACAGGATACAGTGCTGAATAAGACCCTGCTGGCCGTGCGTCAGGCAGCAAATGCCTGCCGGTATGCCCCGTTCAATGAGGATAAGGGCACGGGTCTGCTGCGCCATTGTCTGGTGCGGCGGGGGGTGGTCACCGGTCAGGTGATGGTGGTGCTGGTAACAGCACAGCCGGTGCTGCCTGGGGCAAAAAACTTCATCCGCGCATTGCTGGAGGCAGCCGCCGCCCGAGAGGTGACGGTCACCACCGTTGTGCAGAATTATAACCCCCGCCGCACCAGCGCTGTGCTGGGCACCCAGGAGAAGGTGCTTTACGGCAAGGGCTTTATCTTGGATGAACTGTGCGGTAAGCGCTATGCGATCAGCCCCCGCAGTTTTTATCAGGTAAACCCGGTCCAGACCGCTGTTTTGTATGGCCTGGCGGTGGATGCAGCCCATCTTACGGGCAAGGAGACGGTGCTGGATGCTTACTGCGGCATTGGGACCATTGGCCTGACCGCTGCCGACCGCTGCAAGCAGGTGCTGGGCGTGGAGGTGAATCGGGATGCGGTGCAGGACGCCATTGGCAATGCCCGGCATAATGGGGTGCGCAATGCCCGCTTTGTTGCCGCAGATGCTACGGCCTGGATGCTGGATGCCGCGCAGTAGGGCCTGAAAGCAGATGTGGTGTTCATGGTCCCGCCCCGGGAAGGTTCCACCCCTCAGTTCCTGCAAAGTCTGGCCCGTCTGTCTCCCCGCCGGGTGGTGTATGTCAGCTGCAACCCGGAGACCCTGGCCCGGGACCTGGCCCAGCTGACGGCCCTGGGTTACCGCGTCCAGGAGATCACCCCCGTGGATATGTTCCCGCATACGGAGCATATCGAGACGGTTGTCTTGCTTTCCAAGGGTGAGGTCGACTCGAAAAAGATTCGGGTTGAGTTCTCTTTGGAAGATATGGATATGTCCGAATTTCAGGATGGGGCAACCTACACCCAGATCAAAGACTATGTGCTGGAGCATAGCGGGTTAAAGGTATCCAACCTTTATATCTCACAGATTAAGAGGAAATGTGGGATTGAAGTTGGCAAGAATTACAATTTGCCGAAGTCCGAGGATTCCAGACAGCCCATGTGTCCGCCGGAAAAAGAGAAAGCAATCCGAGAAGCATTCAAATATTTTGGGATGATCTAACATCCCGCAAAATGGAGGTTTCTTATGGATAGATTGATTTCTTGTGAGTTTAACATGGATACCGCTTGTGTGGAACTGAAATTTTTAGATGGCAGCATGATTGCCATTGATACCATCGCCGTGGAGAATGAGGTTGCCGATAATATGTATCAGCGGTCAGAACTGGACTATCTGATCTACAATGATCCGATTGGATATGCTGATTTGATACTGAACGGTAATCCCGAAACCTATTTGAAAACTGTAACTGAATACAAACCGCTTGATAGCTAACCAACACTTTGCCCGTGGGAGAAATTCTGCGGGCAATTTTTTTGTATCTTTTCTGTGAACTCTATTGATTTTGGCTGTCTAATGCGGTAGACTATGTGTGAAGTCTAATGGTGTAGACAGGGAGGGCGTGAATATGGATTTTCCGAAGATTCACGAAAGTGAATATCGTTTTTGTTTGATTATGTGGGAGCATGAGCCGGTTACTGCTGTCGAGCTTGTAAAGCTGTGCCAGGATCAACTCGGATGGAAAAGGACTACGACTTATACCGTTATCAAGCGTCTTGGAGAGCGTGGTGTGCTGAAGAACGACAATGGCACTGTTACTTCTCTCGTTTCCAAAGATGAAGCCCAGGCGTGTGAGATCGATGAACTGGTTGAGAAAAAATTCGAGGGTTCTCTGCCTGCCTTTATCGCTGCTTTTACAAAGCATCAGGCTATGTCCGAAGATGAGCTTGATGAGGTACAGCGCATGATCGACCGCATCAGGAAAGGAGGTTCACAATGAACGAACTCTTTTTGAAAATTATCAACATGAGTATATCTGCAAGCTGGCTTATCCTGGCTGTGCTGATACTCAGGCTTGTTTTGAAGAAAGCTCCCAAGTGGGTCAATGTTCTGCTTTGGGGTATCGTGGCTGTCAGATTGATTTGCCCGCTCTCTTTTGAGAGCGCATTAAGCCTTATCCCAAGTTCAGAAACAATTCCGTTGGATATTGAAATGGCGGCCAAACCCACAATAGACAGCGGTGTTCCGGCGATCAATAGTGTGGTCAATCCTGTTCTATCCTCATTTGCCCCACCACAGCATGTATTGACGAGTGCAAACCCGCTTCAGATTTGGATTCCGATTTTGAATATTATCTGGTTGATTGGTGTCGGCGCCCTTCTCTTGTATACCGCAGTTAGTTATTGGCGCCTATGTCGTAAAGTGGATACCGCTGTTCGCTACAAGGGCAACATTTTCCAGAGTGAGAATGTAAGTTCTCCGTTTGTCCTGGGCATTATCAAACCGAGAATCTATCTCCCGTTCAACATGAATGGTCAGGATCTGGAGCACGTTGTTGCCCACGAACAGGCGCACATTCGCCGCAAAGACCATTGGTGGAAGCCTCTTGGTTTTCTCCTGCTGACGATTCATTGGTTCAATCCTTTGATGTGGTTGGCTTATGTACTTCTTTGCCGTGACATTGAGTTTGCCTGTGATGAAAAGGTCATCAAGGAACTTGGCAACGAACAGAGAGCCGACTATACACAGGCTCTTGTGGTCTGCAGCGTCAACCGTCGCATGATTGCGGCCTGCCCACTTGCCTTTGGTGAAGTTGGTGTTAAAGATCGTGTGAAGTCTGTGATGAATTATAAGAAACCTGCGTTCTGGATTATTATTCTGGCAGTCATTGCATGTGTGATCGTTGCGGTCTGCTTTTTGACCAACCCGATGGGATTCCAATTCGATGAAGCAACACACACCATCGTTTCTGCAAATCATTTTGATATGCGAAATGCGGATGACGCGGTGGCTATTGAAATGAATCCCGCACAGATTAGTGAGTTGAGTTCTCGGCTGGCCGGGGTCAAGAACACGAAGAAGAGCGATGAATATGGTGGATTCACACCGGGATATCAAATCAGCGCACTCCTGGAGGATGGCACATATATCCGGATAAACGGTTATTCTCTCTCCGACAATGATATGGTAGATATCGAGTGGAACGGAGAACGGTATGTTGTATCCGACGGAGAGTTCCAAGATTATTTGAGTAGAATCTGTGTGGGAGGAGATGTCGCAGTTGCTGAACCTGTACCGTCTGTTACAAAATGGTTTGACTATCTTGAAACACCAGATGAGATGCAGTGGGGTGGTCGCCATGAGATTAATCTTCCAGAGTTCCCGGATGTGACTTTCCGTTGGACTTATGGAGAAATGATGGCTGTTACGGGTAACGAAATCACTTCGTTGTATACCGGGATGCCCATCTGGAACGCCTATTTCTGCGACCTCACCGGCGACGGCTTGCCTGAGTTGTGTTCTACAATCAGTTGGGGATCTGGCATGATTGATAACCGTGTCACCATCTATGACTATGCAAACGGAGCAAGCTATGAACTGTCTGATCGAGGATATTTCGATTTTACCCTCAGATTTAATGAAGCTGACGGATACCTCTATGTAGATAAAAAGAAATATAATACTGATGAACTGGTAGAAACTGGTCGATTGGTTTTCAAGAATAATTGTATTCAGATTGAAGGTTTTTCCAACGAAGCGCATCAGGTTTTCCAAGCTGAAATTCTGGAAGATCATAATGGTTATTATCTTGTGAAGCCTGTTGAAGGTAGCTGGGAACTGAATAGTGCAGACCGAATTGAAGTACCTATCAGAAATGCTCATCCATCACCAGAACCTGAAATCGGAGATGTGATTGAAATTGAATACTCCGGTGAAATCCTTGAAACTTATCCTGCACGAATTGCGGATGTTTATGGAATCAAGGTTATAAAGCAAACCGAAACATGGGACTTAATCCCTATGGTTATGGTGAACGGGACACTGTATCTTGATACTGGCCATGAAAGCAAAATAGAAGCAAGATGTGGTGTTATGGATGGAGAAATCACATCCCAGGTTGATGGAAATAAACAGCCCAGCGTTGACAATCAATCCAATTTTGGTACAGGATATGGTTATCAATACGGGGCAACTGAGGGAACCATTGAACTCTTTATGAATGGCAAGTGGTGGATCTTCGCTACCGAAGAAGCACGACAGAAAATCCAGTTCCCGTCCATAGAGGATGAAATTTCTAAGTTTTATCTGACCATTGGCTCTGAAGGCGTTAAGAGCATCAAGCTTTCAATGCCAAATTCCAGTGGCGGCTTTGAAAATGCAGATGGTTCTCTGCTCAAGAAAGGCGAACGCATCTGGCTCGAAAATCTCGATGGCTACACTGATCTGCGAGGATTAACAATAACTGCCCTGGGTGAAAACGGAGAAATCATCTGGACAGCATCAATTCCAGATGAAGAAGAAAACAAAGGATTTACCCATCTGGTAAATGATGATTGGGAAATCACAAATATCGAATAATTAGTTCCCAGCAAATAAACCGCTGCAATTCTCATTCCAAAGTGGGATGGATGTTGTAGCGGTTTTTCTTTTTATGGTTCAAATGCCACCATTGTTTCCTTTGGTAGTTTCTCATTTTCACAGTTCAGAAGATAGGCTACGGCCTTGTTCGCAAAGCGGTTGGTTTTTATCGTATCCCAATCGGCAAGATGGATGATCTCTGCTGTGCTGCTTTCAAAATCAAATGAAATCTTACCCCATTCGCCGTCGCAGTCTGCTTGGTATTCGTAGATTGCGGCGGCGATTTTCTTTTTTCGCTTGGTCTTGGATTTCTGTTTTAGCCGGACTGCATGGATTGCGCCCTCGGCAACCAACAATTCCGTCAACTTGTCCACTGCTTTTCGGTAGGCTCGTTCTGCACCGCTGGCTGTACTGCCCTCAAACATAACCGCCAGTTCTTCAAAGGTGGGGCGGTTCTTCCATGAACCAACACGTCCACAGGTCATGCAGACCGCCAGCCGCTTTTCAAGCAAGGTCTGTTCCCGGTAATTCAGTTTCTCAAATGCCTGCTGCACCTTTTCTGCTTGTATGCCGTTCCAGAGGATGTCGGTATAGTTCCAGCTATCGTCAAGGGCTATATCCTCGCCTGTTTCCTCGCCGTCCTCGTCCGTTATATAGAACGGCTGCTGGTTGCGGATTCCACGGACTACTTTCAGATATTCTTCCGCAAGGGCAAGATCGCAGTTGTACTTCTTTGCAAATTCACCGACTGCATCTTTGGTGTTATAGTACAGCCATGCCATTGAACGTATCATTTTGTAATTGGTCAGCGAGGATACCGACCATTTTTCTTCGCCCATGCGGAAACGGAGCATAGAATCCCAGATGAACGGATGGATGTATGTAGCATACTCCGCACCCTTGGCAGGATCATAGTCCATCAGCTTTTGGAGCATTTGCTCCCGGCAGGAGAGCTTTATATCGATAAATCGGTCTGTGTCATACAGATTGCCGCCGTCCACACTGAGAAAGCCTTTGATGCGCTTGTTGAGCTGCGTTTCGTAGTGGTGCAGAAAGAACGAAAAATATAGCAAATTCTTTTCCCGCAAAGCAGACAGGATATATTCATTCAGACTGTCCACCGCTGGCGGCTCCGGTTCCAGTTGGAAAATGCGCTCTGCAACATAGGAAATGATGCCGTCACCGTGCGGATTTACTTGATACTTTGGTATGTATCCGGTCATATTCCATGAAAAATCATTCAGCATAGCGCACCTCCTTCCAGTTTAGTAATACTCATAAATATCCCGTGATCAACTAATGGGTTATTTATTACTTTATTTTCTTTAACATACGGTGATAAATAGGTGCATTTGGTGCAGGAGTTGTGATTGGGATCAGAAGTCCCTCTTTGATAAATTGTTCCACACGCAAAGCAATCCACCCATCACTGATCCCTAATTGATTCTTTCCAAGAACCTGTCCAACGAGCACGCTTTCCCTAAACTCGTCGTCCAGTGCATCCAATTCTCGAAGAATAAATGTATCATACAGAGTTTCTGATACGCTGACCAGTTTGCCGTTTATAACAGCACGAAGAGGAGAATTTTCCTGTTGGAGTTCTCTCCAGCGGTTAGCCAAACTACGAAGGTAATTTGTTGGCAACTTCTTCCCAAGAGATGCCATCCGTCCCAAGTGATAAGGTTCAACTTCTCCCCAACCGTTATACTGGACAATGCATCCATCTGGTCTTGTTTCCCACATTGGAAGCTCCACAATGGTAATATCCAATTTTTCAAAGCCGATTGGTCGTAGTTGTTCCAGAAGCCAATACAATCCGCACACATCATCTGGGTCTCGTCCGACCCAAACACGAATCGGCTCTCCGTTTTGTGCTTTTTCCAGTAGTGTAGCATAGTTCTTTCGGGATGTATTGAGAAGTTCAGTTACGATTTCAGATGCCATATCGGGCAGTATGCTTAGTAGCAAAGATAATGCCGACTCACGCTCCAAACAAATTCTTGCTTCGGAGATGTTGCCCACAGACAATGCCAGCGGAAGATTAACTATGTCCTTACGATTTCCTTCCAACGGTATAGCATTCTCCCAACCAGAACGCTCCCGTTCTTCTGCTTGATGCTGGAACTTTTCTATTTCTTCTTTTGAAACTGTCCCATCAGAGATAATTACACTGGTTGCTCCGCCTAAAAAACCCTTATGTCCAATCGCAACCGCCATAGTCCCTGCGGCACTGTCGCTAAATACTACTTCTAACATAACGTTGCTCACCTCTTAGCTAAATTCAAATTCTTTTTATTGCTTCTTTCTTCAACGCAGCCTGTCCCATTTCTTTTTCATAATCACCCTTGGCGTAAGCGACATTGCTCAATGCCCGGAGCATCTTATCTTTTGCCAGTTTTTTCATAACCTCCGCAAGGTCAGCGTCCAGAGTACCACGCTTTACATAGCGGTTTATGGTATTCAGCCGCTTCTCATAAATCTGTTTCAGCGGATGATCGTCCGCAAGCTCCCGCTGTTCTCTGCCTTTCAGGTTACCGATCTGCCGGCAGGTGCGGTGCAGCTTGTCTCCCGGAGCATAGCCGCCGCAGTATTTAGTGTGCCTTGCGTTTGTGGTGAGGAACCACTTGCCGCAGATTTTGCATTTTTTCGGTGCATGACCCACACACAAGCCCTCAAAGAGATCAGACCGGAACATCCCTACAAAGGATACATAGTGCATCCGCTTGACCAGCTTCGCAACTTTTTCGCCGGGACGGATGACGGATACATACTGAACGGAATTGTTCAGGGTAGACATCCAGGCATTGCCTTCCGTGATGGAAAACTCCGGCGGGAAATAGCTGCCGAACATTTTTGCAAAACCCTCTGCGGTGCGGTCTGCTTCGTTGCCGTCTGTTTTTTCTGCAAAATCAAGCATGGCCGTTTGGTATTCCCCAAGGGAGTATGCCAGATGCCCGAAAACTGCGGTATAGCGTTGGAGCATCATCGCATCGGTAAAGTTCTGGATTTCTTCAAATTGCAAAGAATTGGTTGCGGCTTTTATGGCAAACTCCACATATTTCAGCGCATTGTCCACAGTAAAGGCTTTTTCAATCTGTTCTCTGTGCTTTGAGATATTCATATAGGAGAACGGCGGTGTTTGACTGAGAATATCGAGCATCGTCAGAGCAGCTTCCTTTGCAATAGGACAGAGTGCAGAAGCATCCTGTCCGGCGTTTAATATTCCAAGCAGCAGATTGATTTTCTCGCATTGCTCGTTTATTTTTGCAATGGTATTCACAGGAACATTCAGTGCATCACAGGCAAGCGTACCGACAGGAAATGTTTTGCTCTCATATATGACCGTATCCTGCCAGAAATCCAATGTCATCAATTCTTGATTCATGCTTGCCCTCCTGTCCTGTTTTTTCATTTTTCTAATTATATCATGTAAATGTGAAGAAATCTACGTCCTCAGATAAGTTGTCCTGTTTTTTGAAACAGGATTGTCCTGTCATTAGCCTGTTTTTTGAAAAATCCGTCATAACCATAATAGAAGGAGCGAAGCACCTGCCAATCACGGCGGGTGCTTCGTGCTTTCCAGAATATTATGAACGGAGGGTTTTCTATGACAATCTATGAAACCATCAAGGCGGCAATCAGCGTCAAGCAAGCCGCCGAACACTACGGGCTGAAAGTGAGCCACAACGGCATGGCTTGCTGCCCGTTCCACAACGACAGGCATCCGAGCTTGAAGCTGAATGAGGACTATTTTTTCTGCTTCGGCTGCGGAGCCAAAGGGGATGTGATCGACCTTGTGGCAAGGCTGTTCAATCTGAGCAGTTATGAAGCAGCGCAAAAGCTGGCTTTGGACTTCGGGCTTGACCCGAAACCGCCCACTGCCGCAGCTATGGTCAAGCCGAAGCGTCCCTATATCCGTCAGTTCCGGGAGGATGAAATGCTGTGCTTCCGGGTGCTGACGGATTATTTGCATCTGTTGGAAGATTGGAAAGTGCGCTATGCTCCCAAGACACCGGAAGATGCTCTGGATGACCGTTTTGTGGAAGCCTGCCAGATGCACTGCCATATCGAATATATGGCAGATGTGCTGACGGTGGGTGATCTGGAAGAACGGGTGGCATTGGTGGACAAGCTGATGCAGGACGGCAAAATTGCTTTTCTGCAAGAGTATACCGCACGAAAGAAAAAGGAGGTGGCGCACCATGGCGAAGAACCGGAAAACGCCTGATATGAACTTGCCCATGTGGTTTGACGGGCAGAACATCAACGAAGCTCTGTTTTGTGAAGAATTTCTGCAAGAGCGCAGGATCATCTTCGCAAACGGAGCTTTTTTCACGCCCGATGGTCGAGTGACGGACGATCTTCCTCTGCGTGGGGAGATTTACGACAAGCTGAAATTCTGTGCCGTAAACAATATCCCCCGGAAGATCACCAACATTCTGGAAGTGCTGAAACTGGAAGCGCAAGTGCCGGACTTTCCACCGGAGCAGGATCGGATTCATTTGTCCAACGGTACGCTGCTATTGAACGGCACATTTACCGAGGGCAGACCGGCTATCGTGCGGAGCCGTTTGCCGGTTGCTTACAATCCCGATGCTACTGCGCCGGTGATCTGGCTGAACTTTCTGGATGGGTTGCTTTACGTCGAGGACATTCCAACTTTGCAGGAGTTTATCGGCTATTGCCTGATTCCCTCCAACAAGGGGCAGCGCATGATGGTGATTAAAGGCAACGGCGGCGAGGGCAAATCCCAAATCGGAGCTGTGCTTTCTGCTATCTTTGGCACGAATATGAAAGACGGCAGCATCGGCAAGATTTCCGAAAACCGCTTCGCCCGTGCCGATCTGGAACACATTCTGCTGTGCGTGGATGATGATATGCGGATGGAAGCCCTGCGCCAGACCAACTATGTAAAATCCATCGTGACCGCACAAGGCAAGATGGATTTGGAACGCAAAGGCAAGCAGAGTTATCAGGGCTGGATGTTTGCCCGGTTGCTTGCGTTCAGCAACGGTGATCTGCAAGCCTTGTATGACCGCAGTGACGGATTTTACCGCAGACAGCTTGTGCTGACTACCAAAGAAAAGCCTACTGACAGAGCTGACGATCCTGACCTTGCAGAGAAGATGAAAACCGAAGCCGAGGGCATCTTCCTGTGGGCATTGGAGGGTTTACAGCGGCTTGTTGCCAACAACTTTCAGTTTACGGAGAGTGACCGTATCCGGGAAAACAGGGAAGCGGTCAAGCGTGACAACAACAATATCTTTGATTTCATGGAATCGGAGGGATACATCCGGCGTAAAGCGGATGCGTCCATTAGCTCCAAGGATTTCTATGAAATCTACCGGATGTGGTGCGAGGAAAATTCCCTTGCTCCGCTGAAAGCCCGCAGCTTCAGCGACGCCATGATTGCCAATGCCGGGAGATTCAATCTGGAGCATTGCAACAACATCACCAACTCTGCCGGACGGCGGGTTTGGGGATTCATGGGAGTGGAAGCCATTGTACGACCTCATATAAATGGGTTTTACGGAGATTCGCCGTGTACGTACGTACCGGAGGACATTCCGGAGGAATGGCGGCAGGTCGAGTAAATCCCATTACTGGTACGTATGTACGCAGCAAAAGAGCGTAAAACGCTCGTTATAGAAACAGCACGCATCCTCTCGTTCGGGTTGTTTCTATGTCCACAGGTTTTTGAAAAAGTGTCTGTGGACACCGGCTGCAAGAGGAAGTTGACACAGAACGGCTCCATGCAGACGGGCTGACCATGGGAAAAGGCGCAGACATTTTCGCTTTGG
>OHFA01000284.1_pt1 | contig 33179 bp, 25 predicted proteins | sample 1567501 | NCBI WGS metagenome assembly OHFA01 (sample SAMEA3879593, study PRJEB24766) | human gut metagenome | biome: human-associated habitat; feature: feces | place: USA | collected 1985/1987 | reverse complement strand
CAGTAATCTAAAAATTCTTCCTGCTGTTCTTCGTCCCATTCCCGATATTTTTCTAAAAGTTTTGGATTCTCGCGGATTTCTCTTTCAATATCCTCCCGCTCACGAATCATCGGAAAATACTGTTTTAATTTTGTTGTGCTTTTTGGCAATCGCATCGCCCCTTTCTTTCGCATTTTATTCATCGTTCAACAGCATTTATAAATATTGTTGATGTATATACTATACTTCATATAACAAACCTTGTCAATATATTTTATACACTATTCAAATAATATTTAGAACTATTTTCCTCCACTTCTGCCAAAGTCCCTTTAATACAAAAAGAGCAGACACAAAAATCCTTTCTGTATCTGCTCTCTATCCGCTTTTACCGGCTTATCCTAAAAGAAATCCACCGCTAAAATTCATGATTTAATTTTAAATTATTCTACTGTATAAATCCAGCCCTTAGGCGCTTCAAGCTTGCCCATCTGGATACCTGTTAAAGTATCGTACAGCTTCTGGATTGTAGGGCCCATCTTTTCCATACCGCTTGGCATGCAGATTTCCTTGCCGTGGTCAACAATCTTACCAACCGGTGAGATAACAGCTGCTGTACCGCAAAGACCACATTCTGCGAAATCCTTTACTTCTTCCAGTGTAACTTCACGTTCTTCAACCTTCAGTCCTAAGATTTCCTTCGCAACATATACGAGTGAACGACGTGTAATAGAAGGAAGAATACTGCTTGACTTTGGTGTTACAACTGTACCGTCTTTTGTAACGAACAGGAAGTTTGCACCGCCTGTTTCTTCTACCTTTGTTCTTGTTGCCGGGTCTAAGTACATATTTTCTGCGTAGCCTTCTTTATGTGCTGTTACGATTGCATGTAAGCTCATGGCATAATTTAAACCGGCCTTGATATGACCTGTTCCGTGAGGTGCTGCTCTATCGAAATCAGATACCTTAATTGTAAGAGGCTTTGCGCCGCCCTTGAAATACGGACCAACCGGTGTTGTAAGGATTCTGAACTGATATTCATCAGCCGGCTTTACACCGATAACCGGATTGCTGCCGAACATATATGGACGGATGTATAATGTGGCACCTGAACCAAATGGTGGTACCCATGCTGCATTTGCCTTTACTGTATCTGCAACAGCCTGTACAAACTTGTCTACAGGGAATGGCGGCATTTCCAGTCTTTCGCAGGAATCATGCATTCTCTGTGCATTGAGGTCCGGACGGAACATAACAATATGACCGTCTTCTGTTGTATAAGCCTTTAAACCTTCAAAACAAGTCTGTGCATACTGAAGTACACCTGCACACTCATTTAACACGACCTTATCATCATCTGTAATGACTCCGTCATCCCACGCTCCATCTTTATAATTTGCTACAAATCTTTTATCTGTCTTTACATAACCGAATCCAAGATTTGCCCAGTCAAGATTTTTCTTTTCCATCTTCATTACTCCCTTTCGCGTCTAGTCGGATTGTTACGAAATGATATCTTTTACTTCATTCCACGCAATTCTTAACAGTTATTTTACTGCGATACCTTGTGAAAGTCAATATCTCAGTTTCTGCATTTTTAGGAAGTTTCATCATTTTATTCCCGATCTAATAATGACTGATAAAATTCCGCATAATCTTCACGTTGTTCTGCCGTAAACGCAATGGCAGTTCTTGGGTGCTGATTCTGCTGTCCTGTCAGCATATACTGTACATCACAGCCCCATACAAGCCCTGTCTTCTTTAGCGGAAGCATCTGGTTCTGTAAAAATTTTAATACCGGATTCAAACTGTACTTCGGATTTCTAAGGAAGCCTAACAGCAGTTCCATGTTGCAGTTTCCTGCACCGCGTCCCATGCCGCTCATCGTTGCATCCAGATAGCTGACACCTACGGTGCAGGCTTCAATCGTATTTGCAAATGCAAGCTGCTGGTTGTTGTGTGCATGGATACCGACCTTCTTGCCGTATTTTTCTGCAACCTTCAAATACTTATCCGCCAGTCTGCGGATCTGTTCCGGATATAAAGAACCATAGCTGTCAACCAGATAAATCGTGCCGACCTCGCTCTGTGCCAGTAAATCCAGTGCCAGATCCAGCTCAGATTCTGCCGCTGTGGAAACTGCCATAATATTAATCGTGGTTTCATAGCCCATCTCCGCACAGTAATGAATCATCTCGATTGCCGCCGGAATTGTATTAATATAAGTAGCAATACGAATCATGTCAATCACGCTGTCTGTCTTTGGAATAATATCTTTTTTATAATCGGTACGTCCGACATCTGCCATAACGGAAATCTTTAAATCGGTGTTGTTATCACCGACAATATCACGGATATCCTGCTCATCACAGAACTTCCACTTGCCGAATTCCTTAACGTCAAAAATTTCCTTTGAAGCCTTATAACCGAACTCCATGTATTCTACACCTGCTGCCACGTTGGCGGTATATAAATTTCTTACAAATTCATCGTCAAAATAAAAATTGTTGACCAATCCTCCGTCTCTGATTGTACAATCAACGACCTTAATATCCGGTCTGTAAGAAATTAATTCGCCCTTCTGTTCCATTTCCTTTTCCTCCAATATCTGCTTTTGTTTTATTTTTCACTTTAAAGCGTTAAACTTTAACGTATTATAGCACACTTTTTTCAAAATGCAAACCCCTTTCAGAAGAATCCTTTCCAAAATGCTTTATAACCGATTTACGTCAGCTGCTGCATATCCTTTACCAGGGCTTTTAATCCTGCCAGATATTCCTGCGCATTGCTGAATTTCTTCTTTGTCACCCTCCAGACAAATTTCGGTTCCGGACTGCTGATAAACCGCACCGCACCGCCGTATCCGGCTACGAAATTCTCGATTTTATCCCCCTGAATGTCCGCTTTCGGATAAATCTTCATGACCGTCCGCCACTGCGATGCACCCGGTGTTTCGTCCGTTCCGCCCTGAATCTCGGTAATGCCGATTTTGTGTGCCATAGACTTAACCAGTGCAATATTTAAAAGATTGGCGGCACTTGCCGGCAGACTGCCGTAACGGTCACCGAGTTCGTCGCACATATCCGACAGTTCCTCCTCGCTTTCAATACCCGCAATCCGCTTGTAGACATCCAGCTTCTGATATTCGCTCTTAATATAAGAAGACGGAATAAATGCATCTACATTCAAATCCACATTTGTTTCAAAACCGTATTCATTTTTAATGCCCTTCAAATCATTCACCGCCTGATTGAGCATTTTACAGTACAAATCATATCCAACCGCCGCCATATGCCCATGCTGTGAGCGTCCAAGCACATTTCCTGCGCCACGGATTTCAAGGTCTTTCATCGCAATCTTAAAACCGGAGCCGAAATCCGAAAATTCACGAATCGCACTTAAACGTTTCTCTGCCACTTCCGTGAGCATTCTGTCCCTGCGGTACAATAAAAATGCATAGGACGTTCTGCTGCTTCGTCCGACACGCCCGCGTAACTGGTAAAGCTGTGAAAGCCCGAATTTATCCGCATCTTCGATAATCATGGTATTGACATTTGAAATGTCCACACCGGTTTCGATAATCGTGGTTGAAATTAAGACATCAATTTCTCCGTTGATAAATTCGTACATGATTTTTTCAAGCATACGTTTTTCCATCTGACCGTGTGCATAGGCGACATTGGCCTCCGGCACCAGTTCCTCAATGTGTGCCGCCACCTCATCAATGCTGCGGACACGATTGTATACATAATACACCTGTCCGTTTCTTGCCAGCTCTCTGTGAATCGCCTCCCGGATCATTTCATCGTTATGTTCCGTTACAAAGGTCTGTATCGGCACGCGGTCTGTCGGCGGTTCTTCCAGTACACTCATATCACGGATACCGACAAGGCTCATATGCAGTGTTCTAGGAATCGGGGTCGCACTGAGCGTCATGACATCCACATCATTTTTTAATTTCTTAATCTTTTCCTTATGGGTTACACCAAAACGCTGTTCCTCATCAATAATCAACAGTCCCAGGTCCTTAAACTCCACGTCCTTGGATAACAGTCTGTGTGTACCGATTACAATATCTACAAAACCTTTTTTTAACTCGGAAATACTTTCCTTGATTTCCTTGCTTGTACGGAAACTTGACAGCTGTGCCACCGTCACCGGAAAATTTTTCATCCGCTGTTCAAAGGTGTTGTAAATCTGCTGGGCAAGAATGGTTGTCGGCACAAGATATGCCACCTGCTTGCCCTCCTGTACCGCTTTAAATGCCGCACGGATTGCGACTTCAGTCTTGCCATAGCCGACATCACCGCAGATTAAACGGTCCATAATGCGGGTACTTTCCATATCACGCTTGGTGTCTTCTATCGCCGTCAGCTGATCCTGCGTTTCCTCATACGGAAACATTTCTTCAAATTCCCTCTGCCATACGGTATCCGGTCCAAACTGATAACCCTTTTCCTTCTGCCGCGCCGCATACAGCGCAACCAGATCCTTTGCCACTTCTTCAACCGCGCCGTGTACCTTGGATTTTGTTTTATTCCACTCCTGTGTCCCCAGCTTATTGAGTTTCGGCTTCTTTTCGGTATCCGCCGCCGCATATTTCTGTAAACGGTCAAGCTGTGTCGCCAGCACATAAAGGTTACTGTTTCCGGCGTATTCAATCTTGATATAATCCTTTTCCACGCCCTCGACCGTAATTTTTTCAATACCCTTATACACACCCAGTCCGTGACTTTCATGCACGACAAAATCGCCGATATTCAGTTCGTTAAAACCGGCTATCGACTTTCCGTCATACTTTTTCTTCTTTTCACGTTTTTTGTGCCTGCTTGCAAAAATATCATTTTCCGCAATCACGACAAACTGCAGAAGCGGATACTCAAAGCCCTTGTGCAGACTGCCGTAAGTGACCATAATCGTGCCTTCAAGCATTTCATTTTCAAAATCTTCACTGAAATACGCCGTCAGCCCCAGATCCGCCAGATCCTGCACAATTCTTGCCGCACGCGTTCTCGAATTGCACACCAGGATACTCTTATACCCCGAACGCTTATATTTTTTTAAATCGTCCGCAAGATACTCAAAGCTGTTGTGGTACGGACTGATACTGCGGGTATCAATGCGCACATATTCCGCCACGGCAAATTTTTCCGGCTTGTAATCCAGCGCCGACAACAGCAGGGTACGTTTCTTTTCAAGTCCCACATAAATGCTTTCAATCCCGTGAATCATATCGGTCTGTCCCGGCAGAATATATCCGCCCTCCAGACGGTTTTTCATACTTTCCGTATATTCATATAAAATAAGTTCCATCCGCTCATTTAAGCGGTTCGGCTCATCTAATACAAACAGCGTGTCTTCCTTTGGAAAATAGCTTAAAAATCCGGTCAGTTCCTCTGCAAACATCCGCAGCGCCTTACTGTAATCACCGGTACGCTCCATATCTGCCACATTTCTGCGGATACGGTTGCATTTCTCAATATCCTCTGCCGTCTTTTTCTTCTTATCATTACCAAAGGCGGTCAGCTGTCCTGCCAGTTCTTCCTGTAACTTTTCCCTGCCGCGCGCAATTTCTTCTTCGCTTAACAGGCATTCTGTCGCCGGAAAAGCTTCAAACCGCTCAATCTTTTCAATGGAACGCTGGCTCTCCACGTCAAACAAACGGATTGAATCCACCTCATCGTCCCACAACTCAATGCGCACCGGTGTTTCTTCCGTATACGGGAAAATGTCGATAATACCGCCGCGCACCGCAAATTTGCCCTGTCCGTCCACAATCGCACATCGCTCATAGCCAATCTGTACCAGTTCTTTTGAAAGTGCTTCTAAATCAAGAACCTGTCCTTTTTCAAATGAAATCGTGGCATTTTTATATTTTTCAAGCGGAACGAGCAAATCAGCACAGCCGTCAATCGTTGTCACAACCGTAAGTCCCGCCGCATTTTTGTTTTCCGGCTGTATGCCGTCTGTTTTACCGTTTGAAATACTGTCTTCACTGATATGCTTCTGCGCCTGAATGATTTTGTAAATGCATGCAAGCCGCTCTCCCGCAAGCTGGTTGCCATGCACATCGGCGCTGTAAAAGATAAAATCCTTGGCAGGATAGTAAATACTGCTCTTATCAAAAAAGAGACAATCCTCACGAAGCTGTCTTGCCTTGACCTCATCGCTAGTAATCACGACCCGGATTGGATACTGCTCCCCGAGTGCTTCCAGCAGATGTGCTTTCTGCGTGTCAATGCAGCCGCTGACCATTACCGCATGCCCCAGCTGGCTAAAAGACTTTTTAATTTCTTCTATCCCTGCCATCCCCTGCACAGGCTCAAAAAATGTTTTCATACTTCCTCTATTCTACAATTTTTATTTCATCCATTAAATTTATTCATCGCACCGGTAATACCCTCTGTCATGATACAGGCAACCGCTTCGCAGGCTCTCTGATTGGCATCCCGCAGTGTATCGTATAAATCTGCCGGGAATTTTCCGAGTACCCAGTCTGCAAGGTCCCAGCCCTTCGGTTTGTCACCGACACCGAACTTAACACGCTTGAACCGGTCACTGCCAAGCTGCGCGATAATACTCTTAATACCGTTGTGTCCGCCTGCGCTTCCCTTTGCCCGCAGACGCAGTTTTCCCGGTTCTAAGCTGATGTCGTCAAAAATAACGATTAAATCATCGATATCCGCCTTATAATAATCCATGACTTCACGGATACATTCCCCGGACAGATTCATATACGTCATCGGCTTTACAAGAATGACCTTCTCTCCCTCAATCATACCCTTGCCAATCATCCCTTTGTGTTTTTGTGTGTCTACGCTGATATTATATTGATCTGCCAGCGCATCTATCACAGAAAATCCTGCATTGTGTCTTGTTCCCATATACTGTGTGCCGGGATTTCCCAGCCCTGCTATAATATACATACATACCTCTTTCTGAGCGATTTCCCATCTGCCATCATAGATGTTTGCTTTCGCCCGGAAGCAAACATCTGTGTGAAAAATCAGCACATCAGTGTGATTTTTCACACTCCCCTTTTCCGCAGGCATTTTTGTGATGTCTAAAACGGATTATAGTGCTGCATTTTACTGTTGATATAAAAATTGGCAAACTCCGAAATCGCTCTTAACTGCTCTTTTACTTCCTCTTTATTCTCAATGTCTTCGACAACTTCTACCTGCCAGCAGTGCCACGCATACCATGTTAATACTTTATATTTACTGCTAAATTGAGGTAAGCCCCTTACATTTTCCATATAATCCAGTCCCAAAGCATAATCCTTTTTGAACTGTTTCATGGCTTTTGACGGATTTTTGAATACCGGACGTCCATATGAATTTGCACCGATTTCATATGCGGTATTTTCTCCAAATTCGATTTTGCTTCCGTCTGTGTGGAATGCTTCGCTTTTTACCGGAACATATGCCCGAAACCACACCACAAAAAATATGACTGCTGCCAAAATGAGTATGGCAAACGGAATGATTCGTTTCATCGTTTTCATAGTATTCCCTCCATTCTTTTCACTTTATAGACTTTGTTATCTACCTTAACCCGGTTGGTGTCTATGCAGGTAATGAATGTTTGTTTATTTTCCCATTCAAATTTTATCCCGTAACTCCAGCCCGTTTTTGAATCGTTATAAAAATAATCCGGTTGTACTTTGTACTCCCCAAAATATTGTACAAGCCTTTCTATATCCTCAGCATTTCTAACTACCGCAATATCTCCCGTTCCACCAGATACAATACTCACTTGCTCAATATCCGAAATATTTCCTGCATATACTTCCCACTCCATATAAATAAGGGCTATCCAACTGGGAATTAATAATTACCCAGCAGCTTTATCTTTTTGGATTCTTCCTCAATGCCACGCAATGCGTTAATAACCCGCGGGTCATCAATATTGCCTTCAAAATCTACGAAAAAGCGGAACTCCCACTCTCTGCCTTCAATCGGACGGGATTCAATTTTGTTCATGTTAAGTCCGTTGTAAATGATGTGGCTTAACAGGTTGTAGAGTGTTCCGGCTTCGTTTGCCGTTTCAAATACAATGCTCATCTTCTTTGCATTTTTCACAAATTTTCTTGTATTCGTAACAATGACAAAACGAGTCGTATTGTTGTCCAAATCATTAATCTTATGCTTTAACACTTCCAGTCCGTATACCTGTGCCGCTTCTTCGCTTGCAATGGCAACATGGGACGGATTCTTTTCCAAAAGCACCTTCTGGGCACTCTGCGCCGTATTTGCCTGACTAATCTGATTCCAGTCCTTGTGCTGTTCCAAAAATCCCTCACACTGCATTAAGCCCTGCGGGTGGGAATAAACAGTTGTTACCTTGTCCAAATCCGTACCCGGAAGACCAAGCAGTGCATGTTCTACCTTGATATAAGTTTCTGCAATAATATAGTTATTATATTCCTGCAATAAATCATAAACACCTGCCACAATCCCGGCTGTTGAATTTTCAATCGGAAGCACCGCATAATCTGCCTTGCCCATTTTGACCGCTTCCATGGCATCCCGCCATGTCGGCACATGAAAATTTTCTACATTTTCGCCAAAGTAACGCTTCATGGCAATATAGCTGTATGCCCCCGGAACGCCCTGATAAACGACCTTGCAGTTGGTCTTGTCCACTTCGTTCACAGCTTCATACGGCTCTCGTAATGTCTGACCATTTTCTTCCAATAAGCGGTACTGCATTTTTCTGGAATTTGCCATAATCTGTGAAAATAAATCATTGATTGCATGGACATTTTCCGGGTTCTGAACCATTTTTGTGATTGCCGCCAGTTTTGCATTTTCTCTTTCCGTATCCAGCACTTTCTTGCCGGTAGAAATTTTATATTCCGCTACTGAATGACAAAGTGCCATTCGTTCTTCAAATAATGATACAAGCTGTTTATCAATTCCGTCTATTTTTTCCCTGATTTCACCTAAATCTAACATTTTAATCCTCATTTCCGCTTTGCTCTGACACTTTTTCACTCACTGTCGGGCATTCGCCCTATCGTCCGAAAGTCCAGAAAAGAACTCTGTGCAAGCACAGTTCTTTTCTATCCTTCCGTCCGGCACGGCTCATTGCTTACGCACATTATACCATAATTTTTTTTGTATCGCACTATGATTTGTGATATAATTCTTTATAATTATGTTTTTAAGAAATGAGGCTTTTTATGAAACTGAAACGTAGTGTGAAATTTATCATTCCGGCTGTTGTTATTGTCCTGATTCTTGTGGCAGTGGTTGTTCACGCAATGCCAAAGAAAAAGCAGACGAACAGCGCCGATGCCGCCGGAAATACTGCCGGAAATTTAATGAACGGCGGATTATTTTGCGAGTACAACAATAAAATTTATTTTGCCAATCCATACGACCACAATTATCTCTACATCATGGATTCCGATTGCAGTAATGCCCGTATGCTCAACTCCGACAGCGTGGCATCGTTAAACATTTACAATGATAAAATTTATTATGTAAAGAACAATTTTTCCAAAGAAATGATTGGTACGATTCTGCGCGGTCAGTTATTCGGCATTTATCAGACGGATTTGGAAGGGCAGAATTCGACAATGCTTTACAATCATCTGACTGGCTCTGTCAGTCTGTGCGGCAATTATCTGTATTACCAGCACTATGAAAGCGATGTCGGCATTACTTTACACCGCATGGACATTGACGGTGAAAATGATAAACTGGTTTCAAACACGCCTTACAATCCGTCCTGTGTCAGTGAGGGTAAAATTTATTTTTCCAATACGGATAAGAAAAATGTTATCAGCACGCTCGACCCGAAAGACGATTCTATTTCAATGTACTACGATGCCAATTCGTATTTACCGGATTCCGAAGGCAATTATATTTATTATATTGATATTTCCAAGGGATATTCGCTGGTACGGGTAAATAAAAACACCAAGACGGTAGAACTGCTCTACGGGAAAGATAATTGCAGAGTGATTAATTATAATCTGTACGGCAGTAAAATTTTCTTTCAGCTTGAGGGTGATGACAATCCGGGGCTATACCGCATGAATGCAGACGGTACGCAGGTGGAATATATTGCAAGCGGCGATTTGACCAATATCCACTGCACCTCACAGTATACGTTTTTCCAGTATTTTGACAATCAGGGAGTTTTATACCGCGTGCCGACCATGGGCGCGATTAGCTACCCGGAAGAAATCCGGATTCAGAAGGAAAGTTAAAAACAGAGCTGTTGCACAAACATCTTTTGTGCAACAGCTCACTATTTATTTCTATGCCGCCGCATTGGCATTAATGCTGTCTATTACTTTCTTAATGCCAATCCATACGGTCATATCCGTAAATATCTCTGTAATGCTTCCCCTGTCTGTAAATGGGGATTCCTGTAAGACAGAAAAATCTTTCATCATTCCATTTTGGACAATGTATTCCACAATCTGATTGACAAAATAAATCTGTCTGCTGTCCATGTTGGACTCTTTTAAATACTCTGAAAATGCCTCCTTTGCCGTGTTCATATCCAGTCCGACAATTTCACGGACAAATTCGCCCAACGGCTTTGTACCGACCTCATTTTCATAGTCCTTTTTCGTACCAATTTCTTTCCACAAAATGTCTTCCAATTCTGTAACATCTGCGGCTGTCAACGGCTGATTTGTCTTTAACTTTGCAATGGCAGTTTTATCCTGATGCTGTCTGATATAATACTCTGCCTTTGCTTTATAGTTTTTAAGCATATCACTTTCAAGCTCCGATTCCTTCCACTCTGTTGACAGAATTTCATCGGTCAGATTAATTTCAACATCGTATTTCTGCTCTTTATCAGACACATATTTCATTAAATCACGCAGCTTCATGCGAATTTCTTCAAAGTCATTCATTCCTGCACGCTGTACATAATCCGTATTTAAAATCCTATGAATCAGTTCTTTTTGCTGCTGTATCTCCGGAATATGTGCAATACGTGCAAGTCCCGAAACTTTTCTTTGCAAATCACCCATTGCGCGGGTATAAGATTTCCCTGCAAGGCTGGCTAATTCAATATGATACATCAGCGCATCAAAACGCACTGTTTTGGCATCATCTTTATCCGGCAAAATAAGCGGTGCAACTTCTTCCTTCACCATAAGCGTATCTTCATAGGTGATATTCTGATAATTATCCTCGGAAGAATACATCTCCACATATCTTAAATGCTGGCTCACCGCAAAATTGTTTTTCGGAAGCTGTTGAACTTTCTGTGCCATTTCATGAACCAATGCTTTTCTATATTCGATAAGTCTGTCCACCTGACAGGCAATATCCTGCAACTTAAATGAAAGTTCAAATTGCAGATTAAAAATTGAACTCTGCAACGTTTGTACTGTACCGGTTTCTTTTCCTTTGCTGTTTGCACGGAAAAATTCAAAATTTCCGCAAAAATCAAAAATATAGAACTTCTCCTTATCCCGTCCGTCAAGCAGTCCGCTACAGGTTCTTGTTCCTCTGCCTATCATCTGCCAGAATTTTGCCTTGCTCATCACTTTCTTAAAAAAGACCAGATTGACAATTTCAGGAATATCAATGCCCGTATCCAGCATATCTACGGAAATGGCAATCTGCGGCAGTTTTTTCAGGTCAGAAAATTCATCAATCGCACTTTGCGCATAAGCTGTATAATTATCAATGACCTTTGCATAATCCACCAGATACGGATACTCTTTATAAAATACTTCCTGTATTTTTTCAGCATGGCGGTGGTTTTTTGCAAAAATAATCGTCTTTCCGATTTTTTCTCCGTAATCCACTTTGATTCCTTTTGTCATCACTTCATTTAAAACTTTACGGATAGTATCTTCGTTAAAAAGCCACTGATTTAATGCAGAAGAATCAATCGACTCCGGTATCTTTCCATCTTCTGTTTCAAAGGTTGCTTCATAAATTTCCTTTTCATCATCAGGCAAATCATCATATACAATGCCGTCTTTTAAAAATTTAAGCTCTGATTCGCAGGATACATAATCCACTAAATACCCGTCTTTTACCGCCGCCGCCAAATCATAGCCATATGTAGGCACACCGTTTTCCAGTTCAAATATTTCATATGTATTTTTATCAATCTCGTCCTTTGGTGTCGCTGTTAAACCAACCAGCGGTGCATCAAAATAATTAAAAATATCCCTATATTTGTTGTAAATCGACCGGTGTGCTTCATCACAGATAATTAAATCAAAATGTCCGCAGGTAAAAATTTTTCCTTCCTTATCATTGACCGTATCAATACAATGCATCATCGTCTGATACGTTGAAAAGACCGCACGCGCATTGTAGTTATCCTTTTCTTCTACCAGATTGGTACAGGAAAGCCCCTCCATTAAATTGACAAAGTTTCTCTTTGCCTGTGTCACCAGCGAATTTCTGTCTGCAAGAAATAAAATATTTTTCACCCAGCCTGCATCCAGTAAAATTTTGCATAATGCAATCACGGTTCTTGTTTTTCCTGAACCGGTCGCCATAACAAGCAGTGCTTTTCTTCGATTCTTTTCATCAAAACTACTGCATACCGCTTTAATCGCCGCTTCCTGATAGTATCTGCCTGCAATTTCTTTATCTACGGTAACATTGTTCAAGTGGGTACGCATTTTTCTTAAATTAAACCACTTTTCCAAATCCCGCTTTGAGTAAATGCCGGCACATTTTCTCTCAGGATACTGTCCGTCCACGATACGCGTATCAAAACCATTTGTTAAAAAGATAACAGGTCTTCTGCCATACTCTTTTTCCAGCGCATCTGCATATAACTTTGCCTGATGTCTGCCTTTTACCACGTCGACACATGTCCGCTTTGCCTCAATAATTGCAAGCGGTATCTGCCTTTCATCATATAAAACATAATCAATGCGCCCCATTTCGGAAATGCTTGGCATATCCGCAACATCAACTTCATTTATCCAATTCTGTCCCTCTATCCAGCCCGCTTCCCGAAGCATGACATCAATATAAAGCTTTCTTGTTTCATATTCCGATAAATCAAGCGGTTTTGGAATATACTGCGGCTTCTGTTCTTTCCGTCTTGCCGACAATTCTTCTTTTAATGCCGCATTTTCCTCTATCAGCTTTTTTAAATCAAGTTCCTGCTGCGCGTTGTGTTCTTTCTGCTTTGCCAGTTCTTCCTGAACTGCTGCCGCTTCCTGCTTTGACTTTTTTATCTTTTCAATCCGGGCATTAATAATTCCCCGGTCAAATATATGTTCCTGATAATTGCGTGAATAACAGCAGGCAACAAAATCCAGAAAAATCGCCAAATTTTCAAGACACAACATTGCTTCGTCCCGTCCTGATTTTCTACTCGTATGCGCAACCGTATTTCCACACGCACGGATATAGTCCAGCCGCTTCCAGATATCCTCCCCCACGAACTGCCTGAAATCCGAATCGCTCATCAGACTATACAGGTTGTCCTGATACGGCATCACCAGACTTTTTTCAACGGAATACATCCACTTAATTGCAAATTCCATTGCCCGGCGGCTGTTGACAACACTTGCCTGCGGGTCCATTAAGATTATTTTTTCAGCTGAAATTGCTACATCTGCAAATGTTGAAAACTTCGGTTCTTCCTTTAAGTAATCAAAGTTTGTCATACGCATCTCCCCCTTTAGTATATCGTACGTTGGAAAATATTAAATCCATATATACTATTCTACCATATTTATACATCTTTTGGGGCAGAATTGTGATTTTTCTTTATAATTCTATCATATCATCAGCCTTCTACTATCTGCGCCAGTTCCGTAACTATTTCTTTGGAAAGTACCATCAGATGACTTTTCGTGACATATATACTTCCATATTCTGTACTCTGACATTCGATGTGATAATGCTTTCATACCATATATGTGTATATTTTGCAATAGTAATTTTAATATTTTTCAAATCAGGTGCAGTATACTTATAGCAGTATATATTTATAATATATATAATCAATAACTCTTGAGTTGTATCTTTGTTTATTTGTACTGCAACTTTTGATTTGTCGACTTGTTCAGCAAACTCTACAAAAGCTTTCTGTTCTTCTAGTGATGGAAGCGGAAATTGTAAATTTCTGCATTGTTCCAAGCTTAAGTTTTGTTGTCTGATTCCAACTGCTTGTCCAATAAATGGCTCTAATACTTTTGGTTGCATCAGTGCGTGAAGCAAAAACCTAGGAAGTATACGCTCTTTTGCCCTAAATATTGCAATTGCCTGATTAATATTCCACTCGTCAAATTCATCTGTAACCAGTGTAAATTTTCCCAAAGGCGGTCCAACAATATTCATTAATACATCATTGGGATATACCTTCGACCTAACCAGTTTACCATTATGTGTTTCTTTAGAAATATATTGTGGATTATCGTCAAATAGCATTTCACCCGTAAAACTAAGATTATATACTTTTAAAAATGGAACCTTTTCTTCCTCATACACCTCAGTTATTTCTCCTGTCGGAGGAGTTGTTCCCTTAGTAATAAAATCACACACCTCAGATGCTTTTACAATCTCATGAGTTCCATTTCCAAACATCTCCACAAATCGGGCTTTAATTAGTTTATTCAATTCTTTTAATTCGGATTTTCTAGCATCAATAATATTATTTACTTTATCTAAAACTTCTACTACCTTCTGTTGTGATTTCATATCTGGAATATTAACCTTAATCTTTGATAAAGTTGCTTTATTTAAAGTTTTTCCCATTACAGCTTTATTAGTTCCCTCGCTCCAGTCCCTGTTGAAAAATAAATAATAAATGTAATCTGGCAAAATATCCGTTACCATTTTATCTCTAAATGACATTATAGCTTCATTTGAATACATTGGTTCTGATGTAATTGCTGTTTTACCAATAGAAAGTTTAAAACTCATAACAACAGTGTTTGCCGGTATCTGACTAATTCCACTTTCTTCTACTGCCTGATTAGATAAATATTCCTTTGTGTTTTCGATATATTTTCCACACTTTGATAAATCAGCTATTGATATCCATTTATTATCCGTAGTATTCCAATAATCCAAATTATTACGCGATGGTGTTTTCCCCATCTGTAAGTTATATATCTCTTCTAATCTATATTCCATCTTCATTGTCCCCACAAATCCGAATTGACTAAATTTTATAACACTCAAAAATGCCAATCTATTCTATTGTTTTCATTATAGTTCTTGTCACACTTTCAATCGCAGATTTATATTCAATATCATCTACAAAATAATTTTTCCGTCTAAAATTATCCCATAACTTTTTCATATCATCACTTGTTGCAATATTGTTCAATTCTCTCCTTATCCTATCATCAGAAAATTGTGTGTTTCGCCTCGTACAAGTTGCCCAAAATGCTTTTTTATATACATCTATAGAAAACTTTTTCTTCTGTACAATCTCATACATGTCATAAAAATCCCTCATTCTTGTATTTGCCAAACCTCTGTTTATAATTGTTTGTGACTTTTCAGCCAAAAGTGTTTCTATATTATATGTGTTAAGACTGATTTCTCTTTCTTCAAACATTAACTGATATTTATACTCTACTGCACCTGGTGTTATAGCATCATCTGTTGAAATATCTACTTTCAATGGCTGCCGAAGTTTCTCAAGTATCCCTTCCATATGCAGTCGTATTCCCGGATAATCAAAATCATCCATAATCGTTTCTATAGATATAATTTTAAATGATATATTATCATCTATTGGCACATTACATATTTGCTCAACTATTTTTTCTATATCTTCTTTGATTAAAGGTAATGCCTGTACTGTTGTATCAATATCCATCGTTGCTCTGGCACTGATTCCAAGTAATGACGATACTAACATTCCACCTTTAAGAATAAAATGTTCTTTATATTCTGACAAAGATACTCTTTCTAAAAATCTTTCCATAAAAAATATTCTCAACATTGCCTTTGATATTTTATCATTTCCTTTTGATACATTTCTAACTTTTGCCTTTAACTGTGTTGCCGATTTTATCATAACATCACCTCGATATACTTCATAACCTTTTCTTTAATCTTTAATTTTTCTGCATACATCAAAAGTCTTGATACTTCCTTTGACTTATCACCCATATATGTCTTTATAGCTGTCTGAAAATTCTGTATTTCCATATTACCTCTGCATTTAATCATGTCGCAGACACATTTTTCTCTATCATATGTCCTGACAGTATTTCCAAAATTCGTTTTTAGTTCAATAATCCCTAATTCATAGATTTCCCTTTTATCTTGATGAACAACCACTTCCTGCTCACACAGTCTTGTCCTATTAAAAAACGGCGGAACTGTTACATTAATTTCAGAATATTCCCTATCAATCATTCCATGCAAATACAACGCTGTTTCCCCTGAAAATACAATTCTAGGATACCGGATTTGTAAAATATACAATTCATCTTTCCATGTATCTTCAGATATATATATTCCTTTCGCAACTTTTTCCAGATTATTATCTCTTACAAATTTTGCCATGTATGTTCTGGATATTTCATTTTTTTCTACTTCCGACGTAAATAAATATCCATTTCCTTTTTTTAATAATTCATTTAATTTTTCGTATTTATTCATTCTTCCACCTCATTGTCTACTATCGTGTACAAATAATATCATTTTTTTACACCATTGTAAACTTTTTTCCTGCAAATCTCCTTTGTATATTTTTTACATTTTAAAAATTTTTACAATATTTAATTTTACGCTATATACTTCTGATGTGATGTTTTGACATTATTCTGATTGACCATTGCATATTGCATTGTGGTATCAATTTGAGAATGTCCTAGAATTTTCTGCACCTGTTCAATCGGCATGCCTTTATCAATTGCCCTCGTCGCCATCGTCCGGCGGAATTTATGCGGGTGAATCTTTTCCAGTTCCAGTTTTCTACCCAACTGCCGTAAGCGTATTTCCACCCCGCTTATCTTTAACCTGTCATATGGTGCATCTAATGTTACAAACAGTGCCGGATTATTGTCATGCCGTGTTTCTAAATATTTTTTCAAATGTACTTTGGCTTTTGCATCAAAATAAACACGCCTTTCTTTGTCGCCTTTTCCATAAACAATACACTCACGCCCCTCTAAATCAACATCATCAATATTCAAATTCACCAGTTCTCCCACTCGAATACCCGTAGAATATAATAAATCAATAATTGCTAAATCCCTTGGTGCTTTACATGAATCTCTCAACTTTTCAATCGCTTCATCAGAAATTGTATTTTTGACAACTTTTTTCGTTTTTATTTTGTGGATTCGTTTCATCGGACTTTTTAAAATATAATCTTCTTCCTCCAGCCATGAAAAAAAGCTGGATATATTTCTTCTAATATTATCAATTGTTACATTAGAACAATTATTCCGTTTTTGATAATTAGACAAATAGACCCTTATTTCTTCTGTTGTGATTTTTCTCACACCGGTTTGCAACTGAAAAAGCATATGCTCAACCGTAACTTTATAATACTGGATTGTTCTGTCTGAACACCCTTCAATACGCTTCGCGGCTAAAAACATTTCTAAAAATTCATCATTTGTAATATTCACCTTATCTGCTTCATTTTCTGCAAATGCTTTTAATATCACTTCCTGCAACTTTTTCATCTGTGCTATTGATAAATACTCTGACATTTCATTTAACACAGTGACAATTTTTTCTTCCATATAAGTATATTCCTTTCAAAATATACCAACGTCCTACAACCAATATTTTATAGTGATTTATTTAATATTTTATACACGAAAAAGATACACACATATCCTTTTCATGTATAAAATCACCTATCTTCTAGCCAAAATACTCCTGCATTAACGAATCAAACAAGAGCTGGGTTTCATTTAAAGCTTTTTGTACTGCAACTTTTGATTTGTCGACTTGATTGACAAAGTCGGCGAACTGGTTTTGGAGTTCGATTGGTGGAACAACCACCTTAATTGCATTTAGTTTTGCAATTGTTAATCTCGTAATCGCAGCCCCACCCATATTATTTCGTATATCTAAATACATCTCCTCATTATTAAGTAAAGCTGTCAAGAAGTACCCATTCATAACCGCTCTATCCTGTTTAAGTAATGCTACGCTTGAAAGCAAAGTAAATTCTTCCTCCAAAGTATTAACCATTGCTATTCCAGTTGTCGCACCGTCTTTTATATATAAAACATCTCCTACTTCAGGATTACATCTATCATAGATAGGTCTATGAACTTTCTCCGGCACATAAGTAATATTTGTAAAATCAAATCCCGATAATTTAATATTTTTAGCTGTTATGTACTTATAATCTCCTGATTCAAAACTTTCAGGTGAAAAATGTGTTCCATCATTTAATTTTACACAGACTTCCTTTAATGTTTTCTTTTTCCATTTAAACGGATTAGAAACAGGATTACCAAACATCTCTACAAATCGGGCTTTAATAAGGTTATCTAAAGCATTGATTTCACCCTGTCTTTTTGAAATAACATCAGACAACTTAGTAAGCACTTCCACAATTTTCTCTTGTTCTGACAAAGACAACACTGGAACCTTTATATTTTTAACATAACCTTGAGATATATGTGCCTGAGCCCCACCAACACAATCAGTTAAAATCTTTTCTCGCTGTGATAATAGATAATAAAATAAATATCTTTGATTTATTGAATCACAAGGAAGAATACCTGTTATTGACTGATTCCCACAAGCCTCGAATTTTAAATATCCTACCTTGCCAGCTGTTGCACCTGTTAATGCAATCATAACCGTATTCAACGGCATCATTCGGGTACTGCTATTATCATATCCTTCTTGTGTAATATATTTTTCCGTCTTATCAACATCACAGTTTTGACAGCATCCTGACTGTAACCAAGGAATAACACCGCCATCCCAGTATTCACTTTTTGCAGTTGATGGTGTTCCACCTGTAACTACAGTTGTAAACTCTTCTATTCTTTTATATTCCATCTACATTATTTCCAACGGGCTGCTCATAGCCCCACAAATCCGAATTTGTTTCCCTTTCCTATAAATTTAACAGCCGCTCCAGCTCGTCCATTTCATTGCCGATTTCACGCTCAATTTCACGGATATTTGCCATAATTTCCGACGTCGTCGGATATTCAACCGGAACATATTCCACTTCCTTATACTTGTTAATACTCAGGTCGTATCCGTTATCAACAATCTCCTGCTTTGAAACCATAAACGACTTTTCCGTGCGCTTGCGCTCTGTTTCCTGTTCACGATGATGAAAACGTTCCACAATATCCGGTATATCATTTTCATTAACCGGCGTTCTCTTATCGTCCAGACTGAATCCGTCTGCGGTCATATCATAAAACCACACATTGTCTGTTCCGCCGTGTCCGGTCTTTGTAAATACAAGAATCGCCGTTGAAACACCGGCATACGGCTTAAATACGCCGGAAGGCATGGAAACAACCGCTTCCAGACGCTGATTTTCAACAATTTCCTTCCGAATTGCCTTATGTGCCGTTGAAGCTCCGAACAACACACCATCCGGAACGATACAGGCACATCTGCCGCCGACATCTAAAATGCGCAAAAACAATGCCAAAAATAATAGCTCTGTCTTTTTGGTTTTGCACACCTTTAACAAATCACCGGATACGGATTCCGCATCAAGACTGCCCTTAAAAGGCGGATTTGCTAATATCAGGGAATATTTATTCTTATCCGTATTCTGGTCTGACAGACTGTCCCGGTATTCAATACAGGGATTGTCAATTCCGTGTGTCATCATATTCATCGCACCGATACGAAGCATTGTTCTGTCCATATCATAGCCATAAAACATATGATTCATATAGTGGTCTTTTTTCTGCTTATCAAAAAAGATTTCTTCTTTTCTTTTTTCTTTTAAATATTCACCCGCCGCAACTAAAAATCCCGATGTACCGCATGCCGGGTCACAAATCATTTCGTCTGCGGAAGGATTCATCATTTCAACTATCATTCTGATAATGTGTCTTGGTGTTCTGAACTGTCCGTTCAGACCGGACTGTGCAATTTTTGAAAGCAGATACTCGTATACATCACCACGCACATCGGCACTCTGCACCTCGTTCATCAATCTGTAAATTTCATCTAAGGAATCCACAACCTTTGATAACAGAAGTGGTGTCGGCAGTTTAAAAATCGCATCGTCCATATATTTTGAATATGCACTGTTCTTATCGCTGTGCAGTGTTTTAATAAACGGAAATACCCACTCCTGCATGACACTGTACATTCTGTCCGCCGGAAAATCGCGGAATACCGACCATTTTAACTGTGTACCGTCTACCGTCTGCGAGCCGATTTGAATTTCTTCTTTAAAAATACTCTCGTACGGCAGTCCCAGCATGACACTTTCTTTGGCTCTCCTGTTATCCGAATCATCTAAATCATGAATAAACATCAAATATGTAATCTGTTCAATCACCTCTAACGGATTGACAAGCCCGCCTGCGGCAAAAATATCCCACAGGCTGTCTATTTTATTTTTTAATTCTCCCGTAATCACTTATTTTCTCCCCTCCTACAATTCATCACACACCTGGAAAATATAAAACTTCAGATACAGCGACTCCTCATCTCTCGACCATAAAATCGGGTGGTCCGGGGACTGGGTTTTATATTCAATCTGGCGCAGGCGCTTATGCACATTGGCGGCAGCTTCGCCAATCGTCTTTGAAAACAGCTCCGGATTCATAAAATGTGAGCAGGAGCATGTTGCAAGATAGCCGCCGTTTTTAACAAGCTTCATTGCACGCAGATTAATTTCTCTGTATCCTTTTACTGCATTTTTAATAGAATTGCGCGACTTCGTGAATGCCGGCGGGTCTAAGATTACCACATCAAACAATTCACCCTCTTTTTCCAGTCTTGGGAGCAGTTCAAATACATCTTCACAGATAAAGGATACGCGGTCTGACAGTCCGTTTAATGCGGCATTTTCCGTTGCCTGTGCAACGCCGAGTTCCGATGCGTCCACACCCAGCACGCTCTTTGCGCCCGCCATGCCCGCATTTAATGCAAATGAACCGGTATGCGTAAAGCAGTCTAACACCTTTGCATCTTTACACATTGGACGGATTGCGGCACGGTTGTATTTCTGGTCTAAGAAAAATCCTGTCTTCTGACCGTCTTTTACATCGACCATATATTTCACGCCGTTTTCCACGATAGATACCTTAGTATCAAATTCTTCTCCGATAAAGCCCTTGAAACGCTCCATACCCTCCTGCAGACGCACCTTGGCATCGCTTCTTTCATAAACACCGCGGATTGGCATGCCTTCTTCTTTTAAAACCTGCTTTAACAGTTCTACAACCAGCGGCTTAAAACGGTCAATTCCGAGTGCCAGCGATTCGACAACCAGCACATCAGAAAATTTATCAATCACAATGCCCGGCAGGAAATCCGCTTCGCCGAATATCAGACGGCAGGAAGACATATCCACCGTATGTTTTCTATAATCCACACAGGCGCGCACGCGCTGTTCAATAAATGCCCTGTCAATCTCCCTCGTTCTGCGGCTCATCATTCTGACCGTAATTTTAGAGCGGCGGTTGATATATCCGATACCCATAAAATAGCCGTCAAAATCATGTACTTCTACGAGTCCGCCGTCAACGATTTCTCCCATGGTGCTTGCGATTTCGTTGTCATAAACCCACATTCCTCCGGCTTTTAACGTTCTTCCCTCGCCTTTTTTCAAATTTACAATTCCGTGTATTTTAAATAAATCTTCCACAAAGTACCTCCGTGCTTTCTCTCCTAATTTCTAAAAACCTGCGCCTATTATACCATTCCCGCACACAAATTTCCACTTGTTGTTTTTTACGGGGCTATTCCTGATTCCCACAGACATTAAACAGCACCACACCGCCGATTGCCAGTGCCAGCCCCAAAAGCTTTGACCACGAAAAATCTGCCCGCTTACTGCCAAACATGCCGAATAATTCAATGATATATGCCACGGCAATCTGCGAAATGACAATCGTAATCTCCGCCTTTGCCGTTCCGAGGCTTCCCATTGCCCGCACAACCGTATACGTAATAAATGCACCGATAACACCTCCAAGCAGTGCGTATTTCGGCTGTACCTGAAACAGCCCGCTAACCGGCGGACGTCCGTCATAAAACCACATCAGCACGCATGTTGCAAATGCCGTAATCTGCACAAAAGATGCCGCCACCCAGATACTGCTGCTCTTTGTCGCCGTTGTATTAAATACCCCCTGGACACTCATAAGCGCCCCCGAAATAATTGCAATCAAAAAACCTGCCATTTCTTCCTCCATATTGATAAAATTTCTCTATCTAATATGAGTAAATGACAGGTTTTCTATTCATCTTTTTAACGGCTGACTGCCTTTATAAAAGCATCTACCGACTCATTTAAATCTTCGCCTTTCCAGATATTGTGCAGTAAAATGGAATATCTGACATAAAATTCATCTGCCCCGATATACTTTGCATAGCTGTCGGACTGTGCATATACTTCATACAACGGCTGGTACAGCACCTTTTTATTCTTGTCCGCCACATCGGTTCTCGCGCTGATATAACCGGTATCCTTTTCAAGCAAATCCGCATAATCGTAACTGATTGCCTGCGCTACTGCCTTGGCAGTGTCCGTGTTTTCCGAATACGGATTGACCATGGCAAGTATCGTATCCGAAAGGCTCTGCGTACCAAATCCCGTCTTTGCCCCCGGCACGGCACAGATGCCGTAATCCACACCGCAAGCATTTAAGTCCGCTAACTGCGTTGAATCCAGTATCGTATAAATAAGCTGATTGTTCATAAACATCTGCTTATATTCTTCCTGTGTTTTATCAACAATTCCAAAAGTATTCTGAAGCGCCGCATACTCTGTCATCGCCGCCTTTAACGCTTCTGTCTGGACATCGCTTTCAGCGTCCTCACCCTGCGCGCCGCCGTTATCCACATAGCTTCCGCCAAATGCGTAATTTGTCCACAAATCCTGTGTATCCCAGCCTACAATCATGTTGACATCTTTATTTTCATCTGTGACCTGATATGAATTTAAAAATGCTTCAATCTGCTCAAAATTTTCCGGCGCTGTGGTATATTTTTTATTATACACCATGACTGCCGTGTGAAATGTGACCGGATAGCCGTAAAGTTTTCCTTCATAGCACGCCGCATTAACTGCCGTCACCGGAAAATGCTTCTGTGAATAGTACTGTGTATACGCATCATTTTCCGCCGTCAGTCCCATTAAATATGCGCGTTGCATATCCGATGCTTCCATAAGATATACATCTGCCACATTATTCTGCGCAATGCTGCCGTTATAAACGGCATCCAGCAGGTTGTTTTCCTCTACTTTCACCGGATTGACCGTAATAAATTCATTTGCCTTATGAAACTGCTGTGCGATATAGTCCAGATACGATGTATATGCATCGTCCTGATACCAGATATTAATCGAAACGGCTGTATCTATATTCAGCTTTTTTGCATGTTCACTGCGTCCGCCGCACGCCGTAAACGAAACGGCAACAACTGCTGTGAGCAAAACTGCTGTTACTCTTTTTAAAATCTTCATACCAATTAATTTACCTTTCCATGATTTCACGGGGTTTATAAGCAAATATTAAGACCTGCACCGCGGGTACAAGTCTTAATATAACAATTAATTATAGCATGTATTTTCTCTTTTAAAAAGTCTTATCTGCAAGAATCCAAAGATTTTTTCAGTCTGACAATCATCTCGTCCACATCTGCCTTTGTAATAACAAGCGGTGGTACAAAACGAATGACATTTGTTCCGGCTGAGAATAAAATCAGTCCGTTATCGAGTGCATTTGCAATCACGTCTTTTGGATTGACACTAAGCTGTAAGCCCTGAATCAGACCCATTCCCCTGCGCTCTGTCGCAATATCGTATTCAGCCACAATTTTATCCAGCTCGGAAGCTAAATATGCGCCGACTTCTTTTACATTGTCTAACACCTTTAAGCTGTCAAACAGTTCAAATACCTTGACTGCCGCCGCACAAGCCAGCGGATTTCCGCCGTAGGTAGTGCCGTGATCACCTGGAACCAGGGCTTTTGCTACTTCATCCTTTGCCGCAAATGCTCCGACCGGCACACCACAGCCTAAAGCCTTGGCAACCGTTACAATATCCGGCTTCACACCGTACTGCTGATAAGCAAACATCGAACCGGTTCTGCCCATGCCGCACTGAATTTCATCTAAAATTAAAAGGATACCCTTTTCGTCACAAAGCTTTCTGACACCTTCGATAAATTCCTTCTTTGCCGGATAAACGCCGCCCTCTCCCTGAACGGTTTCAAAAATAATCGCGCAGGTCTTTTCATTTACAAGTTCCTTTACGCTTTCCAGATTGTTGTATTGTGCAAAACGGATTCCCGGAATCATCGGTCCAAAGGCTTCCTGATAGTGCTTGTTGCCTGTTACGGCAAGCGCACCCATGCTTCTGCCGTGGAAAGAATGTTCCATTGCAATAATTTCATGGTCGGTTGAGCCATCCTTTAAATACGCATATTTCTTTGCAAGCTTAATCGCACCTTCAACAGCTTCCGTACCGCTGTTGGTAAAAAATACTCTGTCCATTCCGGTCGCTTTGGTCAGCATTTTTGCTGCCTTTGCCGCCGGTTCGTTGTAAAAGTAGTTCGATGTATGTACCAGCTTGTCAATCTGTGCCTTTAAGGCATCATTATATTCTTTATTGTTATATCCTAATGCAAATACGGCAATACCGGCACCGAAATCCAGATATTCCTTGCCGTCTGTGTCGTATAAATGCACACCGTCCCCTTTATCCAGTACAATCTGGTAACGGTTGTAGGTATGAATCAAATGCTCCTCGGCTGTTTCAATAATTGTCTTTGTATCCATTTTTTCCTCCGAAATTTTCGTTAAATGTTTGTATCATAAAAACGTTCTGCTTCGTTGCTTAAAATCGCTGTACCGATACCTTTGTTTGTAAAGATTTCAAGTAACAGACAGTGCGGAATTCTGCCGTCTAAGATATGGACACGGGATACGCCGTGTTCAATCGCATCAATGCAGTTGTTCAGCTTCGGAAGCATTCCGCCGCCGATTGTACCGCCCGCAAGCAGTTCTCTGGCTTCATCTGTTGAAAGCTCTGAAATCAGGGAAGACTTGTCGTTGTAATCTCTGTAAACGCCCTCAATATCCGTAAGGAATGCCAGCTTTTCTGCGTTAACTGCTCTTGCAATGGCACATGCCGCATCATCAGCATTAATATTGTAAGCATGGAAATTATCATCATATCCAATCGGGCAGATAACCGGAAGGAAATCGTCCTTTAACAGTGTATGAAGCAGTGTTGTATCCACTTCCTTGACTTCACCTACATAGCCGATGTCTTCGCCGCCGGAAAGCTTTTTATCCACCTTTAACATGCCACCGTCTTTACCACTGATACCGCATGCCTTGACGCCGAGTTCTTCAATCATGGATACAAGGCTTTTATTGACCTTATTTAAAACCATTTCGGCGATTTCCATTGTCGGCTCATCGGTTACGCGCAGTCCGTTTAAGAAATGCGGTTCCATGCCGGATTTTTCAACCCATTTGCTGATTTCCTTGCCACCGCCGTGTACGATAATCGGCTTAAAGCCTACCAGCTTTAACAGTACAACGTCCTGAATGACTTTTCTTTTTAATTCTTCGTCAACCATTGCACTGCCGCCGTATTTGACAACGATAATCTTTCTGTTAAATTTCTGGATATATGGAAGCGCTTCCACCAGAACCTGCGCTTTTTTCAATTCTTCATTCATTTCCATGTCTGTTCTCTCCATTTTTAATATACACTTTTAACAGTATTTTTACCTGCCGCCGCAAAATATTTCCGTTGCCGTATCTTTAATACGAAACTTCATTATGAGCGGTAATCCGCGTTAATTTTTACATAGTCAAATGTCAAATCACAGCCCCATGCGGTTGCTTCTTCATTTCCCATTTTTACATCTGCAATAGCAATAACCGGATTCTTTGATAAGATTTCTGTTGCTTTTTCTTCACTGTAATCGGTTGCTTTTCCGTTTTCCACAATTTTTAACTTTCCGGCTTCACTTTCAAAGTAAATATCTACTTTTTCCGGTTCTAAGTCCGCACCGGAATAGCCCATTGCACAGAGGATTCTGCCCCAGTTCGCATCGTGACCGAAAATTGCCGCTTTTGTAAGACTTGAAGTAACAATCGACTTTGCAAGCACCTTTGCCTGTTCTTTTGTTGACGCATTTTTTACCTGCACTTCAAACAGACAGGTACAGCCCTCACCGTCACCTGCAATCTTTTTAGAAAGCTCACGCAGTACATAAAACAGTGCATCATAAAATGTCTGATAATCCTTGCTGTCTTCGGTAATAATATCATTTTCCGCCATGCCGTTTGCAAGCACCAGAACGGTATCATTTGTTGAAGTATCGCCGTCCACGGAAATCATATTAAAAGTATCGCTGACAATCGCTTTTGTCATTTTCTGCAAAGCATCTTTTTTAATGCACGCATCGGTTGTCACAAAACACAGCATGGTTGCCATGTTCGGATGAATCATGCCGGCTCCCTTACACATACCGCCGACTGTAACCGTCTTTCCGCCAACCTCAATCTGTACGGCAATCTGCTTATCCACGGTATCTGTCGTCATAATGGCTTCTGCCGCCAGTGTGCCATGCTCTAATGAACTGCCAAGCTTCTTTGGAAGTTCTTTAATTCCTGCACAGATTTTATCCATTGGAAGCTGTGCGCCGATAACACCGGTAGAGGCAACCAATACCGCACTTTCCGGAACCTGTAATGCTTCGGATACAGCCTTTGCTTCTGCCGCACACGCGTCATCGCCCTCTTTTCCGGTACAGGCATTAGCAACACCGCTGTTGACAACAACTGCCTGTGCAAATGGTGAATTTGCCACAATGTCCTTATCCCACTTTACCGGCGCTGCAAAAACCTTATTTGTTGTAAATGTTCCTGCTGTTACACATGGCTTTTCACTGTAAACCATCGCCATATCTTTTTTTTCGTTATTTTTTATTCCTGCGTTTAAACCTGCCGCACAAAATCCCTTTGCCGCAGTCACGCCGCCTTTAATGATTTCCATATTACACTCCATTCCGCAGGCATTCTAATGCCGGAGGAATCGCGAACTGAATTAATTCAGTTCTGCGATAAGAGCAGCTTTGTGACGCCTGCGGCACAAAGTGCTATGCGAAAATCTTCAATTTAAGGATTTTCGCATTTCTCCTCATTCTGCAAATATTGTAACCTGATTCCGTTACAGGGAAATAAGCCGAAGTCAAGTAACACGTTGAGGCGTTTTCCCTGCAATAGAATCTTGTTCACACTTCTACGGGAACATCGGTGCTGCCATAAGCCCTTCTGTTTCCGGTAATCCAAATAATAAATTCATGTTCTGTACAGCCTGACCTGCCGCACCCTTTACAAGGTTATCAAGTGCACCCATCATAATCAGGCGGTGGGTTCTCGGCTCAATCTTAAATCCGACGTCCACAAAGTTACTGCCCTCTACCCAGCGTGTTTCCGGGCAGACGTCCCTTTCCAGCACTCTGACAAATGTTTCTTCCTTATAATATTTATCATAAACTGCTTTTACTTCTTCGTATGTAACGTCCTTTGCCAGATTTGCATATGCCGTTACTAAAATACCACGGTTCATCGGAACAAGGTGTGGTGTGAAAATGAGTTTTAAATCATTTCTGCCGCAGGCATAACCTAACTGTTCTTCAATCTCCGGTGTATGTCTGTGTGTGCCGACACCGTATGCTTTCATGCTTTCATTGACTTCGCAGAAAAGATTGGCAACCTTTGCGCCGCGTCCTGCGCCTGATGTACCGCTCTTTGCATCAATAATAATGGTATCCGGGTCAATCAGCCCTTCTTTTACCATTGGATATAAGGTAAGAATCGAGGTTGTTGTATAGCAGCCGGGATTTGCTACAATTCTTGTTTTTTTGGTAATCTGGTTTCTGTTGATTTCGCATAAGCCGTAAACCGCTTCATCAATGTACTGCGGTGCTTTATGCTCCAGCTTATACCACTGTTCATAAATACTCACATCTTTTAAACGGAAATCCGCACTCAGATCAACAATCTTTGTATTGGATAAAATTTCTTCATTTACTAAAGAAGCACATAAGCCCTGCGGTGTCGCTGTGAAAATGACATCAACCTGCTTTGCAAGTTCGTCCATGTTATCATCCATGCAGACCGCATCAACAAGCTGAAACATATTTCTGTATACATCTGCATATTTCTGGTCAATATAGCTTCTTGAACCATACCACACAATTTCTGCATCCTTATGTCCCAGTAACAGTCTTACCAGCTCATTTCCGGCATATCCTGTTGCACCAATAATTCCTACCTTAATCATATCTTTTACCTCGCTGTAAAATATTCGTTATGTTTCATTATAGCAATTTTTTTTGTCCTGTAAAGTGTTAATTTGAATTTTTTTATAAATATACATGATTTTTGTATATTTTTGCATATTATTCATTTTTACCTATTGCATTTTTACCTTATGTGGTTTATCATAAGACACAAGTTCGTTGCCAATTGCAACCATACAAATTCAATCAATTCGGAGGATATCAATTATGAAAGAAAAAGTAATTCTTGCCTACTCAGGCGGACTTGATACCACAGCTATTATCCCGTGGTTAAAGGAGAATTTTGACTATGAGGTAATCTGTGTATGCGCAGACTGCGGACAGGGCGAGGAGTTAGACGGTTTACAGGAAAGAGCGCTCTCATGCGGTGCTTCTAAATTATATATTGAAGATTTAACAGATGAATTCTGTGACGATTACATCGTACCTTGTGTACAGGCTCATGCCGTATATGAAAATAAATATCTTTTAGGTACTTCCATGGCAAGACCTGTTATCGCAAAAAGACTGGTTGAAATTGCAAGAAAAGAAGGCGCTACAGCAATCTGCCACGGTGCTACCGGTAAAGGTAATGACCAGATTCGTTTTGAACTGGCAATCAAGGCTTTAGCTCCGGACATCAACATCATTGCTCCTTGGAGAAATGAAAAATGGACACTGGATTCAAGAGAAGCAGAAATCGAATACTGCAAACAGCACGGTATCCATCTTCCATTCTCTGCAGATACCAGCTACAGCCGTGACCGTAACTTATGGCACATCAGCCATGAAGGCCTTGAACTGGAAGACCCTGCAAATGAACCGAACTACAAGCATCTGCTTGTTTTAGGAAACTCTCCGGAAGAGGCTCCTGAAGAAGGTGAATATGTAACTATGACATTTGAACATGGTGTACCAAAGTCTGTAAACGGTAAGGAAATGAAGGTTTCTGATATCATCCGCGAATTAAACAGATTAGGTGGCAAGCATGGTATCGGTATCGTTGATATCGTTGAAAACCGCGTTGTCGGCATGAAGTCCCGTGGTGTTTATGAAACTCCTGGCGGAACCATTCTTTACGAAGCACATCAGCAGTTAGAGGAACTGATTCTTGACCGTGATACAACAACAGTTAAAATGAATATGGCAAATAAGTTTGCCCAGATTATTTACGAAGGAAAGTGGTTCACACCGCTTCGTGAAGCTGTTCAGGCATTTATTGAAAAGACACAGGAAAATGTAACAGGTGAAGTTAAGTTTAAGCTGTACAAAGGCAACATCATCAAAGCCGGTACAACTTCTCCATATTCACTCTACAACGAATCTATCGCTTCCTTTAAGACCGGTGACCTTTATGACCACCATGATGCAGACGGTTTCATTAATCTGTTTGGTCTTTCATTAAAGGTTCGTGCAATGAAGGAACAGGAATTAAGCAAGAAGAATAATAAGTAATTTATATAACATTAAAAAAGGGACAGCCGGTAAATCATTTAAACCGGACTGTCCCTTTTTTATGCCATCAGTTAATTTCCTTTTTATTTAAAATCCGTACACTGGCAAAGTAAGATACCAGCATAACTGCCAGCGCTGCGACGACTGCCACTATCGTCCATGTACCCTGCGAATACCGCTCTATTTTCTGTCCAATCCACGACAAATCCACATTCCACTTTTCTGTGAAATTTTTAAGAATATACAATCCGCCAAATACTGCGCCATAAGCTCCCAGCAGCATCATTCTGCCCTTTTCTGCGCCAAACCGTAACTGAAACGGCACCATCAAAGAAAATAAAATAAGTGCCAGCGGCATCATAATGAGAATGATAAAAAGCTGCTCTGCCATAAGCTGACTGCCTCTTACAACACTTACAAGATAGACAAGTACCGTTACAATACATACTGCTGCCGCACTTCCTGCCACCGCCAGACCATATTTTTCTAAAACATATTCCTTTCTGCTGACCGGCAGTGTAAATAAGAATACCGTTCCATGGTCTGCTTCATCACAACCGATAGTGCTTGTTGCCGCCATTGTTACAACAAATACCATATATCCTGCCATAAATCCAATCATTTCTGTACCGTCCTGTATATTAAACAGTACAACTGCTGTCACTATACCAACAAGCATAAACAGCTTCTTCTGTGCTTTTAACAGCTTTAAATCTTTAATAAAAAGTCCTAACATTGTTCATCACCTCCGCTAAGCATTGTCACAATCTCATCAATCGCAGCTTTTTCTATGATTATCTGCGGATAGTTTTCTATATAAAACGCATTTTCATTTGTAAGACAGGCATATCCGTAATTTTCTTTCTGCACTTTTAAAATAAAACTTTTATCCAGCTTCTCATACTGTGCTTCATCTACTTTTAAAACAACATATTGGTCAAGCAGGACATCTGTTTCTTCATGAAAAATGATTTTTCCGTCCTTTAACATATAAAAATCATCACACAATGATTCTAAATCACTTGAAATATGAGAACTGATAAGAACAGCACGTTCTTCATCTTCTGCCATATAATCCCGTATTAAATCCAGTACCTCATTTCTTGCAACCACGTCCAGCCCGGCTGTCGGTTCGTCAAGCAGCAACAGTTTTGCCTGATGTGAAATTGCAATCAAAACCTTTAATTTCGCTTTCATGCCTGTTGAAAAATCCTTCAATTTCTTTTTATAAGGCAGACCGAAAATTTCCACCTGTTTCATAAAAAAATTCTTATTAAAATCATCATACAGTTTTTCCAGTACAGAAATAATATCCTGAATCGTCAGATTTCCACTAAACCCGGAATCGGATAATGCAGCCCCCAGTTTTTGTTTATCCTTCGCTGTTATTTCCTGACTGTCTTTTCCTAATACAGTAATTTTCCCGCTATCCGGTCTAATCAGTCCCAGTACTGCATGGAAAATTGTACTTTTGCCTGCTCCGTTTTTCCCCACAAGCCCTGTAATCTGTCCCGGCAGAACTTCCAACGAACAATCAAGGGAAAATGTATTATAATTTTTCACTAGATGGTCAATTTTTAACATCGGCTATCCCTCCAATATTAATTCTAATAAATTCTTTAGTTCTTCATCACTGATGCCGCATCTTCTGGCTTTAAAAACTGCTTTTTCTAAATCCGCTTCAATTTCTTTTTTCTGTTCTTCAAGCAAAAGCTCTGTATTTGCAGCCGTGATGTATGTTCCTTTTCCATGTATTGTAATTGCAAATCCTTCTTCTTCCAGAGCATCATATGCTTTTTTTACCGTCAACGCACTGATTTTAAGTTCTTTTGCCAGCATACGCACAGAAGGAAGATTCTCATCTTCTTTAAGTTCTCCTTTGCGAATCTGTGTCTTAACCGCATCTACAATTTGCTCATAAATCGGCACCATAGATGAATGATTGATAATAATATTCAATCTCACTTCCTCCTTTCTGTATAAACAGTGTATAACAGTATACAACTGTTGTCAAGTGTTATATACTGTTTATTCCTATTTTTCTTTAAATGAAGTGGCAATTTCCTATAACGCAAAAAAATCTCCTAAATGCCAGGACACATTTTGCCCTGCCTTTAGGAGATTTTTTTCCTGTTACATTCCCCGGAAGCGCTGATACCGCTGTTGTGCCAGTTCTTCACCGCTCATCTGCTGATATTTTACCAAAAATCCCGCGATTTTGCGCTTCATATATAAAGTAACACGATTCATATTGTCGCCGCTTACGATTGAAAATTCCGGCAGAATCTGTTCGATAATGCCCAGTTCCTTTAAATCCTGTGCTGTCAGTTTCATTACCTGCGCCGCTTTTTCTGCTTTGGATGCGTCCTTCCACAAAATTGATGCAAAGCCCTCCGGTGAGAGAATTGAATATACCGAATTTTCCAGCATCCAGACTTCATTTCCCGCTGCAAGCGCCAGCGCACCGCCGCTTCCGCCTTCGCCAATGACAATCGAAAGCACCGGCACTTTTAAATCTGCCATTTCAAACAGATTTTTTGCAATCGCTTCACCCTGTCCGCGTTCTTCCGCACCGATGCCACAGTATGCACCCGGTGTATCCACAAGGCACAATACCGGACGGTGAAATTTTTCTGCCTGTTTCATCAGACGCAGTGCTTTACGGTATCCCTCCGGATACGGCATTCCGAAATTACGCACAATATTCTCTTTTGTCGTTGCACCTTTCTGCTGTCCAATCACCGTCACCGGCTGTTTTCCAAAAAACGCGATACCACCTACAACCGCGCCGTCATCACGGTACGCCCTGTCACCATGCAGTTCATAAAAATCTTTGGTGAGATAGCCGATATAGTCAAGCGCCGACGGACGTTTACCGCTTCTTGCAATCTGCACCTTTTCCCATGCCGACAACTGCTTCTTTTCATTTTTTGCCGCCAACAGTGCTTCTTCTTTTTTAATATCAATTTTTTTTGCATATATGTCATCTAAATACTGCTGATAGCGGCTCATTGTTTCTGCCTGTGGCTTTTTATGCAGCCGCAGCAGTGTCGATAAGGTCTGCTTTAAAAATCTGCGTTCCACGATATTATCAATCAATCCATGTTCCAGTAAAAATTCCGCCCGCTGAAATCCTTCCGGCAGTTCTTCCCCTATGGTCTGTCTGATAACACGCGGTCCTGCAAATCCGACCAGCGCCTGCGGTTCTGCAAGAATAATATCACCCAGCATGGCAAAGCTTGCCGTCACGCCGCCGGTTGTCGGATTGGTAAGCACGGTAATATAAAGTCCGCCTGCCGCATCAAATTTTTTCAGCGCAGCCGCC
>OHFA01000264.1_pt1 | contig 34970 bp, 56 predicted proteins | sample 1567501 | NCBI WGS metagenome assembly OHFA01 (sample SAMEA3879593, study PRJEB24766) | human gut metagenome | biome: human-associated habitat; feature: feces | place: USA | collected 1985/1987 | reverse complement strand
TTTCTATCATAATTTTCCTCCAATCTTTGTGCAAGCACAGCTCTTTTTTCCGCTTCCGTCTGGCACGGCTCATTGCTTACGCACATTATAGCACAATACGTATGTGGGGCAAATTATTTTCAGAAAATATTTTATTAAATTTTTCAATATTTTACGGGCTGCTTTTACTGATAACGCAAAATGAGCCTTGTTGAAATACTCTGTATGTATTTCAACAAGACTCATTTTCTTCTTTCATTTTATCTGTTTTTTACAACTTTTGATAAGCCTGTGCCTACAACTATAAATACAATAAGGTTGACAACGGATTTTAACAGCAGTCCCGGTGCTGATGCCAGTCCTAATGCCCAGCTTCCGTACAGGATTCCGCCGAAAAATACATATCCTGCTGTCATAAACAGCAGTGTCACAACTGCTCCCACAAGAACACGCACCGATATAACCGGCTTTCTTGAAACCTTATTCTGAAAAATATAGCAGGCAATGAGCGGCATTATTGTCTTTATCAGAAGTGTCGGTACTGCCCACACCGGATATCCTGTCAGAATATCTGCCATTGCCGAGCCGATACCGCCTGCAAGTGCTCCAACCACCGGTCCGAATAAATAAGCGGTTATTAAAATCACACTGTCGCCAAGATGTGCATATCCCAGTGGAATCGGTATCTGAATCAGCATGGTTGCGATACAGGTCAGTGCCATACACACCGCCGTCATACAAAAATCCGTCATACTCAGATGGATACTTTCTCTTTTTACTGCATTTGTACTACTACTCATATTATTGTCCATTCCTTCCCGCAATTTATTTACATAATAGAATAACGGACATTGGTCTTTTCGTAAATACTCATTTCAGCTTTATCTTTTATAGCCAGATAGTCGTGGCTTTATGGTCAGTTTTATATCAGCGACTGTTCTTTTGCAATCACGATACCGACAAAAATGCGTTTTAACCGATGTGTAATTTTGCGCTCTTTCGCCACTTCACCTATTGAACGATTTTCCATCCTGGTTCATGCTGTCTGTGCCACACGACTTTTTCTCTTTAACAATATAAATGCAGTCACACAAATTGCCACGGATACCAGTGATCCCGCCGGTGCCGCAAGTCCCATTGGATACAGCGTATCGATAAAATATTTCGATGCCAGATACGAACCCGGAACACGCACAAATGTAATCGAAATTATATTGTGCAGAAATCCGATATAGGACTTTCCACATGCCGCAAAATAGCCGCTGAAGCTGAAATGGATTCCCGCAAAGATGCAATCCCAGATATAGGAACGGATATAGGCACTTCCCATGGTAACTACGGTCGTATCCGATGTAAAAATACCAACTACATTTTCCGCGATAAACTGTATAAGCACGGCAACAATCATGCCATATATTGTCGTAATAACCGTTGCATAGTGCAGGGTATCCGTTGCACGCTTTTCTTTTCCCGCACCGAGATTCTGTGCGGAAAGCGCAGATACTGTCGCAAGCATTGATGATGGAACAATAAATAAAGCACTGATTACTTTTTCAACAACGCCGACTGCCGCCGCATCGGATACACCTCTGGAATTGGCAATCACCGTAATAATCATAAATGCAACCTGTATAAAACCGTCCTGCAGTGCCACCGGAATTCCAATTTTTAATACCTGCCCGATAACTGCTCTTTCAATTTTAAAGTCACTTTTCTTTAAAGAAATACCTGTTTTTCTTCTGCGGATTACCCATAATGCCACCAGTACACTAAACGTCTGCGCGCAGACCGTTCCAAGTGCTGCGCCTGCCGCACCCATATGAAATGCACCCATAAACAGGTAATCCAATGCAATATTCATCACACAGGCAATTCCAATAAAATACATCGGGCTTTTGGAATCGCCCAATCCCCTGAAAATCGAACTGATAATATTATAAGCGGTAATAAACGGAATCCCGATAAAACAGATTAAAAGATATACGCTTGTTCCCGCCACTGCTTCCTGCGGTGTTGCTATCAGAACCACTATCGGCTTTACCAGTACAACCAGTATGACGGTAAATACAACGGCAATTCCCATAAAAAGCATAATGGTATTGCCGATGATTTTTTCTGCCTGCTCCATGCATTTTGCGCCCACGCTGTGCCCGATTGTAACCGTTGTGCCCATTGCCAGCCCCACAATAATGACCGTCATCATGTGCATGATCTGACTGCCGTTTGATACGGCTGTAATCGTATCCACTCCGTAAAACTGCCCTGTTATAAACAAATCCGCCATACCGTATAATGTCTGTAAAAAATAAGACAATAAGTACGGCAGTGAAAAATATACAATGCGTTTGAAAACACTGCCCGTTGTTAAATCCTGTTCCATATCCTATGTTTCCTCATTTCCATATCATTTTTGCACTTTTTGTATTTTACATTTATTGCTTACACAGTATAAACTCTATAACGATTGTAGAGTCAAGGCAATTTTTTTATTTTGCATTATTGGTTTGGAACAAATATATTATGTAATTACTGGTTTTACGCCTCACAAACCAGCTTTTTTACTGCCTGCATTGCCTCATTGACCGGCGGAAGTGCCAGCACAATTAATGTAATTGCTGCTTCCAGCCCGATATAAGCACCGTTGTATGCCAGCGAATATAAAATGGCACTATTAAAAAAATCCGGTGTATACACGGCAAAGAATATCCATCCGGATAAAAATGAGAAAAAGTACCGTCCTAAAATACCGGCAATATATCCCTTTATCAGACCCTTTTTCTTATTGGAAAATAATCCGGCAAGTCCTAATGCGCCAAATGCAAAAATATAGTCCATTAACATCTGCCAGATACTGATAATGTACGGATTAATCAGTAACTGCAAAATGCCGTATGCCACTGCCGTTGTAATACCGGTTCTGACACCGAACCAATAGCCTGTCAGCACGATAAACAGCATACTAAACAATGTCACCGAACCACCCATTGGCATATCAATAATTTTAAACATGGACGTAACAACTGCAAGTGCCATTGCCATGGCGCAGAATGCAATCTGCTTTGCATCCATTTTTTTATTTTTGTCCCGAAACATACAGCCTGCCGCAAATACGACCAGCATCACTGCCGCCAGTGCCACATATCCCGCCACGGTCAGGTTATACGTCACATCCGAATCTTCAACGATTTTTGTTACAAAAAAATTCATTTCTTTCTCCTATTCTGTCCAGAGTATTTTTGTACTGCAACTGATATTCTATGCTTGTGCAATAAGTACATTTTTTCCTTCAAACGCAAATCCATAATGTTTTATTCTTTCCTTTGAAATGCCCCTTGCAATAAGCTCTGTATCATATCTTCCAAACCCGCTTTCCCGGTTGGAACGGATTTCATAGCTTTCTGACTGCTCAGCCATAAGTCCCAGAACGAAACCGTGATAAAATCTTTCCGGCTCACTTTCACCTGTCCCCCCAACATCAAAAAAGCTGAATATTTCTGATAATTGGAAATTGCACCCTTAAACCATCCTTTAAAAATAGCAGAAAACATACTTCTGGTTTCAAGATTGGTAATTGACAGATGATACCACGGTTCCAGCAATTCTCCTCTGTACTCTATGGCATCCGGTTTTAAATAGCCGCTTGCCAGCAAAAGGCTCCAGATTGCACTCTCATCGGTGTCGAGCTGTCCAAATACCATCTGTTTATCATTTTATGCTGATGTAATTATCCTATTTAATTTCCTATAAAGTAAAAAACAGGATAAATCAAACCGAATTACATCGAATCTGATTTACCCTGTAAACTCCACGTTAAGCGGTTTTATTAGATTTTAATTCCTGACGAATTGTTTTTAATTAGAACTTACCGTTGTCAGCAGCTTCCTGGATAGAAACAGTGAAGTGCCTGTTTATCGCACGCATCGGCGTTTTTGTTACCTGCGTGTTTCCTATCCAGCAATTTTTCGCACTTGCGAGCACTTTTCAGAACAATTTTAGCACTCTTCTCCGGCGTATACAAATCCTGTCTCTTCCCAAAATTTCATCGGAGAAATGTAGTAGTCGTACTGGCTACTCCCTTCTTTCTTGAATGCAACTCCGAATTTCAAAAATCCAAGGATGATGCCCTGACGTATAAACTGCTGGTCTTTCTTCATTACTCTTGCCGCAACCGCTACCGGAACATTTTCGCCAGTGAACTCCGGCACTTCCAAATATACCTTACTCTTATCCATTTGTCAATTAACTCCTTTCTTTCTGTGCGTCCGTCAGAGCCTTCACGATGTCCTCTGCTTTCTTTGGTCCAATTCCTTTCACACCCAGGAGCACATCTCGAACCTCACTCTCTGTTAATCCTTCCGCATCCTTCATTCCGTCTGCGTGGCCCGCCTTGTATAAATTCTGACAGAACTGGTCCATCTGCTGATGATCCATCTTCTTTACGTCTTTGTACGTCTTACGATTCAATGTGTACTTTCTCATTCTTACTCCTCCACTTCATCCAGGAATGTTGCCTGCAGGTCTGCCACGTGTGCCAATACTGCAAGCGGGTACATATTAAAAGCATTGCTCACGTTATATCCGCCGCCTTTGAACTCCACGTCTGAGAATCCCATGTGCCATCTGATTGCCATTGCTTCATCGGTCGTCAATCCCATAAAGCTCTTAATCAGATACACACTCTTTTCTCCGTGTCCGTATGGCATCTTATCATTCACCACATACGTCGGAACCGACTGCCACTGTCCGTCAATCTTTTTGTTTCTCATTTCCACATCGTAAAACTGTACCTTGCACAAATCATGCAACAATCCAACAACTGCAATCGTCTCTTCCTGTTCGCTTGTCAGTTCCTTTCCTTTACAGAACTCATTTGCAAACAGTACCCTCAGTCTTTCATACACAAGCACGCTATGTCTGCAGAGTCCTCCTTCAAATGCCGAATGGAATCTTGTCGATGCCGGTGCTGTGAAAAAATCATATTTTTCCAACCATTCAAGCAATCTCTCCGAACCCTTTCTATGGATCTTCTCCTTGTAAATCGTTACAAATCTCTCTTTAATATCGCTCATAATATCCTTCCTTTCTGCTCCTCTATACGAACGGCAACTCACTGTTTTCGTCTACATTCATAAATCCGCTGTCATTCTGCTGTGGTACTGGTGATGGCTGGTTGTTATATGTACCGCTACCCTCGGCGTTTTTGCTCTCGGCAAATTCCTGGTCCTCTGCCACAACGTCTGTCGTATATACACGCTGGCCTTCTTTATTTGTGTAACTTCCGGTCTGTATTCTACCGGTCAGCACAATCTTTGTCCCTTTATGCAGGTATCTCTCAACGAACTCTCCTGCCTTGCCGAACGCAACGCACTGGATGAAGTCTGCTGAGTTTTCCTGGCTTCTTCCTCTTCTATCTACCGCCAGGGTGTAGCGAGCTACTGCCGTAGCCTGCTCTCCCTGTGAATATCTAACCTCCGGATCACGTGTAAGGCGACCCATTAAAATTACCTTGTTCATCTACTCTGTCTCCTCTCTTTGCGCAACCAGCTGACCTTCAACATTGTAATCGTACCCCAAAACTTCTGTACCATTGATATAATCGCAAAATGCCTGGCACTCTTCCTTCGTCGTGAAGAATATGTTTCTCAAATTTTCTTCCTCAATTTCTTTGAAATCCTTATTGTGATCCACTACTACCTCCGCATATTCAGCATAGGTATCTTCGACAAAATATTCTTCTCCTCTGTCTCCTTTCGCCCTGTACCACGCTATGAACTCTCTGTTTCTCTCGCTTAATTCGTACAGCACACTCTCTTTTGGGTAATACACCTTCTTACTCACTCTGCAGCTGCACTCATCGTCCACGGTTTTCCCGGATGGCAATGCTACCTGGATTTTTCTGCTTTTGTCGCACTTATCGCATTTCTTTTTATACCGATAGTCCCAGCTTACCTCCCAAAGAGTAACCTTGAAATGTTCCATTAACTCTTTCAACCTGGCTTGCTTGGCTTTGCTTTCTGCATTCCGTATCGCCCTGTCGCACTCATCTTTCTTTTTCTCAAAGTCTTTCTTCACTGACTCGAAGTTTCTCTTAATACCCTGCAGTTCCTTATTCTCTTTACGCAGTTTCTCGATTTCATCGTTGATTTCCTTTTTTACCGATTCTCTAAGCTCATTCTTTAACTCTTCGATTTTCTCGTCAAATTCGCCTGGCTCAAAATAATCTCCATCATCCCAGCAACACATGATTTCTTACCTCCTCCACTTTTTCTATTTTCAACACATAGTATAATGTGCCGGGTTCTGCACCCCACTCAGGCTTGCCTTTTCCAAATTGCAGGGTGCATTTGCAAACAACTTCCGGCGAATCCTTCGAGTACCCATTTCTGAATACTACTAGTACCGGCCACGGCTTCCGGATTTCTTCCGGTGCTGCCTCTCCATATACCATCTGTCCGCCAACCAGGATAAAGCCGAAAGTGTTCATAAATCTGCTGTCATAGTACGGCTTGATTTCTCTGTACTCTTCTGTTTTTTCACCGGAAGCAATCATACCAAACCACTTCTTCTTGATTGGTAATATCAGCATTTATCTTCCTCCTTTATTATTTCAAAGCTATCCATTGGTACAAGCCTTGTTTTATTGCATCCATAGGCAACTATAGCGACTTTTATTTGCTCTTTTACATCTCTTCCTATGTAATCTTTTTCCGAGCCATCGTACCCATAATTTGTGTCGCAAAACAATTCTGCTTTTACCGCAATCATCTTCATACCTATAATAATTCCAACAAACTCCTTTTCTGACGGTTCGTAATATGTTTTCATAAAATCTCCACCGCCCCAATCTTCTGCCGGAACCTCCCTAAATCTGTCTTTCTCTTTTTTCTCTGAGTAATCTGTGTAGAAGTATGCAGGCTTTCCGTTTTCTGTTTCATCCCCAGTCAGAAGTGTTATACATTTTCCATCGTTAATTTTTCTCATGTATTTACTGCACTTCACTGTCTGAAACATATATTTATTACATCTTCTCAGCTTCAATTCCGGCACCTCCTGTCTCTCGCTGCAGACCGGAACATCATCAACAGCATTTCTGATACCGGCCTGCTTCTATCTTTTCTCTTTGCCTTCTTGATTGCTTTGAGGTTGTACCACTCACCGCTGTAGTTCGTTCCATCCGGAACATACACGCCTACCTGGTATGGGATTTCTTTCTTAATCCGCTCGTACACTTCTTCCGGCATCACGTAGTAATTGTAGTCTCCCAGGAAGTTATGACCGTTCTTCGAGTGAAAATCCTCTACCGAGGACTTAACCTCGTAGCAGTAGAAGTCTCCCTTCTCTATACCGGACACCGTATTGTTTACCGGCTTGAATTTCATAAAATCCACTCGCACCGCATTCGTGGTGGCGTAGTCGAAAGTCACTTCCCTGGCCCAGTAAATTCTCGGATCATTGTTCGGGCAGATGTGCCGCTGGATTGAGAGCGACAACATCGCCGTGATCTCAGGCCTGCTATTCATCTTCCTGCACCTCCTCCGTTGGTATTCCTGCGTAATTCAACGCCTGCTCATATGTCATGCCGTGATTTTTTATCTGCAGGCAGCCCTCACACATTCTCCTGTGCTTATCGTTATCGGATGTTCTCAACCGCTGCAATCTGTTCGGCACCGGCTCTAAGTGGCACCCGAAGCCACACACGCAACATCCGGTTCTCTGTTCTCCTGTAAAGTACCAGTTGCCTTTCTTGTCCTGGTATGGCGTTCCATACACGCTGCAGATCGGAATGCGCTGCTCTACCGCATACTGGATAACCTCATTCTTCGGCCAAAATCCCATAGGTTGGCTCTTTATTGTGTGACCGTCGTACACATTGCATCCCGTGTGGTTGTACTGGTTCTCTCTTCTGAAACTCTCGTCCTGCGTTATACCAATAAATGGCTGTCTGCCCGTCTCCTTGACATACCTCTTGAACGGTTCTTTTTTTAGTGCTTCACAGCAATACTCCGAAATGTCTGCAGGCATCCGTTCCGTGTCTGTCAAATACTGCCACTTCTTCGCCAGCATTCCGAATTTTCCTCTCTCATCTCCGTTGAGCAGGTAGTTTCTGTATTTCTCGCTGAGCTTTCCATGTCTCAGTTTTCTAATCTTTCCTGCTGTATCTTTGCTTGTAATCGGAAATCCCTTGTTTTCACACACCCACTTAAAACTATGTTTCGGTCGTAGCACCACCAGTTCAATATCAAGTTCCGGAAATTGCTCTTTGAGCCACTCTGTATATGTCTTAACAAACTCTCTGATTTCCGGAAATTCCGTACCGGTGTCCGCAAACACCAGGGGGATTTTACCTGTCAATTTGTATTTTCTGTACGCCTGGCACACTATGTACGCCAAGACTGTACTATCCAGTCCGCCGCTGAATGATATGTAAACCTCTCCGTACCAATAATTCCACCACTGATATACTCTTACCATAGAGAACGACGGCTTCAACTCATACGGCTGGTACTTCATGCTTTTGAAACTGTCCTTTGGAAATTTCAAATCTTCTTCCAGTAGGTACATCTCGTGTCTCCTTTCTATCTGCTGAGCATTTTCTCGATCAGCTGGTCGTATAACAGCTTATAGTCCGGACCACTCTTGGCTTCCCTCAGCTCGGCTTTGGTTCTGTCGAGTTCCGCCTGCAGATTATTCAAATGTTCTAATGTGTCCGTATCTAACTGCCCTGGCCCACACTTCATTCCTAACGAAACCGCCAGGGCGATATCCAAATCCTGCACTTCGCTTTCTGTCAGCTCCCCAATCCACTCTCCAATTCTTTCCTCTGAAACCGTGGAAATCTGCTCACACAAGAGTGTTGATGGTCTAAGCGCTGACTCAATATATACATGAGTCGGAAGGTCGGTCTTTGGTTTGGTCGTCATATATACCACTTCAACCGTGTTGCTGTTCGCATTGTTCTTATCGTTTGATACTATAACCGCTGGGCGCCCCCCCCCGCTGCTCACTTCCCTCTTCTCTGTAATTGCTTCTGACGTAGTAAATCTGTCCTCTCTTCATGCTACTTTGCACCTTCTTTCTTTACATATAAATCGCTGGTTCCTTCGACCACACCCTTCTCTTCGTCGTTAGGAAACTGGAAGCCGTACTGTTCAAGTATTCCGTAGAACGCCTTCACCTTCTCGCCTCTGACCGTGTTGTATGTGTAATTCCACTCAACCAAATCTGCGTCAGCGACCATTGCGGATACCAGGCAGAGAAGTTTCTGCAGCACGCTGAGTTCCTGCATTTTCTTACGTGCTGCTTCTTTTTCTTCTTCCGGCGCATTGTAAACCTCGCACCCAACAAAGAACTCAATCAGCTTGTTATGACCTGTGAATGTCTCCCAATCCATCATCTGCTCGAAAAGGTCCGCTTCAACCTGCTTTTCGTCTGTGACTTTTTTTATTCTTCCGGATAAAATGCCTTCAATAAACGCCTTCCTCGTATTGGCCGCTTCTTTCAGAATTGCCTTGATCTGCTTCTTATTTCGCATATTCTGCTTTTTGGCTTCCTCTTCCGGAGTAAGTACCTTCTTAACCTTCTTCGCTTTGCGGATTGCATACAGAGTTCCGTATCTTTCCAGGTAAAACATCGGTTCCCCATTATCCTTGAGCTTCATTGTCTTAGGCGGTTCTTTATCCAGGCTGTAGCTCTCCACGCGTTCCCACTTATCTGTGTAAAACTCACTGTCCGCTTCCTTCGGTGCTTTCTTCAACCCCAGCTTCTTCATTATTGCCACGTAGAGTTTCATATTCTCCTGGCGCTTCTGCTCATTCTGAGCATTGATTGCACGTCTTGCCAGGTCTCGGGAATCTGTAGACTCCTTCAAAATCTTATTCCTTGTCTTGATGTCCTTAATCTTTTCCAGCTCGTACATATCCGTAAGTGTCAGCTGGTAGCCGTCCTGTCGTTCCTTCTCCATCAATGTCTTGGAGTCCAGCTTCGCAATGTTTAAGCGGTGTCTAATGGTTTTCTTACTAAAACCGGTCTTTTCTGCAATCGTGTCCTCTGTCTCTCCCAGGTCAAGCATCATCTGAAATCCCTGTGCCTGTTCCCAAATTGTCAAATCGCCACGCTGCATATTTTCTTCCAGCATTGTCGATACCTGCTCTTTATGAGTCATTCCCCCCCACAATTCTGCAAGGTGCTTCTGTAATTCCTGCCAGCTTTGCCGCCGCACTTCTTCTGTGGCCGATAATTGCAATGTACTCCCCCGGCTCTCCTTCTTTCGGAATGACTGTCAAGTTCTGCAGGATTCCATTCTTCTTGATGGATTCTGCCAGTTCGGTCAAATCTCCCAGGTCTTTTCTCGGGTTATCCGGATGTGGGTGTATATGTTCCAATCCAATATTCACAATTTCTTTAGCTTCCATGTCTTATCCTCCTAAATGCGTATTCTCCAATCCCTAATTTTCGTATTTGCGAGTTTTATAGGTAAAAAAATTCACCCTACTTCTTTTTGAAGCACTTTCAGTAACGGATGCCACGGTCTTGTGCCACGGATGCGTCCGATAATTTTCTTCAAATCGTACTGGGACTTCTCGATCTTGGCATACCCCTTGTACTTGCCTGCATTCCGCTCATTTACCTGTCTGTCGTGAAATCCGTCCGTAATCATAAATCTGTCCGGGCGTTCCTCATTCTCATTGAATGCCACGTAATGCTTGTTGCCGTGAGCATAATACCCAACAATAACCATATTGCCTACCTCCCTTCGTATCTATCGTGAATTGCTATCGGGTAGCTGATCCCTGTAATATCCTTAAATCTGCTGTCTGATGTATAGAGGAAATTGCCGCCCATCATGTACCAATGCTTTCTGCAGTATGCAGGCTTGCAGTTAACATACTCCCGCCCCATAATCTCACGCTTTTCGATATACACACACTGTCTGATGTCGTCCGGCTCAAAAGGACCTTTCTGTGTGTCCAGGATATACAACTCTCTTGCGTAAGAAGATATGCCGTTATTCGTACAATCTCCCAAACTGCTACGATACACCTCTGCGGTCAGACAGCTCTCAATCTCATAGTTGCTCTTCATCCAGTCAAGCACTTCATCCGGATATTTGCATCCGCTCCATAACTCGCCCATAAATACCAGCTCATTATCAAACTCCTGCACCATGTATGTATCATCGTCCAGATTTACTGCCTGCAACTGAATGTACTCCTTCGTTCTTTCGTCGCACGCAACTCTCTTTACGCATCCGTCAACCTTTCCATATTCCTTGATCTTGTGCGTTTCGATAAAGCGTTCCAGTTTCTTTTCTGCAAACCCTGCAGGAATATCCTCTTCATTTACAGCCACATCTTCGCTTTCCAGTACGCCGTATTTATTCGAGATTTCGCACCAGGTTCCTTCAAGGTGTAACACAAATCCTTCTTTTTCAATTTTCATGTTCTTCCGCCTCCTTTGCTGCTCTTACTTCTGCGATTCTCACATAGTCCGGGATGTGATAACCATTTATGATATTCACCGCCTGCAACTCTGTCAGATTACACCGGACCTGCAGTTCTTCCCGCAACTTTCTTCTTTCTCCAATGTCTTGCAGTCCGTTTGGCGGCAGGAGCAACACTCTGTCTCTGTATTCATTTGCTATGGCTCTTGTCAGAACTTCCACTAACTCACCCTTTCCACGTAGTCCACGCATCCGGGATCAACCTGTTCTTCCTTGCAGAACTCCGACCAGCACTCCTGCAGTTCTTCGAGATTCTGAACGTCAAACTGCGTCTCGTCTCCACCGTTGAAACCAATGTTGTAGGTTCCTCCTCCGGATGTGACTACTCCTTTGCTTGCCTCTTCCAGTGTCATACTGTGTCACCCGCCTTTCTTAATGCACACTTGGTACATACCGCACCGTCAAGGTGTGATGCCTTAATAACTCCTGCATCCTCCGGTCTCTGCCAGCAGAGCGTCCCGCATTCCGGGCAATGTACCTTTTTCCAACCAGGCTTTCCCTCCGGTCTGTTCATTACCAGTGGCATACACAACCAGCCGCCTCGGTCTGTAGCCTTTCTCGGTTCTAACTTCATGTTCACTCTGCCGCATCCATTTCTTCCAGCTCTCTGATAACTCTCTCTACCGCATATTTTCCGTTATTGTTGAGCTGTCTCTGCCATGCACCTACCGACGGCGCCCATCTGAACCCATTGCTTTTTAAAATATCTCTTACCTCCGGTTCCGGCTTTCCTTCAAAGAACAGCTGGATTCTCATAGCCTCCACGTTCTCCTTGACCTTAAAAAACTTATTCTCGCTCTCCTGCGTTCCCTGGGACTTTGTTTTCTGCAGGCTCTTAATTCTCCCTTCCAATCTTCGGATATTGGCATTGTTATTCGCCAGCATATAGTCCGGAAAACCGATTCTTCCGCAGAAGTCCGGTTCTCTCAGCTGGGCGATCTGCTCGTCCGTATATCCCATGTCGTGCAGCATTGCATCGCCCTTTTCTTTGTCCTTCATGCGGATTGCTTTGTTGGCCTGCTTCATTCTCTCCTGGTCCTCTCTCAATCCGTCAACCTTATCCTGCAGCTTCTCGATTGCGTTCTCGTCGTCAGACTTGATAACGTCCTTGCCGTAGAAGATGCTCTCAATCTTGCGCAGAATTCCTTCCACCTGCTTGTAGTCCTCATGGTTCTTATCCCATGCCGCTACCTGCTTTTCCTTCTTTTTGACCGGGAAGTTTCCTGCTCCGGAAATCATTACCGACGGACACATCATGCCGATCTGAATATCCTTGTTGATGTTCTGAGCCAGTCGTCTCGAATATCTCTCGCAGAGCTTCGACACTCTTTCCTCTTCGGTTGGTCTTGCCTCGATTACCTTCTCTGCCAGCTCGTATGCCTTATCGACCTGCGCCTTGTAACCAGCAGTCTTGCTCCCGGTCTTATACTCGCTGAATGACATCATATCGTTTGCCGTCTTTGCTCCGGTCTCATTGATGCTGAAATACACTCTTTCCATTACGCCACCTCCAAATATTCGCCGATTTTCTCAACATTCAGTTTCACTACCGGGTATGTGCAGTAACCGCTTCTTACTGTTCTGCCAGTATCTTCGCCCAGGCCATTACTCTCAACAAATCCAACCGCCCACTCTGTCTTAACCTCTAATAATGCCATATTACTTCGTCTCCTTTCCTGTGATGATATCGAATGCCTCTTTGAGGATTGCCAGTTTTCTTTCTGCCTCGGTTGCTCTCTTGAGTAATTCCTCAATTTCTCCCGCAGCCTTATTTCTCATCAATCCCATCTGAGCATTCATGCCATTAAGAGCCAGTCCATCATCTGAAATCTGTTTTTTAAGTTCATTAATCTTGGTACAATACTGAGCATCCATTCTGTCGTAGTCGTTCTTCTCTTTTACAAGTTCTGCCTCGAGTTCCTCGATTCTTCTCGCACGGAGTCTCATCAGTCTCTGAACACCGCCCTGCTTTTTCCATGTCTTGCAGAACTCATCTTTGTCGATGTCGCATCCCATGTACTCTGCTTCAATTTCTCTGTATTCTGCCTCAGTCGGCTCAAACCCTGTTCTCTCGATAAACTCTGATTTCATCATATCCGTTACCCTCCTACGCCATCTCTAAAATTCTCTCTACATCCGATCTTTTCTGACGTATCATCAACATTGCTGTCACTTTGTCAATCTGACCGGAAGTGAGGCTTACGATGAAATCTGCCACCTGGTTGTGCATCTTGTACACTTCCTGGTACAATCTGTCTGCCTCAGCCTCGTAGCTGTCTGACTTTTCCATATCCAGGTGTTCTTCCTGCATCCAGTATTCCGACTGGTTCTCCGCCTCTTCCATTTCTGCCTCTAAGTTTCTCAGCTTCTTTAATACGTCCTTCATACAAATACACTCCTCTCATACGTGTGTTATATTTCGCGTGAAACACTCATTTGCGAGTTGTTCAAGCAAAAAAAATTAAGCGAACAGTTTTCTCAGCTCGTTTGCTTTGTCTGCGTAGCCATTGCTTTCAAGCACCCAAAGGTCAAATCTAACTGCTTCATCTGTGCTTTCCATTCCGCAGTCATTCAAGCTGTATAATTCGTCTACAATTTCGCTTACCATCCAAGTATTTCCTGCAGCCACCATAGCTGTTGCAATGCTCTGAACTTTTTGCTGGCAGAAATTCCACTCTTTTGAAAAAAGCTCACATTCTTCTCTTTCTTCTATTGCTTTCAGATAATCTTCTCTAATATACATAACCGCTACCTCCGTGTGTTTTATTTGTTGTTTGATTATGTATATATTATACTTCGCATTTGCGTATTTGTCAATAGATTTACTTCTAATATGCGTATTTTTATTAAAATTTTTTCAGAACAATCTCGTATCCGAGAGCCGATACTGTCTTGGCAAAACTGTCGTATCTCATACTCTTTGCATTGCGGTTGAGCAGCTGGCTTACATTCTGCCTTGATGTTCCCATCCGGTCCGCTAAATCCTGCTGTGTCATTTTCTCCTCTTCCAGGATGCAACGGATTGTTTCCTCTGCCGTTGTTCCCTTGATTTCTTTCCCGCTCATTCTCTCTTCCTGGCCTCCTTCTTTCTATTTCTTGCCGCTATTCTTACCTTTGCTACCGTTATCCCTGCTTTCGTGAACTCCGGATTCTCAAATCTCAATCCACTTTTGTTCAATTCCAGGTTCTCCTCATTGTCTGTCAGAAACAGATTCTTAATGTTGCAGTTGTCCTTGTCTCCGTCAAGAAACGATACCATCTTGCCTGCTGGAATAGGTCCGTTGTGTTCTTCCCATACGGCTCTGTGAACAAATTCAAATCTCTCCCGTTGGGTTCCTTTCTCCTTCACCTTCCGGATTAGATAACCGTCTGTCGTGTGGGTGTACTCGCCTACCTCCATGTGGTTCTTCGGAACCTGTCCCTTTTTAAACATTGTCGCCTTGCACTTTTCGTACTGCTCACGTGACATAGGCTTTCCTTTATTCGGTGGTTCCTGTCCTGGTCGAAACCTGCAGTCAACTCCGCTTACAATATCGTGGTTCTTCTTATATGCCCTGCACTGACTGGCGGAGAACTCTATTCCGAAATGAAGAGATACCATTTCTGCTATCTCTTCCGTCTTTCTTCCTGGTGCGATGCTTCGCACATATTCTTCCATCCCTTCCGGATATTTGAAAGAACTCCCTTTCTTTGTTCCGGGAGGCGTCCCGCTTTTGATGCCATACCGGTTCTTCGCACCTTTTATCATCGATTCTGTGAATGTCATTCCGTACTTCCTGTCGTACCCCTGCTGGTTGATGATCTCTGCCACTTCCTTGCTGGTCCGTCCCGGTACATTCTCACGCAGCCAAGTTACAACCTCTTCGGGCCAACCTCTCATTTACGATTGCCCCCCCCCCCCGCATGAACTTCAAGCATTTCCGGAATCGCCTTCTGTCTCTCGTACCCGTACTCGTCCATGTGCTTCATGGCCTTGTACTGCAGTTCTCCATTTTTGATGATCTGCTCGCTAATGTCGCATATCGCATCCGTTCTCTTTAACTCGCTTTCCAACTCGTCTCCTGTCAAATCATCGTCGCCCAGCTTTTCCAGCTGAGCAAACAAATGATTGTTCAAATCTCCTAATGTATTCTTCATCTCTTTGTTTCCTTTCTTGCTGCGCTTACGACCAATTCCATTGTCGTATTGAATGGTGTATTGCAATCCTCCATTTTGTCGAACAGTTCGACCGCCTTCTGCAGGAACTCCTCGCTATCAATCAGCTTCTCGTACTCTTCTTCACCCAGGTTATCGCTCTCGTATAATCCCTGCAGGTAATTCTTCACATCCTCAGTTCTATCGCTCTCGCTCATCGCCCTGCTGATTTCCCCCATAAGTGACTCATTGATTACCGCCGGTTCTTCTGTAATGTAGAATCTTGCATTGCCGCTGATGCTACCGCTTATCTCATACTTGGTGTCTGTGTGTTCTTCCATTAGGATATCTCCCTCAATACTTACATACTCCTTCGCTTTGGTGTCGGCTATCTGATTCAATATGTCGATCAGCTGTTTCTCATCACTGGAAATTGCTACCACAGTTACTCCAATATCATCCGTGCATTCCCAGCATCCAGCCAATACAAATAATCTAATTATCTTTTTCACGCTTTGCCTCCTTCCAGTCGCCTGCTATCTCAACGACCGTTCTTTTCAAAATCTTAAACTTATCCGGATCAATCCAGCTTGGAATTTCTCCATTTTTTACTCTTTCTTGGTACCGGTTCAAACACAACTGCTTTACTGGTACTGGCCTGCCGATCTGAACAAACATGCCTCTCTGCTTGTCCCAGGCAAATGCTCCGTACTCTACATTCTCAACTGCAGCTTTCATAACCTCTATTGCCGCATCCAACGCTTCCAGTTCCATGGGACCAGGCGGCGTCTCTTCGATGTTCCGAATATTATGCAGGTACGTTTCCAGTACCGCCGCATTTTCTCTATATGTCATATCTCACCTACCATTCAATCGGATAGCCGGTCAGATTTTCGCACTGCTCCAGCTCTTCTGCGAACATTGATTCGTATAACTCCTGCAATTCAGACTTGCCTCTAAAATTGGTGTCCTGCAGATTTATCCAAAAACTGAAATCTTGTTCCGGGTTCAGCCTTTCCAGGTTTCCTCTTAACTCAAAGTCTGCCTCAGTCAGCGGCTCTGCTGGCAAGCTGGCTATCTTTTCCTCTCTCGCCTTGGTAAGAATATATCTGCCTTCTTCAAATACCTGCCGGATGATGTTGTTCATCGTCAGTTCCATGCTTTCTTCTCGCATTCTACCTATCACTGCATACATATCGCATTCCGCATCATCTAACAGTCTCAAATCATCTATTCCACAGCCGAACACTGCTCTTGCTAATTCTGTATTCATTCTGCATCCTCCTATCAAAAAATTTCTTTCAGCTCATAGCTCTTAACTACTTTCCCTATCTGTCCTTTGATTCTCAGCTCCTCCATCTTTCTTTCAGCAAGTTTCTCCGTGTCGAACATCATTGCTTTATTTATTTTTACCGTGTATCCGTAGTCCATCTTGAAACTGTACCTCCGGCCAACATATTTCTTTCTCCCATCTCTCATTGTGATAATGACAAACTTCTCTATGCTTGCCTGTGTTCTCATGTACTCCATTAGTTTCTCCTTCCTACAGATACGAACATCCATATCTCTTCCGGAAGGTTTCTCTGCCTCCCTTATGGATAATCTGTTTTACTTCGCCTTCCTCCCTGCCTTCATCAATAATCCTTGCAAATTCATCTGCCTTCTGCAGGGCGTATTCTTTTTCCCAGGCCAGCTGTCCGATAATCTTTGACATTCTCTCTGCCATCGGGTTTCCGTGTATTCTCATTAGGATTTCTCCCATATTGTGACAGTTATTACATACCGGCACTTTCAATCCATCCTTTTCGCTCAGTTCTCTGCCAGCAGTGCCGAACACCAAATGATGCTCGGCCTCTGATGGTCTGCCGCAGATAAAGCAAATCTCCGAATAATCTGTAACAATCCCTTTGCTCATCGCTCTAACCTACTTTCTGTTTCCCAGACCTACGAATATCAGGAATGCCAATACCGCAAGTGCTGCCATAATCTCGCCTCCTAACCGAAAATCACATCACCAAATAACGCATACTGGATAATTGCATCGCATACGATTGCGTCCGCATTGCAGGTATCGAACCGGATCTTTCCGTCGATCTGTTCCAGGCAGTTGCAGCCGACCGGTGTTATCGCCCACAGCTCAACTCCCTTTTTGAATTTCTCTAAGTCCAGCTCGTAATACTCTGTATTGTCTTTGTCGAACGGCTCCGGCAGATGCAGTCTCAGCTTACCGCCTCTTGCGATCTGCTCGCTTCCATATTCTCCAAGATAATCGCCTACGACCTTTGCCTCATCACACCAATAAGTGATGCCACCCTCCAATGCTCCGCACATTATGTCGTCAATATCTTCCTGGGTAAGTACGATTTCCAATGTTACGCTTACCGTTACCTGTTTTTCTTTCTCTTTGCTGCCCATGACTCGCTCTCCTTCTTTTTTATCGCTTTTTCTATTTCTCTGAGTTTTTCATCACTGAGAAACTTAAAATTCACGCCTGCGTCTGTAAACGCTGTTAAAATGCTTTCCTGCACCGCCTTGACTGTCGCCCAGTCCGGTTCGTCGTCCTGCGTTCTGATACCGAGCTGAACCATGTAGTCCTCGATCACGTGCCACAGCTCATATTCCAGCTCGTCCATACATCCGAGTGCCGATACGTCCACGACCGCCGGTGCTGTTATTTTCTTTCCATCTGCCAGTTCCAGGTCTACTGTGTCAATCTCTTCTCCGAACTCACCACCTTTCTCATGGTGTGCCAGGATGTCACCTGTAAAGTCGTAGCCTCTGTCGATCATAGCCTCGCTGTTATCTTCGTACTGTCTGAAACATCCGGCCAGTTCGTCATTCTCGTGCCTCTGCAGGACTTCTTCCCAAGTCAGCTTTCGCATTCCCAACCAGGTGTAACCCATTATTCATCGCCTCCTTCGTAATTTGCTCCACAGTACGGACACTTCGTTACTCCATAGCAATTAAACATTTTCCCGCATTCCTTGCAGGTGTCCAGCTCCCCATTTCTCTGCCAATCTTCCAACAGGCTACTTACGTGCTGCCAGTCTAGTGCCTCGAAAACTTCCTCTGCTAAATCGTCCTGCTGATTGCACTCCTGCAGGATGCTGTTTCTCGTGTACACCGTATCGGATAATTCCGGGATGTAGCACGGATCATCCGGTCTGTGGTAAAACGCATCTTCGTCTTTGAAGATATGTCCCTGTCCGTAGAACTCACGGACGATCTTCTCGCCTTCTCCGTTTTCATCCGGTGGAGTGTAGCTTCCTACTTTCAAAGCTGACATATTACCCCTTCCTTTCCCAGGATCACATACCCAAGTTTTTCATTTCCGTATGCCATATCCAGTGCCGCCGGTATCGCTTCCATTGTGTTCTTGAATTTTTCTCTGAACAATTCTGTCAACATTACCTGTCCGCCGTCGCAGTTTGTCATTTCCGCATCAAGCTCGTACTGGTCGTAATAGATGTAATCTACATATCCCTGCACTTCGTCCTCTTCCAGCAGGTTTGTTCCGTTTCCTTCCGATACTCTTAAAATCTGTCTTGCTGACGGAACATATACAAACACATCTCCGTAGAACCAGTCTCTCTGTTCATCTATGCACTCTGATATTCCGTGAGTGCTTCCACATTTATCGCAACCGCCGCATCCTTTGCAGGCGTCCGGCATTTCTTTAACTTTGTTCATTTCTTCCTCTCCCTTCTCAGATATAATAGCAACTGAAATTCCAGTGATGCCCGAACTCGTAATACAAACCGTATCTCTCAAAAATCTTGTCAAACTCTCTTCTCACCGAAGGAAGGATGCCGTAATACAACATCTCGCATACCGGACCTTCAAAGCTCATGCTGAGAATGTGGTCCGGATTCACGTACTCGAAATACGTTCTTGGGTCCTGGTTTTCTTCCTCGATCAGATGCTCTCTGTCGTTGTAGTAATACTTTCCGGTTACCGGATCATGCTGTGTGAACCGCTTTCCGTTGAAATAGATGTCTACATCCTGCCATAACCCATGCTCCAGCAGAAACTCTCTGATTTCCTTTGCCAGGTTCTCAATCTGCTCTGCCGTCAGCTTTGCCGTTGAACTCATGCAACCTCCTCTTTCTTCTTTCTACCACGTCTTTTCGGCTTTGCAGCCGGTTCTTCCTCTGCAGGTGCTTCAACCGCCTGCTCCTCTGCCTTCACTTCTTCCTGATGCTTTTCCTCTACGACTGGATTTGCAGGAAGCATAACGTCCAGCTTGTATCTCTTCGTGATGCTCTGAATCATCGTTGTCACCTCTGCGTTGACCTCCCGGATTTCTTCCTCTGTCAGTCCGTCTGTCAGATTCTCAACTTCCGTCCAGTACCCTGCATTATCCAGGAAATGGTTTAATACCTTCTTAGCTCTATCGTGTTTCACGTCCCACTTCATATCGTTTACCTCTCTTCCTTTTCTCCGGCGATCAGTGCCAGTACCACTACTCCATTTATCAAAATTGCTACCAAATTCTTCGCTCTCATACCGTCGTATATGCCAACCATAAAGTTGATGAACAACACCGCCTGTAGGAACTGTCTTAATTTCTTCATTGCCAAATCAGCCTCCTTTATGATAGACTTAACAGTTGAGAGGCGGTGTTGCTGCCTCTCGACCATTAAGGGAACTACTTGTTAGTCAATCAAACCTACCCATTTCAGAATTGCCGTAACTACTGAAATTATCAGTATCACTATGGTTGAGATAATGCCTGCCAGCTTTTCTCGTATCTGTAATTTGAGGTTTTGGACTTCGAGAAGTTCCTTTTCTTTTCTGAGTTCTTCGAGTTCCTTGTCTCGTTTCTTCTTACCCAAATGGCTTTTCTCCTTTCTGTAGATTTAATCAAATTGTTTTGTTTGATTATGTATATATTATACTTCGCATTTGCGTATTTGTCAATAGATTTACTTCTATTTTCCGAGTTTATGGCAAATAATTTTCGCACTTGCGATGATTTCTACGACTTCCGGATTATCAACACCAACTGGTGCATTGCTCCGCATTTTCATTTGCGAGGACCGCAAACCCGCACGGTTGCTTGGTGCATTGTAAGATTTCTTACAAGATTTCTTATATGATTTCTACAAGGATTCTTTACGAGATATTAGAGAATAGATAATAGATATTAGATAATAAAATAATATATGCTCATTTGCGTACTCTCAAAAGCGTATTTTATCCACAAATGCGTGTGGATAATGTGGATAATTACACCTCTGAAAGCATATAGGTCTATGACTTCATACACGGTTCAATACCGGCTTTTAGTCTTTAGGCATAGGATAGGTACTAAAATCGCCTATCGTGTCTCGGGAATTTTTCGTCAAAATACCCGGTCTTATTTTGGCTATTTTGTATATTGATTTTACCTGCAGTCTTGTTCCGCTTTTCTGCAATAAAAAAAGCCTACAACCCTTGCGGATCATAGGCTTCCTTACTTACTCTGCTGAGTTGATGAAATCCTGGCAATCCAATTCCCGATATGCCTTTTCAAAGGTTTCCTTCGGACTCCATGATACATAACCATCCGGATATTTCACAGCGTACCCAGGTACTCCATTCTTCTCCTTCGGCTCAGCTTTTACAATTTTTACGCCGATGTAGTTTTTCATATTGCCACTGTTTTCTCCTAAATTATTCAATTACAATCTGGACCCGGTCAATCGGCTTACCGAACATTCCGGCATAGCCGTCCTGTCCGTTTGATGTTTCATCGTCATACTGCCAGCTGTAATAGTTTCCGCCTGCCGGAGCAACTCTGTACTTGGCTTTCTTGTAGCCGTCTGCTTCGACAATATCGCCCGGTGTGTTGTAATACACTCTAAGTGCATCAATTACACAACCGTTTCCGGCATAGCCATTTACGGCATCATCCCAGTCGTAGCCGGTCACATATGGCAGCCAGCCGCCGCCTACTGTATGCACCTGATATTTTAATTCGCCGCGGTCTACCCTTGCAGCAATACCGATAATCTTTCTGCCACCAATACCGGCATAATCTTCTAAGTTGGTTACTTCCGGAAGGATTGTTCCGTCTTCCAACTGAACGGCATATGTAACGTTTACATCTGTACCGCCGGATTCCCCGCTGTCATCGCCGCCCTGATTATCTTCTGACGGCATATCGTCCGGCTCTTCTGTTGAATCTGATGTGTCCGGTTCTCCGACATCTTCGCCCAGCTTTTCACGAACCATGTCAAGGAAACGCTCCCAGCCCCTGTCTAAAGTCTTATGCGGACAATATTTACCGTTCCAGTGCTGATGAGTGTAAATATCATCTGTTGTCCAGCCGTATTCTTTACACAGTGCCGCAATCAGTTCAGCGGCATTTTCCTCTGCCCTGTCAAACAGGCTTTCATCATCGCTTGTGGAGCGGCAGATTTCCACCGCAATAGTCTTTCTATTGCCTTTGCCGTTACCATCCCCGCAATGCCATGCGTTACGATTCAACGGCAAGCCCTGCACTGCGTGTTCCTCATCAACCGCGATGTGATAAGATACCTCCCTGTCATTTGAAATCATATAGGCAATTTCATTGTCTGCGCTTGCGCTGTTTCCTGTGTTATGCACCGTAATGCCGATTGGTTCCATTGTGTATGGGCATTTAATGCCGTACTTGTCCTCTGATACTAAATTCTTTGTAATTTCCATAACTATCTTTCCTCGCTTTCTTTTTCTGCTAACTCTGCTAATTCAATTTCATCTTCATCCGGCAGTTCGTCCGTATACCGTCCCAAGAACGTTTTGACTGCTTTCCATAAGGCCTTGACCGGCAAACCGCAAAGCACCATGTTTTTCAGAACGCTGACTGTTTCATAGGCGATATACAGAACTCCGAAAAACTCGGTTAATCCGATTCTGTCGCCTAAATAGGCACGCGCCGCTTCCGGCAGAAATCCAATTAGATTAAAGCTGACAATCTGGTCAACTAAAATAAGTGCAAGAATCGACACCACCATGCCAATCTTTCTGATGGCACCGTTGATGCCAAAACAACTGTTGAACTCTCTGTCTTTTGCCGCTCTGATGCAGCCAAAAACCGTATCAAGTACAACTGCAATAATCACAAGCTGTACTACCGGGCTGTTACCGGCGTTTCTGTAAATATCAAAAATCATCATGTTTAATCTCTCCTTTTTGTTTGGTCCTGTTGCTCCTGCAACCGATTTTTGGGTAAAAAAATAAGACACTTTCGTGTCTTTCTAATAAATGCTATTTAACTTTTTACCGGCTTTCTAACTGCTGTCGTAGTACATGGTTATCACCTGCCTTTCCTCTGTTGTTTTTTATTTTTTACTGTGCCCAACAATCTACCCAGAAGAAATTTTTTGTCGAGAAGCCTGTAGTACCACTACCGCCATAAATTGTAATATAGCCTTCTTCGTCCCAACTCCATTTCCAGCCGCCCAAATTTCCTGAATAGTTAAAATGTATATCAAAATACAAATTAATATTTTTATTGCTGCTTATTATTTGCGCCGGATTTGCGCTTGTAACCGGTACTAAAGTTTTATTGTTTTTTGTTATGTCAAATTCTGTAACTATCCCATTTTTACATTCATCATTCGTGCATAACAGCAGTTTATAATGTCGCATATTCATATTCCCCATGGTTATGTACTCGCCACAGTCAGCAGTTTGTACTATGCTTACCGGGTTGTCACTGTAATTATTAATTGTAAATGTCGAATTTGATACAATATTCAATTTATGAGTATGCGCTTCCGGTGGATATGTAGAGGGTGTGTCTTTTATCCCAGCCCAGTTTACACTTCCTGCACTTTCTGCATAATTTACGCTAAAATTACTAGGATTGTAAACATACATGTCTTCTCCGTTTTCACCGCCCCACAGCCACGAAGGCTGTCCGGTTTTGCCTGCCCAGTTAAAGGTCATTGGATATCCAGCATTGCCATTTCTTCCGAGCCTTGCCGCCCTGTCTGCACTTCCTGCATTGCCGCCTAGTGGCACTGCGCCTACATTTTCTGCTGTTATTTCAACGTTCTCTGTGCGATAAACGCTTTCCTCACTTCCTTTAATCCCAGTAACGTGCGCTGTCTTTGTATGCTTTATAGCTTCTGTGAGGCCTTCATGCTCTGCCGACGTTATATGGATTACATTATTACCTGTGTGTGTATCTAGCTCCACCTGTTCTGCTTTTTTTCCTATAGCCGCAACCAGCACATCAATAATTGAAGCATTTTCTTCAACTGCATTTGCAAGTTTATCCAATGTATTCAACATTTCCGGTGCGCCATTTATCAAAGCCGCAACTATCTTATCTGCATATCCGGTCGCCTGCTGATAAGATAAATCTACATAGTCCATATCCGCTTTATATTTGCGTAAATACGCAAGACTCTCCAGCAGTGCCAGGATAACCCTGTTAAACAAATCAGCGTGTGCGGGATCTGTCGGTTCAAACTTCCGTACACTCTCAACAAAATCCGGATTTTCCGGAATTTCAAAATCAGCCATATTTTCTGCCTCCGTTTCTTCAAAATTTCTTAGAATACATCATCGACCGTATAGGTCATTTCAATGTCGCTGTCTTTTCCCTTGCTTGTAAAGTTCTTAATGCAGACAATGTCACCGGCAGCATCATACAGCCCGACCTCAGAGATATACTCTCCTGCAAGCTCTGATTCTGACAGCGTACACTGATACCTGCAGGTCGTATCATTTACAAAGCTGTAACCGTCTATTTCTTTTCTGAACAGCTCATTTTTTAATGCTGCCTGTTCGGCAGTCGGCACAATTACATTCCCGGAGGTATCCACCCCACCTGAACCGAATGCCATGCCGACAATCTTTGGAAGTGTTATCGCTCCGGCTCTTGCCTTTACCATATTCTCCCGCGCCTTTTTTGTAATAATAGAATTTTCTGCCATGCTTTATAGTTCCTCCTTCTCGTATAATGCATTTAATATTCTGCTTCCATTAAGCGGTACGTCCCCATTCAGATACCACAGATTTCTGCGCCGTTCTAATTCTACAGTTCCGATACATTCCACGCTGTTATCCATTTCAAGATGTACAGCCGCTTTTGCTTTTACCTGTTCATTTAGTGCGGATTTGAAATGTATTTTAATATTTTGTAGACTTATTCGGAGTAAATTAATAACAGCCACATCAACTCTGTGATTAACCACATAGGCTGTATGTGACTGTTTCAACTGATTCAGCGCACTGTGTACAAGCTTTGAATCAAGTGTATTTTCTCCTGAATAATAAGCCTTAAATATATTGGGATGCTCCGGCACATAGCCATATCTGCCGGAATCCATAGCATCTGCAATCGATATTTCAATCCCAGTTGTGTTTTTTACGTACTGCTCCATTCTGTACGGTGTCATCGGTGTACGGCAGTCACGCTTCTGATAAATCAGCTTTCTTCGTTCCTCGTAGGAAAGATTCTCCCGCACTGGAAGCTGCCATTTCAGTTCGTGATACATCAGCCCCCATGTCGCCGTTTCCGGAAACATCTGATATGGCAGTTCCTCTATGATTTTACGAACATCATCATATTCCATGCCCATGACCTGATAGAGCCACTTACCGACATATGAATTATCATAAAACCCCTGCGACACGTAAGACAGCATACGCACTGCACTCTCGCTTGTAGGAAATGCTTCAAGGTCAAATTTTTCTTTTTCCATTACAGCCTCCTACTCTGCCAGGGAAAAATTAAGAGTACCCGTCTGTGGGTACTCGTCCTGTGCAAGTATGATATTTTCGGTGCCACCGTTGATTGTAAAGGTTTCAAAGTCTTTCACCCCGGCTATTGCAGATATTAACGGTCGTACATCATTGTACCTGAGAATACTGTCTGTTTTTGCCTTATCATACACCGTCAGAACCGCCTTTTTAAAATCAGCCTTTATCTGCTCAATATTAGTTGTTTCATCGATTATCAGCCCTGTACACGCATAAGCAATCTGAACGGTTGTCGCCGCCGCACAGGTAAGCTTTGCACACGCTGTCGGAAGCAGTCTTGCCGTCCTGTCGTCCGGAGATACGATATGCTTATACACGGCATTGATAAGTGCCTGGTTGGCAGGCTGGCCATTCTGGTCTACCAGCACCAATTTAACCGTTCCTGGTCCGTCTGCCGCACTTACCACGATACAATCACCTGCTCCGGCTTCTTTTGCCCACCGGACATAGTCGGCATCATTTCCAAGATATGTCATGCTATTGGCATACTCGGCAGCTATGCGGTCGTAAAAATCATCGTTGCCCTCTCTTTCACTGCCGCCGGTTATCGGTTCAGCATTTACAACCGAGGTTATATTCTTGTCCGGCTTTGACATAATACAAATTGTATTTGCCGCTACATTCGATACTGTACCAGCTGTGACTGCCGTAACTGCAACTATACAGCTTCCGGAGCTGCCAATAGTACAGTCCTCATCTGCTGTATATTCCAATGCCGGACCTGTAGCTGTTGCCGGTGTACAAAACACCGTTCCCTCAGGAATCTTAGTTCCTTCTTTACCGGTTACTTTTACATATCCTGCTGCATGATCTGCAGGGTGCCGTGTAAGATGCACCTGCTGTCCATGCAGGTCTAACCATTCATCCCATGCATACTGCGGAAATGCAATCATCAGTGTCCTCGTAAGGTGAAAATTTATCAGTTCCGCTTTTTCGATTGCCGCCGGTCTTGTAAAATCATAAGGAAAACCGCCCGGCATATCGTCTATGTCAGGCGGCAGATTTTTCATCATTCTTTCATGGATTTCCTGTGTACTGGTGCCGGACATAAAATCCGGATTTGTAAATTTAAGCTGTGCCACTTCCGCCACCTCCTTAATACTTAAAGCGTTATCTTAAACAGTTTATCCCATTCAATACCCTTTACCGTAAACGTACAGTGCATTGAATCTGTATCCCACGTAAACTCAAAGTTTGTTACATATTCCGTGCGGGGATTGACTTTTAAGGCATCTGTGATTGTGCGCTGTACCATGCTTTCCACGACTTTCTGATTGTCCGCAGCAAGTGCGGCTTCCATTTCCACTCCTATGCTTTTAGCATAAGCAAGGCACGAATAACGTTCTGTCTGTGCCACCTTGAAGCACCAAATCATAAAGCCTTCTTCGCCGGTACAAGAAACTATCCTGTTTGCACCGTCCCTTACAAAATCACCTTCCACCGGGTCCCATTTTGCAGTGTGCTTATATTTCGTGTCGTACCTGGAACTCTCGCTTTTGAAATCCGGTACACTCACTACTGCTAATGTTTTTGCCATGCCAGCCTCCTTTTAAGAACTTACAATAACATCTATCACCACAGCCTCACTCTGCACCCATGCGACAAGCACCCTGTCACCGGACTTTACTGCCGGCGGTTTTACCGTATGCGTGTGGCTTCCTGTGTTATGATCCGTTGTCTGTTCTTCATGTCCCTCATGTCCGCCGCCGGAGATTTCAAACGTCAGCCCACCGACATGGCGGCATACCGAATACTGACCTTTAGGAACAGCCACCGGAAATGTATTTGTTATCAGGCTTCCATTTGCCTGTATTTCTCCAAAATCCAAATAAAGAGGGCTTTCGCTCTCTCTTTTCATTCTGTCCGTAAGCACATTTGCCAGTCTGTTTGTACCGGCATTTTCATCAAATGTATTATCAGCCATAGCCGCCCTCCTTTAGTCAAATGTTCCGTCATCTACCCAGCCGTATACGTTGCTGTCATCGTCAACGTGTATAAGATGCCACGGATGCGCACCACCGGAACCGTTTTTTATTGTAATCCTTGCCTGTCCGGCTCTCGCGTTATACCCTGTGGCATCATCGTAGCTGCTTACATAATGCGTACCACCGTGGAAATTCACAATGTCACCGACATTGTATTCCCTGTCAGACTCTCCCGAATTTGAATCTGAACCTGTTCTGATTGTTTCCGTCTCTGCCTTTTCAAGCTCCATCGTCATGGAGTAACTTTCACAGTCATGCCGGATACCTTTTACATAAAAATAATCATCAGCCGTACCCTCCATTACATACACCAAATCACCTTTTCTGATGTACGGAACGTCCGGTGCTGTTAAAGTCAGTTCCTGAGTTATCTTTCCGTCATTGTCTAAGATTTCCTGCGCCGCCGTCTTTGCATCTTCAAGCGATTCATCAGAACCACGGACATAGATACGCTGTCTTATTCCATATTCAGTCAGTCCGTTCAGCGTGGCTTCAACGCTTGATTTTCCGTCATCGTCTGCCTGTCCAAGCACCCGCACCCTTGTTACAAGGTCGGCGGTGCTGATTGACGTACTGACGGATTTTGTATTATCCACTTTAAACACGTACACATCTTCGTTGCTTCCGCGCATAACAACATCAGCATAGCCTTTAATTGAGCGTACAAGATATGTGCCGTAGCCTTTTTTCTTAACATCATCAAGCACGTCCCGGATAATATCCGAAACGTAACTGCTGTTATATTTCAGTTTGCCGTGTACCGCATTCGGTCCGCTGTAACCGTCTGTCGGTATTTCAAAATCATCAAACAGCCCTGTTACAATAGACTGCGTGCCTGTGCCGGAGGAATAAAACCTGTTGTCCTGGCTTTTTTGCAGGCGGTAAAGTTCATCATATGCCGTGCATTTCAAATCATCACCGCTGTTCTGCAATGTGGGATTCCAGTCTGTCACAAATCCCCTTGCCACCTCCTCATCATGCCCGCTCGAATCTGTTGCAAAGATACCAACAAGACACCCCGGCTTTATCAGCGAGGATAACTTCCCCTGTGCCGTTTCACTGTTCTTTGCCGTAAAGGTCGTTCTGACAGCTATTTCGTTTTCGTTTTCTTCCCAGCCAAGCCCGCTCACATACTCTTTAATGTTATACTGCGTGCCATTCTCATCAATTACAACAACACGGTACTGAATCTTTGTTAAATCTATCATGCCGCCTCCTAACCCGGAATTGTAAGGACTTCACCCGGCCATATCCAGTGTCCATGGTCGGAACTGCTTTTCCCATGTTCCTGTGCCGTGTCTTCTATGGTGTCTTCATTGGCATCATATATCCGTGTCCAGTCCGTGCCGCTTCCGAGTTCACGCTCGGCAATAGCCCACAGCGTATCGCCGGAAACAACCGTATAACTGTAATCCCCGCCGCCCGAATCATCAGAATCCGAATCCGGTTCATTACGGGGTACGGTCTTTACAAATTCCGCAATTTTTAATTCGTCAGTCGTGTAAATTTTCAAATCTTTTGCCTGCGTAAAAGTTATGGAATATTTCACATTGCCATATGCACCGTATACCTCCGGGGTGAATGAAGATATTGTAACATCAAGATTAATCCATGTGTCTGTTACAATCAGGTTTAAAACCTGTCCGGATTCCTGCCATTCCCTTAAAGTTTCAACACACAGATTCGGCGGCATATAGTATTGTGTAAGCACAATACTTTCATACCGCTTTACACTGCCGAAAAACTCACCGTTCCATTTAATTTCTGTAACATCAGTACCCTTTGGCACCTTTACGGTGCCTTTGGATATGATGTCAAATGACTGGTACTTTGCCGCCAGTGTACCGCTTATCGTTTCCGGATTTGCCGGGAATGTAAAAAAACGGCTTCCGCCTACTTCTGAAAGCCTTATGATAATATCCTGTGCCATCTGCTACGCCTCCCTTACTGTCGGCATATTCTCAAATACCCGCTCCAGTCTTTCTGCAATCTCTCCGCCCAGTTCATCAGCCATGGATTTCATATTTTTCTTAATTATCGCCATGATGTCTGCTTCTGACTGACCTTCTGTGCCATTGATTACAAATTCCGGCGATACAGAAACATTAACTGATACCGGACTATTTCCGCCCTGCTGTGGTGCTGTGGTGCTGACCTGTTCAAATACCGCCGGATTATTCTCTGTATTATCCTCTGTGGTTTCGTAATAGCCGCGGGGAACGGTTTTTATTGTTTCATTGAATAAATTATAATCAACCGTATTTAATCCTGTATTTGAACCGCTTACATAGCCGCCCTCTGCGTGGGCTGTTACCCCCAGCACCTGTCCTGCCTGTTCATAAAGTTCCAGCGCCCTTGACCTGCGGCTTGGATTGGTCGGAATTACAAACTCGCCATAGCCTTCTTCTGCAAGCCAGCTTAACTGCGGACCGCCGCTTACATAACCACCGGCAGCATGTTTCTGCGGTGTAATGCTGTAAGATGTACTCGGCATCAGCGAACTTGGCATTGTAGGATTACTTACGGAATAATCAAATGTAACCGTAAGCGGCATTGTGACGTTGTAGCCAGCTCCAAACTTTGCCGAAGCCGAAGTATCGACATTACCTTTTACAATGTCAAGCGCCGCATTTACTTTGTCCATGTCCGCACCCTCAATAGCTGTCGCTACGCCGTCGCTTAGTGAGGTTTTAAGAGCTTCCATGTCAGCATTTGATAAATCAAGTGCTGACAGCTGGTTCTGTATCTCCTCTGCGTATGGACCAATAAAATCAACATCTGCTTCCATGATCTCCTCCGAGGTCGGAATTGAATCTTTATAAGACTGCAAAATCTGTTCTTTAACTTTTTGCGGTATACTCTCCGCTGTCGATTTCAGCAGTGTTTCAATTTGCGATTGATACTCCTCATCAAGTCCGTCCAGGTCAAAGATATTCTTCATAAAGGTATCGTCCCAGGTACTTACGTCAGGCTTCTGTGTCAGCGCATTGTTTATTGCCGTTTGAAGCTTTTCTGCTGTTGTACCTTCGATATCCGGGAGTATTCCGTCAAGCTGGCTTTCAAAGGCATCTGCAATCGTCTGTAAATTAAATTCCTGCACATTCAGATTCAGGTCGGACAGCTTCTGTGCGTATCCATCCTCTATCTGCTTTTTCATTTCAGCCGCTTCGTCCTCAGATATAACATTTTCGGATAGTTGCAGCTCTACGTTCTTTAACGATACTTTCATTGCATCGTAATAGCTTGCGGCCGCCTTTTCAGTGTAGTCTTTAAGCTGTTCCTGCAATTCCGCATATGATTCCGGTGTAAGCGCTGCGCCGCTGGCTTTGAATTTAATACTGATTGCATCTAAATCCGCCTGATTCTCGGCATCTGCAAGCTTATTTGTAATGTCCGTAATCTGCTGTTGCAGATTGGTAAGCTCTGCCGATTCGTCAAGCGTTATGACACCATCTTCAAGCGCAATATTCATTTTTTCACTCAGCTCCGCGCTCAAATCATCTACCTGCTGTGTAAAAGAGTTGTACATAGTATCAAGACCTGTTGTATCACCATTGCCGTCTGTGAGAAGATTTAAAGCCACAGTTGCTTCGTAATGGTTGTCATTAATATATGTCTGCGCATTTTTTACAAATGTATCCACACTCTGTTTGTACTCGTCAATATCGGTATCAGATAACTGCATACCAAGATTGATTTTCCAGTTTTCACGCTTCAAAGTGCTTACGGAAGACTTCAAATTTGTTAAAGAACCCTGTGTGTTCTCCGTTACCGTATTAAACTCATCAAGCCCCTCTTTCATATTGCCGAAAGTGATTTCTTCCGCCAATTTCTTAATCTGCGAAAATGACAGCTTTATATCTCCAAATGAATCATTCATAACGTCTGCACATGATTCCTGAAACTTTGCCGCAAAGTCCTCTGCACTGACTGAAGAATCATTCAGCGCGTCTTTCAGGCTCTTGTTGGCAAACTTCGATGTCTTATCAATCGTAATGCCGGTTGCGTTATACACTGCCTGTATCTTGTCAGACATTGCCTGCATTTCCTCAACATTCTTTTGATAATCCTTTTTGACTTTATTGCCGCCCAACCAACCGGCAACACCACCGACACCGGCACCTATAAGTGTGCCAACTCCCGGAAGAATAAGTGAACCGATTGCGGCTCCTGCGGCGACTCCGCCTGCTGTCAGTCCAGCTGATGCTCCATATGCAGCTTTTTCATCTTTATTATCAGACTTTATGGCTTTATATGTATCAACACCCGCATGAATCAACGAAGCTCCGGCAGCTAATCCTCCCGCCACTGCTCCAGCTCCGGTAAGTGCCGCCATTCCTCCGCTCATTGTTCCTGCGGTACTTCCAAAATACATACCGGCTTTATTTACCGGATTGAGCGCATATCCGACATTCGCCAGTCCGCCAAGGATTCCACTTCCGCCGACCATGGCATTACCGGTCGAACCAATTACCGAACCGGCAAGCGATACCCCGTCAGTGCCACCAGTACCAAACAATCCCTTGCCGATACTGAACGCACCTTTTCCAAGTCCCACAAACGGTTTTGAAATTTTCATCAGGATACCGGCAGATAAAACAGATGACAGGTCGGCGCTCTGTCCGCCCGGCAACAGTTTTGCCGCATTGTTGAACAGATTCCCCAGCCCGTCCCATATCTTTTCCGAAATAAGACTAAAATCAAATCCTTCCGAAAAGCCTTTTGCAAAAGAAGCTCCCAGCGTACTGCCTTCGTCTATAGTTTCCGACAGATTAATTCCAAGAATTGTACCGATACCGACTGTAAGCCCTGTACCGATAGCATTTCCAATATCTCCGGCTACTGCATTTATCTTTGTTTTGCCCTTACTGCTCCACCATTCGGAAAACGGCTCGACAATAAAATCATCCCATGCTATCTTTGCCTTTCCAAAGAAATCTGCATTTTTCCATTCGTCTGTATCTGTAACCTCTTTAAATTTGTGTTTCAGACTGTCAAGCTTTATTTCCACAGAATCCATGGCATCATTCAATGCCTGCTCTACATTCGGCACCTGTGCTGTAAGCCACTGGACTATATCACGCAACCATGAGTTGGATAGTCTCTCACCCAAAGAGATTTTAAGGCCGTCCACAGCCGACTGAAAATAAGTAATATCACCGGACAGATTATCAAGCTGTATCTTTGACATCTTCTCTGCCGCACCGTCAGCATGATTAATTGACTCTGCCAATTTGTCATAATCTTCCTGTGTGGCATTTAAGATAGCCAGTAAGCCTTTCTGTGCTTCCATTCCTGCTACTGTATTAGCTAAATTTGATTTCTGTTCCTGATTCATGCCAGCAGTTGCTTCTCTAAGTTCTCCCATGACTGTTGCAAGTGGTCTTGCGTTTCCGGTGCTGTCATAAAAGTTTACCCCTAAAGCTGCTATTGCATCTGCCGCTCCGTTAGAGTTTGTGGCAAGCCTTGTAAGCACCGAATTAAGCGATGTACCAGCTTGTGTAGATTTAATACCGCTGTTCGCCATTAAGCCGGTCATCAAAGCTACATCTTCGATTGAGTAACTTAACGACCCAGCCATAGAAGCCACATACTTGAATGTTTCGCCCATCATGCCTACATCTGTATTGGCACTTGATGAAGCCTGTGCCAGAACGTCAGAAAAATGCGTTGCATCGCTGGCTTTTAAACCAAACGCTGTCAACGCATCTGTAACAATATCACTCGTTGTTGCCAAATCTTCGCCGGAAGCCGCAGCGAGATTTAAGATACCACTAATACCGTCTGTCATCTGCTCGGCATTCCACCCCGCCATAGCCATGTAATTAAAAGCTTCAGCGGATTCTTTGGCTGTAAACTTCGTAGTCGCCCCCATTTCTTTTGCTTTGGCTGTAAGCTTATCAAATTCACTGCCGGTTGCCCCGCTTACCGCCTTTACCTGGCTCATAGCAGCCTCAAAGTCTTTGTAAGTATTTACGGTATCCGCAACACTAAAAGTTACTCCAAGGACTGCTCCGGCTTGAAAGATAGGATTCTTTAACAGATTCAGTATCCCACGCACCGGAGCTGTAACAAGGTCAACAGCTTTCACGGTTACACTCCATGCCTTTCCGGCAAAACCTCGCAGTCCGCCTTTTATCGTGGACAAAACCGGGGTTATCTTGTCTTTTGCTTCAAGCAGTATCTGATATTTTTCTTTTGCCCATGCTGCAAGTGACTTCTGCGTTTTCTCCGCGGATTTATCGAATTTGGATACTGTTTCCGTGGCTTTTTTTGTCGAGGAGGCAGCACTATCAGCTGCTTTTTCCATATTGTTTAATTTTTTTGTAATTTGTGTCAGCTCCGGGTCTGTATTATCCACAGTTTCTATAGGAATCTCTATTCTCATTGTCTCAGCCATTGTCTCCGCCTCCTTTCTCTTTCTGTGATGACTCTAGGTATATTCTTGTAGATGCCAGCATAAATGCCTGTACACCTCTCGGCTTTTGGTAGAACTCGTCCGGGGTTATGCCTGTCCGCTGAAATATATGATGTAACAGACAGGCTTTTCCACCGGCTTCAATTAGTTTTTTGCTACTTCCTCAATATTGGAATCATAGCCGCTTAACGCATCAATAGCTTCAAGTACCTTGTCCTTTTCTCCCGCTTTCAGGCAATACTCAATTACATCAAGACCACTCATAATCTGTAAGCCCTTATTTCTAAGTGCTTCCCATACTTTCTTGTTGTCCCAGAGTTTCTCTCTGTCTGCCTCTACAGTAGCCGTATGAATAAGGGCGGCTCTGTATTTAATGTTGTTCGTTTCTTCCGGCAGCTTCATTCCGAACTGCTTATTTCTTACATACTTTGTCCATTTCTTTTTACAGCGGTCGTATTCTTCCTCTGACAACGGTCTGATAGCAAATGTGAAATATACCTTACCGCCGCGGGCAATCTCAATCCGCTTCGTTTCGTCCTGCGTATAACCCGCAGCTTCAATCAGCCCGCGGATAATATCTTCCTCATGAACTCTCATCTGTTCCTTTGTTTCATCTTCCGTAAGTTCAATATCCTGTACCGGTGATGTATTTTCCTGTACAACGTGTACAGCGTTTTCCTCTACAATACCTACTGTTGCTCTCGTTAAATCTGCCATGCTCATATCCTCCAAAAAATTTATAATAAAAAAGAGAGGCATATCCTTACGATATGCACTCTCTGAAACCGCACTATATTTAGCTGTTTATCCTTCTAATCAGATTAAGAAATTGAAAGAAGGCTCTGTAATTCCGGCGGCTGGTTGACTGCAAAGTTCCATGCACGCTTGACGACATCTCCTGTCGTGATGTTCTGTAAGTCCACCTGTCCGGACGGAACACATTCACTGTAAACCACACGCTGTTCTGAACCGTTTCTGCCTGTTAAAACGCCCTGGAAATTCCAGTATGGCATTGTCTGTTCTTTCATTGCTGTCATAAGCTCCTGAATAAACGCATCATCTTCAACAACAATCTGGCTCATTGTCAGCGTTACTTTAAAAGTGTTTGCTGACTCTAATTCCTGCGCATTTCCTAATACGGAATATGAAGCGTTGTTGAAACTTACATTGCTTGAAAATGATTCAACTGTTGCTAACAACACCCCGTCTGCAT